>Ga0308405_1000800_pt1 | contig 17107 bp, 15 predicted proteins | sample HotsprSampleMS13_FD_203473 | JGI IMG/M metagenome (GOLD analysis project Ga0308405, IMG submission 203473) | Hot spring phototrophic mat microbial communities from Mushroom Spring, Yellowstone National Park, Wyoming, United States - 20060912_MS13 ...
GGGGCTTGCTCTGGGTCGGGCAATTCCCTCTGGCCTGGTCTGATGGAGATACGCCGTGGATGCCGCCGCGGATGCCTGAGGGAAGAGATTTTCGTGGTCAAATAGCCATGAAATGCCTCCTCGAACTCCCCTCTCCCTCTGGGAGAAGGTCCGGGCTATCTTAAAAGCGTGTCCAACGGCTCCAGTGGGGGCCAGCATTCGGTCGGTAGTGTCGTTATCCATCCATTCGATTCTGGGCGTGAACCTGCACCTTGCTCTGCCGGAGGCCAGCCTACAGAGCTACACCACGTGGATTGAGGCGCGTATCCGGGAGGGGCAGGGCGCTCAAGTGGTCACCTGCAACCCGGAAATGATCATGCAGGCGCAGCGGGATCTGGCCTTTGCCCAGGTGCTGCAAGCGGCGGAGCTGGTGATCCCCGATGGCATTGGGGTGGTGTGGGCCCTGCGGCGGCAGGGGATCCGCGTCCAGCGGGTGCCGGGGATCGAGCTGGCAGAAACCCTGATCCCGTTGGCGGCAGAACGGGGGTGGCGCTTGGCCCTGGTGGGGGGAAGGCCGGAAGTCAACCGGGCAGCAATTCGATATTGGCAAGCCCAGTGTCCTGCTTTGGCCCTCTGGGGCTACCACGGCTACTTCTCTAGCGAGGAAGAAAAAGAGCTTCTGCAAGCTCTCCAGGAATTTCGACCGCAACTGGTGTGGGTGGGGCTGGGATCCCCGCGGCAGGAGCTGTGGATCCAAAAGTGGCGTCCCCTTTTGCCCCAAGCCATCTGGATGGGGGTGGGGGGCAGCTTGGACATTTGGGCCGGCCAAAAACGGCGAGCGCCCCGTTGGTGGCGTGACCATCACCTGGAATGGTTGTATCGTCTCTATCAGGAACCCTGGCGCTGGCGACGCATGTTAGCTCTGCCCAGCTTTGTCTGGCGAGTGCTGTGGGATCCCTCTTCTCGTTTGCGCCCCTAGTCTGCCGGCGCTCTCTCCCTCCTCTGTCTAGGCGCTTACTATGGTGATCGGTCAGCACATCGGCTATCCTCCTCGCTTACACCGTTGGGCGGGTACGGCTCCGACCCCTCATCCCCCTGCCCCAGCCCATCCAGAGGCCACCCTGGGCTTTTACAGCAGCACCCAATCCGGATCCCTGGAAACCCCGGCCAGCATGGTGTCCTTGCGGGGCGTGAGCAAAGTCTTTCCCAACGGCAACTTAATTTTTCAGGATGTGAACTTGGAGGTGCGCCGCGGCGAGTTTGTGTTCGTAACTGGGGTCTCCGGGGCGGGCAAGTCCACCCTGCTGCGGCTACTCTACGGGGCGGAACAGGCCACCGAGGGCACGGTCATCGTCGATCAAGTCTGTCTCTTTTCTTCTGAAGGGCGGCGGCGACCCTACCGCATCCCACCGCGTCCGCTGGCCATGTTGCGGCGGCGCTTGGGGGTGGTTTTCCAAGATTATCGCCTTCTGGCCAACCGCACCCTGGCAGAAAATGTGGCCTTCGTGCTGCGCGCCCAAGGGCTGTCCCCCGCAGAAATCCGCCGTCGCATCGGGCCGACCCTGAAGATGGTGGGGCTGACCGAAAAGCGAGATCACTTTCCCCATGAGCTTTCGGGGGGGGAACAGCAGCGCCTTAGCCTGGCCCGTGCCATTGTCAACATGCCGGTGCTGCTGCTGGCGGACGAGCCAACAGGAAACCTAGATCCGGAAAACTCCCTCTTGGTTCTCCAGATTTTGGAGCGGCTCAATTCCTTTGGGGTGACCGTCATCATGACCAGCCATGACCCCTATCTGGTGGAGCGGGCCGGCCACCGGGTGGTGCGCATGGAGGGAGGGCGCCTGTATGATCTGCGCTGAGGGCTGCCGGGATCCCTACTTTGCTCTTCACAAGCTTTTTGAGATCCCGGAGAGCAGCTTTGCCGGTTGCATCAGCAGACCGTAGGCCCTAAGCCAGCCGCATCAGCACAACAGCGGCACCGCCCGCGGCGACTTGTCAAGCCAGCCCGACCAGTTACATCAGCGGGTCGTGGGCCTTACTCGCGCAGACCCTCAGGTTGGGTTTCCAGAAGCTCCTCCCCTAGCTGATGAGCGGCAGCCACCATATTTTTCAGTGCGGGGATCACCTCCTCCCAGCGGCGGGTCTTGAGGCCACAATCGGGATTAACCCAAGTTTGCTCCACAGGCAAGTGGGCCAGTCCTGTGCGCAGCTGCTGCAGGATTTGCTCAACGCTCGGCACCGCAGGGCTGTGGACATCGTAAACGCCGTTGCCCACCTGGTGACGATACCCAGCCTGGGCAATTTGCAGCAGGGTTTTGTTGTTGCTGCGGCTGTTTTCAATGGAAAGCACGTCGGCATCCAGCCGCTCAATGTGCTCGATGATGTCCCCAAACTCTGAGTAGCACATGTGGGTGTGAATCTGGGTTTCCGGCTTGGCCCCGCCGGTAGCTAGGCGAAAGGCATCCACTGCCCAGCTGAGGTATTCTGGCCAGCGTTCTTTTTTCAGAGGTAGCCCCTCCCGCAGTGCCGGCTCATCCACTTGCACCATCACCGCTCCAGCCGCTTCCAGATCTGCCACTTCGGCTCTCAAGGCCAGGGCAATCTGCAAAGCCTGCTCCCGCCGGGGAATATCAACACGGGGAAAGGACCAGTTGAGCATAGTCACTGGCCCCGTGAGCATGCCTTTCACCGGCTTTTGGGTGTGGGACTGGGCTACTTGGAATTCCCGCACTGTCATGGGTTGGGGGCGAACCACGTCGCCGTAGAGAATGGGAGGGCGCACGCAGCGGCTGCCGTAACTCTGCACCCAGCCGTGTTCAGTGAAGGCAAAGCCTTCCAGCTTCTGGGCAAAGTACTCCACCATGTCGGTGCGCTCAAATTCCCCATGCACCAACACATCCAGGCCAATCTCTTCTTGAATGCGGATGCACTTGGCAATCTCAGCGTCAATGGCTGCTTCGTACTCCGCCTGCGAAACCTCCCCTCTTTTGTACTTAGCTCGCCACTGCCGCACCTCTGGAGTTTGGGGGAAGGAGCCAATGGTGGTGGTGGGCAAAGGTGGTAGCTGAACCTGCCGACTTAGGCGCTGCTCGTAGGGCAGGAATCGCTCGAAGTCCTGGGGCTTGAGGTTGGCCAAAGCCTGGCGCACTTGGGGGTTGGGGGGGCTAAACTGCGCAAAGCTCTGCCATTGCTGCTGGATTTCCGCCTGCTGGGCAGCAGTGTCTTCGCCGTTGAGGGCTCGCGCCAGGAGAGCTACTTCGGCCAGCTTCTGTTCGGCAAAGCTGAGGACATTTCTGAGGGGTTCCGGCAACTGGGCTTCCAGAGCAGCGTCGTGGGGCACAAATTGCAACGAAGCGGAAGGCTGCACCCGTAGGTTGGGAGCTACCCCCTGCAGCTCCCGCAGGCTGGCCAAGACGGTCTCAGGCTGAACCTTCCAGACATTCCGAGCGTCCACTACGCCAGCACCTAGGATCTGGTCAGCCGGAAAGCCATAGGTTCTTACCAGATCCAGGGTGTGGCCACGGGTAAAGTCAAGGCTAATGCCGGCCACCGGCAGTTGCACCACCCAGGGGTAAGTCTCCCCCAGGTCATCGAAGTAGGTGACCAAGTGGACAGGGATCCCGGCGGTTGCCAACTGGCGGTAGCTCATTTCCACAGCTTCCCGCAGGCCACTTCCCTGGCTGGTAACCAAAATGGGATCGTGAATCTGGACTTCTGGGATCCCCAGCTGTTTTAACTCCTGGAGGAGATCCCGGTACAGAGGAAGGAGCTTTTCCAAGTCCGCCCGCAGATCCCCAGATCGCTGGCTAAGGCAGAGCAAAGTCACTGGACTGAGGACAACGGGGCTGGTGCGCTCCCCTAGGATCCCTTGGGCCCGCCGAACTCTTTCCAAAAAATCCCCAAAGTTAGGACTGGGATCGGCTTCCGGCTCAATTTCGGGTACCAAGTAGTGGTAGTTGGTGTCAAACCACTTGGTCATTTCCAAAGCCGGCAGGCCCTCCCGCCCCCGCGCCATGGCAAAGTAGCGGTCTAAACCCGACAGACCTCGGAACCGAGAGGGGATCAGCCCCAGCCAGGTGGCCCAGTCCAGTACATGGTCGTAGAGAGTCTGATCCCCTACCGCAATGTGATCAATCCCAGCTTGTAGCTGAGTCTGCCAGGCTTGAGTCTCCAAATCCCAAAAGGTAGCCAGCAGAGCCTCTGACCCTAGGGCACCACTCCAAAAGCCTTCCAAAGCTTTTTTGAGCTCGCGGCGCTTGCCCATGCGGGCATACCCCAATGTCATGGTTTGTGCAGTCATGTTGTGTGCCATCCCAAATACTGAGTTTTCTAATTTTCCTGCGTTCAATTCGCCCTCAACTGGGATCCCGCCCGCCAAGGAAGAAACCGGCTGTTCCTCTCTTGCCTCTGGAACCCCAACAAAACACTGCCTTTTGCGCAAAAAAGATACTCAACGCAGCCAGCGATCGCAGTGGCTACTTGCCAGCCACCAATTGAAGTCAGGAAGCCTGACATCTCACTCTTTCCTTCGCGTAGGCGGGCTGTAGATCTTGATAGATCTTGGTGCAACAGCACCCAAAATTTACTCTCTCCCGGCCAACTGGCTCAGAGTCTTGCTTGGGTTCTTGGACTTATTTCTACTGCTGAGGAGTACCGAAAGCTTGTGGGAGCAACGCCGGGAAAATGCTCAGGATAACGAAAGCAGAAACGAGCTAAAGCCAAGACAGTTACCATCTGTACCTCGCAGATGTTGTGAAGTTTAGAAAAACCATCGGCGGGCATTCTGACTGACACGGTTTTGGGGGACAAGACCTGGATCGGCAGCGAATGACTCTAGAGATTTGCTGCAGGACTTCTCCTAAACCGGATCACAGCTGCGGGACAGCGGCAGATTCTCACTGCTCTTTCCCCGTTTCCTCTGGCGGCTGATCCCCGTCAGAACCGATAGCTGAGCTACATCGTATCACGGAGTTCAGAGACGGGAGTAGAGTGCTTCAATCATCACCAAGCCAGCAGCCTTTGGAGCTACCAGACCTCACCTTTCACCCAGCGGTCTTGCAGGAAGTCATCGGAATCCTCTAAGCATCCTCCCCCCCTGCATTGCTCTCAAGATAAGGCAGTGATAGCTTAGCTGCCATAAGTCTTGTCCAGGAGGCAAGGGGGTTTGCTCCTTTTTGCTGAAAAAGCGACAGATCGGGGTTTCTATGGCATCAAGCTTAAAAGTAACTGTGTGGTCTGTGGGCCTCTTCTTGCTGAGCCAGATGTGGGCTGGATGCGCTCAGAATGCTGCTGAGCGGACAGCTTTCGATCCAAAGCTAGCAGGATCCAGCGATCAAATCGTGCTGGCCATTGGAGGGGAAAGGGAAGAAGGATTTGATCCCACCCTGGGCTGGGGACGTTACGGTTCGCCTTTGTTCCAAAGCACTCTGCTGCGGCGGGACGAGAACCTTGAGATTGTAAACGACCTGGCGACTGGCTACACTGTCAGCCAAGATGGCCTAACCTGGACGGTAACCCTACGAAAGGATGCAGTCTTCTCCGATGGAAAACCTGTCACAGCAGCGGACGTGGCTTACACCTTTAACCAAGCAGCTCGGAGTGGTGGTCTGGTCGACCTAACCGCCCTAAAGGAAGCAGTAGCTATCGACACTCATACGGTGGAGCTGCGGCTGCAAAAACCCCAAAGTACTTTTGTCAACCGCCTCATCACCTTGGGTATCGTGCCTCAACATGCCCACGGGCCTGATTATGCTCGCAAACCCATTGGCTCTGGCCCCTACCGACTGGTGCAGTGGGATGAGGGGCAACAACTGATTGTGGAGGCAAATCCCTTATATTACGGCCAGACTCCTGGCATTCGGCGGCTGGTTTTCCTTTTCCTGGAGGAGGATGCAGCCTTTGCAGCAGCCCGAGCCGGACAGGTACACGTGGTTAGCGTGCCTCAGTCTTTGGCTAAGCAAACTGTTGAGGGCATGAAGCTTCACGCCATTCCCAGTGTGGATAACCGAGGGCTGATGTTCCCCTTTCCCCCTAAAACCGGTGCGACAACCCCAAAGGGATACCCCATCGGCAACGATGTGACTTCTGACTTGGCGATTCGCAAGGCGGTCAACTTCGCCATTGACCGACAGGCGCTGGTGGATGGAGTCCTAGAAGGCTACGGATCCCCTGCCTATGGCCCAGTCAGCGGTTTGCCCTGGGAAGAGCCGACCGCCAAGATTGAGGACAACAATCCAGACCTGGCCCGTCAGATTCTAGCTGAGGGAGGCTGGAGCGATAAAGATGGGGATGGGGTAGTGGAAAAAAACGGGCTGCGGGCTGAGTTCACCGTGCTCTACCCGGCCAACGACAGTATTCGCCAAGCCCTGGCCCTAGCTGTTGCAGAAATGCTGCGGCCTGTGGGCATCCGAGTCAATGTCGAGGGCAAAAGTTGGGATGACATCACTCCGCTCATGCACAGCAACGTGGTGCTGTTTGGCTGGGGCAGCCATGACCCAACTGAGGTGTACAACCTCTACCACAGCAAAGCGGCCCAGGGGGGATTTTTCAATGCCGGCTACTATGCCAACCCGTTTGTGGATCGAATGCTGGATCTGGCTATGGAGGCCCCCTCTGAAGCTGAAGCTATCCCCTTCTGGCGGGCAGCCCAGTGGGATGGAAAGCAAGGCTTTACTGCCAAAGGAGATGCAGCCTGGGCTTGGTTGGTAAACCTGGATCATACCTACTTTGTCCACGAGTGCTTGGATATAGGCCAGCCGCAGGTACAGCCTCATGGCCATGGTTGGCCAATCACAGCCAACATCACCCGTTGGAAATGGACGTGCAACTGAGGTCAGTTCTGCTGTTTCTGGCTTATAAGCTGACTCGGCTGGGGTTGCTGCTGGCGGCTGTGGCAGTCCTGACGTTTGCCCTGCTCAGCTTCTCCCCTGTTGATCCCGTACAAGCCTATGTAGGGGCCGACATGCTGCAGATCAGCCCAGCCCAACGAGACCTGATTGCCCAGCGTTGGGGGCTGGATCAGCCCATGCTGCTTCGCTTTGGGAACTGGCTTGGGCAGATGGTTCAAGGCAACTGGGGCACCTCAATGGTGTTCAATCAGCCAGTGGTGCAGGTCATTCAACAGCGGTTTGAGCTATCGCTGCCCTTACTGGCAATTGCCTGGCTGCTTTCCGGTTTCCTGGGAGTGGGGTTGGGGGTTTTGGCCGCAGCGTTTCAGGGCACTTGGGTTGACCGCGGTATTCGTCTTTACGCCTACACCCTCGCCTCTTCTCCCCCTTTCTGGGTGGCGCTGCTACTCTTGATCGCGTTTTCGGTAGAGCTGGGTCTAACACCTATCTGTTGCGCCGCGCCACCTGGCGCGTTGGCGGAGGAGGTGACTTTTTGGCAGCGCTTACACCACTTGCTCTTGCCTGCTTTCACCCTAACTTTCATCGGCGTTGCCAACATCACCTTGCACACTCGTCAGAAGCTCATTGACGTGTTGCACAGCAACTATGTGCTGTTTGCTCGTGCCCAGGGGGAAAGCCTGGCTGGGATCCTGTGGTACCACGGCTTGCGGAATATCTTGCTGCCTGCGCTGACGCTGCAATTTGCCTCCTTTGGGGAACTGTTTGGTGGCTCAGTGTTAGTGGAACAGGTGTTTGCTTATCCAGGACTGGGACAAGCAACGGTACAGGCAGCTTTGCGCAGTGATGTGCCTCTGTTGGTGGGCATTGTGTTTTTCAGCGCCTTGTTTGTCTATGCCGGCAATACCCTAGCTGACCTGTCCTACCAGATTGTCGATCCACGCATTCGCCTTGGCGGGAGGATAGGATGATCCCTTTTGCATCGCCTCGTGTTGCTGCTGCTGATGCCGATGGGGGGATGAAATTCTCAGAGTCCTCTGTCAAAGGAGAGCGCAGGCGGCAGACTCTGTGGGCAATTGGACTGTGTGCTTTTTTTTTGGTGTCTATCCTCTGCAGCGCTGGGCTTATCGGCGATACCGGACTGAGCCCGAACCTAACTCAGCGGAATCAGCCTCCTTCCCTGGCCCATCCCTTCGGCACCGACTGGCTGGGGCGGGATATGCTGGCCCGATCCTTGCACGGGATGTCCCTTAGTCTGTGGGTAGGCATGCTGGCTGCCGCCGTCAGCGTGGTGATCGCCGCTGTTTTGGGTTTGGTGGGTGGCACGGTGGGAGGCTGGGTGGATGCCTCGATCTGCTGGATGATTGACCTATGTTTCAGCCTGCCTCACCTGGTGGTGCAGATCCTTATAGCTTTTGCTGTCGGCGGCGGAGTTCGGGGAGTCATTGTTGCCGTTGCCCTCACCCACTGGCCCAGCCTAGCGCGCCTGGTGCGGGCCGAGGTGTTACAGGTCAGCAGTTCTGACTATGTCCAGAGTTCTTACCGACTGGGCCGCTCTTCCCTCTGGGTTGCCCGCTACCATATGATGCCTCACATTTTGCCCCAGCTCCTAGTGGGACTTATTCTGCTGTTTCCCCACGCCATTTTGCACGAAGCAGCCCTCTCATTCATTGGGGTAGGTATTTCGCCGCACCTACCGGCCATCGGCATTATTCTGGCCGAATCCATGCGCCACCTCTCCACCGGCTACTGGTGGCTGGGGGTTATGCCTGGACTGCTGCTGCTGCTGTCGGTCAAGGCTTTTGACTGGCTGGGAGAAAACCTGCAGGCCCTTCTCAATCCGCGTACGGCTCAGGAGTAGGGAAATGTTGGTGGTCTCCGGCCTAAACATTAGGTTCAGCCGATACGAGCGGGGGCTGCGCCGCCGCTACCTTCAGGTGATTACAGATCTGGATCTGGAGGTTAAGGCAGGGGAGGTGGTGGCAGTGGTGGGGGCCAGCGGATCGGGCAAAAGTTTGCTGGCCCATGCCCTCTTGGGTCTTTTGCCAGAGAACGCTACCCTGCGCGGTACTCTCCTATTTCAGGGGCAGCCCTTGACCCCTGAGCGGTGTAGGCAACTGCGCGGCAAGGCCATTGCTCTCATCCCCCAGTCTGTGGACTACCTGGATCCCCTCATGCAAGTAGGATCCCAGGTACAGCGGGTAGCTCGGCTCAGCGGTGCCTCCCAAGGCGAGGCCCGTAGAGCAGTGAGCCGCATCTTTGCCCGCTATAGCTTGCCGCCGGGAACAGAGGGCCTCTACCCTTTCCAGCTCTCCGGAGGCATGGCACGGCGGGTGCTGGTATCGACGGCGGCAGTTAGCAGAGCCAAGCTGGTGATAGCCGACGAGCCCACGCCAGGCTTGGACGCGGAGGTGGTGGCTGAGACCCTTGCCCATCTGCGGGAGCTGGCCCAGGAGGGCCGAGGCGTTATGTTGATTACACACGATATTCAGGCGGCGTTGTCGGTGGCAGATCGAGTGGCAGTCTTCTATGCGGGCACTACAGTCGAGTTGGCCTCGGCTCAGGATTTCGAAAGGGGAAACTTGCGCCACCCCTACACTCAAGCTCTGTGGCGATCCCTGCCCCAAAATGAGTTTGCTCCCCTGCCGGGCAACCAGCCTGACCCTGAGGCACTGCCTGCGGGTTGTTTGTTTGGGGATCGCTGCCCCTGGGCAAGTGAAATCTGTCGAGCTGAGCATCCGCCTCTGCGGGCGGTTGGAGGAGGGTGGGTGAGGTGTATCCATGCTCAAGGGTGAGCATCTCTGGTTTCGCTATGGACGGCATCTGCCTTGGGTGGTGCAAGATCAGACCCTTCAAGTAGAACTTGGGGAAGTCGTAGGGCTGATGGCTCCCTCTGGTTTTGGCAAAACTACTCTGGCCAAGTTGCTGGCGGGCTACCTTACCCCCAGCCAAGGTCGGGTGAGTGTGACAGGGCAGCCTTTGCCTCGGCGAGGGTACTGCCCAGTGCAGCTTGTCTTTCAACATCCAGAGCAGGCCGTTAACCCCCACTGGCGCATAGCTCAGGTCTTGCGGGAAGGGCCTCCTCCCCAGCCAGAGGTTCTCCACACCTTAGGCATTTCCCCCAGTTGGCTCAACCGCTATCCCCATGAGCTAAGCGGGGGAGAATTGCAGCGGGTTGTCATCGCCCGGGTTCTCAACCCACAAACTCGCTATTTGATTGCAGATGAGATGACAGCCATGCTCGACGCCAATACCCAAGCCCTGATCTGGCAAGCTGTCTTGGCCTATGGGCGGGCACATCAGATGGGGCTTTTGGTCATCAGTCATGATCGCTTTCTCCTGGAACGGCTCTGCAGCCGCTACGTCATCATGACCAGCCATGACCCCTATCTGGTGGAGCGGGCCGGCCACCGGGTGGTGCGCATGGAGGGAGGGCGCCTGTATGATCTGCGCTGAGGGCTGCCGGGATCCCTACTTTGCTCTCCACAGGCTCTGTTGAGCTCCAGGGGGCAAGGGTCTGAGCCCATTGATTGTTGGATGGAGAACAGCATGCAATCTCTCTCCCGATTTCTCAATAAAATCCGCTATCTCCTACAGGAGACTTTTTTGGGGTTGCGGCGGGGGGGCTGGCTGAACTGGGCCGCTGTGAGCACCCTGCTGGTGTTGCTGTTCTTGGTGGGGATCGGCGTTGAGCTGTCCTGGGGTGTGGATGCAACGGTGCAGTCTCTGGGAGGACAACTGGAGATCTCCGTCTACCTGGAGCCGGAACGGCAGGGGGTGGAGCTGCAACCCCAGGTTGCCCAACTGCCTCATGTGGCCGAGGTGAAGGTCATCACCAAAGACCAGGCTTGGCGCAACCTTTTGCTGGAAATGGGGATCCAAGACGAGGCGGCCATGGAAACCCAGTTGGGGGAGAACCCCTTGGTGGATGCTCTGCGGGTTAAGGCGGATTCCACCGAAGCCTTGGGGGAAGTGGCGGAGCAGATTCGCCAACTGGAAGGGGTGGATGAGGTCTACTACGGCGACCGCATTGTGGAGCAACTGGCCCAGCTCCAGGACATGCTACGGCTGGGATCCCTGACCATTACCGGCGTGTTGGCCCTGACAGCGGTGGCGGTCATCACCACCACCATTCGCCTGATCGTCATGGCGCGGCGGCGGGAGATCGAGGTGATGCAATTGGTGGGGGCGACGGCAGCCTGGATTTACTTGCCCTTTATTTTGCAAGGGTGCCTGTTTGGGGTGATCAGCGCAGTGGGAGCTTGGGGATTGATCTTGGGATCCCAGCAGTTGCTGCAGGAGCTGCTGGAGCAGTTGATTGCCTTGCCCTTCCTCAAGGTGATGCAGGCAGATCGCAGCCAACTGGAGTTTTGGCTCTTGCCGTCGATGTTGTTGGGGATGGGGGTTTTTCTGGGCACCACCAGCAGCTTGATCGCGGTGCGCAAGTCGGCAGGGCGATGAGCTGGAGGCGATGCTGAGGAAAGCCCTGGATATTCCAATCTGAGGATCGCCATAGGATAAGATGATGGACTCTACTTCCCTGGCTTTCCAAGATCTGGCCGCCATGAACCCATTGCCTCCTCCCGCCCACCCCTACCAGTTCCGCGCTTTGGGCCTGATTAAGGGATCCCTGAAATCGATCCCCAAGACTTATGCGCAGGCAACCTTGGTTGCCTCTGACGGAGCAGAATATCCGGCTACCCCCGGACGCGCCGAGCTTCTCGGCCCCTTCGAGCACTGCATCAAGAGCGGCCATACCTACTGGTACTACGTGCAGCCGCAGCCGCGTTCAGGGGGGGCTTTGGGCTTGAGCATCATCCGCATCCTGGCCCTGCCGGAAGAGGAGCAAGACCCAGAGTGGGAAGAAGAACCGTTTTTGCCTGCCCCTGAGGACACAGAGGAAGGCTTTAACATCCGCGGCATTGTCGAGCCCCACGATGGCTTTGTTGAGGTGACCGTGCGGCGCAAGCCCCAGGGAACCAAGCAATTTGCTCCTCTGCAATTGCGCTTGGAAGGGTTCTTGCCCGGAGCTGTGGCGGGCGAGTTTTGGGATCTGTTGGCAGAGCGAGAGGGCAACAAACTGCTGTTGGTGGATGGTACCCGCCTGTTGACCGCAGTAGCCTAGCTATCTAGATTGGCCCTGCTTGAGAACCTTAAAATAAACCAAAGAGCTTCCCAACCGATGGTGTCTGCTGCCGGCTTGTCCCAACGGGTCGCCCATCTATCCCCTTCCCCCACGCTATCCATTTCGGCTCTGGCTAAAGCCATGCAGGCAGAGGGGCTGGATGTGTGTAGCTTGAGCGCAGGCGAGCCGGATTTCGATACACCTGACCACATTCGGGCCGCGGCCATCCGTGCTCTGGAAGATGGCAAAACCCGCTACGGCCCCACCGCTGGGATCCCCGCCCTTCGCCAAGCAGTGGCCGATAAGCTGCGGCAGGAAAACGGCCTGGAGTTCAGCCACGACCAAATCCTGATCAGCAACGGCGGCAAGCAAACCCTGTTTAACCTGGCCATGGTGCTGCTGGATCCCGGCGATGAAGTGATCCTGCCTGTTCCCTACTGGGTCAGCTACCCCGAAATTGCCATTTTGGCAGGGGCAAAGGTTGTGCAGGTGCAGACGGAAGAGGCCCAGGGGTTCAAGCTCACCGCCGCCCAACTGCGCCAGGCCCTCACCCCCCGCAGCAAGCTGCTGATTCTCAACTCGCCGGCCAACCCCACCGGAGCCGTTTACCACCAGCACGAGCTGGCAGCTCTGGCAGAGGTGATCCTCTCCGCCCCCCATCTGTACGTGATCTGCGACGAGATCTACGAAAAGCTGGTTTATGGACAAGCCCGCCACATCAGCCTGGGATCCCTTTGCCCTGACTTGATGCCGCGCCTGATTCTCAGCAGTGGCTTCGCCAAAGCCTACGCCATGACCGGCTGGCGGGTGGGCTACTTGGCCGGGCCCAAGCCCATCATTGAGGCGGCCATCAACCTGCAAAGCCACAGCACCTCCAATGTCTGCACCTTCGCCCAGTACGGTGCTCTGGAAGCCCTGACCAGCCCCCTATCGGCAGCAGCTGTGGAAAAAATGCGCCAAGAATTCTGGCAGCGGCGAGATCTGATGCTGGACGGGATCCGCACCTTGCCGGGGGTGACTTGCCCAGAGCCAGAAGGTGCATTTTATGTGTTTGTCAACATCGGCCAAACCGGGTTAAGTTCGGTGGAGTTTTGCCGGCAGCTGCTCAAGGAACACCACGTGGCTGCTGTGCCGGGGGTAGCCTTTGGGGCAGATTCCTACATTCGCCTTTCCTATGCTGCCGATCGCACCACCCTCGAAAAAGGGCTGCAGCGGCTGCACCGGTTTGTGTCTTCCCTCTGAGAATTCAATCCGAGGATCGAAAAGAACTGAGGAAGCTCAGCTCCCAGCGGCTGGATCCCTGTAGGCCATTCCCAGCGGCGGGGTCCCTATCTGAAGTGTGAACACCATTGCTTAACCCTAGCTATAGTGTTAGGGGATGGGCTACGAGGGGATAACTCATGTCTGGCAGAACGGCGCTTGTCATCACCGTTGCCTGTTTGAGTGGGGGATCCGGAAAGACCACAGCCGCCCTCAACTTGGCCATCATGCTGGCCGAGCATGGCAAGACGCTGGCTGTTGACTTTGACCCACAGGGCAACCTGAGCCAGTGGATGGGCTGGACGGATCTGTCGGAGTCGGCCACCATTGCCGAGACGATTTTGCCGGGGGCGGATCGGGTTCACATTCGGGAGATTATCCGTCCGCCGTTGAATGAGGATCGCCAGGAGCGGCTGTGGTTGGCCCCCAGCGATTACAGTCTCTCGCGGGCCATGGATGCGATCGTGATGGAGCCGGGGCGGGAGCTGTTTTTGAAGCGGGCTTTGCGACCGATTTTGCCGGAGTATGACTTTTTGGTCATCGACAGCCCCCCCTCGAAAGGGTTGCTCACCTACAACAGCATTCTCAGCGCCGATCTGCTGGTGGTGCCGACGGAATGTACCCAAAAGGGGGTGATGGGGGCCCTAAGTACCCTGGTGCTGTTGAAAGAATTGGAAGAGCTGGATTTTCATGTGCCCAAGTTTTTGGGGGTGCTCCCCACACGGGAACAATGGGTGGGCAACAACCGCACCAAAATGTCGCGGGCCGCGGTGGAAGCCTTGGCGGAAATGATGCAAGGGATCCCCATTTTCACGCCGGTGCGGCAAAGTACAGTGGTGCAGCAAACCAACAGCATGGGCTGGTCGTTGGCGGAGGCAGGGGAAGATCTCCTGGCCCAACCTTATCGCGAGATCCTCAAGGCTGTGCTGGAGGCCCGCTAACATGGCTACTGCCAAGAAGCCTCCCAAAAAAAAATTGCCCACCGGCCCCACCAAGGCGGATCTGCTCTCGCGCATGGGGGTGAATAAGCAGCCAGAGCCGATGGAACCTGCACCTACGGCTGCCGATGGCGTTGAGGCTCCGCACCGTCCAGAGGACAACAGGGGGACGGATTCCCTGGATCTGCCTCACCCTGCGGCATTAGATGTTGAGCCCGATCCATCTGCCGCCGCCTCGTCCCCTCTGTGCCAGGTTGCCACAACCCCACCAGAGGCAGGACGGATGCCTCTCCTGGCCAGTGTGCTCTCCACACCTGAAGCTCCTTCTCGGGATGCGGATCCCTTGTCCAACTTGTCGCCCGCTCCGGTCGAGGTGGAAAGGGTTGTCTCCCCACCCCAGGTCAGTCTGGCCAAATGGGCCAATACTTCGCTGCCAACTGAAAAGCCAGCCGAGCTTTTGCCCCCTGCTACTGCTTGCACCGACAATGGGGTTCGCCGCAATGGCACCCCCAATGGGCAGGGTGCCCAGTCGGATCCCCGCGAGGCTCTGGATGCACAACTGGGCCTGCAAAAGCTTACCCTCAAATGGTCTGCCGAGAGGGTAGAAAAGCTGGGATCCCTGGAAAGCGCCACCGGGCTACCGGGCGAGATTTTGCTGGAAGTCCTGCTGGATCATTGGGAACAATTGCCCAAGCCCTTGCAGCAAGATTGCCTCCTGCAAGCCCACCGCATTCGCGTCGAGCGGCTGGTGATCAGCCAAAACTTCACCATTGCCACGATTGAGCAACTGCTCTTCACGTCAGCGTTGCGCAACAACAACGAGCAGCATCTGCTTTGAGTTCTGGCCGGTTGGCCTGGGAAATTCCCCCTCAAGATCTCCGCCAGTATGCCAGACAACAGGGATCCCTGTTCCTGTGCTAGGGTCAAAATGGTTCTGTTGGCTTTTCGCGCTTTTCGGCCTGTGCTCTCTCCCCCTCGCTACCTGGCGGCAACCCAAGCCCATTATCATCAAGTGCATTATTCACCCTACTTCTCACTTTTGTTTTTCTATCTTCTCCCTATTTCTCCCATCGTTTAGGGGACAGCATTGCAACGTCATCTTCTTTAAAACGACCAGGTTGTAGTGGAGCGGCAACAGTTGATGAAAGAACTTGATTTGGCCAAAGCTGTAGAGCAACGGCGCACCTTTGCCATTATTTCCCATCCCGATGCGGGGAAGACCACCCTCACCGAAAAGCTGCTGTTGTACGGGGGGGCCATTCAAGAAGCGGGAGCTGTGAAGGCCCGTCGGGCGCAAAAGCGGGCCACTTCCGACTGGATGGAACTGGAAAAGCAGCGGGGTATTTCCATCACCTCTACCGTCCTGCAATTTGATTACCGCAACATTCGTCTCAATCTGCTGGATACTCCCGGCCACCAGGACTTCAGCGAAGACACCTATCGCACCCTGGCAGCGGCTGACAATGCCGTGATGCTGGAAGATGCCGGCAAAGGGTTGGAAACCCAGACCCGCAAGCTGTTTGAAGTGTGTCAGATGCGGGGGCTGCCGATTTTTACCTTTATCAACAAGATGGATCGCCCAAGTCGGGATCCCTTGGAGCTGATGGATGAAATTGAGACAGAACTGGGCCTCAAGCCCTATCCTGTCAACTGGCCAATTGGCTCAGGCGAGCGGTTTACTGCCCTATTTGACCGTCGGACTCAGGAGTTTCATTTCTTTGAGCGGGTATCTAGGGGGCGGCTAAAAGTTCAAGATACCGTCATTAAACTTGGGGATCCGCAAATTGAGGAGTTGATCGACAAGGACTTGTATTACCAATTCAAGGAAGAGCTGGAACTGCTGGATGGTCTCATGCCCACCTTGGATCTAAAACAGGTGCATTCTGGCAAACAAACCCCGGTCTTTTTCGGCAGTGCCATGACCAATTTTGGGGTGGAGCTTTTCCTCAATGCATTTTTGGAGTATTCCTTACCGCCAATGCCTCACGAGAGCACTGCTGGGCTAATCCCGCCCGAACATCCTGAGTTTACGGGCTTCGTCTTTAAACTGCAGGCCAACATGGATCCCCGCCATCGGGATCGCGTTGCTTTTGTGCGCATCTGTTCCGGCAAGTTTGAGAAGGATATGGTGGTCAACCATGCCCGCCTCAATCGTCCCATTCGCCTATCTTATCCCCAGAAGTTGTTTGCTCAAGAGCGCATCTCCATCGATGAAGCTTACCCTGGGGATGTGATCGGCCTGAATAATCCCGGCATCTTCACCATTGGGGATACCATCTACACCGGCCCGAAGCTGCGCTACGCCGGGATCCCTAGCTTTTCTCCTGAGCTGTTTGCCTACTTGAAGAATCCCAATCCTTCCAAGTTTAAGCAGTTCCAGAAAGGGGTAGCGGAACTGCGGGAAGAAGGGGCTGTACAAATCATGTACTCTATCGACGATTCCAAACGGGATCCGATTGTGGCAGCGGTGGGCCAGTTGCAGTTTGAGGTTTTGCAGTATCGCCTTGAAAGTGAATACAACGTCGAAACCCGACTGGAGATGTTGCCCTACACACTGGCTCGCTGGGTCGAGAATGGCTGGAAGGCGCTGGAGAACATCCCCAGCTTGTTTAACACCCTAGTTGTTAAAGACATTCAAGACAGGCCCGTTCTTCTGTTTAAGAACGAGTGGACTTTACAGCAATTTGCTGCCAGCAACCCTAAAATCAAGCTCAGCAAAATTGCCCCTCTCTCGGATCTCGGCCCAGAATTGGGTGACGGCCAATAGATCAACCTAAGAGAATCCGTCTCAAAGAGCCTTAGGTTCTGACATTCAGTCGAGATGCCATTGGTCTCCACATCAGCGGTGTTGATAGGTGTTGATATCTTCGGATTTCTGAGCAAACCCCTCACACAGATCGCAGCAATTCCCCCATCTTTTTCCTGCATCGTCCAGGGACAGAGGGAGTGAACCATGCCTT
>Ga0308405_1000802_pt1 | contig 17100 bp, 21 predicted proteins | sample HotsprSampleMS13_FD_203473 | JGI IMG/M metagenome (GOLD analysis project Ga0308405, IMG submission 203473) | Hot spring phototrophic mat microbial communities from Mushroom Spring, Yellowstone National Park, Wyoming, United States - 20060912_MS13 ...
TGGAGCTGTATCGGTTGAAGACGGGGGTGAGCTGGTATGAGGCCAAGACCGCGATAGTTCGCGACGCCATCCGAACCTACCTGGCGCATCGTGTCTATGAGTTTGCCTCAACTGCGTAAGTCCTAAGAGAAAAGAAGGACCAGAAGGGCTAGGCCGAAGAGGAGCCGGGCCAAGGGCTTCCCCTTCCTGGCCTGAGCGAGCCCCCCGTGGGCCAGCCCCAGGGCCAAAAGCCCCCCCACCCAGTGCTCGGCCACAAAGTAGCGGGCCTCGCCGGGGGTGCGCATGACCTCGTCCAAAGCGGCCAAAGCCCCCTGGAAGAGGGGGCTAAGGAAGGCCAGGACCACCCCCAAGACCACCTGCAGGGTGAGGGTGTGGGCGAAGAGGGTGCCCGGGCGGGGCCTGGGGTCAAGGAGGGCCCAGAGGCCAAAGAGGAGGACCAGCCAGCGCACCAGGTTGTGAAGGACGAGAAGGGCCTCGTGCATGGCCCGGAGTCTACCCCAAAAGGGCCAGGGCCTCCCGGAGGTCCCTCACGCTGAGGTGGGGGGGAAAGCGGGGGTCAGGAGGGCGGTGGCCCCGGTCCACCCAGACCGCCTGGATGCCGGCAAGGAGGGCCCCCTGGACGTCCCGCTGTGGGTTATCCCCCACCATGACCGCCTCCTCTGGACCCGCCCCGAAGGCGCAGAGGGCCATGCGGAAGAGCCTGGGGTCCGGCTTGCCCAGGCCCACCTCCCCGGAGACCAAGGTGAGGGGGAAGGCCTCTATAAGCCCTGCCCCCACAAGCTTTTCCCGCTGCAGGTCCGGCACCCCGTTGGTGAGGAGGACGGGGATGGCCCCCATTTCCTTCAGGGCGGCGAGGAACTCCGGCACCTCGGGGAAGAGGAGGTAGCGGCGCCTCTCCCGGAAAAAGGCCTCGGCCAGCTCCCCGGCCCTTTCCACGGGCCCTCCCAGGACCTCCAAAGCCTCGCGGAAGACCCTCTGGCGGAAGCCCTTGGCCCAGGCGGCCAGGCCCTCCAGGCCCGGGGTGGAGTACCGGGCCCAGAGGGCCTCCAGGGCCGAGTGGCCGATGGCCTCGGCCCAGGGGTAAAAGGGAGCCTTAAGGAAGAGGGCCTCGGCCTTGGCCTTCACCACGGGGAAGAGCCCCTCCACCCCCACCGCCTCCCCCAGGGCGGAGAGGACCTCCTGGCTCACCCCGTGGTCCTCTAAAAGGGTGTCGTCCAGGTCCAGAAGCCAAAGCCGCTTCACGGGCCCTCCCGCACCAGGATGGGGTTTTCCCCGGGGTCAAAGAGGAGGAGGTGCGCCCCGGCCTCCAGGAAGGGAAGGCCATACTTGGAGAGGCGGAGCCGCTCGTGGGCCAGGCTCTCCACCAAGAAGACCAACCGCCCCTCCTCCAGCCTCAGCCGGGCGAAGCCCCGCCCCTCGGGCCTGGGCCTCTGGGGCCCGCGCTCCACCCCTCCCGGGCCCGGCCTCAAGAGGAGCAGGGGGCCTTCCCGGGGGGAAAGCAGCGCCTCCCTCCCGGGGATGAGCTCCTCCAGGGCCAGGCCCAAGGCCTGGTAGAAGCTCACCCCCTGGCCCAAGTCCGGCACCTGCACCAAAACGGTCTCGCTCACAGCGACCTCAAAAAGGCCCTCAGGTCCTCCTCGTCGGCCACCACCTGGACCAGGTCCAGGTCCTCCCGGGCGATCTCCCCGTGGGGCCGGAGGAAGGAAAGCCAGTAGGGGTCCACGGCCAGGGGCCGCCCCAGGCCCCGCCGCAGGTAGAGGAGGTTCCAGGCCAGGGTGAGCTCCGCCAGGGTGCCCACCCCCCCGGGCAGGGCCAGATACCCCGCCCCCAGGTCCAAAAGGCGGCCGATGCGCTCAGGCAGGGTGGCCGCGGGAAGCTCCAGGTCCACGTGGGGGTTAGGCCCCTTCCGTTCGGGAAAGAGGGCGGGAGCCGTGACCCCCACCACCAGCCCTCCCCTGGCCTTCACCCCCCGGGCCAGGGCGGCCATCCCCCCCTGGTACCCTCCCGAGGCGAGGCCAAACCCCTCCTCGGCCAAGACCTCCCCGTAGCGCACCAGCCTGGGGTAAAGGGGGTCCTCCGGGGAAAGCCGGGAGGAGACGAAGACCGAAACAAGGCGCATCAAGGCAAGCCCTTGGGGGCTGACCTAGCGGCAGCGCACCACCAGGACCGGGACGGAGACCCGGTGCAGGACCCCTTCCGTCACCGAGCCCAGGAGGAGCTTGTCCAGGCCGGTGCGCCCGTGGGTGCCCATGACCAAAAGGTCAAAGCCCTTGGCCGCCTCCACGATGGTGGGGATGGGCACCCCCTCCTTCACCTCCCCCGTGGCCTCCACCCCCTTCTCCCGGGCCAGGGCCAGGGCCTTGGCGATGGCCTCCTCCGCCCCCTTCTTCAGGTCCTCCAGAAGCTCAAGGCCATAGGGGACGCTTTCCGGGGCGATCCAGATGGCCTGGGCGGGGTTCTCCAGGACGTAGAGGAAGTGGACCTTGGCGGAGAGGGCCTGGGCCAGGCTGAGGCCGTGCTCCAGAGCCTGGAAGCTGCAGGGGCTCCCGTCCGTGGGCATAAGGATGGTCTTGTACATAGCGCCTCCTTCCCCAACATCATACCAGCGTCGTAGACTCGGGCCATGTGGATCTACGGGCGGAACCCGGTCCTCGAGGCCCTGAAGGAGGGGCGGGCCCGGCGGGTCCTGGTGGCCAAGGGGGTGGAAGGCTGGCTCCTCCGCCAGCTGGAGGGGCTTGGGGCCCAGTACACCCTGGTCCCCCGCATTGAGCTGGACACCCTCCTCAGGACCACCCACCACCAGGGGATAGCGGCGGAGGTGGAGGAGCCCCGCTACGCCCCCCTGGACGAGGCCTTCCGCCTGGCGGCGTCCCGGAAGGACCCCCCCCTCTTGGTGGTCCTGGACGGGATCACCGACCCCCGGAACTACGGGGCCATGATCCGGAGCGCCCTGGCCCTGGGGGCCCACGGGGTCCTCTCCGAGGAAAGGCGGGCCGCCCCCCTTTCCCCCCTGGCCCTGAAGGCCAGCGCCGGGGCCGCCCTGAAGCTTCCCGTCATCCGGGTGAAGAACCTTCCCCGGGCCCTCAAAGAGCTCAAGGAACGGGGGCTTTGGGTCTACGGCCTGGACCTGGGGGGGGAGAAAACCCCGAGAGAGCTGGACTTCACAAGGCCCCTGGCCCTGGTGGTGGGCTCGGAAGGGGAAGGGATGCGCAGGCTGGTGCGGGAAAGTTGCGACGAGCTCTTCCGCATCCCCATCCGGCCCGAGGCCGAGTCCTTGAACGCCTCCGTGGCCCTGGGCATCGCCCTCTACCAGGCGGCCCTGGCCCGGGGTGTAGGATAGGGGCGTGGACTGGGTCAGGCTCCTCTCCCGCCTCCTCCAGGCCCAAAGCCTTCCCGGCGGGGAGGGGGAGGTGGCGGGCCTCCTCCTGGAGGCCCTGAAGGGGATGGGCCTCGAGGCGGGACTGGACGAGGCGGGAAACGTGGAGGCCCTGCTTGGGGAAAAGGAGCCCGAGGTGGTCCTGGCCGGGCACCTGGACGTGGTCCCCGCCGGGGACGTGGCCGCCTGGCCCCACCCCCAGGGGACCCTTGTGGGGGGGCTGGTCTATGGCCGGGGGGCGGTGGACATGAAAGGCCCCCTGGTGGCCATGCTCCTGGCCCTGGAAGAGCTGAAGGGAAGGCCCCTTAAGGGGCGGGTGCGCTTCCTGGCCACGGTGCAGGAGGAGGTGGGGGGCCTGGGGAGCCGCTACGCCGCAAAGAGGCTTTCCCCCCTGGCCTTCATCCTGGGGGAGCCTTCGGGGCGCAGGCTCATGCGGGGGCACCGGGGCCGGGCCGAGGTCTTCTTGGACTTTGAGGGGGAGGCAGGGCACGCCGCCCTTTCGGGACCGGAGAACGCCCTCTACGACCTGGCGGACTACCTTCTCTCCTTGAGGGAGCTTCCCCCCCTTCCCGGCCTCAAGCTCACCCCCACCCGGGTGGACACCTTCCCCGGGGCCCGCAACCAGACCCCGGGGGTGGCGCGCCTCTACCTGGACGTGCGCTACGAGCCGGAGGCGGACCTGGAAAAGCTTTGGGAGATCCTTAAGACCTTGGGAACCGCCTCGGTCTACGTCCCCGAGGAGGAGCGGGCCTCGGGGGAGGTGCGCATGGTGATCCCCGCCCTCTGGCCCCCTTACCGCCTCCCCCCTGACCACCCCCTCCTCCAGGTGGCCCTCAAGGCCCTGGGGCAGACGGAGGCCGGGCTTTGGCCCTTCACCACCGATGCCCCTTACCTGGGGGCCAAGGCCCCGGTCCTGGGCTTTGGCCCCGGGGACCCTGCCCTGGCCCACACCCTGAAGGAGGCCATCCCCCTTTCGGAGGTGGAAGCCGCGGGCCAAGACTACGTGCGCCTTGTGGAGGCCCTATGGAACGCCGCCTGATCGCCGGTATTCCCTACCGCAAACTCCTCTCCGCCCCAAGGCCCGTGGCCGAGGGGATGAGGGCCCGCCTCGAGGCCAAGGGCCTGCCCGTGGTCCTGGAAACCCCCTTCTCCGGCCTGCCCGAGGCCGCCTTGGGCACCTACATGGGGGACGTGGCCCTCTGGGTCCCCGAGGCCCTCTACGGGGAAGCCGAGGCCCTTTTGGAGGAGGAGATCCCATGACCGTGGTGGGTCTGGACCTGGGGGGCACCAAGATCGCCGCCGGGGCCTTTGACGGCGAGAGGCTCCTCTCCCGCATCCTCCTTCCCACCCCCAAGGAGGGGGGAGTGGCGGTGGTGGAGGCCCTGGCGGAGGCGGCGAGGCGGGCGGAGACGGAAGCGGGGGTGAGGGCGGTGGCCATCGGCCTCGGCACCCCCGGCCCCTTGGACTTCCGGGAAGGGAAGATCCGCTTTACCCCCAACATCCCCAATATGGTGGACTTCCCCATCCGCCGCCTCCTGGAGGAGGCCACGGGAAGGCCCGTCCACCTGGAAAACGACGCCAACGCCGCCGCCTTGGCCGAGCACCACCTGGGGGCGGGCAAAGGGCAGAGGTCTTCCCTCTTCCTCACCGTTTCCACCGGGATCGGCGGGGGCGTGGTCCTGGAGGGGCGGGTCCTGAGGGGGGAGAGGGGGCATGGGGGGGAGCTGGGCCACACCACCCTCCTCCCCGGGGGGCCGGTGTGCGGATGCGGCCTGGAGGGGTGCCTGGAGGCCCTGGCCGCAGGCCGGGCCCTGGAGCGGGAGGCGGGCTACGCCTACGGGCGCTTGGTGAACACAAGGGAGCTCTTCCAGCTCTTCCAGGAAGGGGACCCCAAGGCCGAGCGCATCCTCCTCCAGGGGGCCCGGTACGTGGGGATAGGCCTGGCCAGCCTGGTCAAGGCCTTTGACCCCGGGGTGGTCATCCTGGGGGGCGGGGTGGCCCTGAACGCCCCCGAGGAGTACTGGGAAACCCTGCAAAAGACCTTCCGCCACTACCTTCAGGGCTGGGAAGCCCCGCCCCTGAGGCGGGCCCTCCTGGGGCCTGAGGCCGGGCTTCTGGGGGCGGCCCTCACCGCCTATCTGGAGGTGCGGGATGGAGCTGGGTAAGGTCCTGGTCTATGCCGGGCTTTTCCTCCTTCTCCTAGGGCTTCTCCTCCTCTACTTCCCCAAGCTCTTCGCCTGGTTCGGCCACCTGCCCGGGGACATCCGCATAGAGCGGGAGGGTCTAAGGGTGTACATCCCCCTCGCCTCAGCCCTTCTTCTTTCCCTCCTCCTCACCCTGCTCCTCTACCTCTTCCGCCGTTAGGTCCCAGGCTTCCGGCCCTACCGGCCTTGGGCGAAAGGCCTTAAGGGCGAACTCCGCCACCCCCAGGCCGAAAAGGCGCAGGGCCAGGGCCCCCGGGGGCAGGAGGAAGCGCTGGAGGAAGGCCCCCTGGAGCCTCACGTACCCTCCCCCTCTAGAGGCCCGAAGCCCCAGGAAAAGGCCCAGGGCATCCCCGGGGCTGTAGGCCTCCCCCGCCACCTCCAGGAGCAGGTACTCGTCCTGGGGCTCAAAAAGTAGGCGCGCCTCCTCCCCGGGCTCCAGGAGGGCCACCCAGAACCCCCTTTCCCCGGAGAAGACCCCCTCCCCTCCCTGGGGAAGGAGGACCCGCTCAGCCCCGCGGCCCACGGACCGCTTCCCCAACTTCTGGCCCGAAAACCCCGGGTGCAGGGAAAGGAGCTTCTCATAGGGCTCCCCCAGGGCCAGGCGGTGGAAGGCCTCCTCCTGGCCCCGGCCCGAGAGGGCCAAAGCGGTGGCGGCCCGCTCGTGGAGCTCCCGCCGCCGCCCCGGGGCCAGGGCGCTGTAGAGAAGCCGCCGCTCCCCCTCCTTGGCGAAGCGGTACCCTCCCTGGTAGACCAAGAAGCCCCAGCGCTCCAGCTCTTCCAAGTGGGGCAGGGCCTCGAGGGCATCCAGCACCTCCTGGGGGATCACCCCAGGAACGGCGGAAAGCCGCTCCAGAGCCAGGCGGGCGGGCTCGCTCAGGAAACGGGTCTGGAGGCGGAGCTGGGCCAGGGGGCGCTTGGGGCTCTCTGGGCAGGCCCGCCACTCAGGGATCCACTCCGGCTGCCCCCCGGCCAGGAAGTAGGCCTGGGCCGCCTCAGCGAAGGGCACCCCCTTCAACAGGGCTTCCCTGGCCTCAGGCCAGGTCAAGGGGGGAAGGTCCAAAACCCAGGTGCGGTCTGGAGGGTACTGGGCCCTCAGCTCCAGGAAGAACCGGGGCTCCTCCCCAGGGTCCAGGCGGAGGACCAGGAGGGCCTGGGAGCGGAGGAGGTCCTTGAGGGCCACCTGGGGATAGGGGGGCTCCAGGTAGACCAGGCCCTCGGGGCGCGGGGTCTGGTGGAAGGAAAGCCCCAAGACCCCCGCCAGGCTCTGGGCGAAGGCCCGGTGCCCCGCCCCAAGCCGCCCGCGAAGCACCAACAAAAAAGGAGGGCGCAGAGCGGATAGCTCCCGCAAAAGCGCCCTCCTGGAGTCCACGGCCGGGGCGTCCTGGTACCGCTCCCGCACGCTGTAGACCCAGTCGGAAAGCCCCCCTACCCTCTCCAGGCCCTCCAGGACCTCCCCTTCCCCCTGGGCCTCCAGCCGGACCCAGGGCGGGAGGGCCAGGGGGTCCTGCCCCCTGGGAAAGACCTCCCGCCCTAGAGCTTTGGCCAGGCGGTGGAGCTCCACCCTAAGGTTCTGCAACCCCGCCTGGTGGCCGTAGAGGAGGTCCGCCAGGCGCACCCGGGAGGTGGGGCCCTCGAGGGCCAAAAAGTAGAGGAGGGCCAAACCCTTTTGGGCCAGGCGCACCTCCTTCCCCTCCCGCAGCAGACGCGGCCGGCCGTGAAAGGGCAAAGCATAAACGGGATCGTAAACCGGGCGTTTCAAGCCGTTACCTACCTTGGCCCTAGAATACCACACCCTGGCCTTTCCCCCTTGGGGAAACTCCCATGACCGGTAACGCTCCGGTAACGCCCCTGAAGGTAGGGTGAGGGCGTCCTGAGGGGCCACCACCTCTCAAGGGCAGATTTAGGAGGGCATTATGCGCAAAGGCATTTTGGCAGCGGTACTGGCTATGGCTTCCCTGGCCCTGGCCCAGGCGCCCGTCCTCGCCCCCACCCAGGGCAACGGCCCCGACGCCTACGCCAAGGGGGAGAACTCGGCCTCGGTGTACCAGACCATTGAGCTCATCCTCCCCAAGGCCACGGCCCTGCACCTGGACGTGACCACCCTCACCTTTGACCTCACGAGCCTGGACGGGGCCAACTGGCCTAACGCCACCCCGGACTTCGGGGGGCAGATGGTCTGCGTCTACGGCCTCACGGACCAAGACGTCACGACCCAGCTGGGGGACAACTTCTACAACCAGGTGCAGGTCTTGCCCCTGGGGACCAGCTACGGCGTGGCCACTTGGCCCAACATCGTCATCCACGGCGGTGGGACGGTAACCGCCTACCCCCCCATCAAGCTGGACAAGCAGGGGGAACTGGTGCCCGGGAGCAAGAACTACTTCGTCTGCTGGCGCTCCTTCATCCTGCAGAAGTTCTCCAACGGCAAGCGCTGGGACCTGACCGTGACCCGCAACGACCCCCATGGGGCCCAGGGGATCCAGCACCTCTACATCCAGGACAACCCCTGCGACACCTTCGGCGCGGCCACGGGCGTCTACGAGCTGCCCAACGGGGCCACCCGGCACCTGGTGCCCAAGACCCTGCAGGCCGGGCCCACGGGCTACCGTTCTGGCCTTAACCCCGAGCGGTGCGGCTACAAGAGCTGGCTGGACGACCTGGTGGTGGTGGCCATCAAGGTCAACGCCGACCTCTGGGGCAAGAGCACCGCGAACCTGACCTACACCCTCACCACCACCTCCTGGTAGGTGAGGCCCGGGGCCTGGTCCTCCCGGGCCAGGCCCCTTTCCTGGAGCGCCATGAAGCGAGCCTTTCCCCTCCTCCTCACCCTGGCCCTAAGCGCCCTAGCCCAAAGCACCCTGGGCGTGGAGCCCCCGGTCCTCCTCAAGGAGGCCAAGCCGGGGGAAACCCTCACCCAAACCCTGCGGATCCATAACGTGGGCACCCGCCCGGTGCGGGTCCGGGCAAGCCTTGGGGACTGGACCTACGACCCCATGGGGAAGATTCAGTTCCTGCCCGTGGGCACCCTGAAGGAGAGCGCCAGCCCCTGGGCCACCTTCGCCCCAGCGGAGTTCTTGCTGGAGGCCAAGGCCTCCCGCCCCCTCACCTACACCCTCACCGTGCCCAAGGAGGCCGCTCCAGGCACCCACTGGGGCGTGCTCTTCCTGGAGTCCGAGGACCCCAACCCCCCTCCCGGGGTGCCCCTGGCCACCTTCCGGGTGCGGATGGCCCACGTCTTTTACGTCAACATCCCCCCCCTCACCTCTTCGGGGCGGATCACCGGCATCGTCCCCAGCGCCCCTCAGAAACCCCAAGACCCCTTCCGGTTCGCCCTGCAGTACCAAAACACGGGGAACACCGCCCAGAAACTTTCCGGACGCTTTGAGGTGCGGGACACCTCCGGCCGCAAGGTGGCCGAGGTCCTCATAGAGGAGGAGGTGGTGCTTCCCGGACAGGTGCGCATCCTGCCCATCGCCCTGGTGGGGCCCCTTCCTGTGGGGAACTACACCGCCTTGGCCATCCTCAACTACGGCGATCCCAGCAAGGATGTGGCCGCCGACCTGCCCTTTACCCTGCGCACCCCCCTGGCGGCCCCCCCAGCCCCGCCTCCCCCTCCGGAGGGAGAAAAAGGAGGCAGCCCATGAAAGCGTTGATGGTCGGCCTGCTCCTCTGGCTGGCTCCCGCCCTGGCCCAGGCCACCTGGATCGTGCAGACCCTGATCCCCGAAACCATAGCCCTGCGCACCCCCACCACCCAGATCGCCTTTGAGCTGGAGGACTACCCCCCCAAGAGCTTCCCCGCCATCTACCCCGCCAGCAACCTGGAAGGGGGGGTTCTGCCGGTCCAGGTCTTTTCCAACGCCCCCGGGGTATGGAGCCTGGTCCTGCAGATCCCCGACCTCAAGGACCAGAACGGCCAACTCCTCCTACCCGCCCGACAGGTGCTCTACCGGGTCAACGGGGGGCTTTGGCTCAGGGCCGACGGCACCCCGCAGATCATCTACACGCAAGGGGGTCCCACCGGGGACTGGCTGGAGATCCGCCTGGAGTTCGCCCTGGAGCTCCTGGGCTCGGAGCGGGCCGGGAGCTACGTGGTCCAGGCCCTGGTCACCGCCCTGAGGCAACCCTAGGATGCGCCTCTTCCTGTCCCTCTTTCTCCTCCTGGGCGCAGCTTTCGCCCAGGTGCGCTTTCTCCCTACCCCGGGCCTGGCGGGCACCCCCGGGGACTACCTCACCCTGGGCTTGAAGGTGGAGGGGCAGGGCACGGTGCGCTTCCGCCTCGAGGCCCCCGAGGGCTGGCAGGCCCTCTCCTCCGAGCGGGTGGTGGTTCTGGAGGGCCGGGAGGAGACCCTGAGCTTCACCCTGCGGGTGCCCCCCCTGCCCGCCGGCACCCAGGGACTGGCCCGGGTGGTGGCCTACGTGGAGGAAAAGGAGGTAGCCCGGACCGAGGTGGAGCTTAGGGTCCTCCCCCGCACCGAGATCGCCCTCTCCGCCCCCACCACCCTCGAGGTGGAGCTGGGGGGGCCCTTTGAGTTTCCCGTCTACGTGACCAACCGCTCCAACCAGTCCGAGGAAGTCCTCCTGGAGGCCGAGGCGGCCATGGCCCAAGTCTTCCTGAACCCTCCGGGCCTGAGCCTGGCCCCCGGGGAGACAGGGGCGGTGCGGGTCCTGGTGAGCCTAAGGGGGGAGATCTCTGCGGGCTACCGCTTCTACCTGAAGCTCCGGGCCACCCCCAAGGGCAAGGCCGAGGCCCGGAGGGAGGCGGGGGTCATCGTCCTTTTCAAGGACCCCCTGGGCAGCCGAGGCCGTAGCCAGGACCCCGCGCTCACCCTGGGTCTGGGCCTGGCCCTATCCTTAGGGGCCAGCTGGGAGCAGGGCCAGCTCCGGGGGCAGGTGGGCTACCAGGTGTTGCCCAGCCTCTCCGGCGCCCTTTCCGACTACGTGAGCGCCAGCGCCACCCCAGGCCCCCTGAGCGGGGACCTGGAAAACCCCTTGCGCCCTCCGCAAAGCCTCACCCTGAGCCTCAAAGGGGAGGGCTGGGAGGCCCGGGCCCAGGGCGGGGGAGGGAGTTTCAGCCTGGCGGGAAGCTTCCGCCTCCAGGCCCTGCGCCTGAGCCTGGAGGGCACCTACCGCCCCCAGGCCCTGGGCCTGCGGGCCAGCGGGGTGAGCATGGACAAAACCCTGGACCTCCAGGGCCACCTGAGCACCCAGACCACCCCCCTGGGGCGGCAGGACGCCCTGAGCCTCCGCTACCGCCTGCCCCTGGGGGCAGGCCTGAGTCTGGGCCTGGGCACGGACCTCTCCGGCCAGGCCGCAGGGGAGTACCGCCTCTCCTTCGGCCTCAGCCAGAGCCTCACCTGGCAGACCCAGGAGCTGGAGCTGGTGCAGAGCTACAGCGGGGTACCCTTCGCCGGCCTCCACACCCTGGGCCTGGCCGGGGGCACCCGGCGCCTCTACCCCCTGGGTCTCAGGGCCAGCACCAGCCTGCAGCTGGGTTCCCAGACGGGGCTGTGGCAGAACCAGGCCACCCTCTACTACCAGCCCCTGGCGGGGGCCTTCTTGAGCCTCACGGGGAGCTACCGCCAGCAGGGGGAAAACCGGGGCTTCGGCCTTACCCCAAGCCTCAGCGTGGTCTTCGGCCAGCCTGGGGAGTACACGGGGAGCCTGGGCCTCAGCTATGGCCTCAACCGGCCCCTCTCCGGGGAAGCCCCGGAAAGCCAGATCTACCAGGCCAGCCTGGCCCTGGGCACCCGGGATTTCAGCCTCTCGGCAAGCCTGCGCCACGTGAGCCAGGAAAGCCCCCTCTGGGAGGGGAGCGCCACCTTGCGCATTCCCCTTCCCGGGGGGAACCTGGAGGGCCAGTACCTCACCAGGTGGGGCACGAACAGGGACCTCACCCTTTACGGGGCCGCCTGGAGCCAGCTCTGGACCGGAAGCCTGCAAAGCCGCCTCTTCTACGAGTACCGCCTGGAGACCGAGGCCAGCCAGCGCTTCGGCCTTAGCCTTTACCAGCGGAACTTCCTGGAACCGGGCCTGGCCCTGGGGGCCTCCTACACCCTCACCCTGCGAGGCGGGGAGGCCCGCCACGGCTTCGGCCTCACCCTGTTCTACGCCCAGGCCCTCACCTTCGCCACCCCCAAGGAGGTGGTGGACCTCTTCGGCGGGCGCAAGGGGGGGGAGGTGGTGGGCCAGGCCTTCCGGGACGAGAACCTGAACGGGCGCCTAGACCCCGGGGAAACCCCCTTGGCGGGCCTCAAAGTCTGCCTGGGAAGCGCCTGCGAGACCACGGACGCCCAGGGCCGCTACCGCCTCCTGGCCGCCCCCGGCCAAGGCCGCCTCCTCTTCCCCAACCTGCCCGCCACCCTCGCCCTGGTAGGGGAGGAAACCCTGGAGGTCAGGCTGAACACCCGGCTGGAGAAGCCCCTCCCCTTCGCCCCCGCCACCCAGCTTTGGGTGGAGGTCTGGGACCAGGAGCGCGAGGGGGGGCTGGCCTACGCCGGAGTGTGCGCCGAGGGGCCGGTGGTGCGCTGCACCCGGGCCGACATGAACGGCCGGGCCCTGCTCGCTGGGCTTTTCCGCGGTAGCTACCGCGTCTACCCTGACCCCCGCTACCTGCCCCAAGGCTACCGGACGGCCAAGGCCCCCGAGGTCCAGGTGGCCCTCGAGGGTCCCTCCCCCCGGGTCCGGGTGGAGGTGGCCCCCCCCAGGCGGGAGGTGGAGGTGACCTACACCGCCGAGCGCCTCAGCCTGGTGGCCACCCTGGACCCCCCCGTCCCCCTGGCCGGGGCCGAGGTGGAGGTGAAGGCCCTGGTCCAAGGGGAAGCCCGGGAGGTCTGGCTGGAGCTGCCCACCGGCCGGGTGGACCTCCTCCCAGAGGGGGAGAACTACTACGCCGCCCGGGTGCGCCTTAACCTCCCCCCCGGCTTCCACACCCTGAGGGTGCGGGCCCAAGGCCGGGAGGAGGCGGAAAGCCCCCTCTTCTTCCAGGTGGTGGTGGGTCCCCTCTACAGCCCCCTGGCCCTCGAGGGGCCCAAGGTGCGCCTCACCCTGCGGTTTCGGGCCACCCAGGTGGTCCTACGGAAAGAAGGCCAGTCCTTCGCCCTCACAAGCGAGGACGGCTACACCTGGGCCGGGGAGGTGGCCTTAAACCCCGGCCAACACACCCTTTTGGTGCTAGCCGATGGGGAGGCTTTGGGACAGGTGGGCCTTAGCGTCCCCTCGGAGAGCGCGAACCACTGATTGGAAAGGAAGGAATTGGTATGCGGTATTGGTACGGCGTTTTACTGGCGGTGGGGCTTTTGGGAGCGTGCTCCCAGGCCCCCCAGACCCTGAAGCCCCAGTTGGCGGTGGGCCCCGCGGTCACGGTGGAAAAGACCGCCAACCCCAGCTTCAAGCGCACCTACACCTGGACCATGGAGAAGCGGGTCCTTGACCCCGCAAGCGGCCAGCTCCTGCTCACCCCGGGGCAGTCCTACCTGGTGAAGTACGCCGTGAGCCTGGTAGGCACCCCCAAGGACACGGACTTCCAGGTGGCAGGCCAGGTCACCATCAAGAACACCGGGGTAGGGGCCGTGGTCCTCCAGGCCCCCACGGACACCCTTTCCACCGGGGAGAGCGTGAGCCTGAACTGCGGGGTGAGCTTCCCTTACACGCTTGCCGAAGGGGCCAGCCTGGTCTGCAACTACAGCCAGGCCCTGCCCGACGGAGAGGCCCGCACCAACACGGCCAGCGTGCGCTGGGGCACCGACGGCACCACCTTCCCCAACACCGCCACCGCCCAGAAGGCCTTCAGCTTCACCAGCCCCACCACGGTGGTGGACGGGAGCGTGACCGTGGACGACCCCTCGGCCACCCCCACGGGGGCCATCAGCACCATCAATCCGCAGGGGGTCATCTCCCAGACCTATTTCTTTGAGCGCTGGGTGAGCTTTGACGCTTGCGGGGAGTACGAGGTGAAGAACACCGCCACCTTTACCACCAACACCACCGGTACTCAAGGAAGCGCCTCGGCCACGGTGAAGGTCTCCGTCCCCTGCCAGGGCGGCTGCACCCTGACCCCAGGCTACTGGAAGACCCACTCCAAGTACGGCCCCGCCCCTTACGACGACACCTGGGCCCAGATCGGCGAGGACACCCCCTTCTACCGTTCCGGCCAGAGCCACTACCAGGTCCTCTGGACCTCCCCTAAGGGCAACGCCTACTACATCCTGGCCTACCAGTTCATCGCCGCCAAGCTGAACGCCCTGAACGGGGCTAGCACCACGCCAGAGGTGGACGCGGCCATGGCTTGGGCCGACACCTTCTTCAAGACCTACACCCCCTCCTCCTTTAGCAAGGCCGTGGCGGGGCAAGCCAAGGCCTACGCCGCCACCCTGGACAGCTACAACAACGGCCTCATCGGCCCCGGGCACTGCTCGGAGTAAGGCGCCAAGCCCCGGGCGGTCCCACCCCGCCCGGGGCTCCCCAGGAGGATGAGATGAAAAGAGCTCTGTTAGTGGGTCTCTTGGCCCTGGCCGCCTGCTCGGCGCCCCAGGGCATCAAGACCACGGGAAGCCTCCGGGTCCTGTCCGTTCAGCCCAACGTGGTGGCGGGCTGTGCGGTGCGGGCGGGGGACTGGATGGCCATCAAGGGGAACGATTTCGGCACCCAGGAGGACTGGGACCAGGGCCTTAGCTACGCCCTCTTCCCCCCGGACCTTCCCGCCGAGGATCCCGAGATCACCCAGGCCCAAGACCCCGCCACCCTCATGTTCCGGGTGCCCCAGGGGGCGCAAAGCGGCACCCTGCGCCTCCACGTGGAGGGGGTGGGGGAGGCGGAGATCCCGGTGGTGGTTCAGGGGGTAGCCCCCCTGATGGCCGTCCCCGGGTGCGAGATCCCCGCCCCACCCCCCACGCCGGAGTAAGCCCCCAAGGCTTAGGCCCCGCCCGGTTCAGGCGGGGCCTTGGCTCACTTGAGGTGGCTCAAAAACTCCTCCCGGGTCTTGGCGTCCTCCCGGAAGACCCCCAGCATGGCGCTGGTGATGGTGCGGGAGTGCTGCTTTTCCACCCCTCGCATCATCATGCAGAGGTGAATCCCCTCCACCACCACCCCTATCCCCCGGGGCTCCAGGACCTCCCTTATGGCCTCAGCGATCTGCACCGCAAGCCTTTCCTGCACCTGGAGGCGGCGGGCGAACAGGTCCACGATGCGGGCGAACTTGGAAAGCCCCAGAATCTTTTCGTTGGGGATGTAGCCAATATGCACCTGGCCGAAGAAGGGGAGGAGGTGGTGCTCGCACAGGGAGTAGAACTCTATGCCCTTGACCACCACCATCTCGCTCCCCTCGGCCTGGAAGATGGCCCCGTTGACGATCTCTTCTAGGCTCTGCCGGTACCCGCGGGTGAGGAAGGCCCAGGCCTTGGCCACCCTTTCTGGGGTCTTGAGGAGGCCCTCCCGCTTGGGGTCCTCCCCAATCACCTGGAGCCACTCGGCGGCCAGGGCCTCGAGGCGGACCAGGTCCAGCTCGGTTTCAAAGGTCAGCCCGGTTTCTTCTATCTCCACCATCTTGCGCTCCATAATGTCCTCTTTGGTCCTTCCCCAATGTGGCCCGGGGCTCACTCGGGGGCGATGAGCCCTTCCCCAAGAAGGGGCCTCGCCTCCTCCTCCTCCAGGGGAAAGCCCTGGGCCGCCCGCCTCAGGGTCTCCAGAACCCCCTTCTCCCGTTTGAGCCTGAGGTGGAGCTCGCTGAAGGGGTTGAGGGCGTCCTGGCCCCTCAGGGTGAGGCGGTAGCGCCTGGGAGGCTCCAAGGGGACAAGCCCCCGGGCGTACCGCTCCGCCAAAGCCCGGTAGCGTGGGGCGTTTTCCGGGGGAGGAACGGGCTTCACCACCCGGGCCGGGACCCCCAGGGCCAGCATCCCCTCGGGGACCTCCATCCCCGCCGTCACCACCGCTCCCGCCCCCACCACGGCGTTTTTGCCAACACGGGCCCCGTTCAGCACGATGGCCCCCATGCCGATCAGGGCCCCTTCCTCCACCACCGCCCCGTGGACCACCGCCCGGTGCCCCACGGTGACCCCTGGCCCCAGAAGGCAGGGGAAGCCGGGGTCGGCGTGGAGGACAGCCCCGTCCTGGACGTTGCTCCCCGGGCCGATGACCACCCGTTCCAGGTCCCCCCGCACCACGGCAGCGAACCAGACCGAAGCCCCCTCCCCCACCTCCACCTCCCCGATCACCTGGGCCCCGGGGGCGATGAAGGCCGTGGGGTGGATTTTGGGGGTCTTTTCCTCAAAGCGGTAGGCGCTCAAGGGCCACCTCCAGAAGCCTCAGGTCCTCGGGAAAGGCCAGGAGGGCCCGGGCCTCCTCGGGGGAGAACCAGCCCGCCCCGGCCATACCCCCTTCTAGCCTGGGCTCCCCCTCGCCCCGCATGAGGAACCAGTGCACCTCCCGCTCCACCCCCCTGGGGTTCACGTAGCGGGTGGGAAAGAGGGGGTGAAGGACTTGGGCCACCACCCCCGTTTCCTCCCAAACCTCCCGCACTGCGGCGGCCTCGAGGGCCTCCCCTTCCTCGGGGTGCCCCTTGGGAAAGACCCAGAAGCCCATGCGGTCCCGGAGGAGGAGGACCTCCCCCTTAGAGTTGAAGACCACGCCCCCCGCCCCTAGCTCCATCCGTACCTCCCCTTGAGCTTGAGGTAGGCCAGGGTGGCCTCGTCCACCTCCGGCCCACCCCCGTAGCGCTCCTCCAGGTTCTCCATGCCGACGAGGGCCAGAAAGGCCCGCTCCGTCTCCTCCCCGAAGACCCCGTCCACCTCGCCCCGGTAAAGCCCCAGGCGCTTTAGGACCCCCTGGAGCCAGCGCACCTCTTCCTCGGTGAGGGGGCGCCGCTCTTTGGGCCTTTCAAAGAGGAGGCGGTGGAGGGAGAGGAGGCGGAAGAGCTCCTCCACCGGCTCGGGGTGGTCGTCGGCCCGCAGGTCTATGTAGCGGTCCCAAAGCCCCCCGTACCCCTTCTTCTCCCCCACCACCAAAAGGGCCGCCGACTGCTTGCCCCTTCGGTCCCCTCCGGCCTCCTCCCCCGCCTTCAGGGCCAGGAGGAGCCTTTCGGGGAAGGGAGCCTGGGCGGAAAGGCAGGCCTCCACCATGGCCTCCACCACCTCCGGGCCCGAGAGGAGGTTCCCCTGGGCGGCGAAGCCCTCCCCCGAAAGCCCCCCGGCCCAGGGGTGGCACTCGGCCCCGGTGAAGGTGAGGCTCTCCCCGGTGGCCGCCACCAGCCCGAACTGGCGCTTTTCCAGATCGGGGTCCGTGCGGCGGAAGGCCTCCAGGACCCCTTTTGGGCTCGCCCCCTGGCGCAGAAGGGCCAGGCCCTGGGGACCGCAGCGGGGGTTGGCGTAGGACTGGGTGGCGATGGCCCCCACCCCCGCCTCGGCGAAGGGCACCACCGCCCCCACCGCCAGGAACTTGCTGGCCACCGCCACGCCCAGGTCCCCCGTATCCGGGTCCCGGGCCACCAGGGAGAAGGTGGCGATCCTCATGCCCTTATCCTAAGGGC
>Ga0308405_1000824_pt1 | contig 16706 bp, 15 predicted proteins | sample HotsprSampleMS13_FD_203473 | JGI IMG/M metagenome (GOLD analysis project Ga0308405, IMG submission 203473) | Hot spring phototrophic mat microbial communities from Mushroom Spring, Yellowstone National Park, Wyoming, United States - 20060912_MS13 ...
TCGCCGGGCCGTTCGAGGTGGGCGATCTCAACGCCCCGGGCGGAATCCGCGACTACGTCGTGCGCTACAAGAACGTCTTCGATTCGGTTCTCGCTTCCGCCCTGCCCCGCCCCGATTGGACCGGCCCCGTGCTCGACGAGATCGAGCAGAGCCGCCGGCTCCGGCTGCTCGCCGAAGAGATCCCGCACCGCCAGCGCTGGCGCGACCGCCGGCTCATGGCCCTCGTCCGCCACAAGAAGGAGGCGAGCGAGACGATCGGGGATTGACCGGGCGCGGCTTGTCAGTCGGAGGCGGTGCGGCTAGCTGCAATCGCGAACGCCCGGCCCGTCGACAGGGGCTCGGGGAATTGGGGAGGATCCGAACGATGACCGCGCTCACCCGTCGTGCCGCACTCGCCACGACCGCATCGGCAGTCGCCGCACCCTGGATCCTGCCGCGTTCGGCGCTCGGCCAGCAGAAGCCGGCCCGGATCCGGCTCGGCATCTCGACCTTCCTCTCCGGACCCGCCTCGGTCTTCGGCGTGCCCGGGCGCAACGCCGCCGATCTGTTGATCGAGCAGCTCAACGCCAGGGGCGGCATCGCGGGCGTGCCGGTCGAGGCCCTGGTGATCGACGAGGCGCCGGGGGTCAATTTCCTCTTGGGCGAATGTCGCCGCCTCGCCCAGAACGAGAACGTCGACGTGATGCTCGCCTCGATCTCCTCGGGGAGTTGCCTCGCGGTCGCCCCGCTCGCCGAAGAGCTCAAGCTCCCGAACATCATGTGGGACTGCGGCACGCAGCGGATCTTCGAGGAGGGCAGCTGGCGCTGGTCGGTCAGGACCCAGGCCAACGCCGTGCCGGAGATCGTGGCGCCTCTGCTCTATCTCTTGAAGATCCGCCCCGAGGTGCAGACCGTGGCGGTGGTCAACCAGGACTACGCCTGGGGTCGCGATTCCTGGGCGATCTGGAAGACCGCCATGGAGGCGATCAAGCCCGGGATCAAGGTGGTGGCCGAGCTCTTCCCCAAGTTCGGGGCCACCGATTTCTCGACCGAGATCACCCGGCTCCAGGCCCTGCGCCCCGACGTCGTCTTCTCGACGAGTTGGGGCGGCGAGCTCGACACCTTCGTCCGCCAGGCGGCCGAACGGCGGCTTTTCGAGCGCTCGCTGTTCGTCCTGCCGCTCGCCGAATCGAGCCTCGAGCGGGTCGGCAAGACCTTGCCCGAAGGCGTGATCGTGGGCGCCCGCGGTGACCACTGGTTCCTCCACCCGACCGCCAAGGACACCGAGCGACTCAAGGGTTTCGTCACCGAGTACCGGAAACGGTACGGCCTCTACCCGATCTACCCGACCTTCCACATGGCCCAAGCGCTGTTCGCGCTCGAGGCGGCCTACGGCAAGGCGATCGCCGCCAACGGCGGGGCCTGGCCGTCGCGCGAGCAGCTCATGGACACACTTCGCGGCCTCGAGTTCGATCACCTCACCGGGCGGATGAAGATCCGCGAGGACGGCCAGGGCCTCGAGCCCATGCTGATCGGCCTCTCCAAGCACGTGCCCGAGTTCCCGTTCCCGGTGCTCGACCAGATGGTGCTGTTCCCGCCCGAACTCGTCATGAACCCGATGGGAACCAAGGGGCTCGAGTGGGTGAAGACCTTGAGCATGGAGACCGTCGCCAAGGCCCCCGCCCCGATCCCCTACAAGGCCTGAGGGGCCGAGACCGGGCGGGCCGCGCAGCCGGCCCGGTCCCGCCCCGCCCCGCGCATGGGCCTCCTCCTCCTCCTGGCCGCCCTCGACGGGCTCGCCTACGCCGCCCAGCTCTTCATGGTGGCCGTGGGCCTCACCCTCGTCTTCGGCGTGCTCAAGATCTTGAACGTCGCCCACGGCAGCCTGTTCGCGATCGGTGCTTATCTGGCCTCGACCCTCGTGGGGCTCGCGGGCGCGCCCGAGCTCTCGCTGCTCGCCCTCGCGCTCGCCGCATTGGCGACCGGCGCGGTCATGGGTCCGTTGATCGAGCGCGGGCTCTTGGCACGGATCTACGAGAAGGAGCACGTCCTTCAGCTCCTCGTCACCTTCGCCCTCTTCATGATCCTCGAAGACGTCCAAAAGCTCGTCTGGGGCGTGCAGCCGCTCTTCGAGGACGCACCGGTGCGTCTTCTCGGCCAAGTCGAGGTGGGCGGCATCTTCTACACCGCCTACCAGCTCCTCCTCCTGCCGGGTGTGGCGGCCGTGGTGCTCGTCGCGCTGACCTGGTTCCTGCGCCGCACGCTGCTCGGCCGGACGATCGTCGCGGTCACCCACGACCGCGAAGCGGCGACCGCGATCGGCATCGACGTCCGCCGCGTCCATCTCGTGACCTTCACGATCGGCGCCGGGCTCGCCGCCCTGGGTGGCGCGCTCGCCGCACCCACGACGAGCCTCGTGCCCGGGATCGGCGTGCAGATGATCGTGCTCTCCTTCGCGGTGGTCGCGACCGCCGGGCTCGGCCAGATCGAGGGGGCCGCGGTCACCGCGCTGCTGATCGGCCTCGCCCGTTCCTTGGCCGTCTACTTCGCGCCCGAGCTCGAGGTCGTGATCCCCTATCTGTTGATGGTCGCGGTGCTCCTGATCCGCCCGGCCGGGCTGTTCGGCCGTGCCGAGCTGCGGCGGGTCTGATGCGCAGCCCTCTCGCGGTCGCTGCCGGTGTCGCCCTGCTCCTCCTGCTGGCGTTCCTCCAGCCCTGGCTGCGCTTCGTCTCGACGATCGCCCTTGCGACCGGGCTCGCCGTGCTCGGCATCATGCTGCTCCTGCGCGCGGGCCAGGTGAGCTTCGGCCATGCCCTCTACGTCGCGGCCGGCGCCTATACCGTGGCGTTCCTGCGACCGTATCTCGGCGAGGCCCTCTTCCTGGTCCTCGCCGGTGCGCTCGTCGCCACCGCGCTCGGCCTCCTGGTCGGCCTCTTCGTCGCCCGCTACCGCGACATCTTCTTCGGCATGCTCAACCTCGCCTTCTCGATGGTCGCCTGGTCGCTGCTCGAGAAGCTCTACAGCTTGACCCGCGGCACCGACGGAATCCGGGTCGTCCGCCCGAGTCTCCTCGGCCTCGGCCTCGACGGGGCCGCTTGGGATTGGGCGCTGTTCCTTTTGGCGCTGGTCGCGGCGCTGCTCGCGGGTGCCCTCGTCGCCCGCTACCTGGGCTCGCCCGCGGGCTCGGCCCTGGGTGCCATCAAGACCCGTGAGACGCGGCTCGAGTTCGCCGGGATCGCCGCCCGCCGCGTCCTCCTCCAGGCCTATCTCGCTTCGGCCGCGCTCGCCGGGGTGGGCGGGGCGATCACCGCCCTCGCCACCCTCCACGTGACCCCGCTCCTCGCCTATTGGACCCATTCGGGCGAGCTCGTCTTCGTGGCGATCCTGGGCGGCACCGGCCACGTGCTCGGCCCCTTCCTCGGCGCCGTGGTCTTCGAGCTCGTCCGCGTCCACGCCGCGGCCGCCTTCCCCGACGCCTGGCAGATGATCCTGGGCTTCGTCCTGCTCGTGATCATCCTCTCGGCCGCACGCGGCCTCGCGGGCCTGCTCGACGATCTCGCGCGGCGGCTCGGGAGACGGGGGTGAGCGCCCCCCTGCTCGCGGCCCGCGGCCTTTTCCTCGCCTTCGGCGGGGTCCGCGCGGCCGACGGCGTCGACCTCGAGGTGGCCGAAGGCGAGATCTTGGCGATCATCGGCCCGAACGGTGCCGGCAAGACCACCTTCATCAACATGGTCACGGGCTATCTGCGGCCGCAGGCGGGCTCGATCCGCTTCACGGGCCGGGAGATCGCGGGACTGCCGCCGCGCCGGATCGTCCGGCTCGGGATCGCCCGGAGCTTCCAGATCCCGCAGCTCTTCACCGAGCACACGGTGCTCGAGAACGTGGCCCTCCACCTGGCCGCCCGCTCCGGCTTCTGGGCCGCCTTTACCCCCCTTCTCTCGGCCGAGCGCCGGGCCGAAGCGCTCGCCCTCCTCTCCGGCCTCGAGCTCGCTCCCCTGGCCGAAGCCCGGGCCGACCAGCTCGACGAGGGGGCGAGGAAGCTCGTCGACATCGCCATGGCCCTGGCGCTCCGCCCACGCCTCCTCCTCATGGACGAGCCGACCTCGGGCGTGGCGGCCGCCGAGAAGCACGCCATCATGGACCGGCTCGTAGCGGCGCTGCGCCGCGAGGGCGTCACCGCCGTCTTCGTCGAGCACGACATGGAAGTGGTGGCCCGCCACGCCGACCGCGTCGCGGTCTGGAGCCAGGGCCGGATCCTGGCCGAAGGCCCGCCCGCCGCGGTGCTCGCGGATCCGGTCGTCCGCCGCGAGGTGATCGGCGTCGAGGGGGCGCCGTGCTGAGCCTCGCGCGGGTCGAGGTGGCGATCCAGGGGGCGCGGATCCTGCGCGGCGTCGAGCTCGTCGTGCCCGAAGGCGGCCGCGTGGCCCTCGTCGGCCGCAACGGCGCCGGCAAGACCACGACGCTCAGGGCGATCATGGGCCTCGTTCCGCTCTCCCGGGGGACGATCCGCTTCGACGGCCAGGACCTCGCGCGCGTCTCGCCCCATCGGCGGACCGCCCTCGGGATCGGCTACGCGCCCGAGGACCGCCGCCTCTTCCCGAGCTTCACGGTCGAGGAGAACCTGCGGCTGCCGGCCGAGGTCCTGGGGCTGCCTCGGGGCGAGGTCCGCGCCCGCCTCGAGCGGGTGTGGGAGCTGCTTCCCGAGCTCCTCGAGCTGCGCGATCGCCGGGCCGGGGCGCTGTCCGGCGGCCAGGGCAAGATGGCGGCGCTCGCCCGCGCGCTCGTGACCGGCACCCGGCTCCTGCTGCTCGACGAGCCGTTCCAGGGCCTCGCCCCCGCACTCGCCCGCCGCTACGGCGAGATCCTGGCCCGGCTCGTGGCGCGCGAGCGCGCGATGGCGCTCCTCGTGAGCGAGAGCAACCCCGAGCTCCTGCGCCCCTTCGTCGACCGGGTGGCGACCATCGAGCGCGGGGAGATCACGAGCGAGGCCCACCTCGCCCGACCAGGCGCCGATACCCCGGTCAGCGACCGATCGTCGCGAGCTGGACCCGGCGGTGGACGCCACACTTTTCCATGATGTGGCGGATGTGGTTGCGCACCGTGTGCGGGCTCGCGCCGAGCACGGCCCCGATCTGGACGTCGGTGAGCCCGCGGGCGACCAGGTCGAGCACCTCCCGCTCGCGCGCCGTGAGGGAGGCGAGCCGGACCGTGGCCGGGACCGGTCGCGTGGCCTCCGGCTCGGCTTCGGCCGTCACCCACACGGCCGCCCACAAGGTGCGCACCGACTCCGGGTCGATCGCCCCCGCCCGGCTCTCGAGCACCGCCACCTCGAGCCGCCCGTCCTTGCGGGCCGGCACGACCCGCAGCAGCCTCGGTCGTCCTGCATCGGGCCGCAGGTCGAACGGTACGACCTCGCCGATCGCCGTGAGCCCGGCGCGCACCGCGAGCGCGAGCGCGTCGTCGCGCGCCTCGACGTCGAGCCAGGTGAGGCGGTTCGACCCGTTGGCTTCGAAGAAGGAACGCACCCAGCGGCGGAACTCCTCGCGTTCCGGTAGCGCGGCGCGGATCGCCCGGAACAAGCCCAAGCGCGAGGGGTCGGGCGGGTCGAGCGGATGCAGGCGGAGGTGGAGGAACAGGGGAGCTCCGGCGACCTCGACCACCTCGAGTTGCGCGAGCGACGCTTGGATCCCAGCGTCCGCGCGGCGCAGCGGGACGAGGGCGGGCTCGCCGCGGCGGGCGTAGACTTCGAACCCGTCCCAGCAGCAGCTGCACCCCTCGGCCAGGCCGACCGGCGCAAGGGCGAACAGCCGCTCGCACCGCGGTAAGTCGTCACCGAGACCGAGCAGCGTGCGGAGGCTCGCGGAAGCGAAGCGCACGCCGTGGCGGACGTCGACCACCAAGGTGGGCTCCATGAGCCTGGCCAAGAGCTCGAGCAACACCCCGTCGGTGGCGGACCGGTCGGCCATGGTCGATTCCTGCCGCCTCCCTGGCGCACACGGCGACTCGAACGGGCCATTGTGGCACCCCGATCACGTCTTACACTCGTTCCAAGCCGCGGTCGAGCCGCACGGTCGGCCGCGGCCCGACCTTGCCCGCTGGATCTGGGAGGCTTCGTGGAGGTGCCGATGAGCGAACCGAACCTCGACCGTCGCGAGCTGTTGCGCGGGGGCGGTGCCGCAGCCGCTGCCGGCGCGCTTTCGCTGGCCGCGGGTCGGCCGGCCGCTGCCGCCGCGAAGGTGCCAATCGTCGCCTTGGCCGATCTGAAGCCGGGTGTGCCGGTCGAGTTCGACTATCCGGAGGACGCGCCCGCCTTGCTCGTCGATCTCGGCGAACGGGTCGAAGGCGGCGTCGGACCGAACGGTTCGATCTTGGCGGTGAGCACCCTTTGCCAGCACATGGGCTGCCCGGTGAAGTGGGATCCGACGAGCCGCGAGCTCGTCTGTCATTGCCACGGCTCGCGCTACGACCTCGTGCGCGGCGGGATGGCGGTCGAGGGCGCGGCCACCCGCGGCCTGCCGCGCATCGCCCTCGCCGTCGAGGACGGCCGGATCGTCGCCACCGGTGTGGCCGACGGCCTGGTCTACGGCTTCGCTTGCCACGCTTGAGCCCTTCCCGACGCCCGAGACGAGCGAGGACGAGCATGCACGAGGATCACGAGACGCCCCCACGGACAACTACCGACCGGCGGCGCTTCTTGACGGCCGGAGCGCTGGCCGGTGCCGGCCTACCGCTCGTGGCCGGCGAGGCCGAGGCCGCACCGGCCGGCACTTGTCTCGAATTGCCGCCGCCGGATGCCGAGGTCTTCAACGCCACCTGCCAGTATTGCATGGTGCAGTGTGGCTACAAAGTGTACGTCTGGGAACAGGGCAAAGGCGTGCGGCCGAGCGGTTCCTACACCGGTGCCCTGTCCGGCGAGTGGATCTCGCCTTCTTTCCTCGCAGCAGCCGAGAAGAACGGCAAGCCGGTCTGGATCGCCGCGGTTCCCGACAAGGATTGCGTCGTCAATCACGGCGACCATTCGATCCGCGGCGGCACCAGCGCGCAGACCCTGTTCGCGAAGAACGCCCCCTCGGCGGAACGTCGGCTGCTCTACCCGATGATCCGCAAGAACGGCAAAGGCTCGAAGCTCGAGCGGGTGAGCTGGGACGAGGCGACGAGCTTCGTGGCCGAGCGGCTCGCGGCACTCGCCGCCGCGCACGGACCGGATGCGCTGGCGCTGATTTGGGGCGATTGGCTCTACAATGTGCACACCTACGCGATGCTCAAGCTCTGGTTCGAGGCGATCGGCTCCTCGAGCCATGCCGGCAACGGCTGGTTCTTCGACGAGGAGAGCGCCGGCATCTCGGCTGCCTTCGGCACCGGCACCCGCTCCTTCACCGAAGAAGACTTCGAGTTGACCAAGCTGCTCGTCACGATGGGGACCAACATCGAGGCCAACGGCTCGGTCTGGCACCATCGTTTCTACCAGAAGAACCTGACGACGGGGAACGGCAAGCACATCGACATCGACCCCCGGCGTACCTATCAGGCAAGGCTCGCCGAGGAGCACGGCGGGCTGCACTTGATGGTCCGGCCGGGGACCGACGCCATCCTGTTGGGCGCGATGATCCGCGAGATCATCGCCCGGGACGCGTTCGACAAAGACTTCGTCGCCCGCTGGGTCGTGGGCTTCGACGTCCTGCGCGAGACGGTGCAAGCGGAGAAGTTCACCCTCGCTCGGGCTTCGCGGATCACCGCGGTGCCGGAGGACAAGATCCGCCGCGCCGTCGAACTTCTGATCGAGGCGCGTGGCCGGACGATGTTGTTGAACGAGAAGGGGGTGATGCACCAGCTCGCGGCCTTCGAGGCGCAGCACGCGATGGCGGCACTCGGCGCGATCTTAGGCAACGTGGGCAAGCCCGGGGCGTGCACCTCGCGGGCCGGCGGCCATCCGGGCGGCAGCCTCGTCTGGCCGGACGAGCCGCCGAGCCGCGCGCAGAACACCTATCTCTACAAGCGATTGGCGGAAGGTGGGGTGGTGGCGACCTGGGCGTTCGCCTGCAACATCGCCAAGCAAATGCCCTCCCTCACCCGCTACTTGCCGATGATCGCCCGGACGTTCGTCGTGGTCCAAGATCGCATCCACACCGAGATGGACGAGTTCGCGGACGTGCTCTTGCCGGCCGCGACCTGGGGCGAGAACGACACGCTTTTGACGAGCGTCACCCGCCGTCTGCGCCTCACCCGACAGTTCATGGATCCGCCGGGCGAAGCCAAGCCCGACTGGTGGATCGTGGCGCAAGTCGCCAAGAAGATGGGCTACCGGGGCTTCGAGTGGACCAGCGCACGCGAGATCTGGGATGAAATGCGGCCCAAGAACGGCGCGATCAAGGACATCACCTGGGACATGTTGGTCGAAGCCGGGACCAACGGCGTGCGGTTCCCCTATGTCGGCGGCAAGGCTCCGGAGCGACTCTTCTCCGACGAATACGAACAACTCACCGGCAAGCGGTTCCCGACTCGGGACGGCAAGGTCCATCTCGAAAAGACAGCGATCCTCGGCACGTTCGATCCGCAGCGCAACGAGTGGGCCGAGGTCGGCCCGTCCTTCCCGCTCATGGCGATCGACTTCCGCCTGAACGAGCTCTGGAACACGGGCTATACTTATTGGGAGAAGCCGACGGTCTGGGCGCGCACGCCCGATGCCTTCTTGATGATCCACCCGAAGGATGCGGGCCCGCGCGGGATCCGGAGCGGCGACCCGGTCGAGCTGCGTTCGCCTTACGGTGCTTGTCGCGCGACGGCGCGGGTGACCACGGACATCCTCGAAGGAGTCGTCGGGATCCCCGCCCTCTTCCCGAAGAAGGGGCAGGAATTCAACTATGCGACCCGGCCGGACGTGAGCCCGATCAACGGCGATTTCGTCACCATGGTCGCCTGCGAGGTCGTCAAAGTTTGAGCGGAGCGGGGAGCGGTGGCGACACCGCTGCCCGCGCCGCGCCCGGCTAGACCACCTCGACCCGGATCGCCCCCACCCCCTCGATCGCCGCCTCCATCACTTGCCCGCGTTCGACCGGCCCGACGCCGGCGGGCGTACCCGTGAGGATCACGTCGCCCGGGCCGAGCGTGAAATATCGCGAGAGCGTGGCGACGATCTCCGGCACCTTCCAGATCATCTGCGAAAGATCGCCCGACTGGCGCAGCACGCCGTCGACGGCAAGCGTGATCGCCCCGCGGCTCGGGTGGCCGATCGCAGCGGCCGGTACGAGCTCGCCCACCGGGGCCGAGCGGGCGAAGGCCTTGGCGATCTCCCAGGGCCGCTGCAGCTTCTTGGCCTCGTCCTGGAGGTCGCGGCGGGTCATGTCGATCGCGACCGCATAGCCCCACACGCAGGCGAGCGCCTGGTCGACCGGAATCTCCTCCCCGCCGCGGGCGAGCGCCACGAGGAGCTCGACCTCGTGGTGGACGTTCGCGGAGCGGCGCGGATAGGGGAATTGGCCCGAGGGGTCGATATCGTCCGGGTTCTTTTGGAAGAAGAAGGGCGGCTCGCGGTTCGGATCGCCGCCCATCTCGACCGCGTGCGCCGCGTAGTTGCGGCCGATGCAGTAGACCCGGCGGACCGGGAAGAGACCGCCGCCGCGGACCGGGATCGCGGGCGTGGGCGGCGGATCGATCACGTAGCGCATGCCGTGGCTCCCTCGACCTTTCTCCGGGGATAGCAGCCGACCCGCGCCTCGGGCAGGGGCCCGGCGGTTGACGGCGCCCGCGGGCGGGTGTTCGAAGATCGCGTGGATGCACCGGGGAGGTCCCGTTGAGCCGCAACGAGGGCTGGTCGATCCCGCCGATCATCCGACCTCGGCCCGAGGCTTGGGCTTTCGACCTCGACCGGGCACTCGGCGCCGTACTGGAGCTGCGGGCCGAGATCCCGGCCGACGCTTTCACCGCCAACATCCTCGGCACCGAGCGCCAGGGCAGCGCCGTGCTCCTCGAGGATGGCCGCCACGCGCTCACGATCGGCTATTTGATCACCGAGGCCGAGCGTGTGTGGCTCACCTCCGCCGACGGGCGGGTGGTGGAAGCGCATCCTTTGGGCTACGACTTCGTCACGGGCTTCGGGCTCCTGCTCCTGCTCGGTCGGCTGCCGATCGCGGGGCTCGCGCTCGGCAGCGGCGAGCGACTGCGGCCCGGCGATCCCGTGATCCTGGCGGCCTGTGGCGGTCGGGAGGCTGCGGTCCAGGCCCGATTGATCGGCAAGCGCGAGTTCGCGGGCTACTGGGAGTACCTGCTCGACGAGGCGCTGTTCACCGCGCCCGCCCATCCGCACTGGGGGGGCACCGCCTGCATCGGCCCGGACGGGCGGCTCGTCGGGATCGGCTCGCTCCTGATCGAGGCCGAGGCCGGCTCCGGCGAAACCGCCGCCGCCAACATGGTGGTCCCGATCGACCTCTTCGCCGCGATCGGCGACGAGCTCGCCCGCACGGGCCGGGTCGACCGGCCGCCGCGGCCCTGGCTCGGCCTCTACGTGGTCGAGGCCGGCGATCGGCTCGTGGTGACCGGCGTCGCACCGGGCGGCCCGGCCGAGGAGGCGGGCATCGAGCGCGGCGATCTCGTGGTCGCGGTGGCCGGCCGGGCGGTCGTCGACCTCGCCGACCTCTGGCGCAAGGTCTGGGCCCTCGGGCCCGCCGGCACGCTCGTGCCGCTCTTGACCGTGCGCGACGGCCGCCGCTTCGACCGGGTCCTGCGCTCGATCGACCGCGAGAGCATGATGCGCCGACCGCGGCTCCACTGAGCTCGGCGCCGGAGCCGCCGCGGCTCAGAGCCCGAGCCGGTCCTGCACGGCCTTGGCCGCCACGGCGAGCGCGATCACCGGCCGGCGCAGGGCGTGGAGAGGGATCGGCCGCAGGCGGGTCACCGGAAAATCCAGCTCGGCGTCGGGCACGCCCGACGCCTTGTCGGCCAGCACCCGGCCCATCGCCGTCGCCATGGCGACTCCCCGACCGTTGTAGCCGCCCGCCGCCACGAGCCCCGGCTCCGGCTCGACCAAAAACGGCAGATGGTTCTCGGTAAGGGCGACGAGCCCGCCCCAGGCCCGCTCCCAAGGGAGATCGTCGGGGAGCTGCGGGAACATCCGGTGCGCGAGCCGGCGCAGCCGCGCCTGGGCGGCGCGGATCCCCCGCTCGCCATAGGCCCCCCGGCCGCCGATCACCAGCCGGCCGGCCGCATCGAGGCGGAAATAGACGAGGAGCCGGCGGGTGTCGGAGGCCGCTTCGCCGCCCGGCAGGATCGAGCGGCGGACATTGTCGGAAAGCGGCACGCTCGCGACCTGGACGGAGGTGACCGGGACGAGCGCCCTGCCGAGCCCGCTCACGAGCCCGTCCGTGTAGCCGTTGGTGCACACGAGCACCGTGCGGGCCCGGACCGCACCGTAGGGGGTGAGGAGGCGCCAGCCCGCGCCCAGCCGCTCGAGCCGTCGGGCCGTCGTTCGGCCGTGGATCCGCGCACCGGCGCGGATCGCCGCGGCGGCGAGCCCGCGGGCATAGGCGAGCGGCTGCAGGCTGCCGCCGCGCCGGTCCAAGAGCCCGCCCCGATAGAGCCCGGTGCCGAGGGCGACACTGACCGCGCCGCGGTCGAGCCACTCGACCGGCGCGCCGCGCCGCTCCCACTGCCGGACCCGCGCCTGCTGCAGCCGCACGCCGGCCTCGTCCGGTGCCGGCTGGATCCAACCCGAGCGGACCGCGCCGCAGGTGATCCCGTGCCGAGAGACGAGATCGAACACGAGATCGGGTGCGGCGGCCGACAGACGCACGGCACGCCGGCCGAAGGTCGGGCCCAAGATGCGCTCGACCTCGTCCGGATCCTCCTTGAGGCCCGGGATGACCTGCCCGCCGTTGCGCCCCGAGGCCCCCCAGCCCGGCTCGCGCGCTTCGAGCAGCACGACCGAGACCTTGCGCTCGGCCAGGTGCAGGGCGGCCGAGAGCCCGGTGTAGCCACCGCCGACGATCGCGACCTCGGCCTCCACCTCGCCCAGGAGCGGCGGGCAGGCGGGGCCGGCCGGTGCGGTCGCGGTCCACAAACTGTCGGCGAGCGGTGGCCTCTCGTCTTCGATCATGCGGTGCTCGAGCGTCTGGCATCCCCGCGCTTCGGCTTGCGGGGCCGATGCCCGAACCCTATCGAGGTGCGGGGGGCTGACAAGACGCGAGAGGGGAGGTCCCACGCCATGCGCACGACGATCCTGGCCGGTGCCGCGACGCTCGCCCTGGTCCTGGCCGGCGGACCGGCCGACGCCCAGCAGAAGCTCGCCTTCACCTCCTTCGGCGGTTCCTACCAGGAAGCCCAGCGCAAAGCGCTCCTCGAGCCCGTCGCCAAGGAACTCGGGATCGTCTGGGCCGAGGACACGTTGACCGGGATCGCCGAGGTCCGTGCCCAGGTCCGCGCCGGCGCGGTGAGCTGGGACATCGTCGATCTGGGGCTTGCCGACTGCGCCGCCGCCCAAAGCGAGGGCCTGCTCGAGCCGCTCGACTATTCGCTGATCTCGACCGAAGGCTTCGACAAGATGGCCTTCGACACGCATTGGATCGGCATCATCTACTATTCGACGGTGCTCGGCTACTCGACGGAGAAGTACAAGGACAAGCCGCCGCGCGGCTGGAAGGACTTCTGGGACGTGAAAGGCTTCCCGGGTGCCCGCGCGCTGCGCGACTATCCGACCCCCAACCTCGAGATCGCGCTCTTGGTCGACGGTGTGCCCAAGGACCAGGTCTACCAGCTGCTGTCGACCGAAGAAGGGGTGGCCCGCGCCTTCGCGAAGCTCGACGCGATCAAGCCGCACATCACGGTCTGGTGGAAGTCGGGGGCGCAATCCGCCCAGCTCGCCAAGGACGGCGAGGTCGACATGCTGTCGATCTGGAACGGCCGGCTCGACACGGTGATCAAGGACGGCGCCAAGTTCGCCTACACTTACGACGACGGCATCCTGTCGCTCGATTGCCTGGCGATCATCAAGGGCAGCAAGAACAAGGATCTGGCGATGAAGGCGCTCGCCCGGATGGTCGCCCCCGACCTCCAGGCCAACATGCCGCTCTACATCAATTACGGGCCGACCACGAGCAAGGCCTTCGAGACCGGCAAGATCACACCGGAGATGGCGAGGATCAGCCCCTCGAGCCCGGAGAACGCGGCCAAGCAGTTCGTGATCGACGCCCGCTTCTGGGCCGCCAACCGGCAGAAGATGCAGGAGCGCTGGGACAGCTGGAAGACCCGCTGAGCGCTCCTTCGCTTCCGGCATGGATCGTCGCGCGCCGGTCGGGATCCGCTTCGAGGCGGTCTCCAAGCATTACGGCGGGGTGCGGGCCCTCGACCGCGTCTCGCTCGAGGTCGAGCCGGGCGAGCTCTTGACCCTCCTGGGTCCCTCCGGCTCGGGCAAGACCACGCTGCTCATGGTCCTCGCGGGCTTCAGCCGGCCCACGAGCGGGCGGGTGCTCGTAGGAGGCGAGGACGTCACCCGCACCCCGCCGCACCGCCGCGACTTCGGCGTGGTGTTCCAGAGTTACGCCCTCTTCCCGCACATGACGGTCGCCCAGAACGTCGGCTACCCCTTGCGCATGCGCAATCGGCCGCGCGCCGAGATCGCCCGGAAGGTGGCCGATGCGCTCGCCCTCGTCCGGCTCGAAGGGCTCGCCGACCGCCGCCCCGACCAGCTTTCGGGCGGCCAGAAGCAGCGCGTCGCACTCGCCCGGGCGATCGTCTTCGAGCCGCGCGTGCTGCTCATGGACGAGCCGCTCTCGGCCCTCGACAAGAAACTCCGCGAAGCGATGCAGATCGAGATCCGCCGGCTGCACGAACGGCTCGGCATCACCACGATCTACGTCACCCACGACCAGCGCGAGGCCTTGACCCTCTCCGACCGCGTGGCGGTGATCGACGGCGGGCGGATCCGCCAGCTCGACCCGCCGCGCCTGCTCTACGAGGAGCCGCGCTCGCGCTTCGTCGCCGAGTTCGTGGGCGAGTCGACGATCCTGCCGGTCGAGCGGCGCGACGGTGCCCTCTTCTGCGTCGGGCGGCCGCTGCGCACCGCCCGCCCGCTGCCGCCGGGCGACACGCTCCATCTCGTCTTGCGCCCCGAGCGGCTCCGGCTCGAGCCGGCCCCGCCTGACGATCTCACCAACACGCTCACGGGCGCGCTCGAGGACCTCGTCTTCCAGGGCGAGAGCCTGTTGGCCGAGGTCCGGCTCGACACGGGTGCCTTCTTGGCGGTGCGCCTTCCGGCCGGCGGCGGGAATCCGGCGGGCGCCCTCTATCGTGGCTGCCGGGTCTGGGTGCGCTTTTCCCCCGAGGACGCCGTGCTCGTGGGTGAGGAGCCGTGAACCGGCTCGCGCGAGCGGGCGAGGAAAGCGGGGCCGAAGCGCTCGCCCGCGACGCCCGACGCGAGCGGCGGCGCGCCCTCGCCCTCGCCCTTCCCGCCCTCCTCCTGGTGGGCCTCGTCGCGCTCTTGCCCACGGGCTGGCTCTTCTGGCTCTCCGTGATCGAGGGCGAGAAGCTTTCGGCCGCACATTATCTGCGCCTGGTCGAGGAGGAGTCGTACCGCCGGATCTTCTGGACGACCTTCGAGATCGCCGCGGTCGTGACGGTGCTCGCAGCACTCCTGGGCTACCCCCTCGCCTACTGGCTCTCCCGCTTGCCCGAACGCTGGGCCAATTTCGGCCTCGTCCTGGTCCTCGTCCCCTTTTGGACCTCGCTTCTGGTCCGCACCTACGCCTGGCTCGTGCTCCTGCAGCGCCGCGGGCTCGTGAACCGAGCGCTCCAGGGCCTCGGCCTGATCGACGAGCCCCTGCGGCTCGTCCACAATTGGACCGGGACCGTGATCGGGATGCTCCACATCCTCCTCCCCTTCCTTGTCCTTCCGGTCTACGCGAGCTTGCGGGCCATCGACCCCGCTTATCTGGCGGCCGCGGCGAGCCTCGGGGCCTCGCCCGTGCGGGCCTTCTGGACCGTCTTCTTCCCGCTTTCGCTGCCCGGGCTCCTCGCGGGGTGCCTCTTGGTCTTCGTCCTGGCGCTCGGCTTCTACGTGACCCCGGCGATCCTGGGCGGCGGCCGCGTTCTCATGGTCGCCATGAAGGTCCAGGAGAATGCCGGCCTCTATCTCGACTGGGGCGCGGCCTCGGCCCTCGCCGTGGTCCTGCTTCTCGCCACCCTCGCCCTGTTCGCGCTCCTGGCCCGGCTCGTGCCGCTCGAGCGCCTCCTCCTCGGCCGGTCGTGAGCGGCGAGAGCTGGGTAGCCCCCTGGCGACGGGCCTGGCTCGCGGCCCTCGCGCTCCTCGTCTTGGCCTTCCTCGTGCTGCCGGTCTTCATCGTCCTGCCGATGAGCTTTTCCGACAGCCAATATCTCGAATTCCCGCCGCGCGCCTGGTCCTTGCGTTGGTACCGGGCCTATCTCGGTTCCCACGAGTGGATGGCCGCGACCCGCGTCTCGCTTACGGCCGCCCTTTTCACCACGCTTCTCGCCACGCCGCTCGGGCTCGCCGCGGCCTACGGGCTGCACCGCGCCGGCGGTCGGGCCGCCCGGCTCGCCCGCGCGGCACTCGTGGCCCCGCTCGTGGTCCCGGTCATCATCCTCGCGATCGGCGTCTTCTATCTCTACGTGCGGCTCGGCCTCGTGAACACCATGGCGGGCCTCGTCCTCGCGCACACCGCCTTGGCCCTGCCCTTCGTCGTCGTCCTGGTCGATGCCGGGCTGCGGCGCATCGACCTCGACCAGGAGCGGGTCGCCCGCTCGCTCGGTGCGCCACCCTTGCGGGCCTTCGCCACCGTCGTCCTACCGCAGCTCGAACGCTCGCTCCTGGCGGCCGCGCTCCTCGCCTTCGTCACTTCGCTCGACGAGGTCGTCGTGGCGCTCTTCGTCTCGGGCGGCGAGATGTCGACCTTGACCCGCCGCATGTTCACAGGATTGCGGGACCAGGTCGATCCCACGATCGCCGCCATCTCCTCGCTCTTGATCCTCCTTTCGGTCGGTCTTTTGGGCGGGGCCCAGCTCCTCTTGCGCCGTCGCTGAACCTTCCGGCATCCGCCCGGCGCCGAGCGGCCATGCCCGGACGCGCGAGCTCGCGACTTGCCGAGGCGCGGCGGGGGCGGTACGATGGAAACGTTTCCATCGGGAGGTCGGGTCGATGATCGACGATACCCAGGTCGAGCGGTACCGCCGGGACGGGTTCCTCGTGGTCGAGAACGTGTTGAGCGCAGCCGAGGTGGCCGAATTGCGCGCGGTCACCGACGAGCTCGTCGAGAAGGCCCGTGCGGTCCGCACGCACGACGAGGTCTACGACCTCGAGGACGGGCACACGCCCGAGGAACCGCGGGTGCGGCGGATCAAGACCCCGCACAAGGTCCATCCGGTGTTCGACCGGGTCATGCGCCACCCCAACATCCTGGCGATCCTGCAGAAGCTCGTGGCCCCGGCCATCCGCTTCGACACCTCCAAGCTCAACATGAAGGCCGCGGGCTACGGCGCGGCCGTGGAATGGCACCAGGACTGGGCCTTCTACCCCCACACCAACGACGATCTCGCGGCCGTCGGCGTGTTCATGGACGACGTCGGTCTCGAGAACGGGCCACTCTTGTGCATCCCGGGGACCCACAAGGGCCCGATCTTCGACCATCACGACGACGAGGGCTATTTCTGCGGCGCCATGGACCCCGAACGCCGCGAGGTCGATTACGAGGCCGCCGTGCCCTGCCTGGGTCCCGCGGGCTCGA
>Ga0308405_1000825_pt1 | contig 16702 bp, 12 predicted proteins | sample HotsprSampleMS13_FD_203473 | JGI IMG/M metagenome (GOLD analysis project Ga0308405, IMG submission 203473) | Hot spring phototrophic mat microbial communities from Mushroom Spring, Yellowstone National Park, Wyoming, United States - 20060912_MS13 ...
CCAAGATCGCCGCGCGGGTGATGGCAGGTGAGCCTTTGGCGAGCTTCCGGGCCCAGCCACCGCGGCCCGGCCACGTCGCGGTCAAAGAGGCGGTGTTCCCCTTCGCTCGGTTCCCCGGGGTCGATCTCCTCCTCGGCCCCGAGATGAAGTCGACGGGCGAGGTCATGGGGCTCGCCTCCGACTTCGCCACGGCCTTCGCCAAGTCGCAGATCGCCGCCGGCACCGAGCTTCCGACCAAGGGCCGCGTGTTCCTGTCGGTCAAAGACAAGGACAAGCCCGCGACCTGTAGGATCGCGCGGGTCTTGCACGAGCTCGGTTTCGAGCTCCTGGCCTCGCGCGGTACGGCGGCGGCCCTCGCGGCCGATGGTCTGCCGGTCCAAGTCGTCAACAAGGTGCACGAGGGACGGCCGCACATCGTCGATCTGATCAAGGACGGAGCGGTCGCGATCGTCGTCAACACGACCGAGGGAGCGCAGGCGATCGCCGATTCCTATTCGCTGCGGCGCGCGGCGTTGATGGGCCGGCTTCCTTACTACACGACCATGGCGGGAGCTCGCGCGTTGGTTGAGGGTCTCCGTAAGCTCGCCCAGGGTTCGCTTGAAGTGCGTCCCCTCCAGGCCTATCTTGCCGACGGCGAAGCGGACTGAGCCGGCGGTACGGTGACCGTCGGACAGGATTTTTTTTGCCTGAACAGCGGACGCACAGAGATGTCCAACCGCATCCCGATGACCCCCGAGGGCCACGCGAGGCTGAGTGCCGAGCTCAAGCGGCTCAAAACGGTCGAGCGTCCGGCCGTGATCAAGGCGATCGCCGCGGCGCGTGAGCACGGCGACCTCTCCGAGAACGCCGAATATCATGCCGCTCGCGAGCGTCAGGGATTTATCGAAGGCCGGGTTATGGAGCTCGAGGACAAGCTCGGTCGGGCGGAGATCATCGACATCTCGAAGCTCTCCGGCTCGAAGATCATGTTCGGCGCCAAAGTCCGTCTGGTCGACGAGGAAACCGACGAGGAGGTCACCTACCAGATCGTCGGCCCCGAGGAAGCGGAGATCGCCCACGGTCTTCTCTCGATCAATTCGCCCCTCGCGCAAGCCCTGCTCGGCAAGGAAGCGGGCGACTCGGTCGAGGTCACGACGCCGCGCGGCACACGCTACTTCGAGATCCTCGAGGTCAAGTACGGCTGAGAGTTCGGCGGCCGGCAGCGCCGGCCGCGCCCGGTGGCGAGGGTCGGCGATGGGTGAGCGGCGGGTCAAACTCGCGATCGTCGGGGCAGGGCCAGCTGGCTACACGGCGGCGATCTACGCCGCGCGGGCCAATCTCGCCCCACTCTTGATCCAGGGGCTGCAACCGGGCGGCCAGCTCGCGATCACTACCGACGTCGAGAACTTTCCCGGCTTCCCCGAGCCGATCCGGGGGCCCGAGCTCATGGAGCGGATGGCCGCGCAGGCGCGGCATTGCGGAGCCGAGCTGTTGGCCGACGTGGTGAGTGCGGTCGAGCTCGGCGAACGGCCTTTCCGGCTCCTGCTCGACGGCGGCGACGTCGTGCTGTGCGACGCGCTCATCGTCGCAACGGGAGCGCAAGCGCGCTGGCTCGGCCTGCCGAGCGAGCAGAAATTCCGCGGGTTCGGTGTGTCGGCCTGCGCGACTTGTGACGGCTTTTTCTTCCGCGGCAAGGACGTCGCGGTGGTGGGCGGTGGCAACAGCGCGGTCGAGGAAGCCCTCTATTTGGCGCAGATGTGCGCCAAGGTGACGCTCGTCCACCGCCGCGACACGCTGCGTGCCGAAAAGATCCAGCAGAGTCGGCTCTTCGCCAATCCCAAGATCGAAATCGTTTGGAACCATGTCGTCGAGGAGGTCCTGGGCGAAGACGAGCCGCGCGGCGTCACCGGGCTCCGCTTACGGAACGTTCGGACGGGCGAGACACGCGTGCTCCCGGTACACGGCGTTTTCGTGGCGATCGGGCACGATCCGGCGACCGCGCTCTTCAAGAACCAACTCGACATGGACGCCGAGGGCTATATCCTGACCGCGCCGGGTAGCACCCGGACCAGTGTTCCGGGCGTGTTCGCGGCCGGCGACGTCCAGGACAAGGTGTTCCGCCAAGCGGTCACGGCTGCCGGCACGGGGTGCATGGCCGCGCTCGAGGCGGATCGCTGGCTCGCGGAGCAGGCCGCGGGCGGCTCACGCCCGAGGTCGGCGTAGCGGGGGACAGACGGAGCCGATGCTCGATTGGGATCGTGTTCGGATTTTCCACGTGGTCGCCGAAGCCGGGAGCTTCACCCGTGCGGCCGACAAGCTCGGTCTGTCGCAGTCGGCGATCAGCCGGCAGATCGGTGCGCTCGAGGAGGACCTCGGAGCCCCCCTCTTCCATCGCCACGCCCGTGGCCTGGTCCTGACCGAGCAGGGTGACATCCTTTTGGAGGCGGCCCGCGAGATCGCCCGCAAGATGGCGGCGGCGCAGACCGCCTTGCGCGAGAGCCGCGAGGTCCCGGCGGGGCATCTGCGCGTGTGCACGACGGTCGGAGTCGGTACGGTCTGGCTCGCCTCGCATTTGGCCGAGTTCCTCGACCGCTACCCGGACATCACGATCTCTCTGATCGTCACCGATGCCGAGCTCGACCTCTCGATGCGCGAGGCCGACGTCGCCGTGCGGATGCAGCGCCCGACCCAGTCGGACCTGATCCAGCGACGGCTCATGACGGTGCACACCCACATTTATGCCGCGCCGTCCTATCTCGAGCGGTACGGGACGCCGACCTCGACGGCGGACCTCGATCGTCACCGGCTCGTGGCCTACGGGGACGATCCCAACCTGTCGAGCCAGCCGCTCAACTGGATCCTCTACGCCGGGCTCGAGGAGGGCGAGATCGACCGGCCGCGCAAGGCGGCCCTCCGTGTCAACAACGTCTACGGCATGTTGCGGGCCGTTCAGAGCGGCCTCGGTCTCGCCTCGCTACCCGATTATCTCGCGAGCGGCGCGGGCTCGCTCGTGCGCGTTCTGCCCGAGCTCGATGGTCCGAGCTTCACGGGCTATTTCGTCTACCCCGAGGAGCTGCGGAACTCGAAGCGGGTGGCGGTCTTCCGGGATTTCCTTCTCGAGAAGGTCGCACAGCAGCCGGTCTGGTGAGCGGGCCATGCCAAAATGGCATGGCACTGTTGCGCGGGAGCACTAGCGGAAGCCGACAGGGATCCCTAATTATTGCGGCGCAGCAAGGGCTGCTCTGGGAGCCCTTGTGGTCCCGGGGGCGCAACGCCCTCGGGTCGGGATCTTCGGATCCCTCCCCCCAGACGTTTAGCCTCCCTGATCCACTCGGCCGGGCTTCGTGCCCGGCCATTTTTTTCCAGGGAACCACCGACCTCGCCGACTCGGAGCCTTCGCCCCGCCTGGATGCCCGTGAGGCAATCCGTCACAGCCCTGCTACGGCGCCCCTTTGTCCCCGTCAAGCGGCACGGGAGAGGCGAACGACGATTTTGCACCGCAACATATTCCGCCGGCCCTCCGGCGGCCGATTCGCTGCCGTTGGCCGCCGTCGAAACAGCTCCCCGGCTCTTTGCCCGCTGGTCCGCCGAGCCCGTCGGATCGAGCGGAGTGACCGCTGTCGTTCGGACGGCTCGGCGGAACGGTCTCGCGCTCCGAAACGGCGAGCTCGCGCTCTGCCCGCGAGAGCTCGCTGCGCGGCCCGCGAAACCGGCGGGCGAGCCGTTCAATCGTCGATCAAGAGGCCGTAGGGCACCTCGCCCACGGGAATCGAGCGGAGCGCCTTGAGGCTCGCGGTGTCGATCACCGTGATGTCGTCGGAAAGGCCGTTGGCGACGTAAAGGAGACGCTCGTCGCGGGTCAGCCGCAGGCCCCAGGGCCGGCGACCCACGAGGATGTAGTCGGTGACCTTCTTACTCGGCACGTCGACCACCGCCACGTGGTTGGCCCGGCCCAGTGCCACGAAGGCACGCTTGCCGTCGCGGGTGATCAGCAAGTCCACGGGAGTCACCATCTCCCGGCGCATGCCCTTGGGCAAGAACTCGATCGTGTGGGCGACTTCGAGCGTAGCCATGTCGATGACGTTGACGACCCCCGCCACCTCGGCCGATACCCAGAGCTCTTTGCCGTCGGGGGTGAGCGCGAACCGCCGCGGTCGGGTGTCGGTGACGATGTCCTTGACGACCGCTTGCTTGTCGACGTCGATCACATGGACGAGATTGGCGGCCTCGGAGGCCACGAAGACGAGCTTGCCGTCCGGCGTGGCGAGCACGCCCTCGGGCTCTTCGCCGGTGTCGAACGCGCCCACTTGCTCGCCGGTCTCGAGGTCGAACACCGTGGCTTGCGCATCCTCCTCGTTGGAGACGTAAAGATGACGGCCGTCGGGGTGCAGATCGAAGGTTTCGGGCGCAGCTACGTTGGTGATCCGCCGCACGAGCTTCAGCGTCGCGACGTCGTAGATCGCGATCAGGTTGTCGTCGGCGCACCCCACCAGGAATTGCTTGCGATCGGGGGTGAAGATCATGCCCCGCGGCCGGCCGCATGTCGCGACGGTTTCTACCAGTCTGTCCTGGGCGTCGAGTACGGTGAGCGTGCTGCTCTTTTCGTTGGCAACGATCCGATTGCCCGTGGCAGCGACCGCCGCCCCGACCAGAACCGTCGAGACCAACAGCGCGGACCCGATGGTGCGCAGGACCATCCCCGTCCTCCCCTCACTATCGCTTATCGAGAGCATAAGGCTTGCTTTTCGGTCCGACCAGCCCGTTTCCGCCACGCGGTCGGTCGTGCGCGGCCGACAGTAGCGAGCTTCGCCGACCTCTTCCTCACGATTGTGGCGCTCGCGGCGTTGGCCATCGCCGCTCCCGCCCACGCCCAGAGTTGTCGCGAGCAGGAACTGCGGCTCGCCCAGCTCGTCGAGCCGAGCCCGCGCCAGCTCGCCCAGGCGCTCGCTTCTGCCGCGGAGCGCGGATGTTTCGCGCTCGCCGTTCGGTTGCTCGAAGCTGGCGCGCCCGTCGACGTCCGCGACCGCACCGGCGAGACGGCGCTCCTCAAGGCTGCCCGCGCCGGGCGCATCGACATCGTCCGGCTCTTGCTCGACCACGGTGCCGATCCCGCCCTCCGCAGCCTCGCCGGGGCGACCGCGCTCTTCCTCGCGGTCGAAGCGAACCGACCGCCCGTCGTCGAACTCCTCCTCGAGCGTGGGGTGCCGGCCGATCAGCCCGGCCGCGGCGGCGTCTCCCCCTTGGCGGCCGCGGCGTTCAACGGCGCGGAACCGCTGGTGGCGCTCCTCTTGCGGCACGGCGCGGATCCGACCGCGGCCGACGCCACGGGCAAAACGCCCCTCGTCTACGCCGCCGCGCGTGGCCACACGGCCATCGTCCGCCGCCTTTTGGACGCCGGCGCTCCGGCGGACCTCCGCCACGCCCACGGCCTCACCGCCCTCATGTGGGCAGCGGGCCACACCAACGACGTCCCGGAAGCCGATGGTCTCGCTACCGTCCGGCTCTTGCTGGAGCGCGGCGCCACCTTGGAACTCGCCGACGATCGCGGTCGCACGGCCCTCCTGATCGCCGCGGAGCGCGGTCACGCCGCGATCGTCGACCTCTTGCTCGCCGCCGGCGCGGATCCGACCGTGCGCGACCGAGAAGGCCTCGGGCTCGCCGAGCTCGCAGCCGACCCGGCGATCGCCGCGCTCGCTGCGAAGCCGGCTCAGAGCGCGCCCAAATAACGCGCGAGCGCGTCGATTTCCTCGTCCGTGTAGGTGTCGAGGAGGCTCGACATGGCGGCGTTGTTCGCCCGTTCCTTGGTCTTGAAGGCACGCATCGTCACCACGAGGTAGGTCGTGAGCTGGCCGGCGAGGCGCGGCACGGTGCTGTCGCCCAGATAGCCGCCCAGATGGCATTCTTTGCACATGCCGGCGCTGGCCAGACGTTCGGCAACGACATCGTCCCCTTCTTCCGCCCGTTGCTGCAGGCGCGGCCAAGGGCGCTTGGCGAAGAATGCGGCGAGCTCCCGCAGGTCCTGCCGCGAGAGGTTTTTGACGATCTCGTTCATCACTTCGTGTTTGCGCGCACCGTTCTTGTAGTCGCGCAGCTGGATGTAGAGATAGCCTTCGTGCTGGCCGTCGATCACCGGCGATTCGGCGTAGTTCGGCACCCCGTTTTCGCCGTGGCAGGCGAGGCACATCGGCACGAGCTCGGCCAGATGGCCCGAGAGCTCCTCGATGCCGGGCACCTGCGCCGCGGGTGGCCGCAGCTCCTCGCCATCGGCGAGCGACAAGAGCCCCGCGCCCGCTATGAGGGAGCAGACCAGTCCCACCAAACGTCGCGCTCGCTTCATTAGCTCTCTCTGATCCACCTGGGTAGGGCTGGGCGGAGCCGGTGGCCCGGCCCCGCCCGAGCGTCAAGGCGCGCCTTGTCGCAGCCCGGCCGATCGGTTTCTCAATCGACGAGGCTGAAGGCGATGATGTTGTTGCCGCGCTTGTAGTCCAGCTGGGTGTTGCCGCCTGCTGCCACCACGATGTACTGCTTGCCGTCCACCGTGTAGCTTGCTGGCGGCGCGTTCACACCGGCGCCCGCTTGGAAGCTCCAGAGCACGGCACCGGTCGCGGCGTCCACGGCGTTGAACCGCCCGTTGCCTTCGCCGAAGAAGACGAGCCCGCCCGCGGTCGCCAACACGCCGCCGATGAGAGGTTGCTCGGTCTTGAGTTCCCAGCGGATTTTGCCGGTGTGATAGTCGACCGCCGAGAGGATGCCCCACTGCTCCTCGGTCGGGATCACCTTGAAGGCGCCGCCCAGCCAGAGCTTACCACCCGGATAGGGTGTGCTTTCGACGTGGTAGGTCATCGGCTGGTGCAGGTTCATGACATAGACCAGGCCGAGCTTCTCGTTCACCGCTTTGGGCGACCACTCTACGCCGCCATTGGCGCCCGGCAACATCCGGGCCCCCTCCTTGGTCGGCAGGGTCCACATGTTTTCCTGCGGGACCATTGCCTCGGAGAAGCGGATCAACGAGCAATCGTCCCGCTTGTGGACGAAGACGTGGCCAACCTTGCCGCCGTGGATCACCCCCGGCACGAGCTTGCCGTCCTTGTCCTTGACGTCGACCAGGATCGGTGGGCTGACCGCATCGAGATCCCACACGTCGTGCGGGATGTATTGGTAGTGACAGATGTACTTGCCGGTATCGAGCTCGACCGCGACGAGGCTGTCGGTGTAGAGATTGTCACCGGGCCGCAGAGAGCCGTCGAGATCCGGCGAGGGATTGCCGACGACAAAGTAGATCCTTCGCCGCTCGAGATCGACCGCCGGCGTCTGCCAGACGCCGCCGCCGAGCGTCTTGTAGGGGTCACCCAACTTGACGAGCGCCTCTTTCTCGGCTGCGATGTCTCGCTTGAGGTCACGACCGGCGAAATCGTGGGTGGCCCACACACCCACTGAGTTCTCGGGTATCGTGTAGAAGGTCCACAAGAGCTTCCCCGTCTTGGCATCGAACGCCTTGACGAAGCCACGAATCCCGTACTCGCCGCCGTTCGTGCCGATCAGGATCTTGCCGTCGACCGCGATGGGCGCCATCGTTTCCGAGTAGCCGAGCTCGGGATCAGCGATCTCGGTCTCCCAGACGAGCTTGCCGGTCTTGGCGTCGAGCGCCACGAGCTTGGCATCGAGCGTTCCCATGTAGACCATATCGCCGTAGGCGGCGACGCCGCGATTGTTCGGCCCGCAGCAATAGACCGTGATCGGCCCGAGCTTGTGCTTGTAGTGCCAGAGCTGCTCGCCCGTCCGCGCGTCCAGGGCATAGACGTGATTGAAGGCGGTGGTCACGTACATCACGCCGTTGACCACGATCGGCGTGGTCTCCATCGTCTCTTTGACGTCGGTCTGGAAAATCCAAGCCGGGCGCAGACGATAAACGTTCGAGGTGTTGATCTGTGCGTTCGGGTAGAACCGGGTCTGGTTGTAGTTGTGGTTGGGGTGCAAGAAGTTGTTGCCGTCACCGACCGCGGCGTTCAGCATCCGCTGGGTGACCGTACGCATGTCGCCGTACTTGGTGGCGCCCTTGACCTCCTGGGCCTGGGCGACCCCGGCCGACGACGCGGCCAAGGCCAGAAGGCTCGCTCCGGCGAACCAGCTCGTGTGCTTCTTCATGATTCCCCCCGATCCGCCCGCCGTCCGTCCGGCAGCAGGCGAGGGTGAGGGCTGAAACTCACCGCGCCCGCCGGCAAGCCCGGAGCTACCCGAGCCCCTCTCGAGAAGGCCGATCAGAGACGGCACCGACTCTCGGGCCGATCGACGCCGAGTGTGTCGAGCACGTTGCGCTGGTGCAGAAAGCGGTCGAGCGGCGGACGGGCGATCACGGCGTCGGCGGTGGCGAGGAGGATCGGCTGGCGGAGCTGGTTGTCCCACGGCCGGAAGGAGGCCGGATTGCCCTTGTAGACGTCGAGCGTCGCGTCCTCGGCCTTGAGTGCCTCGAGCACGCGCGCCGGGTCGGTCGAGCGGGCGCGGGTGTGCGCCTCGAGCAGCGCCCGCACGGCCGCCCAGGCGGCGAACTCAGCGTCCTGCATCCGCCGGCCTGCCCCGACCTGCCGCTCGAAGCGCTGGTTGAGCTGCGGCGCGCCGTGCCGCTCGAACGCCCAGTGCCAAGCGCGCGGGATCAGGCCGTGGGTCCCGACGACCGGCCGGGGCAGGACGGTCTGGTAGGAGAGGTGGCGTCCGAACTCGCCCTCGCTGTCCGCCACCACGACGACGTCGTAAGCTACGCCCTGGGTGAGGAGGCGGACATTGTTGAGCTCGCGCTGGCGCGGATCGCGGCCGGCCACGAAGCGTCGGGTCTCGACGATCCGCCCACCGAACCGACGGATCGCTCGGGCGAACGCCTCGCCCATGGCCCGATCTTCGGCTTCGGGACCGACCAAGAGGAGGGCGTCGCGCCACTGTTGGGCCGCCAGGTGCTGGGCGAGCGCATCGGCGAGCATCGCCCGGCTCGGGACGACGTGGAACAGATGGCTCGCGCAGCGCTCGCCCCGGAGCTCGTCGTCGATCGCGGACACGTTGAAGAGCGTCACCCCCTTGTCGCGCGTTCGCCCGGCGAGCTCCGCCACGAGCGGGCCGGGCAGATCGACGAGCACGAAGCGCACGCCGAGCTCACCCACCATCCGGTCGAGGCCTGCCACGAGCGCGTCGATGCCGTCGGCCTGCACCACTTCGAGCGTGAACTCGGTCTTGAGCGCCCGGGCGAGCACGCGCGCTTCGCGCAGCGCCACTTTAGCGCCGTCGAGGGGCACGATCGCCGGGCGGATCGGCACGTTCGCGTAGGTCTCGAGCGCCCGGTGCCGCGGATCGTCGGCAAGGCCCAGATAGCCGAAAGTGATCCGTGTCGTCTCCTGGGCTTTCGCCACGAGCGGTGCCACGAAGAGGAACGCGACCGCCGCCAACGCTCGAAGAAGCCGGCGCATCGCCGGCCCTCCCCGTCTCGGGCTCACTTCACGACGAACTTGCCGACCGGCGCACGGCCTCGCACACCGAAGCCGTATTCGCCGGGGCGAATCGGGATGAAGTAGATGTTGACCGCGCCGTCGGCATCGAACTCGATCCAGCCGAACGATCGTGCCCCGTGGATCTCGATGTCCCGAATGGCGATCTGGTCCACGTACGAGTTGGCGAACAACTCGGGCGCAGCGAACTGCCACTCGTCGCCCGCTTTGCTCTCGACGGTGAGACGATAATAGGTTCCCGTGGTGAGCTCGTAGCTCTGGACCGAGGGCTTGAGCTCCTTGTCGAAGACGAGCGGCGGCAATCGGGTGGCTCGCGCGGTCAGATTCCCCGCCGCCTCGGCCGATCCCGCGCACAAGACCGCGCACAGCGCGGCCGCGACGATCCCCTTGATCATGGACGCCCCCCCTGTTGCCGAGCTGGACCCCTACCAGCGCTTATGGCGCCCATAAGCCGCACTCTCTCCTGCCGTCAAGCCTCGACCCGCAGCCGCTTGACGGCGGGCCCGCCTTGCCTCTCTTGCTGTTGTTCCGGCCGTTGCTCGTGGCCCGAGATCGCGTTCGACAGGGAGGGAGTTTCGCCGTGACCCGTTCGACCCGCAATCCCTGGAGCCTCGTTCCGGCGCTCCTTGCCCTTCTCCTGGCTGCGCCGCTCGCCGTCGCCGCCGAGCTCGGCACCATCCGCGCCGGAGTCCTGAAGTTCGGCACTGTGAGCTGGGAGCTCGACGTGGTGAAGCACCACGGTCTCGACAAAAAGGAGGGCTTCACGCTCGTGGTCAACGAATTCGCCGCCAACGACGCGGCCAATGTCGCCTTCATGGGCGATGCCGTCGACGTCATCGTCGAGGATTGGCTCTGGGTCGCCCGCCAACGCGCCGAAGGCGCGGCGATCTCCTTCCTCCCCTATTCGAGCGCCGTCGGTGCGGTGATCGCCCGGCCCGACCGCGGCATCACGAGGCTCGCCGATCTCGCGGGCAAGAAGCTCGGCGTGGCCGGTGGCGCGCTCGACAAGAGCTGGCTCATGCTCCAGGCCCTCGCCCGACGCGAGGGGTTCGAACTGGCGAGTGCGGCGAGCCCGGTCTTCGGCGCCCCGCCGCTGCTCAGCGAAAAGCTCGTCCAGGGCGAGCTCGATGCCGCGCTGGTCTATTGGCCGTTCGCCGCCCGGCTCGAGGCTCGCGGTCTGCACCGGCTGATCGCCATCGCCGACGTCCAAGAGGCGCTCGGCGTACCCCGCACGACCCCCCAGCTCGGCTACATCTTCAAGGAAAGTTGGGCCAAGGCTTCGCCGGAGCGGGTCGCCGCGTTCGCCCGCGCCTCGCGCGCCGCCAAGGCGATCATGAAGGAGAGCGATGCCGAGTGGGATCGGTTGCGGCCACTCACGCGCGCCGAGGACGACGCCACGCTCGTGGCGTTGCGCCAGCGCTATCGTGAAGGCATCGTCGCGAGCTGGGGCGAGGCCGAGCGGCAGGCGGCCGCCAAGCTCTTCGCGGTCCTCGCCGAGCTCGGCGGCGAGAAACTCGTCGGCAAAGCCAAGAGCCTGCCCGATGGCACGTTCTGGCCCCTTGTCTGGTGAGGCCGGGCTGACACCCGCCGAGGCGGCCGACGTCGCGCTCGCCCCCCCGGCGGTGGGCTCGCGCCCCCGCCGGCTCCTGCAGCTCGCCTCGTTCCTCCTCTTGGTCGCGCTCTGGGCGGTGGTCGCCGCCCTCGCCCAGGCGCCACGCACGCTTCCCGGCCCGCTCGCGGTTCTCGACGCGGCTTGGCGCGAGCTCCTCGCGGGCGAGCTCCTGCACCATCTGGGCGCCACCTTGGCGCGGGTCGCGGCGAGCTTCGCGATCGCCATGACCGTGGGCTCGGCGATCGGCATCCTGATGGGCCGCTCGGCGCTCGCCGACGAATTCGGCCGCCCCTGGCTCTTGCTCGCCCTCAACATGCCGGCCCTGGTCACCATCGTGCTCTGCTACGTCTGGATCGGACTCGTCGAGGCGGCAGCGATCACCGCGGTCGCCCTCAACAAGATCCCGAACGTCGCGGTCACCGTCCGCGAGGGTGCCAGGGCGCTCGATCGCGGCCTGCTCGAGATGGCCCAGGCCTTCGCGGTTCCGCGCGGCCGGGTCCTCGCCCACCTCGTCTTGCCGCAGCTCGCTCCGTACCTCCTGGGTGCTGCCCGCTCGGGCCTCGCGCTCGTTTGGAAGATCGTTCTCGTGGTCGAGCTGCTCGGCCGTCCGAACGGCGTGGGTTTCCAGATCCACACCGCTTTCCAGCTCTTCGACGTGGCGACGATCCTCGCCTACGCCTTGGCGTTCGTGGGCATCGTCCAGCTCGTGGAATGGGGCGCGCTCGAGCCGCTCGCCCGTCGGCTCGACCGCTGGCGGCGCTGAGCCCCGAACTCCTCCCCTGCGCTGCTGCGCCGCGTCCCCCTTGACAAGGCTCTGGGGCCTAGCGTCTACGCGCCATGTGTCGTGCCATGCAGTCGGAAGGGAGGTTCCATGCGTTCAACACATGCGATGTTCTTGGCGAGCTGCGCCACGATGGCGCTCTTGGCCATGGGCGGCGGCGCCGCTGCCGATACCGGCTGGCCCATGTACGGCGGCAACTACGCCAAATGGCACTACAGCGAACTCGCCAAGATCAACCGCGACAACGTCAAGAACTTGTCGTTCGCCTGGGCCCGTTCGCTCGGCAACGCGTTCTCTCAGGAAAGCACGCCGCTCGTGATCGGCGATACGCTCTACGTCACGAGCGCCAACGGCCCGCAATATGTGATGGCGCTGGACGCGGCCACGGGCGCGATTCGCTGGAAGGTCGAGCTCGAGATGCCGGCCGGTGTCCAGCAATATGCTTGCTGCGGTGTGGTCAACCGCGGCCCCGCTTACAGTGACGGCATGCTCTATGTCGGCCGGCTCGACGGTGCTCTCTCGGCGTTCGACGCGAAGACCGGCGAAGAAAAGTGGACCGTCGAGGTCGTCGACTACAAGCAGGGCTCGGTGATCACTTCGCCGCCCTTGATCGTGAAGGACCTCGTCATCTCCGGCTTCGGCGGCGGCGAGTACGGCGCGCGCGGCTACATCGTCGCCTACGACAAGAAGACCGGTAAGGAGCGGTGGAAGACCTGGACGGTGCCCGGTCCGGGCGAGCCCGGCAACGAGACTTGGAAGGGGGACAGCTGGAAACACGGTGGCGGAACCGTCTGGCTGATCGCCTCTTACGATCCCGAGCGCAACCTCGCCTATTTCGGGACCTCGAACCCCGCCCCGTGGGCCGCGCACGTCCGTGGTCCGAACACGTCCGATTTCGGCCAATATTCCAACAAGTGGACCGCTGCCACGATCGCCGTGAACCCGGACGACGGGAAGATCGTCTGGGGCTTCCAGGGCACCCCGCACGACGCCTGGGACTACGACGGCGTGAACGAGCTCGTGCTCGTCGACATCGACGTGACGGGCGACGGCAAGCCCGACCCGGTAGGGCTCAAGGCCGACCGCAACGGCTTCTTCTTCGTGCTCGACCGGGTGACGGGCAAGGCGCTCTCCGCCCAGCCCTTCGTGCCGACCAACTGGGCCAAGGGATTCGACCTCGCCACCCAGCGGCCGATCGAGGATCCGGCCAAGCGCCCGGGCCTCAAGCGAAGGGCCGTCGACATTTGCCCGAACCTGATCGGTGGCAAGAATTGGCAGCCCATGGCCTGGAGCCCGCAGACCAACCTCGTCTACATCCCGGCCAACAATCTTTGCATGGACATGGAGGACAGCGAGGTCGAGTACAAGCGCGGCTCGTTCTACCTCGGCAAGGACTTCCCGACCAAGCCGGGTCCGGGCGGCTATCTCGGTGAGCTCGTGGCCTGGGACCCGGTCAAGCAAACCAAGGTGTGGGGTATCAAGGAGAAGTGGCCGTTCAACGGTGGTGTGCTCGCGACCGGCGGCGGCCTCGTCTTCGCCGGTAATTACGAGGGTGAGTTCCGCGCGATCGACGCCAAGACCGGTGAGATCCTCTGGAAGAAGCAACTCGGATCGGGCATCCACGCCGGTCCCGCGACCTACGAGGTCGGCGGCAAGCAGTACGTGGTCGTCGCGGTCGGCCGCTCGGAGACCATCCCGGGCTTCTTGGGCGAGATCGGTCGCCAGATGATCGAGGCTCAACCGACCGCTGGCATGTTGTTCGCTTTCACCCTCGAGTGACGTCCTGCGGACGGGCGGCTCCGGCCGCCCGTCTCCCTACCTCGTGGAGACGCCCCCCATGCGACGCCTCGCCACGCTCGCCACCGCTGCGGCGCTCGCGGTCCTCGCGGCCCGGCCCGGGACCGCCACCGAGCCACTCCGGGTCTGCCTCGACCCCGACACCCCACCCTTGAGCATGGTCCAAGGCGAGCGGCACGGCATCTACTACGAGGTCGGCGAGCGGCTCGCGGCCGCCCTCGGCCGGCCCTTCCAAGTCTATTGGTGGCCGACCGATCTCGGCAAACGCGCGATCCGGCTCACCCTCCTCGCCGATCGCTGCGACGTGATGCTCGGCGTGCCATACGTCGAAGGCCTCATGGGGCCGCGCCTCCTGGTCGCCGGCCCGTTGCTCGAGCTCGGCTACGTCCTGGTGCTGCCCGAGGGCGTGTCGCTCGCCGGCATCGAGGAGCTGCGCGGCAAACGGGTGGCCGTGGCCTTCAACAGCGAGGCGCAGAACGCGCTCGCCACGGTCGACGGGATCGTGCCGGTCACGTTTCGCCAACCCGAGGAGGCGCTGCGCGCACTCGTCGCGGGCGAGGCCGATGCGGCCTTCGTCTGGGAGGCGTCGGTCCCTTGGATCGAGCGGCAGAGCGGCCGGCGCTTCACCGTGGTCGCGGTCGACGGTCCCCGCTTGCGCTGGCAATCGGCCGCCGGGGTCGCGCGCGCCAACAAACCCTTGCGCGACCGGCTGGACGAGATCTTGCGAAGCATGCACACCGAGATCGCGGCGATCGCCCGTAGCTACGGATTGCGCTACGATGGCCGGATCGATTGGAATTGGCTGCCGGCCACGGCGGAAGAGCGGGGCGAGCTCCCGCTCGCCCCTTCACCCATCGTTCGTGTTGCCGCCGAGGCGCCGGCCGGCTCGGACGCACAGGCGATCGCCGAACGCGGCCGCGAGCTTTTCAATTCCGTGCTCGGCTGCGCGCATTGCCATGGGCCCGACGCGGTGGGACCCGACAAGCCACGCGATCTTCGCCGGATGAAAATCCGCTACCGCTCGGGTTGGACCGACACTTATTGGGAGACGGTTCGCGAGGGCCGGCTGCAGACCCAGTCGGGACTCGTCATGCCGGCCTGGAAAGACACGGCGAGCCAAGAGGAGCTCGAAGCGATCCTCGCCTGGCTCACGGGCCTGCAGGTGAGCCGCTGAGCTCCACGCCGGTGGGGCCCGCATCCCTCGCCCTTGGCCGAAGGCCCGGAGGCCCGGTCGAGGGCGTCGCGCACCGGCCGTAACGTTTTTCGAGCCGGTGAGACATATCGTATCGGCGCGAGGCTCGCGTCGGATCCTGGCCGCATGCCAGCTCGATCTTCGGGTTCCGTCCGACGCCGGCAGGGGCCGTTTCCGCGGCCCGTGGCCCGGCGGGCACGAACAAAGCGGGGCCGCCCGGCTCAGCGCTTGAGGAGCGAGCCGAGGATGCCGCGGACCAGGGCGGTGCCGAGCTGGCGGCCGACCTGGCTCGAAACGCTCCGCGCGAGGCTCTTGACTGCCGCCTCGGCGACCCCCTGACGACGGCCGCCGCCTCCCGTCAGGATGTCGCTCAGGATGCCGCCCGTTCCGCCGAGCCGTGGCGGCTGAGGCTCGAGAGCTCGCCGCCGCCCGCTCGGGCTCACCGGCGCGCCCCCCTCAGCTCCGCCCGCCAAGCGCCGCGCTGTCCCGGCCGGCCTCGTGCCCCAGGGACTGCCGCTGCGCGTGGGCGCCGGCTGGCTGCCCCAAGGCAGGTGCGGCTCGACCTGTTCGGGCGCCCGGGTGGCGCGGCCCTGGAGGACCTCGTAAGCCGATTCGCGGTCGATCGGATCCTCGTACTTCCCGAAGAGCGGGCTTTGCTCGATCACCGCCCGCCGTTCCTCCGCCGTGAGCGGTCCGATCCGTGAACGCGGCGGACAGATCCGGGCCCGCTCGACGACACTCGGCACGCCCCCCGGTTCGAGGGTCGAAACCAGCGCCTCGCCGACCCCGAGCTCGGTGATCACCGCCTCGGTCTTGAAGCGCGGGTTGGGGCGGAAGGTTTCGGCCGCCGCCCGAACCGCCTTCTGCTCGAGCGGTGTGAAGGCGCGGAGCGCGTGCTGGATCCGGTTCCCGAGTTGGCTCAGTACGGTCGAGGGCAGGTCGAGCGGGTTCTGGGTGACGAAATAAACGCCCACGCCCTTGGACCGGATCAGCCGGACCACCTGCTCGACCTTCTCGACGAGCGCCTTGGGCGCGTCCTTGAAGAGTAAGTGCGCCTCGTCGAAGAAAAAGACGAGCTTGGGCTTGTCGCGATCACCGACTTCCGGAAGCTCCTCGAACAGCTCGGACAGCAGCCAGAGCAGGAAGGTCGCGTACAGCCGCGGGCTCTGGATCAGCTGGTCGGCCATCAGCACGTTGACCGCTCCCCGCCCGTCCGGCGTAGTGAGCAGGAGATCCTCGAGCTCGAGGGCAGGCTCGCCGAAGAAATGCTCCCCACCTTGTTGCTCGAGCGTGAGGAGCCGACGCTGGATCGTGCCCACCGTGGCCTTCGAGACATTGCCGTATGTCGTGGTGATCCGGTCGGCCTGTTCCGCCACGAACTGCAGGATCGCCGTCAGGTCCTTGAAGTCGAGGAGGAGCAGGCCTTCCTCGTCCGCCAGCTTGAAGGCGATGTTCAGCACCCCCTCCTGCGCCTCGTTGAGCTCGAGCAGGCGCGCGAGCAGGAGTGGGCCCATCTCGCTGACCGTCGCCCGGATCGGATGGCCCTGGCGACCGAACAGGTCCCAGAAGATCACCGGCGCCGCCTCGTAGGCGAAGTCGCTGACACCGAGCTCGGCCGCTCGCTTTTCGAGCTTGGGGTTGGGGGACCCCGGCATGGCGAGGCCCGAGAGATCGCCCTTGACGTCGGCGCAGAACACCGGAACGCCGGCCCGCGACAGATTCTCGGCCATCACCTGCAGGGTGATCGTTTTGCCGGTGCCCGTGGCCCCGGCCACGAGCCCGTGCCGGTTGGCGAGCGGGAGATGCAGCCGGACTTCCCGCTCGCCCTTGCCCAACAGGATCGACCCGCC
>Ga0308405_1000827_pt1 | contig 16678 bp, 19 predicted proteins | sample HotsprSampleMS13_FD_203473 | JGI IMG/M metagenome (GOLD analysis project Ga0308405, IMG submission 203473) | Hot spring phototrophic mat microbial communities from Mushroom Spring, Yellowstone National Park, Wyoming, United States - 20060912_MS13 ...
GAGGACCTCTCCCAGTGGTACGTGCGCCGGGGGAGGCGGCGCTACTGGAAAAACGAGGACGCCCTGGACCGGGAGTCGGCCTACGCCACCCTCTACGAGGCCCTGGTCCTCATCGCCAAGCTCTCCGCCCCCTTCACCCCCTATCTGGCCGAGGTCCTCTGGCAGAACCTGGTGCGGTCCGTGGACGAGGAGGCCCTGGAGAGCGTCCACCTGGCGGACTGGCCCCAGGTGGACCCGGCCCTCTCGGACGAGACTCTGGTGGCCCAGATGCGGGCCGTGCTCAAGGTGGTGGACCTGGCCCGCTCCGCCCGGGCCAAAAGCGGGGTCAAGACCAGAACCCCTCTCCCCCTCCTCCTCGTCACCGCCCCCACGGCCCTGGAGAGGGAGGGCCTCCGCCACTTCGCCCCCGAGATCGCCGAGGAGCTCAACGTCAAGGAGGTGCGGGTCCTGGAGCCCGGGGAGGAGGTCCTCTCCTACCGGGTCCTCCCCAACCTCAAGCTCCTGGGGAAGAAGTACGGGAAGCGGGTTCCCGAGATCCGCCAGGCCCTAGAAAGGGAGAAGGAGCGGGTGGTGGCCGCCGTCCTCCGGGGGGAGGGCGTGCCCCTGGAGGTGGGCGGGGAGACCCTCCACCTTCTGCCGGAAGAGGTGCTCCTCGAGGCCCTGGCCCCTGAGGGCTACCAGGCCCTGGAAAAGGAGGGGTATGTGGCCGCCCTGGAGGTGCGGGTCACCGAGGCCCTTCGCCTGGAAGGCCTGGCCCGGGACCTGATCCGCCTCCTGCAGGAGGCCCGGAAAACCATGGGCCTCAAAGTCTCCGACCGCATCCGGGTGGGCTACCGGGCGGAGGGGGCCTACCTGGAGGCCCTGAGGCGGCACGGGGCGTGGATCGCCGGCGAGGTTTTGGCCTTGGCACTGGCCGAGGAACCCCTCGAGGGCTTCCAGACCGGGGTGGAGGATGAGGAAGGCAAGGCGGTCTTCTGGCTGGCCAAGGTGGGGTGAGGCCGCCCCGTTTTTGCCCGGGCCAGAATGACGGGCCACGGCACCCCCTTCCAGCCCCCGTGGGCATGGGGCCTCCTTGCCAAAGGCGGCCCTATGCCCTATCCTGAGGATGGAAGTTTCCATGAAGCGCTTCCACCCGGAACCTTGAGGCCATGAAGAAGAAACCCACCATCCACGAGGTAGCCGCCCGCGCTGGGGTGGGCTTGGGCACAGTGAGCCGGGTCCTCAACAACCACAAGGCGGTGCGTCCGGAAACCCGGGCCCGGGTCCTTAGGGCCATGGAGGAACTGGGCTACACCCCAAACCCCCACGCCCGGAGGATCGCCGGAGGGCGGAGCTACACGGTCTCCGTCCTCCTCCCCTTCGTGGCCACGGAGTTCTACCGCAGGCTCATTGAGGGGGTTGAGAGCGTCCTTCTGGAAAAGCGCTACGACCTGGCCCTCTTCCCCATCCTCTCCAAGGTCCGGCTGAAGCGCTACCTGGAGAGCACCACCCTGGCCTACCTCACGGACGGCCTGATCCTGGCCTCCTACGACCTCACGGAGCACTTCGGGGAGGGCCGCCTCCCCACGGAGCGCCCCGTGGTCTTGGTAGACGCCAAAAATCCCCGGTACGATTCTGTGTACCTGGACAACTTCCTGGGGGGGAGGATGGCCGGGGCGCACCTGGCCCGCTTTCCCGGGGCCATCTTCGCCATCAAGGTGGAGGAGGAGCCGGACCAGGCCTTCCGCCACACGGTCTTTAGCGAACGCATGGCCGGGTTCCAAGAGGCCCTCCAGGCCTTGGGACGCCCCTTCCCCGAAGACCACCTCTACGTGACCCGCCTTTCCCAAGAAGGAGGCCGCCTGGCCCTGAGGCACTTCCTGGACAAGGCTTCCCCGCCTTTGAACATCTTCGCCGGAGCAGACCAGGTGGCCTTGGGGGTGCTGGAAGAGGCCGAGCGCCTGGGCCTCACCCTGGGGAAGGAGGTGCGGATCCTGGGCTTTGACGGCCACCCCTTCGCCGAGGAAGCGGGGCTTTCCACCATCGCCCAACCGGTGGAGGCCATGGGAGCGAGAGCGGCCCAGCTTCTCCTGGAGAGGATGCAGGGCTACGCGGGCCCCCCCCGGCAGGTGCGCTTTGAACCCGTCCTGGTGGAAAGGGCTTCCACAGGCACGCCCCCGGAGGTCCCCTACCTCCCTTAGAATCCCTCTATGCGGCCGGAAACCCTTATCCTCCCCTTACGCCTGGTGATCCTCATGCCCGTCCTGGGCCTCCTCTTGGGCTCCTTCTATTTCGCGTACCACGCCCTCCTCGAGGCCCTCGCCGCCTGGCAAAGCCCCCTGGACGAAGCCCTGACCCGCCTGATAGGAGCGGTGGACCTGGGGCTCCTTTCCGCTGTCTTCCTCATCTTCGGCCTCGGCCTCTTTGAGCTCTTCATCCGCAAGCTGGACCTGCCCATGGAAAGCGTGCTCCGGGTGGAAAGCCTTTCCGACCTCAAGAGCAAGCTGGGCCAGGTCATCGTCATGATCCTGGTGGTCAAGTTCTTTGAGAAGGCCCTGGCCTTCAAGCCCAAGGAGGCCCTGGACTTCCTCCTCTTCGCCGGAGGGGTAACCCTCTTGGCCGGGGCCCTATGGCTCGCCAAGGCCAAGGAGTGATCGTCTACCTGGACCAGAACCACGCCAGCCGCATGGCCAAGCACCTCCTGGGCCAGCGGGGACACGAGGCCTTCGGCAGGCTCTTTCTGGCCCTGCGGGGGAAAGCTTTGGCTCCGCCTTCCCACTTCCACGTCCTGGAAACTCTCCATCCTGTGCGGGGCCCGGAGGAGAAAGTGGGCTACCTCCTTCCTGCCCTGCAAGAGGTCTTCGGGACCCTTTCCCAGGGGTACTGGGTGCGTCCCTGGCAGGAAATCGCCAAGAGGCAGGAGCGGGGCCTCTACCGGGAGGACTTCCTCTGGCAGGGGGGGAGCTGGGAAGCTCCCGCGGACCTCGCTCCTTTCCAGGGGCTACCGGAAAGCCTCCCCGAGGACCTTCCCCTCCCCCAGCTCAAGGCCTGGGCCGAGGCGGAGATACGCCGGCGTACCGGGCTCAAGGCGGTGCCCTTCGTCCGCCTCCTGGCCCATCTCCTGGCACAAAGCCGCAAGGACAAGGCCCGCAAGCCCCGCCCCTCGGACCTCCTGGACTTCGTCATGGCCGCCACGGTCTACCCTTACGTGGACCTCCTCCTCACCGATCGCTACCTGCGAAACCTCCTAGGGGCCAAGGCAGTGGGGGGGCGGTGGAAGGAGGTGGAGGCCCTGGCCGCGAGCTTCCGAGGGCGGTAGACTCGGGGGGATGAGAGGCATCCAGGACCCCAGGCTGGTCCCCATTGCGGAAAAGGCGCTCGCAGGTGAGCGGATCACCTTCGCCGAGGGCCTCATTCTCTACGAGACCAAAGACCTCCCCACCCTCATGCGCCTAGCCAACCTGGTGCGGGAGAAGAAGCACGGCCATAAGACCTACTTCGTCCACTCCATCCGGGTGTCCCAGACCAACATCTGCTACGTGGGCTGCACCTTCTGCGCTTTCCAGCGGCGGTTCGGGGAGGAAGGGGCCTGGGACCTCGAGGTGGAGGAGGTGGTGGCCTGGGTGCGGGCGCGCTACCAGCCTGGCCTCACGGAGATCCACCTGACGGCAGGCCACCATCCCAAGCGGCCTTTCCAGTACTACCTGGACCTGGTGCGGGCCCTGAAGGAGAGCTTCCCCGGGGTGCAGGTGAAGGCCTGGACCGCGGCCGAGATCCACCATTTTTCCAAGATCGCCCGCCTCCCCTACCGGGAGGTCCTTAGGGCCCTGAAGGAAGCGGGATTAGACGCCATGCCAGGAGGTGGGGCAGAGATTTTTGCGGAAAGAGTGCGCAAAAAGATCGCCCGGGCCAAGGTCTCCGCCCAGGGGTGGCTGGAGGTCCACCGCACCGCCCACGAGCTGGGCATTCCCACCAACGCCACCATGCTCTACGGGCACATAGAGACCCTGGAGGAGCGCCTGGACCATATGGAGCGCCTGCGCCGCCTCCAGGACGAGACCGGGGGGTTCATGAGCTTCATCCCCCTGGCCTTCCAGCCCGACGGGAACCCCCTAGCCCGGGAGCTGGGAAAGAAGGGGTTCACCACGGGGCTAGATGACCTCCGCAACCTGGCCGTGGCCCGCCTTTACCTGGACAACTTCCCCCACATCAAGGGCTACTGGGCCACCCTCACCCCTGAGCTCGCCCAGGTCTCCCTGGACTGGGGGGTGACGGACATAGACGGCACCCTCATTGAGGAGAGGATCGTCCACATGGCGGGAAGCCCCACCCCCCAAGGGCTCACCAAAGAGGTCCTGGCGGGGATCATCCGGGCCGCGGGCCGCCTCCCCGTAGAGCGGGACGCCCTCTACCGGGAGGTGCGCATCTGGGACCAGGTGGAGGCGTGACCTACCGCCTGGGCCTCCCCCCCTACGCCAACGTGGCTCCTCTGGCCCACTTCCTGAGGCCCGAGGGCTTTGAGGTGGTCCAGGCCCCGCCCACCGCCCTCAACCGGATGCTCTCCGAGGGAGAGCTGGACCTCTCCCTGGCCTCGAGCCTGGCCTACCTGGAGCGCCAGGAGGCCTGGGGCCTCCTCCCCGACTTCTCCGTGGCCGTGCTGGGGCCGGTGTACTCGGTGAGCCTCTTCCACCGCGCGCCCTTGGAAGGCCTGAGGCGGGTGGCCCTCACCGGGGAGAGCGCCACCAGCGTGGCCCTCCTCCGCCTCCTTTTGGAGGAGCGGGGGGTAAGGCCCCACTACGAGCGGGCCGAGGGGGAGCTTGAGCTTTTAGAAGACTACGAGGGGGTCCTCCTCATCGGGGACCGGGCCATCAAGGCCTACGCCCGCCTCCTCAGGAACCTCCCGGAGACTCCCATGGACCTCCCCACCCGCTTCGGGAAGGTGGAGGTCACGGACCTGGCCATGGCCTGGTTCCGCAGAACCCGCCTCCCCTTCGTCTTCGCCGTCTGGGCCTACCGCCTGGAAAGCCCCCCGCCCAAAGCCGTGGTCCAGGCCCTGAGGCGGGCCCGCCTCCTGGGCCTGGGCCGCCTGGAGGAGGTGGCCCAGGCAGAGGGGAGGCGCCTATCGGTCCACCCCGCCCTCCTCCTCCACTACCTGTGGAACTTCCGCTACCACCTGGAGGAGCCGGACCGCCTGGGCCTCAAGGCCTTCGCGGAGGCCCTGGGCCTCCCCTTCCGCCCCGTTTACTATCCCCAATAGTGCTTGACAGAACATAGCGCTTGGGATAGCGTAGCCTTGGGCCGCTGGCCCAAGGAGGGTAAAGATGCGTTGGAACCTGGATCCGGCCCACACCAGCATCACCTTTTCCGTGCGGCACATGATGGTGGCCACGGTGCGGGGAAGCCTGAACCTGAAGGAGGGCTTCGTGGAGACCGACGAAAGCGGCAAGCCCCTCCGGGTGGAGGCCCGCCTGGACGCCAGGAGCATCCACACCGGCGTGGCCGACCGGGACAACCACCTCCGCTCCCCCGACTTCCTGGATGCGGAGCGCTACCCGGAGATCGTCTTCCGGAGCGAGAAGATCACCCCCCTGGGGAAAGGCCGCTACCGGGTGGAAGGGGAGCTCACCCTCCGGGACGTGACCCGGCCCCTGGTGCTGGAGGTGGAAACCTCGGGGCCCATCAAGGACCCCTGGGGCAACGAGCGCCTGGCCGCCCACTTTGAGGGGAAGCTCAACCGCAAGGACTTCGGCCTCACCTGGAACATGGTCCTGGAGACGGGGGGCCTCCTGGTGGGCGAGGAGGTCCACTTTAGCGTGGACGCCGAAGTGGTGGCGGCCAGGGAGGCCGTGGGGGGGTGAGGATGGCCCCTCTTCGCCTCGCCCTAATGGCCACGGGGATGGCCCTGGGGACCAACCTTCTCCTCTACGCCCTGGCCCGGCTGGCGGGCGTGCCTTTCCAGGTGGCCCCTCCCGGAAGGCCCCCCGAGGAGGTGGGCCTGGCCGCCGTGGCCCTCTTCACCGCCCTGCCCATGGCCCTAGGGTTCGCCCTCTACGTGCCCTTTAGACGGCGAAGCCCCAGGGCCTTGCCCATCTTCGTGGGTCTGGCCCTGGCCGTCTTCTTCCTGATGCTCTTCCCCCCCTTGGCCGCTGCCTCCGATCCCAGAACCGAGCTTTCGCTCATCGCCCTGCACGTGCCCCCTGTGGCCTTTTACCTGTGGGGTCTTGTCCGAATGGAGGAGGCCCTTTGAGGCGGCTTTTGGGGCTCACCCTGAGGGTGCGGGACCTAAAGGCCCAGCTGGCCTTCTACCGGGACCTCCTGGGGCTTGAGGTGGAGGCCGACCCGCCCCGATACCGGCTCTTCCCCCGGGGGCGGGGCTTCCTCCTGGATCTGATCCACGACCCGGAGGCCCCCCTCCGCCCCTACCCCTCGGTGGGCCTCTACCACTTCGCCCTCCTCCTGCCGGACCGCCGGCCCCTGACCGGGGTCTTCCAGCGACTTTTGGAGGCCGGGGTCCATTTTGAGGGGGCCGCGGACCACGGGGTCTCCGAGGCCCTCTACTTCCGGGACCCGGAGGGCAACGGCCTGGAGCTCTACCGGGACCGCCCCCGGGGGGAGTGGCCCGAGGGCCCCCTCATGTTCACGGCGCCCCTGAACCTGGAAAGCCTCCTCGCCGAGAACCCCAGGCCCGCCCCCCTCCCCCCGGAAACCCTCCTGGGCCACCTCCACCTCCACGTGCCGGACCTAGAGGAAGCCGAAGCCTTCTTCGCGGGAAGGCTTCGCATGGCCGTGACCCTGCGCACCTACCCCGGGGCCCTCTTCTTCGCCTGGGACGGCTACCACCACCACGCGGGGGCCAACGTCTGGACGGGGAAGCGCCTCGCTCCCGAGGGGTCCACGGGGCTTGTGGGCTACGCCCTCGAGGCCCCGGCAGGGGTTCCCCCCGGGCTTTACCAAGACCCCACCGGGGTCCAGGTGCGGGTGGCCTCCCAAGCCCCTTGACGGCACCCTTCTCCCTGTCCTAAACTTTGGGGCAACTATGCCGACCTTTGGGTGCTACTACGGCTTTTATCCTCCCGCCGGGGGCGCCCTCGGTCTGGCATAGCGGTTTTCCGCAAGAGGGCGCCCCCGAAAGGGGGCGCTTAGGTTTTAGGAGGCGAGCATGCTGATCGTGATGAAGCGGGGGTACACGGAGGCGGAGCTGGAGGAGGTCATCCAGGAGATCCGAAAGGTGGGCTACCGGCCCCATGTCTCCCAAGGGGTGGAGACCACCCTGGTGGGGGCCATCGGCCGGGGGCCCACCCCGGAACTCATGGAGCACTTCCGGGCCCTGCCTGGGGTGGCGGAGGTCATCCCCATCTCCAAGCCTTGGAAGCTGGCCAGCCTGGACGTGCAACCCTTCCCCACGGTCCTGGACTTCCCCACGGGGAGGACCGGGGGCGGGCACGTCATGGTGGCCGCGGGCCCTTGCGGGGTGGAAAGCCGGGAGCAGACCCTGAAGGCGGCCCGCTACGTCAAGGCCCACGGGGCCCACATGCTCCGGGGCGGGGCCTTCAAGCCCCGCACGAGCCCCTACGCCTTCCAGGGCCTGGGGGTGGAGGGCCTGAAGATCCTGGTCGAAGCCCGGAAGGAAACCGGCCTCCCCGTGGTCACCGAGGTCCTCTCCCCAGAGCAGGTGGAGCTGGTGGCGGAGTACGCCGACGCCCTGCAGATCGGGGCCCGAAACGCCCAGAACTTCCCCCTCCTCCAGGCGGTGGGGGAAGTGGGGAAGCCCGTAATCCTCAAGCGGGGGATGAGCATGACCCTCGAGGAGCTCCTCATGAGCGCCGAGTACGTCCTCTCCCGGGGCAACATGCGGGTCATCCTGGTGGAGCGGGGTATCCGCACCTTTGAGAAGGCCACCCGCTTCACCCTGGACGTCTCCGCCGTCCCGGTCCTCAAGAGCTGGACCCACCTCCCCGTCTGGGTGGACCCCTCCCACCCCGCGGGGAAGAGGGACTGGGTCATCCCCCTGGCCCTGGCGGGCCTGGCCGCCGGGGCGGACGGGATCATCGTGGAAACCCACCCCGAGCCGGAAAAGGCCCTCTCCGACGCCGCCCAACAGCTCCACGAGCACGAGTTCGCCCAGCTCATGGAGAAGGTCCGCCGCCTCACGGAGGCCCTGGGCAAGACCCTGGCCACCCCCGCCTACCGATGAAACCCCTCCTCGCCAAAGTGGGCATCTTCGGGGTGGGGCTTCTCGGGGGAAGCGTGGCCCTGGGGTTAAGGGAGCGCTTTCTGACGGACGAGGTCCACGTTTACGACCAGGATCCCCTGGCCCTGGAGAAGGCCCTTTTCCTGGGGGTGGCGGACCGGGCCCACGCGGAGATCGGCCCCTGGGTGAGGGACCTCTCCTTGGGCATCCTGGCCGCCCCTGTGGGGGCACTGGCCGAGCTGGGAAGGGCCCTCGCCCCCTACGCCCATCCCGAGAGCCTCTGGACCGATGTGGGCAGCGTCAAGGGAAAAGTGGTGGAGGCCCTCGAGGGCCTCCTCCCCAACTTCCTGGGGGGCCACCCCATGGCGGGAAGCGAGCGGGCCGGAGTGGAGAACGCCCACGCGGGCCTCCTGCAAAACGCCGTCTGGGTCCTCACCCCCACGGAGCGGACCACCCCCCAAGCCCGGGAAGGAATCAGGGGGGTGGTGGAGGCCCTGGGGGCGTATCCCCTCGAGGTCCCCCCCAGGCTCCACGACCAGCTGGTGGCCCGCATCTCCCACCTCCCTTACCTCCTGGCGGTGGCCCTGAACCGCATGGTGGCCCGAAGCGAGGAGAGGGACCTCCTCATGTTCCTGGCGGCGGGGGGCTTCCGCGACCTCACCCGGGTGGCCTCGGGCAGCCCCCGGATGAGCCGGGACATGGTGGTAGAGAACAAGGAGGCCCTAAGGGAGGCCATAGAGGAGCTACGGGCGGTCCTCCTGGAGCTGGAAGACCTCCTGGAGGAGCCAGAGGCCCTCCTAAGGGCGGCGGAGGAGGCCAAGAGGACCCGGGATGCCCTCCCCATCGTGCGCCGCAGCCTCCTTCCCGAGATGCACGACCTGGTGGTCCAGGTGCCGGACCGCCCCGGGGAGATCGCCAAGATCGCCACCGCCTTGGGCGAGGCCGGGGTCAACATCAAGGACATAGAGGTCCTCACCATCCGGGAAGAGGCGGGGGCCCTGAGGCTCGGCTTCGCCACCCGGGAGGAGGAGGAAAGGGCCAGGGAGGTCCTCAAGGAGGTGGGGTACCGGGTTCGCTAGCCCAGGCCACCCGGTTCTTCCCCAAGGCCTTCGCCCGGTAAAGCGCCCGGTCCGCCCTGAGGAAGAGCTCCTGCAAATCCCCCCGGTAGAGGACCACCCCAAAGCTGGCGCTGACCCCCAAGGCCGCAAGGCCTTCCCGAAGCCTCTCCGCCAGGCGCTCCGCCCCCAGGGGGTCGGTGGCGGGAAGCAGAATCGCGAACTCTTCCCCACCCCACCGGCCCACCAGGTCCCCCTGGCGCACGTGGGTCTTCAGGTACTGGGCCACTCGCTGGAGGAGGCGGTCCCCCTCCTGATGCCCCTTCTCGTCGTTCACCCGCTTGAAGTCGTCCAGGTCCAGGAGGATGAAGGCGAAGGGCTTCTCCCCCCGCTCCACCCGGGCCGCCTCCCTTTCCAGGGCCATCTCCAGGGCCCGGCGGTTGGGAAGGCCCGTGAGGGGGCAGGTGAGGGCCTGCTCCCGCCAGAAGCGCACCTGGCCGTAAAGTTCCCGAAAGCGGGCCAAGAGGAGGGCCAGGGCCAGGAGAACGGGCTGGGAAAGGGCATAGTGGCCATAGGGAAAGCCCATGCCCTGGCCCGCGAAGAGGGGCAAGAGGACGAGGAAGCCCCCCCAGAAGGCCCCCGCTCCTAGGGCCCAAGATAGGGGGTAGGCGAAGGAGGCAAGGAGGTAAAGGGCCGGGCTCCAAAAGCCCGCCCCCCAGTAGGCCTCCCCCAAACGCCAGGCCTCAAAGAGAAGGTAGGCCCCCAGGGCGTGGACCAGAACCCGGGGAGCCCGCTTTGGGCCCTGGAGGAAGGCCCAGAGGAAGAGGAGGCCGAAGAGAAGGTAGGCGATGTAAAGGCGAGGGTCCTGAAGGGGTCGGTAAGAGAGCTGGACACCTACCCCCAGGGCCAGGCCCACCCAGGTGAGGGCATAGAGAAGGCGGGCCAGCTCCATACCCCATTATTTCCTAGACGCTGTGAAACCCCTGTAAAAAAAAGAGCTTCTCAAGGTAGGACCTTGCCGGGGTTCAGGATCCCGTGGGGGTCCAAGGCCGCCTTCACCCGCCCCAGGAAGGCCAGGGTGATGGGGTCCAGGGCCTCGGCCATGAAGGGGCGCTTCATGGCCCCGATCCCGTGCTCCCCGGAAAGGACCCCGCCGTGGCGCAGGGCCACCCGGGCGATCTCGTGGGCCAGCTCCCACACCCGCTCCTCGGGCTCAAACCGGGGGTCAAAGAGGATGTTGGGGTGGAGGTTCCCGTCCCCGATGTGGCCGAACTGGACCACAAGGAGGCCGTAGGTCCTGCCCAGCTCGGCGATCTCCGCCACCACCTGGGGGAGGGTAGAGCGGGGCACGGCGATGTCCTCGTTGACCCGCTGGGGGCGGAGGCGGCCCAGGGCGGGGCTCACGCTCCTCCGGGCCCGCCAGAGGGCCTCGGCCTCCTTCTCGTCCCTGGCCCGCCGGACCTCGGCCCCAAGCTCCAGGGCCGTTCTCTCCACCAGGGAAAGCTCCTCTTCCACCAGCTCCCGGTCGTCCCCGTCGGTCTCCGCCAGGAGAAGGGCCCTATTCCGGGGCAGGCCCATGCCCAGGTAGTCCTCCACGGCGTTCACGGCGCTTTGGTCCATGAACTCCAGCTTGGCGGGCACCGCCCCCAGGGCGATGGCCCGGGAGACCCCCTCCGCCAGGGCCTCCACCCCGGGGAAGACGGCCATCAGGGTGGCCCGGTGGCGGGGGAGGGGGAGAAGCCGGAGCCGGGCCCCGGTGATGAGGCCCAGGGTCCCCTCCGAGCCGATGAGGAGGCCCGGGAGGTCGTAGGCCCTCCGGTCCAGGCGCCACACCTCCCCCTCCCCGTCCACCCACTCCAGCTCTAATACGTAGTCCCCCGTGACCCCGTACTTGAAGCAGAGGGGCCCCCCGGCGTTCTCCCCCAGGTTCCCCCCCAGGGTGCTGGTGCGCAGGGAAGCGGGGTCCGGGGGGTAGAAGAGGCCAAAGGACCTGGCCGCCTCGGAGACCTGGGCCGTGGTCACCCCCGGCTCGGCCCAGGCGGTGCGGGCCTTGGGGTCCACCTCCAGACGGGCCATGCGGGTGAAGGCCACCACGATGGCCCCCTCCAGGGGCACCGCCCCCCCAGAAAGCCCGCTCCCCGCCCCCCGGGGCACCAGAGGAACCCCGTAGCGCCGGGCCAGGCGCACCAGGGCCTGGACCTCTGCTGTGGACCCCGGCAGGACCACGGCCAAGGGGGCCTCCCCCACCAGGATGGCGTCGTAGCGGTAGACCTCCTTCTCCGGGCGGGAGAGGAGGGCCCGGGGTCCAAAAGCCGCCCTCAGCTCCTCCAGAAGCCCCATGCCCTTAGGCTACCAGCTGGGGTCGCAAGGGTAGGGGGCGGGGCGCACCAGGTTCAGGGCCCGCACGTAAGGGCCATAGACCCCGGCGGTCATCCCCCTAACCCAGAGCCTGCGGTCCGGGAGGGGCTCAATGCCGATGCCCTGGGAAGAGAGGGCCGAGGCCGCCCGGACCTCCCCGCCCGGGGTCACCTCCAAGTATCCCCGCACCTCGGGGCCAAGGATGGGGCCGGAAAGGCGGGAGGTCTCCTCGGGCTTAGCCCGCCAGGGGTCCACCCCCTCCGGAACCCAGAAGAACCCCAGGGCATCCAAGCGCCCCTCCAGGTAGAAGCGGTAGTCCAAGAGGGTGTTCCGGTCCGTCCAGTAAGTGCCCTGGGTGCGGAGGGCCTGGATGCGGTGGCCGGGGTAGGCCACCTCCAGGGTCAGGGAGCAGGCGGCGAGGAGGGGAAGGAAGAGAAGAAGGGCGCGCATGCTTCCATGCTGCCCCAGGGCCCCGCTAGAAGAGCTTGGAGGGGGCTAAAAGGGCCTTTAGACTTGGGGCCATGGCCTACTGGCTCCTGAAGACCGAACCCGAGACCTACAGCATAGAGGACCTCAGGCGGGAGGGTCGGGCCATCTGGGACGGGGTCCGGAACTACCAGGCCCGGAACTACCTGATGCGGATGGGAGAGGGGGACCTCTGCTTCGTCTACCACTCCAGCACCAACCCCCCCGGGATCGCCGGCCTGGCCCGGGTAGTCCAGACCCGCATCCCCGACCCCACCCAGTTTGACCCGGGAAGCCCCTACTTTGACCCCAGGGCCACCCCGGAACGGCCCCGCTGGTACACGGTGGAGGTGGCCTTCCTCGAGGCCTGGCCCCTCATCCCCCTAAAGGAGCTCAAAGCCCTCTTCCCCCCGGACCACCCCCTGGTAAAGCGGGGGAACCGGCTTTCCGTGATGCCGGTTCCCCCGGAGGTGGCCGAAAGGCTTATTGGGCGGAAAGGGTCCCGATGATCTTGAAGAGGGGCAGGAACATCCCGGCCACGATCATGCCCACGATGACGCCCAGGAAGATGATCATCAGGGGCTCAATGGCGGCGGTGAGGCTGGCCACGGCCTCGTCCACCTCCCGCTCGTAGAAGTCGGCGATCTTGGAGAGGAGGGTGTCCAAGGCCCCCGTCTCCTCGCCGATGGCCACCATGGAGCTCACCATGGGGGGGAAGACGAAGGGGTGCTGGGCCAGGGTGAGGTTCAGGGGTTCCCCCTGCTGGACCTTGTGCTTGGCCAGGTCCACGATCTCCTCCACCACGCTGTTCCCCGCGGTGCCCTTGGTGATGTCCAAGGACTCCAGGATGTTCACCCCGCTCGTGAGGAGGAGGGCCAGGGTGCGGGAGAAGCGGGCGATGGCCGTCTTGCGGTTCAGGTTGCCGAAGACGGGCATCCTCAGCTTGACGCGGTCAATGACCTTCCGCCCCTGGGGGGTGCCGTAGTACCAGCGGTAGGCGAAGAAGAGGAGCACAAAAAGGAGAAGCAGGGGGAAGGTGGCGGCCCGGAGGAACTCGGAAAGGGCGATGAGGAAGCGGGTGAGGAGGGGAAGCTCCGAGCCCAGGTCGGTAAGGATCTGGGCGAACTGGGGCACGATCCCCGTGAGGAGGAAGTAGGCCACGCCCACGGCGAAGACGAAGACGATGACCGGGTAGGTCATGGCGCTTTTAATCTTGCCCCTTAGCTCCAGGTCCTTCTCCAGGAAGGTGGCCAGGCGGTCCAGGATCACGTCCAGACCCCCGGAGGTCTCCCCCGCCCGCACCAGGTTCACGTAAAGCCGGGAGAAGAGCTTGTGCTTGGCCAGAGCGTCGGAGAAGGCCATACCGCCCTCTATGTCGGTGCGCACCCCTTTGATGATCTCCCGGAACTTCTTGTTCTCCGTCTGCTTTTCCAGGATGGCCAGGGACTGGAGGAGGGTGAGGCCCGCCCCGATCATGGTGGCCAGCTGGCGGGAGAAGATGGCCAGGTCCTTAAGCCCCGGCCCCCGCTCCAGAGCGGGCAGGCGCACCTCGGCCTGAAGGCCCCGCCCCGGCTCTTTGATCTCCGCCACGAAGAGGCCCCGGTCCCTCAGGAGGCGCGCCGCAGTGCGCAGGTCCTCGGCCTCAATGGTGGCCTCCACCAGGCGGCCCTGGCGGTCACGGGCCTTATACTGGTAGACTGGCATGGCCGAAGTATACCAAAAGGAGCTGGCTGAGGCCGTGGAAACCCTAAGGAAGGGTGGCCTGGTGGCCTTTCCCACGGACACGGTCTGGGGCGTCATGGCCCGGATGGAGGACGAGGCCGCCTGCCGCAGGATCTACGCCCTGAAGGGCCGGGAGGAGAGGAAGCCCCTCCAGGTCCTGGTGGCAGGCCTGGAGGACGCCCTAAGGCTTTCGGACCTAGGGCCCCTGAAGGAGCGTTTCCTGCGCCTGGCGGAGGCTTTTTGGCCGGGAGGGCTCACCGTGGTGGTGCCGGGCAAGGGCATCCCCCCCTGGATCAGCCAGGACGGCTCCGTGGGCCTCCGGATGCCCGCCCACGAAACACTACGGGAACTCCTCCGGCGGGCGGGAGGGTATGCGGCGGCCACCAGCCTAAACCGGAGCGGGGAGCCCCCGGTGCAAAAGGAGGCGGAGGCCCGGGCCTTCCCCGTGGACTTCGTCTTCCCCGGAGAGGCCTTGGGTCTGGCCTCCAGCGTGGTGGACCTGCGCACGGGGGAGGTCCTCCGGGAAGGGGCCATCCCCAAGGAAGCCCTCCTCCCCTACCTGAAAGATGCCCCCTGACCTCAGGGTCCAACTCCTCGCCATCCTCTTCGCCGCGGGAAGGCCCGTGGGCCTAAGGGAGCTCAAGGCCCTGGACCACCCAGAGGAGGCCCTTCTCCGGGCCCTAGAGAGCCTGGAAAAGGAACTAGCCAAAGGGGAGCTGGGGATCGCCCTGGAGCGGGTGGCGGGCGGATGGCGGCTCGTGGTGCACGAGGGGGCCCTGGAGGCGGTGGAAAGGGTTCTGAAGCCCACGCCCCCCCGCCTTTCCAAGGCCGCCCTCGAGGTCCTGGCCCTCATCGCCTACCACCAGCCCATCGCCCGCGCTGAGCTGGAGGCTATGCGGGGCAAGAGCGTGGAGGGGGTCCTGGAGGGCCTCATGGAGCGGGGCCTGGTGCGGGTGGTGGGGGAAAAGGAGGCCCCGGGCAGGCCCAAGCTCTATGGCACCACGGAGCGCTTCCTGGAGGTCTTCGGCCTGGAGAGCCTAGAGGACCTCCCGCCCCTCGAGGAGGGCCCACCCCTCCTCCTCCGGGGCTAGGGCCTCTTTGGCGGGGACGGGCAGGGGGCTAAAGAGCTCGTTCTGCCGCACGAAGGCGAGGAGGAAGCGGCCCAAAAGGCGCATCTGGCTCCTATGGGCCCGGATGGCCTTTTCCTTGAGGTCCACCTCCTCCTGGGTGAGGGGGAAGCGCTCCCAGGGAAGCCCCCGGCCCCGGGGCGGAGGGTAAAGGGGAAGCCCCTTGTGGAGGCCCTTGGGCAGGGGGTACTGGTACCCCCCGTGGACGATGTAGTACCAAAGCCGCCCCTCCAGGCCCAAAGAGGCCGCCGCCTGCATGCCCAGGTAGGCCGTGGCCTGGTGGTCCCGGTGGGCGTCCAGGGGGCTTGGGAGGAGGATCCGGGTGGGCTTTAGCTCCGTAAGAAGCTCCACCAGGGTAGCCTCCAGAGCCTTTCCCGTGTAGGGGAGGCCCGGGCGGTACACCCCGGGGTAGATGGCCGCCTTCAGGCCCGTGTAGGGGCTCTCGTAGGGCAGGTAGTAGTGGGTGGTGAAGAGCTGAAAAAGCCCCCGGTCGGGGAAGCCCAGAAAGATGGCGCTCTCCCGGGGAAGGCCCAGGGCCTCGAGGCCCCGCCAGGCCTCCACCATGCGCCTTAAGGCCAGGCGGCGCATGGCCTCCTTGGAGGGCATGGGGCTTCCCGCCGCCAGGTCAAAGGCGTCCCCCGAGGTCAGGTAGACCACGCTGACCCGCCCGCCCTCGCCAAAGACCCGGCGCATGAGGCCGGCCGCCGCCAGGACCTCGTCGTCGGGGTGGGGGGCCAGGACCAGGAGGTGCTCCTTGGGCTTAGGGGAAAAAAGGGGCAGGCGCCGCACCCGGGCCGAGGCCAGGAGGGCGTGGTAGTAGGCGAAGACGAAGCGGCCGTTGATGAAGGCCCAGAGCCCCAGAGCGGCCAGGAGGAAGGCCAGGCGCTCGGCCCAGAGGAGGTCCAGCCAAAGGCGCAAGGCCTCCGCCCCCACCAGGTAGAGGAGGAGGAGCAAGACCAGCCACTGCCAGGGGGCCAGGCGCACGGGGCGCATTCTACCGGAAGGGGCTTAGACTGTTCCCATGGTGCGGGTGCGCCCGGCGGGGGAGGGGGACCTTGGGGCCATCGCCCGCATTGCCCACCAGACCCTTCTCCTGGGCCGGGAAGGAAGCTTCGCCTTCCCCAGCCAGGCCCTCTGGGGGGAGCTCTTCGCAGCCCCCTACCTGCGCCGGGGATGCTGCGCCCTGGTGGCCGAGGCGGAGGGGGAGGTGGTGGGCTACATCCTGGGGGCCTGCGGGACGCTCCCCCTGGCCTTGGACCTGGCCCCAAGGCTTCCCCTGATCCTCATCCGCCTCCTTATGGGCCACTATGGGCCCATCCTCCCCCACCTCCGCTACCTCCTCCGCCTCCTCCTCTTCCCCGGGCCCAAGGCCCCAAGGGGGCGCTACCCCGCCCACCTCCACATCGCCGTGGACCCCAAAGCCCAGAGCCGGGGCGTGGGCAAGGCCCTCCTCGCCGCATTCCTGGACTGCCTGAAGGCCTGGGGGGTCAGAGGGGTCCAGCTCTCCACCACCCGGGCCAACCAGGCGGCCAGACGGCTTTACCGAAGCCTGGGCTTCCGCCTCTACGCCAAGCGGGCCAGCCCCTTCTGGGCACCCTACCTGGGCCGCCCCGTGATCCACGAGGTCTGGGTGAAGGAGTTGGGGTAGACTGGCCCTATGCTGGACTTCTACGCCTTGGAGGACCTCCTCACCCCCGAGGAGAGGGAGATCCAAAAGGCCGCCCGCCGCTTCCTGGAAAAGGAGGCCCTGCCCCACATCCGGGACTGGTGGGAGGAGGGGG
>Ga0308405_1000851_pt1 | contig 16443 bp, 15 predicted proteins | sample HotsprSampleMS13_FD_203473 | JGI IMG/M metagenome (GOLD analysis project Ga0308405, IMG submission 203473) | Hot spring phototrophic mat microbial communities from Mushroom Spring, Yellowstone National Park, Wyoming, United States - 20060912_MS13 ...
AAGGCCAGCCTGGCCCCTCCGGGCTTTGACCTCAAGGCCCTCCTGGAAAGCCTAAGGGCGGTGCTGGCCCTGAAGCCCCGGGCCTTTTACTGCGCCCATGCGGGGCCCGTGGAGGCTCCCCTTCAGGCCCTCCGGGCCAAGCTGGACTTTCTGGAAAGAAAGCGGGAGGAAGCCCTCCGCCTGAAGGCCAGGGGCCTGAAGCCTGAGGAGGCGGTGCGCCACCTTTTCGGCAGGGAGAGCCTCCTGGCCTACCTCTCCGGGGGGGAGATGAGCCGCCTGGCCCTGGTGAGGGCCCTTATGATGGAGCCATGACCCCCTCCCTGCCCCTGGCCAAGACCCGCCCAACCCACCCCGACCGGGGTTTTTGAGCGGTGCTCAGCCCTTGGCGCTTTCTCCTCCTGCTCCAGGGGGGCCTCCTCCTCCTGGGGGCTTCGGGGATGCTCCTCCTGGGCTTTCCCTTCCAGGGAAGGCACCCCTTGGCGGAAACCCTGGCGGGTATGGTCCTCCTCCTCTTCCTCGGGGGCCTCGAGGCCCTCTTCCGCCGCCTCTTCCCCGCCTCCTTCCAAGAAGCGGAGAGGCTCCACTGGGAGCTGGGAAGGGCCCTTAAGGCCTCGGGGCTCGGACCACCGGCCCTCCTCCTGTTGGCCCTCCTTTCCGGGGTGGCGGAGGAGGTCTTCTTCCGGGGCTTCTTGCAAAACCTCTTTTTCCTGAAGCTTGGGGCCTGGGCCCTGCCCCTCCAGGCCCTCCTCTTCGCCCTCCTCCACCCCGCCCCCAAGAAGGCCTTCGCCTACACCCTGTACACGGGAGCGGCGGGCCTCCTCCTGGGCCTCGCCTACCTCCTCTCGGGAAGCCTCATCCCGGGCATCCTGGCCCACGTCCTCCACAACGCCCGGGGCTTTTACGAGGCCTGGCACGGCCCAAAGAGGGGCGGATAGGGAGACCCGAGCCACATTCTCCCCCGAGTCCGTGGTAAAATGCACCCAGAGACCTATCCCAGCAAAACCTATGAAGGGGGTGCCCATGGGAGAACTAGAGTTTATTCGCCAGCGCCAGGACCTCAAGACCTACCGGGCCCTTAGCTGGGAAGGTTCCTTCGCCGACTACCTGCGCCTCCTCAAGGAGGACCCTAAACCCCTGAGGACCAGCTTCCAGCGGGTCCACGACATGATCCTGGTCCACGGGGTGGAGGAGTACACCCTCTTCCGCGAGAAGCTCCTCCACTACCGCTTCTTTGACGATCCCCTCGAGGGGGGCAAAGACGCCATCTTCGGCCTGGACAAGCCCCTGATGCGCCTGGTGGCCACCCTGAAAGCGGCCGCCCACCGCCTGGGCCCCGAGCGCCGCATCCTCCTCCTCCACGGCCCCGTGGGCTCCGCCAAGAGCACCATCGCCCGCCTCCTCAAGAAGGGCCTCGAGGCCTACAGCCGCACCGAGGAGGGCCGGCTTTACACCTTCTCCTGGAAGACCCCGGAAGGCCCCCTCCCCTGCCCCATGCACGAGGAGCCCCTGCACCTCCTGCCCCGGGAGATGCGCGAGGCCTTCCTGAAGGAGCTAAAGGCCCTCCACCCCGACTACCCCTACCCCCTCGAGGTGGAGGGGGACCTCTGCCCCGTCTGCCGCTTCATGATGCGGGAGGCCCTAAGCCGCCACGGGGGGGACCTGGCGGCGGCCTTGGAGCAGGAGATCGTGGTCAAGCGCCTGGTCCTCTCGGAGAAGGACCGCGTGGGCATCGGCACCTTCCAGCCCAAGGACGAGAAGAACCAGGACTCCACCGAGCTCACCGGGGACATCAACTACCGCAAGGTGGCCCTTTACGGCTCCGACTCCGACCCAAGGGCCTTCAACTTTGACGGGGAGCTCAACATCGCCAACCGGGGCATCGTGGAGTTCATTGAGATCCTCAAGCTGGACGTGGCCTTCCTCTACGACCTCCTCACCGCCAGCCAGGAGCACAAGATCAAGTCCAAGAAGTTTGCCCAGACGGACATAGACGAGATCATCCTAGGCCACAGCGTAGCGGGGTGGACCCCCATCCTCTACCGGCACCGGGGGAGGCTCGGCTGGACCACGCTGGAGGAGCTTTACGAGCGCTTTGGCGAGGGCCCTGAGGGTCTGGAGGTGCTGGCCTACGACACCGAAGGCAAGGAGGTCCGCTGGACCCGGGTCTTGGGCCTCTACCGCCATCCTTTCCACGGGGAACTCCTCACCTCGGCCCAGAAGTGGGGGGTAGTGGAAACCACCCCCAACCACTCCCTCTACGACCGAGAAGGGCGGGTCTTCTACCCCGAGGAGGGGCGGGAGATGCTGGGCCTAAGGCACCTGCCCACCCCTCTCGTCCCTCCGCCCCGGACAGTGGACGTGGCGGAGGGTGTACCGGGCTTTGCCGTGGAGGAGGAGCTCGCCCTGGCCCTCGCCGCCCGCCGGTTTACCCGTCCCATCCCCCCAGGGTATGCCCGGCTGGCCCTTCCCCGCCACGCCACCGCCCTGAAGGCCCGCTACCACCTGCCCCAGGACGAGGAGGACTTGAAGGCCCTCCTCACCGTCCTCATCTGGTACGCCACCGAAGGGCACGGCAACGCCCGCAACGGGGGCATCGTCATCTCCTCGGCCAACCGGGAGGAGCTGGAGCGGGTCAAGGCCTCCTACGAGCGGATCTCCGACGCCAAGGGCTACATCCACTCGGGCTCCAAGCGAGACTCCGCCTGGCGGCTTTACCTGGGAGCCGAGGCTATCCGGGTTTTGGCCGAGCATCACTGCGGCAAGGGGGCGGCGCAAAAACGCCTTCCCGACTTTCTCTTCGCCCTTCCTCGCCCCTACCTGGAACACGCTCGGGAAGAACTCCTTAAGACCGATGGGTCCCGGCGGCTGAGCAAAGAGCAACAGAAGGGCTCCGAGGCCTACCGGCGGCTTTATGGGGAGTTCAAGACCATTTCCCCCATGCTGGCCGCCCAGGTGGGGGTGCTCCTGAGCCTCCTGGGGCACGACTACAGCGTCTACTTCTACCCTAGGCCCGGAAAAGCCCCCGCCTACCGGATCCGCTATGTTTCCGGGGAGGGCAAGCCGGGAGGCCGGCACAAGCGGTACACCCACCGCCTCTTCCGCCGCCCCGCCGGGGGCGAATGGGTCTACGACATCGCTTGCGAGGGCCTCCACAACTTCGTCTGCGGCGTGGGGAGCATCGTCTGCCACAACACCAATGAACCCGAGTACCGCAAGCTCCAGGCCAACGAGTACATGGAGGCCCTTCGCGACCGCACCATCAAGATTGACGTCCCCTACATCCTCCGGGTCTCCGACGAGGTCAAGATCTACCGCCGGGACTTCGCCAAGGTGGAGGCCAAGCACATCGCCCCCCACACCCTGGAGATGGCCGCCACCTGGGCGGTGCTCACCCGCCTCGAGGCCCCTAGGCGGGCGGGCCTCACCCTCATGCAGAAGCTCAAGCTCTACGACGGCAAGTTCCTCCCCGGCTGGACGGAGGAGGCGGTGCGGGAGCTCATGGGGGAGGCCAAGCGGGAGGGCCTGGAGGGGATCAGCCCCCGCTACATCCAGGACAAGATCTCCAACGTCCTCGTCACCAGCGAAGAGCCCTGCATCAACCCCTTCATGGTGATGAACGAGCTGGAGGAAGGCCTGAGGCACCACTCCCTCATCGCCGACGAGAAGACGAGGGAGCGCTACCGGGCCCTTCTGCAGGAGGTGAAGGCAGAGTACGCCGAGATCGTAAAAAACGAGGTGCAGCGGGCCATCGCCGCCGACGAGGAGGCCCTAAACCGCCTCTTCCACAACTACATAGACCACGTGAAGGCCTACGTCCTAGGGGAGAAGGTGAAAAACCCCTACACCGGGGCCCCCGAACCCCCCAACGAGCGCCTCATGCGCTCCGTGGAGGAGAGAATAGAGATCCCCGAGTCCCGCAAGGACGACTTCCGCCGGGAGATCATGAACTACATCGGGGCCCTGGCCCTGGAGGGCCGGCAGTTCACCTACAAGGACAACGACCGCCTGCGCCGGGCCCTGGAGCTCAAGCTCTTTGAGGACCAGAAGGACACCATCCGGCTCTCCGCCCTGGTCTCGGGCACGGTGGACCCCGAGACCCAGGCCAAGATAGACGTGGTCAAGGCCAGGCTGATCCGGGACTACGGCTACTGCGAGCACTGCGCGGGCGGCGTCTTGGAGTTCGCCGCCTCCCTCTTCGCCCGGAGCGAAAAATGAGGCCCATTGAGCGGGACCTCCTGCGCTTCAAGGAGATCGTCCGGGGGGAGGTGAAGAAGAGGGCCCGGGAGTTCCTCACCCGGGAGGAGCTCTTCGGCCAGATGGAAGGGGGGGTGGTCTCCATCCCCCTCCCCCAGCTGGAGGTGCCCAAGATCGTCCACGGGGAGCCTTCGGGCCAGGGCCTTCTGGGCATGGGGCCGGGGGCGGAGGGCCTGGGCCCGGGAGGCCACATCCCGGTGGCCGAGCTGGAGCTGGAGGAGTTTTTGGACCTTGTGGGCGAGGCCCTAAAGCTTCCCCGCCTCAGGCCCAAGGGGGAAGGGGAGGTGACGGAGGAGGCCTTCCGCCACACCACCATCGCCCGCAAGGGCCCAAGGGGCCTCCGCCACGTGCGCCGCACCCTCAAGGAAAGCCTCAAGCGAAGCCTCCTCTCCGGGGAGTACCGGGCGGAGGACCCGAGGCTCGTCCCTGAGCGGGAGGACCTCCGCTACAAGGCCCCGAAGGCCAAACCCCGGCCCCACGCCCAGGCGGTGGTCGTCTTTGCCCTGGATGTCTCGGGGAGCATGCGGGAGGAGGAGCTTAGGCTCGTCAAGACCCTTTCCCTCTGGATCACCCTCTGGATCCGCCGCCACTTTCCCCGGCTGGAGAGGCGCTACCTCCTCCACGATGCCGAGGCCTGGGAGGTCTCGGAGGAGGAGTTCTTCCGCGCCCGGGAGGGCGGGGGCACCCGGCTTTCCAGCGCCCTCCTCCTGGCGGAGGAGGTCCTCAAGGCCTACCCCGAGGCCTTCTACAACCGCTACCTCTACCACTTCTCCGACGGGGAGAACTGGCAGGGGGACACTCCCTTGGCCCTCGAGGCCCTGGGCCGCCTCCTCCCGGGCCTGGCCCTTTACGGCTACGCCCAGGTCCAGGGGCCCTACGGCCAGGGGCGCTTTTTGGGCGAGCTGGAGGAAGCCCTGGGGGAGCGGGAGGAGCTTAGGGCGGTGGAGGTGCGGGGCCGGGAGGACCTGCCCCTGGCCTTGAGGCGGCTTCTGGGAGGCTGAGGTGAGGAAGGAGCTCAGGTACTGGGCCGAACGCCTCCGGGAAAGGGCCTTGGCGGAGGGGCTCTCCTTCCCGCCCGTTCTCTTTGAGGAGGTGGGTCCCGAGGAGATGGCCATGCTGGCCGCCTACGGGGGGTTTCCCCGCCGCTACCCCCACTGGCGCTTTGGCAGCGAGTACCTGCGCCACCGGGAGGTCTACCGCTATGGCCTGGGGCGCATCTACGAGCTGGTGGTGAACACCGTCCCCGTGCACGCTTACCTCCTCAAGGGGAACACCCTTCTGGCGCAGAAGCTGGTCATGGCCCACGTCTACGCCCACGCCGACTTCTTCGCCAACAACCTGGCCTTCCAGCCCACCCCCAAGGACATGCTGGACGAGATGGCCCACCACGCCGCCTTCGTGGAAAGGGCCATGGAGAGGCATGGGGCGAGGAGTGTGGAGGAGTTTCTGGACATGGCCCTCTCCCTGGAAAACCTCATTGATCCCCACGCCCCCTACATCCAAAGGCCCAGGGAAGAGGAGGAGAGGCCCCAGGCCCCTAGGCTCAGGGTGCGCCCCTACCTGGACCCCTACGTCAACCCACCCCCCGAGCCCCCCAAGGAGGCCGAGGAGGGGGCAAGCCAAAAGCCCCTCCCCCCAAGGCCCACCCGGGACATCCTGGGCTTTCTGGTCCGGCACGCCCCCCTGGCCCCTTGGCAGAAGGGCATCCTGGAAATCCTCCGGGAGGAGAGCCTCTACTACGCCCCCCAGGCGGCCACCAAGGTCCTTAACGAGGGCTGGGCCACCTACTGGCACACCCGGCTCCTCCTCCCCCTCCTCTCCCCCAAGGAAGCCCTGGAGTTCGCCGAACTCCAGGCGGGCCTCCTCGCCCCCCACGGCTTCAACCCCTACCGCCTGGGGTATCTCCTCCTCAAGGAGGTGGAGGAGCGCTGGGACCAGGGGCGCTTTGGCCCGGAGTACGAGGCCCTTCCCCTGGGGGAGAGGCTCCGCTACCAAAGGCCCACGGGAGAAGGGAGGAAGAAGCTCTTCCAGGTGCGCACCGTGCACACGGACATCTCCTTCCTGGAGGAGTTCCTCACCCCCGAGTTCGCCCTGCGCCAGAACCTCCTTGCCCTCGAGGACCTGCCCCGCTTCCTCGAGGCCAAGCGGGGCCTCCTCTTCCGTCTGACCAACATGGGGTATCCCATCGTGGAGCTTTTGGACGCCAACTACGGCAATCGGGGCGAGCTTTATCTAGAGCACCTCTACGAAGGTGCGGAGCTGGACCTCAAAAGGACCAAGGCGGTATTGGAAAACCTCCACCGCCTCTGGGGCCGCCCCGTGCACCTGAAGACGGTGGTGGGCGGCAAGGAAACCCTACTCTCCGCCGGCTAGCGCAAAACCCTCAGGTACCCCAGGAGGAGGGCCTCGGAAAGCTCCCCCAGGTGGCGGCTCACCAGCCGCCCCTCGCGGTCAAAGAAGAAGGTGGTGGGAAGCCCCTGGATGCCCAGGGCCTGGGAGAGCCGGGTATCGGGGTCCAGGAGGACCCAATCCGCCGTCAGGTTCTGCTCCTCCAGAAAGCGCCGCACCACCTCCGGCCCCTCCCCCTGGCTCACGAAAACGAAGTGGACGTCGGGGTTTTCCTGGCTCAAGCGCACCATCATGGGAAGCTCCCGCCGGCAAGGCGGGCACCAGGTGGCCCAGGCGTTGAGGACCACGGGCTTGCCCAGGAACCGATCCAGGGAAACCTCTGTGCCCCCCAGGGTGTAAAGGCTCACAGGAGGGAGCCTCTGCCCTTTGTCCCCCTGTCCCCGGGTCAGGAAGAGGCCCGCTACCAACAGGACCGCCACCCCGGCCGTAAAGGCGTAGCGCCAAAGGTGTCTGGGCAAGGTCATGAGCGTGTACCCTCCTCCCGCCAGGATACCCCAAAAAGGGTCAAACCCTCCCTGCCAGACGTAGAGGGCGCTGAGGGGATCCCGGGCGTAGACCGATGCGTTTTCCAGCACGAAGCCGACTCTGGCCCCCAAAAGCCCCACCAGGATGGCGTTGTAGGCCCAGGGGGAGAGCCTTTTGTCCACCCGCCGGGCCAGGACCTCCGCCACCACCACCAGGGCCAGAAGGGCCAGGGCCACCTGGACCCTGACCCAGGGCAGGGCGAAGGGACCTATTTGCACCGCGTCCATCAGCGGACCAAGGGGTACCCCGCCCGCTCAATGGCCAGCACCCCGCCCTCCACGTTGTACAGGTTGCTGTACCCCTTCTTCTTCAGGTACTCCGCCGCCTGGCGGCTGCGGTTGCCGCTGCGGCAGTAGAGGTAGACGGGCTTGTCCTTGGGAAGGGTGTCCGCCCAGCGGGCCACCTCCTCCACGGGGAGGTTCACCGCCCCCGGCACACGGCCCGCCCGGTACTCCTCGGGGTGCGCACGTCCACGATCAGGGCACCAGACTCCAAGGCCCGGTAAAGCTCCTCCGGGCCCACGTTCTGGTAGCTCCCCTTGGGGCCGCAGGCGGCAAGGAGCGCCAGGGCCAGGAGGGCGAGGAAAGCCCGGCGGTTCATCCTAGGCCTTGACCCCCACGGCCTTCTTGATGGCCTGGAGGAACTGGGAGAGGGGCTGAGCCCCCAGGACCCGCTCCTTGCCGTGGTTGATGATGGTGTCCGGCACCCCGTGGATGTGGTAGCGGTTAGAGAGCTCGGGGAACTCATTGGCCTCAACCATCTCGCCCCAGACCTTGGGGGAGGCATAGGCCAGGCGGTGGGCGGTGCGCACCGCCTGGGGGCAGTAGGGGCAGGTGGGGGTGACGAAGACCTGGAGGACCACCTCCTCGGGGAGGTTCTTTAGCTCCTCCACCACGTTCTCCGGAAGGCCGTGGCCGTCGCGGCCCAGCATCTCCAGGTCCTCGAGGAGGCTTGCGAACTCGTAGCCCGCCGGGATACCCCGGTAGCGAAGGTTGATGGCCTCCGATCCCTTCTCCCGCAGGATGAGGGTGGGGGCCGCCTCCACCTTGTAGGCCTTGGCCATCTCCTTCCCTTCAAGGGTGGCCAGGTCGTAGACCACCAGATGGAGCTTGTCGGAAAGGGCCTTCAGTTCCTCCAGAAGCTGCTTGGTCTCCTTGCAGTACATGCAGGGCTCCTTGCCCGGGGCGATGAGGGTGGAGGTGTCGGTGAAAAGGACCATCTCCACATCCCGGGTGAGGCTTGCAAGCCGCTCGCGCACGATCTCCTGTTCCTTAGGTCCCAGTAGCGCCATGGCTCCTCCTGGATACCCCCGTAGGGGTACCTCCTTAGCCACTATAGCAGACCGGGGTTGGAGACGTATAGTGAAATGGAGAACGTTGTCTTAGACCCGTTGACACCGTGTACCCCGGTGGGGTATATTTCGCCTTGTGGGGACAAACGTCCCATACTGGAGGTAAAGCCATGATCTTCCGCCAGATCTACGAAGAAGGTCTCGCCCAGATGAGCTACCTGGTGGGTTGCGCCGCCACCGGGGAAGCCCTGGTGGTGGACCCCAAGCGGGACGTGGACACCTACCTGGAGCTCGCGGAGAGCCTGGGCCTCCGCATCACCGCCATCGCCGAGACCCATATCCACGCCGACTACCTCTCCGGGGCCCGGGAGCTGGCCAAGGCCACCGGGGCCACCCTCTACCTCTCCGACGAGGGGGACGAGAACTGGAAGTACCGGGGCCTCGAGGGCTTCTCCTACGTCCTCCTCAAGGACGGGGACGAGTTTAGGGTGGGGAACATCCGGGTGCAAGCGGTCCACACCCCGGGCCACACCCCCGAGCACCTCTCCTTCCTGGTGGCGGACGGGGCGGTGACGGAGGAGCCCCTCCTCTTCCTCACCGGGGACTTCGTCTTCGTGGGGGACGTGGGGCGGCCCGACCTCCTGGAGGAGGCCGCCGGGATCAAGGGCACCGCCATCCCCGGAGCCCGGCGCATGTTCCACAGCCTGAAGGAAAAGTTCCTCACCCTCCCCGACCACGTGCAGGTCTGGCCGGGGCACGGGGCGGGCTCGGCCTGCGGCAAGGCCCTGGGGGCCCTCCCCGCCACCATCGTGGGCTACGAACGCCGCCACGCCTGGTGGGCGGACTACCTGGAGAGGGGCGACGAAGAGGGGTTCGTAAAGGCCCTCCTCGAGGGCCAGCCCGAGGCCCCCACCTACTTCAAGGAGATGAAGCGGCTCAACCGGGACGGGATGCCCATCCTGGGCGGAATCCCCCACCCGGGCCGCCTCACCAAGGCCCAGTTTGACCGCCTCCTCGCCCAGGGGGCGGTCCTGGTGGACACCCGGGACAAGTTCGCCTTCGCCGGGGGCCACATCCCGGGGAGCATCAACATCCCCGCCGGCAAGAACTTCTCCACCTGGGCAGGCTGGCTCCTCCCCTACGACCGGCCCCTCATCCTCCTGGCCCACCCCTCGGAGGTGGAGGCCCTCACCCGGGCCCTGATCCGCATCGGTCTGGACGAGGTGGTGGGCTACATCCCTGGGCTTCAGGGCTACGCCGAGGGCGAGCTGGAGATCGTGCCCCAGATCACCGCAAAGGAGGCCAAGGAGCTCTGGGAGTCCGGCAGGGCCCTCATCCTGGACGTGCGGGCCCAGGACGAGTACCGCGCAGGCCACATCCCCGGGGCCCTGAACCTCCACGCCGGCCGGGTGCTGGCCCACCTGGACCGCCTGCCCAAGGACCGGTCCGTCATCGTCCACTGCGTGGGCGGAGACCGCTCCAGCACCGCCATCTCCGCCCTCCTGGCCAAAGGCTTCAAGAACGCCCTAAACCTCACCGGGGGGATCCGGGCCTGGCAGGAGGCGGGCTTCCCCGTGGTGAAGGGCGAGGAGCTGGTGGAGGCCTAGGATGTACCAGGTCAAGGACCTTACCCCAGAAGAGGCCAAGCGCCTTTACGAGGAGGGCGTGCCCTTCGTTGACGTGCGGGAGGTGGAGGAGTACGCCCAGGCCCGGATCCCCGGGGCCTCCCTCCTCCCCCTCTCCGAGTTCATGGCCCGCTATGAGGAGATCCCCAAGGACCGGCCCGTGGTCCTCTACTGCCGCACGGGAAACCGCTCCTGGCAGGCGGCGGCCTGGCTTTCTTCCCAGGGGTACAAGGAGGTGCTGAACCTCGAGGGGGGCATCGTCCGCTGGTACCGCTCGGGCCTCCCCGTGGACACCACCCCGGTGGAGGTGGGCTACCAGGCCACCCCCTTCCAGGAGGTGGGCCCCCACGAGGCCAAGGCCCTCCTGGAGGAGGCCTTCGTGGTGGACGTGCGCGAGCCCTGGGAGTACGGGGAGGGGCACGTGCCTAAGGCGGTGAACATACCCCTTTCCACCCTGCCCACAAGGCTTGCCGAGCTTCCCCAGGACCGGCCCATCCTCCTGGTGTGCAACTCGGGGAACCGCTCGGGGGTGGCCGCCGACTTCCTGGTGGCCCAGGGCTTTCCCGGGGAGAGGATTTACAACCTCGAGGGGGGCACCTACGCCTGGACCAGCGCGGGTTTTCCCATTGAACGATGAGCCTGGCCCTCCTGGGTGCCCTCTTCATCGGCCTTGCCCTGGGCCTCTTGGGCTCTGGAGGGTCCATCCTCACTGTCCCCGTCCTGGTCTACCTCCTGGGGGAGCCCCCCAAGCAGGCCATCGCCGAAAGCCTCCTCATCGTGGGGGGGATCGCCCTCCTGGGGGCCATCCCTTACGCCAAGCAGGGCCTGGTGGACTGGCGCAACGTCCTCCTCTTCGGCCTTCCTGGTATGGCGGGCACCTACCTGGGGGCCTGGTCCTCCCAGTTTGTCTCCGGGCAGGTCCAGCTCCTCACCTTCGCCCTGGTCATGCTCCTCGCCGCCTACTTCATGGCCCGGCCCACCCCCTTGCGCCCCCAGGGGGCCCTAAAGCGCCAGCCTTGGAAGATCGTCCTGGAGGGGACGGGGGTGGGGGCCCTCACCGGCTTCGTGGGGGTGGGAGGCGGCTTTCTCATCGTGCCCGCCTTGGTCCTCCTGGGAGGGCTTCCCATGCACCTGGCGGTGGGCACCAGCCTCCTCATCATCGCCCTCAAGTCCTTCGCTGGCTTTTACAAGTACCTCCACCTCCTCCCCGCCCAGGGGCTTTCCGTGAACTTCACCGTCGCCGGGCTTTTCCTCCTGGTGGGCACCCTGGGGAGCCTCCTTGGGGGAAGGCTGGCGGTGAGGCTGCCCCAGGCGTCCCTGAAGCGGGGCTTCGCCCTCTTTCTGGTTGTCATGGGGGCCTACATGGTGGTGCAAAACCTTTAGACTTAGGGGGTGCCCTTCCGCACCCTGCTGGTGGTCCAGGCAGAGGTCAGGCCCGAGGCCTACCGCACGGAGGAGGCCTTCCGGGAGAGGGTCTTCGCCCTCCTCAAACCCCTGGAGGGAACCCCTGCTCCCAGGCTCACCGCCTTCCCCGAACTCTTCGGCCTCCCCCTGCTCCTCCACCTGGAGGAGGGGTTCCGCTGGAAAGACCTGCTCAAATACCCCTTTCTCCCTTGGCGGCGGGCGAGGAAGGCCTACGGGGTCTTCCACCGGGTTATGGCCGAGGCCGCTCAGGCCTATGGCGCCTACCTCCTTGCGGGAAGCCTCCTCTCCCCACCCTACGAGGAGGAGCTTTCCCGGGGGCGCTTCGCCCGCACCCCCCTCTTCCAGAACCTGGCCCTCTTCTTTAACCCCGAGGGCCACCTCCTGGCTCAGGTGCCCAAGATGGAGCTCATGCCCCCCGAGCGCTGGCTTCTGAGGGGCCACTTCGGCCCCCATCTGGTGGAAACCCGGGCCGGGCGGGTGGGCATCCTGATCTGCCTGGACGGGTTCTACGAAAAGCACCTGGCCCGTCTGGACGCCCTGGGGGCGGAGGTCTTCCTGCAACCCTCCGCCAACCCCGCCCCCTGGGAGAGGCCCTGGCCCCGGGACCCCACGCGGAAGGAGGGAGAGGTGTGGCTGGCCTCGGCCAGGGAAAGGCTTCTGGGCCGGGAGAACCTGCGGTTCCTTTTGAACCCCATGCTGAACGGCAGGATCCTCTCCCTCGCCTTTGAGGGGAGAAGCGGGATCTACGCCCCCGGGAAGGCCCTATGCCTGGCGCAAAGCCCCCACGGGGACGAGGCCCTCCTCCTCACCCTATAGCCGCTCGGGAAAGAGCCGGATGGGGATGGGGCGGACGAGGGCCTGGGCCAGTTTCTCCCAGGCCCGGGCCTTGAGGGCCTCCTCCAGCTCCGGGAGGGCCGCCTCGAGAGGGTAGCGGCCCGGGGGCACCACCCGCTCCAGAAGGATGAGGTGGAAGCCGTACTCGGTCTGGACCGGAGCGGACACCTGGCCGGGCTTCAGGAGGAGGAGGGCCTTCTCAAAAGCGGGGATGTAGGTGCCCTCCGGCTCGCACCCCAGGTCCCCACCCGCCTCCTTGGAGCCGGGGTCGTGGGAAAGGGCCTGGGCCACCTCTGGGAAGGCCTCCCCTTTTTCCAGGCGGGCCAGGGCCTCTCTGGCCTCCTCCAGGGTGGGCACCAGGAGGTGGCGGGCACAGTAGAGGGTGGGGTGGCGGTACTTGGGGGTGAGGATCCAGAGCATCTTCAGGGCCGGGGGGGCGATCTGGAGCTTGGTCCGGTAGTGCCCTTCCAAGGCCCCCAGGGCCATGGCCTCGGCGAGGAGGGCGCGGTAGGTGGCGAGGTCTGCCACCCCCGCCCCCCGCAGGGCCGACACGAGGGCCTCCTCGCTGGGGAAGGCGGCTTTGAGCTCCTCCACCCGGGCCTCCACCCTATCGGGGAGGGGCCAGAACCCCTGGGTCCGGGCCACCTGCAGGAGGGCCCGCTCCTCCGCCAGGGCCTCGAGGTAGGTGGCCCGGTAGGGGGCGAGGAGGTTCAGGGTCTCCTCCGACTCGGGCAGGCCCAGCTGGCGCAGGGCGCTTTTGGCGAAGAGGCGGAAGCGGACCTCAAACTGGCTCTTGGTGAGGGTTTCCTGGCCCACCTGGGCCACCACGGGGTCCTCCTGGGCCAGGGCGGGAAGGCTTAGGGCCAGGGTCAGGGCCAAAAAAAGGGCGCGCATGCCCCATGCTAGCATGGAGGGCGTGAACGACCTCATCCTGCGGGCGGCCCGGGGGGAGCCCACCCCCAGGCCCCCCGTCTGGTTCATGCGCCAGGCGGGCCGTTACCAGAAGTCCTACCAGGAGATCCGGAAGCGCTACACCCTGCCCGAGATCGTGCGCCACCCCGAGGTGGCGGCGGAGGTCACCCTCCTCCCCGTGCGGGAGCTGGGGGTGGACGCCGCCATCCTCTTCGCCGACATCACCACCCCCCTTTACGGCCTGGGGGTGGACCTGGATCTGGTGGAGGGCAAGGGACCGGTGATCCACCGCCCCATCCGCGACCGGGAAGGGGTGGAGGCCCTGAGGCCCCTGGAACCCGAGGAGGCCGTGCCCTTCGTCCTGGAGGCCATCCGCCTCCTGAAGGGGGAACTCCAGGTCCCCCTCATCGGCTTCGCCGGGGCCCCCTTCACCCTGGCCAGCTACTTGGTGGAGGGGGGGCCAAGCCGCCACTTCCTCCAGGTGAAGGCCTTCATGTACGGGGAGGAGGCCCTCTGGCACCGCCTCATGGAAAAGCTCACCGAGGCCATGGCCCGCTACCTGGAGGCCCAGGCCCGGGCGGGGGCCGACCTCCTCCAGGTCTTTGACTCCTGGGTGGGGGCCCTTGGGCCGGCCGACCACCGCCGCTACGTGAAGCCCCACATGAAAAGGCTCTTCCAGGCCCTAAGGCCCCTTGGGGTCCCGGTCATCCATTTCGGCGTGGGCACCATGGGCCTCCTCCAGGAGATGCGGGAGGCGGGGGGGGACGTGATGGGCCTGGACCACCACACCCCCCTCCCCTGGGCCCGGGACGTGTTGGGGAATACGCCGGTCCAGGGCAACCTGGACCCCGCCGTCCTCTTCGCCCCCAAGGAGGTCATCAGGCGGGAGGTGGGCCGCATCCTGGAGGAAAACGCCGGCCGAGCAGGCCACATCTTCAACCTGGGCCACGGCATCCTGCCCAAGACCCCCCATGACCACGTAGCTTACGTGGTAGAACTCGTGAAGGAGGTGGCGGCGTGAACGTGCTCCTTATGGCCTACGGCACCCCTTACACCCCGGAGGAGATCGCCCCCTACTACACGGATATCCGCCGGGGCCGGCGCCCCACGGAGGAGCTCTTAAAAGAGCTCGCCGAGCGCTACGAAGCCATCGGCAAGAGCCCCCTGAACGAGATCACCCTGGTCCAGGCCATGCGCCTCCAGGCCCTTTTGAACCTCGAGGCCCCTCCCTACCCCAAGCGCCTGCAAAGCCCCTTCGGCCCCCGGGCCCCCCACGGCCCGGCCCGGGTCTACGTGGGCACCAAGCACTGGCTCCCCTCCATCGGCGAGGCGGTGGCCGCCATGCACGAGGACGGGGTGCGGCGGGCGGTGGCCCTAGTGGCCGCCCCCCACTACTCCCTAAGGAGCGTGGCCGAGTACCAGGAGAAGGTGGAGGCCGCCCTCAAGTCCCTGCCCGAGCCCATAGAGTTCCTCTGGGTGGAAAGCTACGAGGCCCACCCCGGCCTGATCGCCGCCTACGCCAGGCGGCTGGAGGAGGCCATCTGGCGGCTCAAGGACCCCAGGCGGGCCGCCTACGTCTTCACCGCCCACTCCATCCCCGTGGCCGCCCTTGAGCGGGGGGACCCCTACCCCAGGCAGGTGGAGAAGACGGCGGAGCTCATCGCTAAAAGGCTTTCCCTCCCCCGGTATTTCGTGGCCTACCAGTCGGCGGGGCGCACCCCCGAGCCCTGGCTGGGCCCCGACATCAACGAGCTCTTAAGGCGGCTTAGCGAGGAGGGCTTTGCCGAGGTCGTGGTCCAGGCGGTGGGCTTCCCCGCCGACCACCTGGAGGTCTTCTACGACCTGGACCTCGAGGCCCAGGCCACAGCGGAGGCGGTGGGCCTGAGGCTCCTAAGGGCCCGGAGCCTCAACGCCGACCTGGACTACATAGAGGTCCTCAAGGACCTGGTGGAGGCGGCGTGGCTCAGGTCCTCGTGATCGGCGGGGGGTGGGCGGGGCTCGCCGCCGGCCTGGCCCTGAAGGAGGCCGGGGCCGACTTCCTCCTCCTGGAGGCGAGGCCCCGCCTGGGGGGCAAGGTGCGCACCCTGAGGCAGGGGGGGTTTCTGGTGGAGGGTGGGCCCGACGCCAGCGTCCGCTACAAAAAGGAGGTCCTGGAGCTGGCCCAGGCCTTCGGCCTGGAGCCCATCGGGACCATACCCCAAAAGCCCTCGGCCCTGATCCTGAAAGGGGGGCGGCCCCACCCCCTGCCCGAGGGGCTTTTGCAGGTGGTGCCCGGGGACCTGAGGGGCCTGGCCAGGACCTCCCTCCTCTCCTTTTCGGGAAAGCTCCGCGCCCTCTACGACCTCTTCCTCCCCCGGGGCAACAAGGAGGACGAGAGCCTTAGGGAGTTCGTGGAGCGCCGCTTAGGCCCCGAGGTCTTCGCCGCCCTGGTGGCCCCCCTGGCGGGGGGGATCTACGGGGGCGAGCCCGACGAGCTTTCCATGAAAGCCGCCTTCCCCCAGCTTCTGGAGCTGGAAAGGCGGCACCGGAGCCTGATCCTGGGGGCCATGCGGGAGAGAAAAAGCCGGGGAAGCCGGGAAGGGGGTAGCCTCTTCTTCTCCTTCCGGGAGGGGCTTTCCGCCCTCACCCGAAAGATGGCCGAGGCCCTTTCGGAAAGGGTCTTCACGGGCACCCCGGTCCTTGGGGTGGAGCCCTTTGGAAGCCGCTACCGGGTCCACACGCTAAAGGGGGTCCTGGAGGCCGAGGCCCTCGTCCTGGCCACCCCCGCCCCCCAGGCGGCTAGGCTCCTGAGGCCCTTCCTGCCCGAGGCCACCGCCCTCTTAAAGGGCATCCCCCACATCCCGGCGGCCACGGTGAGCCTGGCCTTCCCGGAGCCCCTTCCCGTGGTGGGGCATGGCCTCCTCATCGCCAAGGGGGAGGGCTTTCGGGTCAGGGGCTTCACCTGGACCCACCAGAAGTGGGAGGGCCGGGCCCTCGAGGGCCATAGCCTGGTCCGGGCCTACCTCTCGGGCGAGGCGGCGGGGCTTTCCGAGGCCGAACTAGCCAAAATCGCCCTGGAGGACCTCCGCCGCTTCCTCAGGAAGGAGGTGCGCCCGAGCCACACCTTCGTCTTCCGCTTCCCCGAGGGGATGCCCAGCTACCGGGTGGGGCACCTGGAGCGGCTTGGCC
>Ga0308405_1000861_pt1 | contig 16363 bp, 9 predicted proteins | sample HotsprSampleMS13_FD_203473 | JGI IMG/M metagenome (GOLD analysis project Ga0308405, IMG submission 203473) | Hot spring phototrophic mat microbial communities from Mushroom Spring, Yellowstone National Park, Wyoming, United States - 20060912_MS13 ...
ACAGCACATTCATCACCGGCTCGAGATCCGCCCGTTTCTGCGGCGTGTCCTTTGCGACCAGCGCCTTGCGGGCATCCAGGGCCACCACGAAAGAACCCGTCAGCGCCTCCAGCGCGGTGAACGCTTCCCGCCAATCCGCCTGTTCCAGCGAGAAGGCGGCCGCGGCGCCCCCCTCGGGGTACTCGGCGTCGAACACCACCTCGATGCCGAAGGCCTTGCCCACCTGCTCGAACAGGGTCCTCGGACTGCCCTTGAGCCGGAAGCTCTTTCTTCCCGGCGATCCGCGCAACACGGGCGGGGGCGCCAGCTCCCGCGCCGCGCGCCAGTCCTCGGGCGTGATCTGCATCTCCGCCGGGATCGCTGCCGGGGCCGCTTCGTCCCCATCCGCCTTCCCGGGCGAAGGTTGCAGCACCGCCAGGGCGCGCGTCCGCAGGGCTTGCGAGTAATTCCAGTACTGCTCCACTTCGGGCGCCAGCGCCACGGCCTGCGATGCCTTCAGGTAGGCCCCGGCAAGGTCCCCCCGCTTCTCGGCCTGCCGCGCCTTGCGGTAAAGCGAGGCGGCGCTATCCGACGCCAGGCAGCACGCGGCGGCGGCCAGCAGGCAAATCAGGCGCAAGGAGCATTTTGCGGACACGTTGCCAATGAGTATGACGCTCGCCCGCGGCCCGGCGTGCAGGCGCGCGGCTAAACTTGCCGCCCGGGACTGCCGATTACGGGACTGATGTCGACTCTTGCCGCACCCCGTTCCGGTTTCGCCCCGCCCATCCCCCAGACCTTCGAAGAGCTGGGCGTGCCGCAGTCCCTGGTCATCGACCTGTTCCTGCGGCGCACGATGATCGAGGGCTTCAGCACGCTGGAAAGCCTGAGCAAGGCGCTGCGCGTGTCCGTCGCCATCGTCGACCAGGTCTTCCGGCAGCTCCGCCAGCAGCAGATCATCGAAGTGAAGGGCATGATCGGCAACGACTATCAGTTTGTCCTGACGCAGGCAGGCAAACAGATGGCGGCCGACCGGTTCCAGATCTCGCAATACGCGGGCGCCTGCCCGGTCTCATTGCGCGACTACTCCGCCGCCACGAAGCGCCAGGCGGCCAAGGTCCGCATCGACCGGCGCTCCCTGCGCGCCGCTTTTTCCGACCTGGTCGTGCCGGACCGCCTTCTGGACCAGCTCGGCCCGGCCCTCATCTCGCAGAACTCGATCTTCCTGTACGGCCCCTCGGGCAACGGCAAGACCTCCATCGCCGAACGCATGCTGCGCGTCTACCAGGACGCGGTCTACATCCCGTACGCGGTGGAAGTCGACAACCAGATCATCAGCCTGTACGACCCGGTGGTGCATCACAAGGTGGAACTGGACGACCCGGACGTCGATCCGCGGTGGGTTCTCTGCAAGCGGCCGTGCATCGTCGTCGGCGGCGAGCTGATCCCCTCCATGCTCGAGCTGCGCCTGGATGAAAGCTCGGGCATCTACGCCGCGCCCCTGCAAATGAAGGCGAACAACGGCATCTTCATCATCGACGACTTCGGCCGCCAGCTGATGAGCCCGCGCGATCTGCTGAACCGCTGGATCGTGCCGCTGGACCGCCGCGTCGACTATCTCACCCTGCGCTACGGCGTCAAGTTCCAGATCCCGTTCGAGCTGATGGTCGTCTTCTCCACCAACCTCGACCCGTCCGACCTGGCCGACGAAGCCTTCCTGCGCCGCATTCAGAACAAGATCGAAATCGAGCCGGTGCAGGCGCAGGTCTTCGACATGATCTTCCAGCGCGTGGTCAGCACCCGCAACGTGCCTGCCGAGTACGACAGCGCCGAGTACCTGCGCAAGCTCTGCCTCTCGGACGGGCGAACCCAGCTTCGCGCCTGCTACCCGCTAGACATCGTCAACATCATCACGTCGATCTGTCAGTATGAGAACCGCCCGGTGCAGATCACCAAGGCGGAACTCGAGCGCGCCGTGCACCTGTACTTCGCCCGGAGTTGACGGCCGGCGGAGGCCGCTTCCCGCCCCTCCGGCACACGGCTGGTCTTGCAGGTTTTCCGGGTGACAACGGCGGGGCCGGGCCTGTTGCCGCGCTGCGGAAGGGCGTTTCTGGCAACTGCCCGTGGGCTGCGTGAATGCAGCCCGGGCGTTTGCCTGGAAAAACGCTGGACCAACCGCGGGGCTGGACGCCGGCGCCGGCTATTTCTTCGGCGCGGCTTTCGCGGGCGCCGCCTTCGCAGGCGATGCTTTCACCCCGGCGGCGGGCTTCGCCGCCCCGGGCGGGGGAGCCGGCGGCTGCGGCGTCAACTCGGCCAGCCACGCCCTGGCAAACTGCACCGTTACCTCCGTCGGCTCCTTGCCGTTGCGGTAGATCAATTTCCAGAGATTGTCTTTGTTCTGGAGCGCCGGATCGACGAATACCCGCCGTCCGCCCCTGACCGTGGTCTGCGCGTTGAAATCCACCGTGGCGGCCGTCTCCAGGAACTGCGCCAGCGCAGTCCGCAGGACGCTCTCCATGCACTTCTCGTTGTAGAGCCTTTGCGCGCGCTCCTTGCGGAGCGCGTCGGCTTCCGCCTCGGTCTTCTCGGCGCCGTACTTCATCAGCTCGCACCGGAACGCCTGAAGGCGGAACCGCTGCTCATCCGACGCGGCAAGCGCCAAAGCACTTTCATAGCACCGGGCGATCCCGGCGCCCGAGGACGCCGGGGCTTTGGCCTGATCGACATCCCGCCTCACATCGGCCAAAGGCCGGGTGAAGATCGTCAACGCCGAATCGAACACGCCCTCGGTGCTCTGTTTTACGGCTTCTTGCTGCAACGCCATGAACTCCTGCATGAACTTCGGATTGGACGCCATCATGGGATTCTTCTGCATCTGCCCGGCCATTTCGTTGAGGCGCTTTTCCGGATTCGGCGCTGTCGGCGGCAGCTTGAGTCCGTGGTTGACGGCGCCGTACATCAGCGCGATGGCCTCGTCATGCTTCTTGCGCACCGCGTCTGACATCGCAAACTGTTTCACCAGCGGCAAGGAGATCCTGAGCGCCGCAACGCGGGCTTGCGCGTCCATCTGCGTGTAGACCCGGTTGGCTGGCATCGCAATCAGGCGGGGAAACCCGGACGTCACAGAGTGGTTCCCCTCGGCCATCTGTTGCGCAAAATAGAGCATCCGCGAGACGACGGTCGCGTCATCCGTCCGAAACTCCGCCGGAAACGTCTGCGCACAGGCCAACGCGCAGGCCAGGCAACCCGGCCCAAGCAACTTTCCCATGGTCATTTTCTTGTCTCCCCCTCTTCGTCCCGTTGTGCATCCCGGCGGGAGCGGATCCGCTCCAGGCCAATCGGGCTTTCTCTTACACGACCGGAAACGGAGGTCCGATTGGCTCACCGGAAACAGCCTTTCCGCCGCTTCAGCGGCGGCGAGGGGGGCAACGAAGCGGTAAAATTCCGCCTATGAAGCCGGCGCAATCACCGCATCAGCGCGGATTGGCCTTGCATCCTGCAACCGCACCCCATGTCGCTGAATGCGCGGCCGCGCTCATTGCGCCGGTGCATGGTGATTCACCGGGCCCGAGCCGCGCCCGAGGCCGGGGCTTGTGCGGATGGCCTCGGTGACGAACCGCTTGGCGCGCTCGACGGCATCCGGCAGCTCCAGCCCCAGGGCAAGGCAGGCGGTGATCGCCGCCGAATACGTGCATCCCGTGCCGTGCGTGTGCCGCGTCTCGATGCGAGGGGAGCGGTACAGCCGCATCTCGCCGCGGTGGCACAGCACATCCACGGCCTCGCCCGGAAGGTGACCGCCCTTCACGAGCACCGCCGCCCCGGTGCGTTCGAACAGCAGGCGGGCGGCGGTCTCCATTTGCCCGAGACTCGCCACCTCGCGTCCGGCCAGCGCCGCGGCTTCGTGGAGGTTCGGCGTGATCAGCGCGGCGCGGGGCAGCAGCTTCTTTTCCAGCGCGGAGCGGGCGGAGGCCTCAATCAGCGGGGCCCCGTGCTTCGAAATCATCACCGGATCCACAACCAGCGGCGCGCGCAACCCGGCGGCCAGTTCGGCCACCGCCTCAATGATGGCCTCGGTGCCAAGCGCCCCCGTCTTGGCCGCCTGCGGCGGTATGTCCTCGAGCACCGCTTCCACCTGGGCCCGGACGAAGCGCGGCTCGAGGCAAAACACCTCAAATACATTGCAGGTGTTTTGCACGGTCAGCAGCGTCACCGCCGCCTCGCCGTACACCCCGAACTGATGAAACGTCTTCAGGTCGGCCTGGATGCCGGCGCCGCCGCCGGGATCCGAGCCTGCAATCGTCAGCGCGACCGGGATCACACCCCCAGTGTCACTCAAACCGCAGCCGGCCCGTCGATGTGGCGCCCGCCGAGTTCACGATTTCGATTTCGACCGATTCCAGCTCCGTGTGGGTGCCCGAAACGGGAAAGTGCGCCCGCAGCGAAAACGCGCTGCCGGAGATCGTCTTGTAGTAATCGGCAAACAGGGCCTGGACGTCCGCCTCGATCCTGCCTGGCGAGGCGGGCTGCCCGGACTTCAGCCAGAACGTGAATGCAATTTTCGAGGCGGAACGGGCCGTGTCATAGCCGGTCAGCACCACCTCCGCATTGGCCGAGGCCACAGCCGCCTTGGCCGCGGTCAAGGCAACGCGCATCGGGGCGATGCGGAAGCTGGCCTGGGCCGCTTTGGTCCCGATGGCTGCCCGCAGCTGGATCAGACCCGCAGTGGTGCCCGTCTGGACGATGATCTCTCCGCTGGCATTGGCGCCTTCGGTGATGGCGACCGGCACGGTCCGGATGGAGTTGGGCAGCAGCATCACGGCCGCGTCATCCGGAAGTCCGGCATCGGGGACGAAGGAGACGCTCACGGCCGCGCTCAGGTTCGTCCGCGCCGCCTCGCTGAGCTTCACGCGGAAGCGAACCTGCCGTGCCGGGCCGGGCTCATCCAGCAGTTCGATGGAAGGGGTGGGAACCGGGAAGTCCGTCACGGTCACCTCCAGCGGGAAGACGCGCTGCCCGACGGCAAGGGCGCCTTTCGCCAGACCGGGTTTGTCGAGCACGAAGCGGAGCTCAAACCGGGAGCTGTCACTTCCCGGCACAAGCTGAAAACCATCCCCGGTCACGGTCGCGGCCTCCGGCGGAGTGATGCGAATGTTGCGCGTGAGCGTCGACCGGCGCTCGACACTGCCGAGATTCACCGTCTCCCCGGCCTTCAATACCTGCCAGCCGGCGGGTGTCTCCAGCTCGACCACGGCGAGTCCCACGCTGGAGCCGGTCAGGCTCATCTTCAGGTCGTTGACATACAGCGTCCGCGTGTACTCGCCGGGCGCCTCCGGCGAGAACCGCACCCAGAAGTCGGCAAAGTCGCCGGGCGCAATGGTTCGCGGCGGGAAGAACTGGTCGAATGTCTTGAAAGGTCCGGGGTCAATCGAAAGCCGGGTGATCACCACTGCCACCGCCCCTGAATTCCGGACGCGGAACCGCGCAGCGGACGACTCGCCCGGCGCCGCCGACGGCATGACAAATGTGGCGCCGACTGGAACCTCCTTTCCGTTTTCCACTGTCAGCAACTGAAACGAAGGGACTTCCGCCAACGGGACAACGGCGAATCTGCCGTCGCTGGAACGAATCCCGATTCCGCCCTCGAAGCGCTCGACCGTCAGACCCTCACCTGCCTGTTCGATCCAGGGACTCTCCGCCTCGCCGAATTCCGCGGCCGACTCGAGTCCAAGGCTCAACCGTTCGGGATCGATCCTGAATACCTCGTTTGTAGTTTTAAAGCGGAACAGCCAGGTCCCGGTCTCTGGTTCCAACCGCCCGGCTGCCTCGCCGGGTGGTGCAGGCAGATCCGCCTCCCGGCCGTCTCCCCACCGCAAGTGAAGCTGGTCCCTCGTCTTGTACCATAGGAGCTGGCCGTCGAATCCGGCGCTGAGCACCCCCTCCGGGACGACCACAGGCGACTGGAACGCGCCAGGAACCCCCACCAGAGCGCGCAAGGCCCCTCGCCCGTCGTGAAAATAGCCGTGAACCGGCCTCTCTTGGGAGAACGACGGTTGCATGCTCGACAAAGCGAGCCATCCGGTCAGCAAAGCGATTCGTGTTGTCATGGCTTGCCCACCACAATAGTCGGAGTTCCGATCGAAGGCGGAACGATGACCGCGGCCGGTGGAGAGTACGTCGCCGTGCCCCCGCCCTTGCTTCTGGCGGAGGCGAGTCCTGCTGCCGCACCAGCTCCTACAACTGCAAAAATAAGCCATTTGCGCCCGTGCCCCGGCGAACGGAAGGATGGATTCCGGCGATCGTCCGGCGCTGCCTTGGCCTGGGTGGAGATCTCGACCGGAATGCGGGCCTCGCCACGGCGTTGCCCTGCCACGGCCACCACCAGAATCGTCAGCTTGCCGGGCAGCGAACCCCACTGGATGCCGTAGACTGTCGCAAGGCCGCGGGCGTCAGTCACCGCGGATTCAGACCGGAGGCCGCTTGAGAACGTCCCTGTCGGCCCCTCGGGAGGCAGCCGGAAGTGTACGGTGGCGCCGCCAACCGGGCTGCCCGCCTCATCGCTGACTGCTACTGTGAAACGGCGGGAAGAGAGAGTATTCTGCGGCACAACCGCGCCCGCTCCCTCGCGGATCTCGATTCGCAACAGCTGCTGCCCTGACAGCAACCCCGAGCACGCCAGCCCAAACCAGCCGCAAACCATGCGGGCCAATCGGGCCAAACCTCGCCCGCGGGGACACACCGCGCCCGTTTGCACACGTCACCTGCCTTTCCGGACGGACGGGAAGCTTAGTGCTGGATCAGGACAACGGTGATGTTGTCCGGACCGCCGGCCTCGCGCGCCGCCTCGATAAGTAAGTGGGCGCGATCTTCCAAAGATATCGGGCGAAGCAGGATTTCGCGGATTTCTTCTTCAGGGACGGGGCCGTGCAGGCCGTCGCTTGACAGCAGCACGAGGCTGCCGGGGGGGAGCTCCAGCGGAACCATCTGGATGCGCACGTCGGGGCCGACGCCCAGCGCCATGGTCAGCACGTGCCGCATCGGATGCACCCTCAGGTTCTCCTCCGCGATGCCGAGCGGACGGCCGACCTCGTTCACCCACGACTGGTCCTGGGTGACCTGCACGAGCGACTCGCCTTGCAGAAGCCACGCCCGGCTGTCGCCGACGTTGGCCACGATGCATTCGGCGCCTGTCTCCAGCAGGCACACGAGCGTCGTCCCCATTCCGCGCAGCCGCGGGTCGGCGTTGGCCGCATCCAGAATCCGCTGATTGGCATGCTGGATGGCTCGCGCCAGCGTGTCCGCATCGCGGATGGAAGTGGATTTCAGGAACGAATGGACGCTCTGCACCGCCAGCTGGGAGGCCACTTCCCCCGCCTCGGCGCCGCCCATGCCGTCCGCTACGATGTAGAGGCCGAGTTCGGGATCGACGAGGAAAGAATCCTCATTGTTGGTCCTGACGCAGCCGACGTCGCTCAGTCCGTAAGAGGAAAACACGCTTCCCTGCGATTATAGACTCAAACTTTGCCGGACGCACTGCGGGAATCGTTTCCCGGCATGGCGTCCCCGTTCGGATAACGAAATTTCCGCCTGCCGTTTGCGCCCTCCGGCAGAGAATGCGCCTTGGCCCTCCGGGCCTGAGGCGCGCGGCGCGCAGGCCCGTTGCCGCGCGACCCGGCCTCGGGAGTTCGCAAGCCGGCCTGCGGCCGCGCCTCAGAAATTCAGCCGCAAGGCCAGCTGAATGACGCGCCAGCTCTCGCCGTTCTGGTTCGTCGTCGCCGAGCTCGCCGTGGAGAGCGTAATGCAGCAGGTCTGCCCGAACACGGTCGACGTGATGGCCGGCGAACCGACGCTCGCGTCGCGCGGGTTGCGGAAGTTCGGGTGGTTGAGGGCGTTGAAGAACTCGGCCCGGAAAGTCACCTTGATCCGCTCCGTGGCCGCCACCTGCTTGGCCAGCGAAGCGTCCAGATTGTGGAAGCTCGGCCCCTGGAAAATGTTGCGTCCGAGGCCCAGCTCGCCCGGCTCGGGGAAGGTGAATGCGCTGGCATCCGGGAACAGCACCGGCCCGACGACGCCCGGCTTGTCCTGCAACTTCGCCTTCGGCAGCGCGACGCCTTCTTTCAGCGCGGCGCGCGACTGCGCCGAGGCGTTGTGGGTGAGCGCGCCCGAACGCACCGTAAAGGGCTCTCCTGACTGGTAGGTGTAAAGCCCCGAGATGCTCCAGCCGCCGATGAACCCGTTCAGCAGCCCGCGCGCGTTGCCAAGCCACGTTTTGCCGCGGCCGAACGGCAGTTCGTAGACGCCCGCGATGTTCAGAACGTGCCGCTGGTCGTAATCCGAGCGCGCGCGCTCGTTGCGGTAATTCCGGGCATCTGCCGGCGTCCGGGCCGCGGTGGTGGTCAGGCCGCCGCCCACGGAGGCATGCACCGGATCCAGCGAAAGGTTGTCGATCGATTTGCCGAGCGTGTAGGCGGCGTTCAGCAGCAGGCCCGCGCGGTCGAAGCGGCGGCGCGCGGCGAACTGCGCCGCGTGGTAGTTGGAATCGCCGCCGTTGTCGATGTACATGATCTGCGAGAACTGCTGGTTCATGCGCAGCCGCGCATTCAGCGTGCTCTGCTCGATGCGGTTGCCGAAGCTGCCGGCGGCGTTCTGCGCCAGTTCGGTCTGCGTCTGCGAGCTGTTGGCGAACGTCGCGCTGATCAGCCCCTGGCGGATGATCGGCACCTCTTGCGCGCCCGGGCATGGCGCACCGCTGGCGAGCGTGCCGTCCGGGCGGCACCCGCCGCCGAGCCGCAGGTTATTGCGCATGGCGAGGAAAGACGGGAGGATCGGGGTGATGTTGATCTGGTTGGCGTCCCAGGCGCGATAGAGCCGCGTGCCGCGCCGCCCCACATAAGCCGCGCTGACCAGGAACCCGCCGGGCAGCTCGCGCTGGATGTCGAAGTTCCACATATGCACCGTGGGCATTTGCAGATTCTGGTCGAAGACGCGCACGGGCGGGGCGTTGGAGGAGACCTGCGCGGGCGGCGACAGGAAGCTTGAAGGCTTCACCGTCGGCGGAGGCAGCTCGCGCGGGAACCCGTCCGCCAGCCGCACATTGGGCACGGAGGCGCACCCGGGCGTGGTGACCAGCGCGCCGCCGCTGCCGGAAAATTGCGAGCTGCAACGGAAGGTCTGTCCGGGCACGGACGTCGCCACCGAAGTGACCACGAACGACCCGATGGGGTCGAACGCCATGCTGTAGCCGGTGCGGAACACGGTCTTCGGCAGGCGGCTCGGCGCCCAGGCGAAGCTGATGCGCGGCGCCGCGGCGCCGAGATTCTTGTTCTGGTACCAGCGCCTGGCGGGGACGAACGTCACAGGGCCGTCGCGGCCGTCGATCATGCGGTCCGGAACGTAGACGCGCCCTCCGGCCTCGGTGGGCGGCAGGTTGATCTCCCAGCGCACGCCGTAATTCATCGTCAGGTTCGGACGCAGTTTCCACTCATCCTGCGCGTAGAAGTTGTATTGTTTCAGCCGCTGGCCCTGCGCCCACAGCGTGACGCTCTTCGGCCCGGTCTGGAAGGGCAGGAACGCGTCGCTCTTCAGGTCGCCGAGAAACACCTGCGTCAATCCGGCGGGAATGCCGAGCAGGTCGTTGATCATGCCTTGCAGCCGGTTCAGGTCCACCGCAGAGATGCCCGGGCGCGTTGCCGAGGCCACCGCCGGCAGGTTGAAACCGGCCGGAGGGCGCGTGGTGCGGGAAAGCGAAATGGAGGGCACGAGGCTCGTGCCGCCCACGTCGCCCCGCTGGTCGTTGTGCCGGTAGAGCCGGATGTTGGCGCCGAACCGGTAAACGTGCCGGCCGGTGATGAAGCTGAGGTTCTCAACGATTTGGGGCGTCGTGACCGCGCGGAAGGTGCGCGGGTTGGCCGTGTAGTCGACGTCCGAGTTGTTGAACGTGAACCGGGGCTGGTTCGGGAAATCCGGGTTGGCTTCTCCCTGGGTGAACAGGAACGAGAAGCGCGCCAGCCCCAACGTGAGCTCGTTTACCACCCGGGGCGACAGGACGCTCCGGATGCCGATGGCCAGGTTCTTGGCGGGCCGGAACACCTCGCCGCGCGGGGGGAAGCCGGGCAGCACCGCGGGGCGCCCGTTCAACGGGTCTCCCCCGAGCGTCTGCTGGTCGGCCCCGAGGTATCTCGCGAACAGCGAATGCTTCGATGAAAGCTGGTGGTCGACGCGCACCATGTAATGCGGCCCGCGGATCCGGAACGGCGTGTTCCACACATATGCGCCTGTGTTCAGACCGTCGCCGGAGGAGTATGCGTTCGGGGCCGGATAGCGGCCGAGGATCGACTTCACCAGCGCATCCATGCCGCGCCCGAGCGGGTCGGCGGCGAACACATTGAAGCTGGCCACGCAGTTCGTGTCGCCCGGCCCCTGGCAATCCCTGACGCCCGGAGCGTACTTGCCGGTGGCCGGATCCACGAGCAGCGGCGTGTTCTGCGTGATTCTCTGCCCTCCGATCACCAGCGGGTTGGCCGGGTCCGCCACCCAATAGCGGAACACGCCGTTCAGCGCCGACGGCGTGTACAGGTCCACCGACTTGCCGAACGCCTTGTCGATCGGGTCGGCGAAGTTCACCTTTTGCCCCTGCCAGCTGCCGAAGAAGAACGTGCGGTTCTTCTTTACCGGGCCGCCCAGCTCGAAGCCATACTGGTTGAGCTGGATGACCGGCTTGGCCTGTCCTTGCGCCTTGGCGAAGAATTCGTGCGCGTTCAGCGCCGTGTTGCGGAAGTATTCAAACAGCGTCCCGTGGAACTCGTTGGTTCCGGAGCGCGTGGCGATGGCGATGTTGGCGCCCGAGTTGCGGCCTTCCTCCGCCGTCGGGTTCAGCGTCGTCACCTTGAATTCCTGCACGTTGTCCGGGTTCAGGCGGAAGATGTTGTTCGTCGGGTTCGAATAGGAAGACTCGTTGGCCTCGATGCCGTCGATCGTCACGTTGTTGGCTGTCGGCCGGGCGCCGTTCACCGTGACCGTGTTGCCGGAGCGTTGCGTGACGCCGCGCTCGTACATCAGCAGCGTGAGCGGGTTGCGCCCGTTCAGCGGCAGGTTGACGATCGCCCGTTGCTCGACCACGTTGCCGAGCGTGGCGCTCGATGTTTGCAACATCTCCGCGCTGGCGCTCACCACCACGCTCTCCGTCGGCGCCCCGACCTCCAGCGACACATCCAGCGTGACCGGCGTGTTGACCTGCAAAACCACGCCCCCGCGCACCGCCGTGCGGAAGCCCGGCGCCTCCACCCGCAGCGTGTAGGTTCCCGCCGGCACGGAGGGAAACGAGTACAGCCCCGCTTCGGTGGTCTCCTGCCTTTCGGTGACTCCCGTCGCGTCGTTGGTCAACGTCACCGTGGCGCGCGGCACCACCGCGCCGCTTGCATCCAGAACCGTGCCGGAGATGCGCGTCGTCCCGGTTTGCGCCGCCGCCGGCAGCGCGCACAGTCCCGCCGTCAATAGCAAAAACAGCAGCGATTTCATTGCATCGCCCCTTTCCAGTAGGATCACCGCCCGGACGCGGCTATGGGAATTTTGTTACCACAGCCTCCGCAGTGTGTCAACATCGCTGCCTGCGTTGTGTTGGAAGCCCGGCGCATTGCCCCGCGCCAAGGCAGGCGCCGGGCGCGCGAGCCGCCTGCCGGCGGCGTTCGCGCGCTGCGCAAGAGGATTTCCTGGCGGCGCCGCTACGGCTCGACGGAGAGCTTCAGAATGGTCAGCGAATGTTTCGGGAAGCGGTAGCTAAAGCCGTTCCGCTCGAGCTTCAGCGTCTCCTGCCATGTACGCGGACGCACGCGCCGGTCGTCGCCGAAGGTGTGCGTCGCCTTCAGGTCTTCGTGGTACATCTGCCAGATGTCGGCCGCCGGCGCCAGCCGCCCTTCCACGTTTTCGATCCGGGTCAGGATGTCGCGCGTGGCGCTGCGGTTCAGCACGTTGACGTACAGGGCGCGGCGTTTCGGGTCCCAGGTGGAGCTGACGTCAAGGTAGTTCAGCTCGCCGCGGCCGCCCGCCTTGTAGCGGGGCGATTCGACCAGCACGTCCAGCGCGAGGTTGCCTTTCTGCTTGCCGTACTCGGCGATCGGGAAGTAAATCGGCTGCAAAAACAGGCCCTGTTTGTTCGTGAAAATCGGGGCGATGACGTTGACGAGCTGCGCCAGGTTGGCCATTTTCACGATGTGCGCGTGGCGGAAAAAGGAATTGAAGAACATTCCCATGGCGAGCGCGTCTTCGAAGTTGTAAATCTCTTCCAGCCGCGTGGTGCCGGTCTCGAACTCCGACCGGCCCATCGTGCGGTACCACACGTTCCACTCGTCGAAGGCGATGTGGATCGGGCGCGCGGATCGCCGGCCCGCCAGGGCGGCGCGGATCAGGCCTTCGGTGATCTCGATCCGCTGGTCGAGATCGGCCGAGGCGGCGAGAAAATTCTCGAGATTGTTTTCGCGGTTGCCGATGTAGGTGTGCAGGCTGATGTAGTCGATCTCGCCGCGCAGCCGCTCAAGCACTGTGCGGTTCCAGGCGATCCAGTCGGCCCCGGGGCCGAAGTTGGACGAGCCGGAGGCGATCAGCCGGATCGATTCGTCCACCCGGCGCATCGCCTTGGCCGCTTCCAGGGCGAACTTCGCGTAGTCCTCAGCGTTCTTGTGGCCGAGCTGCCACGGGCCGTCGATCTCGTTGCCGAGGCCCCAGTACTTCACGTTGTAAGGCTTGTCGCGGCCGTTCTTGCGCCGTTGCTCGGCCCAATACGTCCGGCGCGACTCGTTCGTGTACTCCACCCACTCCCGCGCCTCATCGATCGTCCCCAGCCCGGCATTGATGCAGATGTAAGGCTCCACGCCCAACCGCTCGCAGTATTGCAGGAACTCATCCGTCCCGAAGCGGTTCGGCTCGAGATCGCCCCAGGCATGGTCCGGCCGGACTGGACGCTGGTCTTTCGGCCCGATTCCGTCCTTCCAATGGTAGCCGGAGGCGAAGTTGCCGCCCGGCCACCGCAGCACCGTGACGCCCAGCCCGCGGACCGCTTCCATGACGTCCTTCCGGTAGCCGTTTTCGTCGGCAAGCGGGCTGCCTTCCTCGTAAATCCCGCCGTAAATGCAGCGTCCCAGATGCTCGGCGAAATTGCCGAACAGGTGCGGGTGCACCTCGCCGATCTTGCGGTCGGTATCGATCCGGATGCGCGCCTCCGGCGCCTGGGCGTGAAGCGGGAAAGCCAGCAGCAGCAGTGTCGCAAGCGGTTTCATGGGCGTATTCTATCGCGAGTCTCGGTGCGACACCTGTGTTCGGCGCGGAATTTTCCTTACCGGCGGGCTAATCTCTCAGCCGGAAACCGCCGAACAATCAGGTAGCCGTGGCAGAACGGGCTACAGATCGTTGCGCCTGGTGCAAGGGAGTTTTCCCTGTGGAGGTGCTGCGCCGCCACGGGGGCTACTGCTCGGCGGAGCACGCCGACGCCAGCCGGCTCCAGGAGCGCTTCGGGGTGGCGCCCCCGATGTTTCCTGCCGCCAATCCCGAGGAAGGCGCCGCCGAGCCCAAGGGTCGCGCAGCCGACGCGCGCGGCGCCTGCCTTTGGTGCGGCCAGCCCCTGCCCTTGCTGGCGCGCCTGAGGGGGGACAAATTCTGCTCCGGGTTGCATGAGCGCCAGCACCGCCGCCAGCAGGCGGAACTGTTCCTGGAGCGCGTGAAGAAATACCGCAGGCAGGGTGGCGGGTCGAAACTCAGGTCGGAATCGACAAAGATCACCATTCGGCCTCCGAAACAAACAGGGAACCCTCAGGCGCAGCCTTCCACCTCCGAAGGACTCAGGCGAAGCTCGCTTCCGGAATCATGGCGGGAAACGCTCCTGCCGCTGGCGGCTGCGGGAACAGCCAGGCTGCCGCGCACCGGGCACAAGCCCGGCAAACCGGGTTCTCTGCCGCGAATCGGGGTTCGCCCCTCCCCTGGCGCCTGCGGCTGTGCCGAGCCGTCGTGGACGGAGCCGGAAAGCAGGATGTCGCTCCATCGGCCATGCCGGGCAATCCGGATGGTCATGGGAGAACTGGAGCACCCACGGGTGGAGCTTGAGCAGGGCGAGCGCTATGATGCAAGTCGCGCCGCCATGACCACGCCCCGTCGCCCGGACACGTGGTGGAAGACCGTGCTGTGGACCCCGCCTCGCCTGCCCGGCGTGGCGCTCGAGGCGAGAACCGGCCTTTTCACTTGTGCCCTGTTCGTCCGGCCGGCAGCGCTCCGGGTTTCCATACCGCCCACAGGAACCGCGCGCCCTGTTCTCCTGAAACCCGGCGCGGCTTGGCAAGCCTCCGGAGGGGCTGCGGCCGTCTGGTTTGCTTCTGCCGGATCGGGTCATCTCCAGGTCTGTGCGCATCGGCTGAGCCGCGACGTCCAGCGGTCGGCGCCGCAGATGAAGACAACGGAGAGGGCCGGCGCTTCTCGCCTCGGCCTCCCGGAGCAGTGGAAGGCTGCCCATGGTTCCGTCGAGCCATCCACCGGCTTTGGCCCCTCGCGCATTTCTCCTCCGGTTGTGCAGGGCGAATTGTCCCGCCTGCCCGCCCGGCTTCCCGCATGGCAAATCCTTCCGGCCCGCGCAACCGCGTCCGGAAAAGACGCAGTGTGGGAAGCAGGACTCGGTCCGGCTCCACAAAACGGGTGGACAATCGGCTGTCACTTCCCGCAGACGGCGGCACCCGCTCCGGCGGTGCAGGCGGTATCTCCCGCCAAGCCTCTGGATTTGCGCTCCGCCCGAATCGGCCATGGCCCGGCGATGCTTCGGCCACCCATCGGCGCTCCTGCCACGGGAGACCATCGCTGGTCGGGAAGCTACCTGCTTGCTGCGGCGCCATGTCCCGTTCCTGCCGCAGGTTCGCTGATCGGACTTCCGGGCCAGGCTGCCAGCGGCGCTCTGCGAGCGTTGCCGAAGCCGTGTTCCATGCACCAGCCTCTTGCATCTCCGAGCCGGGCTGAGACTGGATCCGTTCCCGGTTCAGGCGCAGGCTGGAGCGGGTGGGCAGCGACGCATCTCCTCGCGATGATGCCGCCACTGCGGACGCACGCCCGCATGGAAAGGTTCGGGAAGCGCGCTTACGCGGCGACTCCGCTGCCTGCCCCGTTGGAGCGCATCTCGCCGGCTGTGGCCGTTCTTTCCTGGACCGGAAGGCCTTTGGCCTCCTCCTTCGATGTGGCCTTGGGCAGCCTCAGGCTCCCGGGATTTCAGGCAGCATTGCAGGTTTTGCGATCCGGGCCTCTGGATCTGCCCCCGGCTCGCATCTGCGGGCAAAGTCCGGCGGCCTCTGCATATTCGCGGAACGGCGGGTGGCACGAAAAGCCAGAGGTTGCGCCCGCGGCACCCGCCGTGCGGTCTTCTGCGTTTGAGTGGCATTTGGGCATGTTTTGGCCAGGCAGTTCTTTCCTCTTGCGCCCGCTGCCGCCTGCGGAAGATCCCGCGCGGCGTCCTGGCCTGGTTGCGCGGGGCGGCGGTGAAGAACTGTGGAAAGAAACCTCGGGATGTGGGCGCGAACAGACCGCCGCCAGGGTGCCCAAGCCTTCCCGCCCGTGCATTCCGTGGCAGGGTGGGACGCCGCCGCAGCGGTCCGGCTGGCCTTTGCGCCTGTGGTTCTCAGCCACGCCAATAGCCGCAGGGCGGCCGCTGGACCGGGTGCGCAGTGGCACTGCCGGCGAAATCGCCGGACCAGTGATGCAGTTCGGACCGGTCGGGCAGTCTCAGGGGCAAACCGGGTGGAAACCTGAGAAACCGGGAGCCGCAGCGGCACGGGGTCCATCTCCGGTCCAGAGCACCTCATCGGAGGCTCGTCAACCGGAGTGGTGGGAGGTATTCGCCTCCCTGCCTTGCGAGTTTGGTTCCCGGCTGGAGACGGCAGCGTTTCAGCCGGCATTCTGGCGAAGAACCTTGGCGGAGATCTTCAGGACATCACAGGCCGCTCCTGAGCCGGCTGCTTTCCGCCGGGAGCGCCTCCGGTTGCCACACCTGTATTGCCGCTTCCCGGCGGCCGAGGCCATTCAAGTTGGGGCTGGAGACCGGAAGCCGATCGGTTTCCGGGCCGGCAAAGAAGGTTAACAAAGTCAGTCATGTGGATCGGAGAAGAACCTATGTCGGAGTGGAATGAGCAACTGGAAAACGCGAGCCAGTCCCCCGCTGAACCCGGGCGGATCCCCCCCGAGTTGGGCAAGGCCGGGGCGTTGCACCTGCTCGGCCGAAAGGAGGAGGCGGTGGCCGAGCTCACCCGCCTGGTCGAGCGGCTGCCGGCCTATGCCCCTGCATACCGTGTGCGGGCCATGCTCCTGATGGAGGTCGGCGAGGCCGCCCGTGCGCTGGCCGATTGGGATCGCTATCACAGTCTTTCCCCGG
>Ga0308405_1000893_pt1 | contig 15958 bp, 19 predicted proteins | sample HotsprSampleMS13_FD_203473 | JGI IMG/M metagenome (GOLD analysis project Ga0308405, IMG submission 203473) | Hot spring phototrophic mat microbial communities from Mushroom Spring, Yellowstone National Park, Wyoming, United States - 20060912_MS13 ...
AAGACCGTCGAGGAGCTGCGCGGCCACGAGCGGATCAGCCTCGATCGAGCGAGCCTCGCCGCGGTGGTGGCGGCGGTCAACGAGGCGCTCGCGATCCCCGCTTCGGAGCTGCCCGAGCTCGTCGAGCCCGCCGAGCTGCCGCGCGGCATCGGCCCGCTCGTCGACATGCTGCGCCTCTTGCTCAAGATCTGCTGCGAAGAGGCCGATGTGGCCCAGCGGATGGTGGCGAGCACGGCCGACCTCGAGGCGATCGCCATGGACGACGAGGCCCCCGTGCCGGCGCTTTCCGGCTGGCGGCGCGAGCTGTTCGGCGAGGCGGCGCTCGCCTTGAAGCACGGCCGCATCGGGCTTTTCGTCAAGGATCGCCGGCCGGCGATCGTCTCGCTCGCGAACCGCGGGTGAGCGTCCTCGTCGTCGGCCGGGGCTTTCTCGGCCGCGCGATCGCCACCGCGCTCGGCCGGGAAGGCCGGCTCGTCGGGCACGAGGCGATCTCGGACCCCGCGATCCTCGACGGTGTCGTGAGCGTGGTTTGGGCCGGGCGTCATCCCGCCCTCGGCAGCCCGGCTTGGCGCATCGAGGAGGATCTCGAACCGGTCCTCGCCCGCCGCGCGGCCGAACGCGGCGTCGCCTTCACGAGCCTCGGCACGCGCAAGGTCTACGCCCCTTCCGCGAACCCCTTGCGCGAGGACGACCCGCTCGGGCCCACGGACCTCTACGGCCGGCAGAAGCTCGCTCTCGAGGAACGGCTCGCGACGATCCCGGGGCTCCGGCTCACGCGCCTTCGGATCGCCAACGTCTTCGGCTTCGAGCGGGATCCGCGCCGATCGAGCTTCTTCACGCGCCTTCTCGCGAGCCTCGCCGAGGAGGGCGAGGTCCGGCTGGACGTGAGCCCCTTCACGGTCCGCGATTTCCTGCCGGTCGAGGTGGCCGCTCCCTGGATCGCCCGGCTCGCCCGCGAGCCGCCGGGAGGCATCGTCAATCTCGGCTCGGGCCTGGGCACCCCGATCGGCCGGCTCGCGCTTCGGGTGATCGAGGGCTTCGGCCGTGGCCGGCTCGTGATCGAGAACCCCGTGGAACGCGACGGCTTCGTTCTCGCGGTCGACCGGCTGCGCTCGCTTTTGCCCGGAGCAGCGGTCGACGAGGCGACGCTGGACGCCGCGGCCTTCGCGGTGGGTCGCCGACTCGCCAGCGAAGCCTAGCGCAGGCGGGTCGGGCGGAAGAGTTGCGGCGGCTCGACGATCGCCCCTTGCGCCTCGACGAGCAGCAGCTCGCGCGAACCGGCCCGCCAGGTCGCCTCGACGAGGCCGTAAACGGCGGAAGCGGTGCGGGCGAGCGCGGCCTCGGCGTCGCCGGTGACGAGCCACTCGCCGAGGAGAAGCGCCGCGAAGACGTCGCCCGTGCCGTTGAGTGCGACAGGCAGCCGCGGCGTCCAGACCACCCAGGAGCCTTCCGCGCTGTCGGCGAGCATGCCGAGCTGGCCCTCGTGGTCGGGCAAAGCGAGGCTCGTGACGACCACGAGCTTCGGCCCGCGGGCGCGGAGCGCGCGGGCCGCCTCCATCGCATCGGCGAGGGTCCCGACCTCGATGCCGGCGAGGCAGGAGAGCTCGAAGCGGTTGGGCTTGACGATCGTTGCCATCGGCACGATCCGCTCGCGCAGGAGCTCCGGGATCCCGGGCCGGACGAAGACGCCGCGGCCGTCGTCGCCGATCACCGGGTCGCAGCAATAGACCGCGTCGGGCCGATGGCGACGGACGCGCTCGACCGCCTCGACGACGACCTCGGCGGTCGCGGGATCGCCGAGATAGCCCGAGAGCACGGCGCGGGTGCGGGCAAGCGCGCCGCGCTCCTCGAGCCCCGCGAGGATTTCGCGCTGCCAGTCGGCGCAGACGGGCCGGCCGCGGAACGCGCCGTAGCCCGTGTGGTTGGAGAACAGCACGGTCATGATCGGCCAGACCTCGAAACCCAGCCGCTGCAACGGGAAGACCGCCGCGCTGTTGCCGACATGGCCGTAAGCGACGTGCGATTGGATCGAAAGGATGCCTTCCACGCGCGATGCTCCCCGTCCGCGCCGCCCGGCTCGATCGCGCGGCGCCGGGCGTTCCTGGACACCGCGCGCGGCGGTCACGGAAGCGCCATTCGCGGAGGAAGGGGATGAGCCGCTTGGAGGATCTGCGGATCGACTACCAGGGGCCGGTGCTGCTCGAGGAGGAGGCGGCACCCGATCCGTTCGACCAGTTCGACACCTGGCTGCACGAGGCCCTCGGTGCCGGGCTCGTCGAGCCCAACGCCATGGCGCTCGCGACGGTCGGGGCGGACGGGCGGCCCGCGGTGCGCATGGTGCTCTTGAAGGACTTCGACCGGCGCGGGTTCACCTTCTACACGAACTACGAGAGCCGGAAGGCGCTGGAGCTCGAGCGGACACCCTTCGCCGCCCTGCTCTTCTATTGGGACAAGCTGCACCGCCAAGTGCGGATCGAGGGCCGGGTCGAGAAGGTCGAGCCGGCCGAGTCGGACGCCTACTTCGCCAAGCGCCCCTACGGCAGTCGGATCGGTGCGCTCGCGAGCCCGCAGAGCCGGCCGATCGACCGGCAGGAGCTCGCCCGCCGCTTCGAGGAGCTTGCCCGTCGCCATCCCGAGGATCCGCCGCGGCCGGCGCATTGGGGCGGCTATCGGGTGCGGCCGGAGCGATTCGAGTTCTGGCAGGGCCGCCGCTCGCGGCTGCACGACCGGCTCGTCTACACCCCCGAGGGGACCGGCTGGCGGATCACCCGGCTCGCCCCCTGAGCCGGCTCAGCCGGCGGGTGCCGCGGGCGGCTCGAAGCGGGTCTCGGGGTCGGTCACGAGAGTCGCGGCGTTGGCGGCACGGATCCGTGCGGCCGCCTCGTCGTAGAGGAACGGCAGATAGGCGAACCGCCGGCCGCGTGTGACCGGGCGGACTTCGTGCAGGAGCGAACAGGAGAAGACGACGGCACCGCCGGTCGGCGCCCGCCAGGTGCGACTGCCGAATTCGGGAAAAACGAGGTCGCCGCCCTCGTAAGCCGTGGCGTCGAGATTGACGCTCACGGCGAAGCGGCGGTGAGCGGTGCCGGGAGTGGTGTTGTCGCGGTGCGCCCGGAAATGGCCGCTCGTCGCGGCGTCGTAGCAGGCGACGATGTGCCGTTCGATGCGGGTCGCGTGGAACTGGAAGGCCTTGGCGATCTCCGGGACGACGCGGCTGCGGATCCGCTCCTGGGCCGCGGCGCGCAGCGCGGGGTCGACGATCTCGCAGTCGGTGCGACGCTTGTGGGCCGGGTCGAGGACCAGGACGGTCTTCCCCTCGCGCTCGACCATGAAGCCCGATTCGCTGCCGCCCCGCGCCTCGTAATGGGCGATCAGCGCCCGGCAGAGCTCCGGCTCGAAGACCCGCGGGAGGATCAGGATCGGTGCCGGGACCGTCACGCCGGCGTGCCGGTCGGGGTGCGGCAGGCCTTCGATCAGCCGCTCCACGGTCGCAAGGTGCCGGCCCTCGGCGTCGAACGGGACGACCGCCGCCACCCGCAGCTGCGGGTCCAACAGGAACCAAGTGGGGCGGAGCCGTGTGTGTCCCTCGCGTTCCTCGAGCAGGCCGTAGAGCCGGCTCACCGAACGGTCCTCGTCCCAAAGGAAGCGGATCCCCGGAAGGTCGTCGACCAGCCGGCCCTCGCTGCGGTCGCGCGGGTCCACGCTGATGCCGAAGAAGGCGAGACGGTCGACGTCGAACCGGGCCCGGTGCCGGGTCACGAGCGCGAGTGCGGCGCGCGCCGGCTCGCTCGCCCCGCTGCCCAAAAAGCATAGCAAGAGCCAACGTCCGGCGGCACTCGCGAACACGTAGCGCGGGTTGCTCGTGCTCGCGGCGACGAACCAGGGGGCGGGATCGCCGGGACGTAAGCGCACCGATCCGCTCATGGCCATGCTCCTCGAGTTCGGCCGGACGGCAGCGAGCGGGCTCGTCCGTCCGCAGCCGGGGGTCACGCAGGTCGCGTGGCGAACTTGCCCGAGGCCGGCGCGCTTGCCAATTCCATGGCGCCGAGCAGGGGGAGAAGGCCATGCCGGAGCGCAAGAACGTGTTCATCACCGGGGCGAGCCGCGGGATCGGCCACGCGACCGCGGCCTATTTCGTGCGGCAGGGCTGGCGGGCGATCACCTGCTCGCGCGACGAGGTCCCGCCGCAATGTCCGCGCAACGAGCGCCACGCCCACATCACGATCGATCTGGCCGAGACGGACCGACTCTCGGAAGCCGTGGCCCAGCTCGAGCACATCCTGGACGGCCAGGAGCTGCACGCGCTCGTCAACAATGCCGGCTATTCGCCCAAGGCCGAGGGCGGCAAGCGGCTCGGCTGCCTCGACGGGACCATGGAAGTCTGGCACAAGGTCTTCGCGATCAACTTCTTCGCACCCGTCTATTTCAGCCGGGCCTGCGCGCCGCTGTTGGCGAAGACCAAGGGCTCGATCGTCAATTTGACCTCGATCGCGGGCAGTCGGGTCCACCCCTTCGCCGGCTCGGCCTACGCCACGAGCAAGGCGGCCTTGACCGCGCTCACCCGCGAGCTCGCAGCCGACCTCGCCCATCTCGGCATCCGCGTGAACGCGGTCTGCCCGGGCGAGATCAACACCGCGATCCTCTCGCCCGGGACCGAACAGCTCGTCGAACGGATCCCGTTGCGCCGGCTCGGCTCACCCGAAGAAGTCGCCTCGATCATCTATTTCTTGTGCACCGAGGGAGCCTCCTACATCACCGGTGCCGAGATCCCGGTGAACGGCGGCCAGGACGTCTATTGAGGCCGGGCCGGCGCGCCGGCAGCGGGGTTCCACGCGCCTGGCGCCCTCTCGGGCGCAGGTTCTCGAGGACGGTGCGGCGCGAGCGGCCGCATCTCCCGATCGAAGCCGTCGAGCGACGGCATCGGCAGCGGCTCGAGGGTGTCGAGCCGGTTCAGGTAACGCTCGAGCTCGTCGAGGTAACCTTCTCGGATCGCGGGTTCGACATAGGGGACGTGCCAGGCCACGAAGGGCCGCAGCACGGCGTAGCCCACATAGCCGAGGGTGCCCTGCAGCAGGTGGCGCAGCATGATCTCGAGTGGCCCGTGGATGCCGCCTTCCTCGAGCATGTGGGCGCGCGAGCCGGCCGCGATCAGGCAGGTCGCGCGTTTGCCCACGAGCCCGCCGCGATCGTAGAAGCGGCGTCCGCCGTAGAGCGGGCCCGAGAGGAAGACCCGGTCGATCCAGCCCTTGAGGATCGCCGGGACCGAGAACCACCAGAGCGGGAAGCAGAGGATCAGGAGGTCGGCCGCGCGGAGCTTCTCGAGCTCGGCTTCGATGTCCGGGGCGAGCGTGTCGGTCTCGAAGGCGTGCCGCTGCTCGAGCGCGTAGTTCAGATAGTCGGGGTCGCGGCGCGTCGGAAAATCCGCGGCTTTCGCGACCGGGTCGAAGTGCATCGCGTAGAGGTCGGAAAGGGTGACCGCGTGGCCCGCGGAGCGAAGGACTGCGACGGCGCGATCCCTCATGGCCGCGCAGAAGGAGCGCGGCTCGGGATGGGCGTGGACGAGGAGGACGTTCACGGTGCGAGCCCGCGCAGCCGGGCGCTGCGGCGGCGGAGGAGCTCGGCCACGACGAGCAGCAGAACGGCGAGGGCCACGAGGATCGTAGCTGCTGCCAGGATCTCCGGGTTGATCTCCTCGCGGATGCCCTCGAACATCTGCCGCGGCAAGGTGCGCTGGGCGGGGCCGGTCAAGAAGAGGGCGACGACCACCTCGTCGAAACTCGTGACGAAGGCGAACAGCGCCCCGCTCACCACACCCGGGCCGATGATCGGCAGCGTCACCTTGCGGAAGGCGAGCCAAGGCGGAGCGCCGAGGCCGTGCGCGGCGCGCACGAGCGTCGGGTCGAGGGCGCCGAGCGTCGCCGAGACGGTGACGAGCACGAACGGCGCCCCCAGGACCGCATGGGCGATCGCGAGGCCCAGAAGGCTGCTCGTGAGGCCGAGCGGCTGGTAGAAGAAGTAGGCACCGATCGCCAGGATGATCACCGGCACGATCATGGGCGCCAACATCAGCGCCATGAGCAGGCTCTTGCCGGTGAAGCGCGCCCGCGCGAGCCCGAAGGCCGCGAGCGTGCCGAGCACGGTCGCGAAGACCGTGGCCACGATCCCGACGATCAAACTGTTCCCGAGGCTGCGACGCCAGGGCTCGTGCTCGATCAGCCGCTCGTACCAGCGCAGGCTCAAGCCCGGCAGCGGGAAGTGGAGGAAGGCGCCGGAGGAAAAGGAGAGCGGCACGATCACGAGGATCGGCAGCACGAGGAAGGCCAAGACGAGTCCGCAATAGAGCCAGAGGGCGGTGCGGCCGAGGATACCCGAGCCCTGCATCGCTCAGCCGAGCCTGAGCCGGTCGATGCCCACGAGCCGGGCATAGACCCAATAGAGGAGGAGCGTGGCGAGCAAGAGCAGCGTCGCGAGCGCCGCCGCCATCCCCCAATTGGCGGTCTGCAGGGTTAAGAAGGCGACGAAGTAACTGATCATCTGATCGGCCGCGCCGCCGACGAGTGCCGGGGTGATGTAGTAGCCGAGGGCGAGGATGAAGACCAACAAGCAACCGGCGGCCACACCGGGCATCGAGAGCGGCAGATAGACCCGGCGGAAGGCGGTGAACGGCGTCGCACCGAGCGAAAGGGCGGCACGGGTCAGCGAAAGCGGGATGCCGCGCATCACACTGTAGAGCGGCAGGACCATGAACGGTAAGAGCACGTGGGTCATGGCCACGAGGACGCCCGTGCGGTTGAAGACGAGCGCGACCGGCTCGGCCAAGAGGCCTGCGCGGACGAGGAAGTCGTTGATCACCCCCTCGCGCTGCAAAAGCACGATCCAGGCGGCGGTGCGGACCAAAAGCGAGGTCCAAAAGGGCAGGAGCACGAGGATGAGGAGCGGGTTGGCCCAGCGCTCGGGCAGGCTCGCGAGGAGATAAGCGAGCGGGTAGCCCAAGATCAGGCAGAAGAGCGTGACGAGCCCGCTGATCCAAAAGGTCCGCCCGAGAACGTCGAGGTAGATCGCCTGGTCCTCGGGCACCTTGACGATCGAATCGTGGTCGTCGCGGGTGAGATCCACCGCGGCCAAGAGGAAGATGTCGGTCCAGGGCTGTGCTGCGCGCCGCAGCCCGGCCCAGATCGCGGGCTCACCCCAGGCCGGGTCGAGGGCCACGAGCGTGGCGAGCCAAGTCCCGTTCGGCGCCTCGGGCAGCCGCCGGGCGGTCGAGAGGATCAAATTGCGCCAACCCGCCTGCTCGCGGTTGAGCCGCTGGGCGACCAGGGCCGACTGGCGGCGGGCGTGCGCTTCCTTGAGCTCGGTCGCGACGATCGCCACGACCTCCTCGGGCGGTGGGCCGAGCCCCCGCCAGCTCCGCAGCGCCTCGGCGCTGCGCGGCATGGCGGTGGCGAGCTCGTGGTTCTCGACCGCCTTCCCGAGCATGCCGAGGATCGGCAACAGGAAGAAGACGAGGAGGAAGGCGGTGAGCGGCAGGGCGAGGGCCAGCCCACCCAGGGTCTTGCGCCGCTCGGCCCGGCGCAGCGCGCGCCGCAGGTCGAGCGCCGCCGTGGCCACCGCGGCCGTCACCGTCGAACAGATGGGTGGCGGGCGGCCGCGCCGGTTGCGACCGCCCGGTTTCTTCTCACTTCTGCACCGCCCAGGCGTTGAACCGTTCGGTCAGCTTCTCGACGTTCTCGACCCAGAAGCCGGCGTCGAAGAACACGCCGTAGGGCAGGTTCTGCGGGGAGCTCGGGATCTCGACCGCGTACTCGGCCGGCACGAGCTTGCCGCCATCGACGTGGGTCGGGCCGTAGGGGATGATCGCCGGCAGCTTCGCCTGGTTCTCGGGCCGCGTGAGATAGTGGACGAGTTTGAAGGCCTCGGCCTTCTTGGGCGAGTTCTTGAGGATCACCCAGGAATCGATCTGATAGACGAAGCCCGCGTTCCAGGCGATCTTGAAGTTGCGCTTGTCCTGCCGGTTGGCCGCCGTGATCCGGCCGTTGTAGGCCGAGGTCATGACGACCTCGCCCGAAGCCAAAAGTTGCGGCGGCTGGGCGCCCGCCTCCCAGAAGATCAGGTCCTTCTTGATGCTGTCGAGCTTGGCGAAGGCCTTGTCCACACCGCCCGGGGCCTTGAGTGCTTCGTAGACCTTGGCGGGCGGCACGCCCTGGGCCATCGTCGCGAATTCGAGGGCCTGGCGCGGGCCTTTGCGGAGCGCGCGCTTACCCGGGAACTTCTGGGTGTCGAAGAAATCGGCCCACGAGGAGGGCCCACCGTTCGGGAACTTGTTGCCGTCGTAGGCGAGCACCGTCGCCCAGACGATCGCGCCCACCCCGCACTCGTGAACCGCGGCCGGCAGGAACTTGTCCTTACCGCCGAGCGCCGCCCAGTCGAGCGGCTCGAGGATGCCTTCCTCGCAACCCAAGACGAGCTCGTCGGTCTCGACCTGGACGACGTCCCAGACGGGCGTGCCCTGGGCCTTGGTCCGGAGCACGCCGATGCCGCCGTCCCAGGTGTCCTCGACGAGCTTGATGCCGGTCTCCTTCTGGAACGGGCCGAAATAGAGCTCGCGCTGGGCCGCCTGGTAAGCGCCGCCCCAAGAGGTGATCGTGAGGTCGCGGGCCGTCGCGGGCAGCGCGAAGGAGAGCAGAGCCGCTGCGGCCACGGCCGCGAGCGTGCGGGTCGAGCGCATTCCATCCTCCCTAGCCGAGCTTCGCCGCCGGCGAGATTGGCGCCGCGCTCGGGCGCCGTCCAGCCTCGGCGTCGGGCTCGCCGCCGGTTTCGACCGCGAGGAGAGCTCGCAGCCCCTCGCGATAGGTCGGATAGGCGAGACGCACGCCGAGTTCGCTCTTGATCCGCTCGTTCCGCACCCGCCGATTGTCGCGATAGAAGCTCCGCGCCATGGGCGAGAGTGCGGCCGTCTCGTACGGTTCCTCGGCCGGCGGTGGAACGCCCAGGAGCTCGGCTGCGAAGGCCACGACGTCCTGCGGCGGTGCCGGCTCGTCGTCGCAGACGTTGTAGATCCGGCCGGGGTGCGGCCGGGCCATCGAGGCCTCGAGGACGCTCGCGATGTCCTCGACGTGGATCCGCGAGAAGACCTGACCGGGCTTCACGATCCGCCGGGCGGTCCCGTCGAGGAGCTGGCGGACGGCGTTGCGCCCCGGCCCGTAGATCCCGGCGAGGCGGAAGATGTGGACCGGCAGGCCGGAGGCGAGCCAAGCGGCTTCCGCCCGCGCCCGCCGATCGGTGCGGGCGATCGTGGGCTCGAGCGGGGTCTCTTCGTCCACCCAAGCCCCGCCGCGATCGCCGTAGACTCCGGTCGTCCCGAGCCAGCCGACCCAGACGAGGCCCGCGAGGCGGCGCAGATCCTCGCCGTGCCGGTCGAGGACCGGATCGCCCTCCTCGTCGGGCGGGACCGAGACGAGCACGTGGGTGACGCCGCGGAACGCCTCCTCGGGCAGCGGCCGGCCACGCTCGAAGAGGAACGGGCGGATGCCTTCGCCCTCGAGGGCGAGGGCCTTGTCCGGGCTTCGCGTGGTCCCGCGCACCTCCACACCGCGGGCGAGCAGGCGCCGGGCAAGGAAGCGGGCGGAGTAGCCGTAGCCGAAGCAGAGCAGGATCAAGGAACCGCGCTCCTCGCCGCCGAATTCGACCCTCTTGCCGAACCGCCCGTCGCGGGTGTCATCTAGCGCGCGAAGAGGGCGGGACAACGACCCCATGTCGCGCACGATCGTTTCGACCGTCGGCACGAGTCTGCTGACCAACGGGACCGAGCCGGCGCTCTTGCCGCTGTTGCGGCGCACCGCCAACCATCGGGTCCGGGATCTGGATCCGGCCGAAAAGGAGCAGCTCGAACGCCTCGTCGCGACCCGCCGCGAGCGGCTCGCCCGGGCCGGGATCCCGGAGGCCCGGCGGGCGAGCGCCGAGCTCAACGGCCTTTTGGCGATCCCCGAGGTCCTCGAGCGCGAGAGCTTTTCCACCGAGGATCAGCATCTTCTGATCGCGACCGATACCTATCAAGGGCAGTCGGCGGCCGAGATCGTCCGCGATTGGATCCGGGCCCGTGACGGCAACGCCGAGATCCTCCAGGTCGGCGATCTGCGCACCGACGAGCTCGCGAGCTTCCGCACCGCCCTTTCCGACCTCACGCTGCGGCTCCTCGAATGGACGCAGGGGCAGCGTGTGCTCTTGAACCTCACGGGCGGGTTCAAGAGCGTGAACGCCTTCCTCCAATCCCTCGCGATGCTGCAGGGCTGGGAGAGCGTGTTCCTGTTCGAAAACGCCCGAGAGCTGTTGCGCATCCCGCGTCTGCCCGTGCGCTGGGACGCGGCCGAGGCGATCGGCCCGCACCTGCCGCTTCTGCGGCGGCTCGATGTCGTGGGCTCTTTGCCGGTCGGCGAGGTCGCGGGCGTGCCCGAGAGCCTGATTTTCGCCGACTCGCGGCAAGCTTGTCTCTCCGCCTGGGGGACCGCGCTCCTCGAACAGGTGCGCGCACGAGCCTACCGCGAGCGGCTGCAGCCGCCCGCCGTGCCCGAGCTCGTCTTCTCCGAGCGGTTCGAGCGGGAGGCGGGGCGTCTCGGCAAGGACGATCTGGCCAAACTCAACCGCCAGCTCGACGCGCTCGCCCGCTGGGTGGCCACCGACGGCCGGCACAATCCCGCGAGCCTCGACGTCAAGAAGCTGGCGAGGCCGATCGACGGGGCGACCCACGAGGTCGACGCCTGGAGCGGCACCGGCAAGCGCCTGTTCGGCCGGTTCGAGGACGGCAAGTTCGTGATCGACCGGCTCGGCGATCACCTCTGAGCCGCAGCCCACTCGAGGGCCACGGCCGGATCGCGCTCGGCCGGCTCGAGCCGGGCGCGCCTCGCAGCGAAGCGAGCCGGCTCGGCGAGCCGGGAAAGCGCCCACACCGCCGCCCCGCGGACGAGCGGCGAGGGGTCTTCGAGCCGGGCTTCGACCACCGGTAAGAGCCCGGGCTCGCCGCTGTTGCCGATCGCCACGAGCACGTTGCGGACGAACCGCTCGCGGCCGATCCGCTTGATCGGCGAGCCCGCGAACAGCCGGCGGAAGGCCGCATCGTCGAGCTCGGCGAGCTCGGCGAGCGGTGGGGCCACGAGTTCCGGCCGGGCCGTGAAGGCGAGCTCGCGCGCGGCGCGGGCGAACTTGTTCCACGGGCACACCGCGAGGCAGTCGTCGCAGCCGTAGATCCGGTTGCCGAGCCGTGGGCGCAACTCGCGCGGGATCGGGCCGCGGTGCTCGATCGTGAGGTAGCTGATGCAGCGGCGGGCATCGAGCCGGTAGGGGGCCGGGAACGCACCGGTCGGGCAGATCTCGAGGCAGCGCCGGCAGCTCCCGCACCGGTCGACCTCGGGGACATCCCGGGGCAGCTCGGCCGTCGTCAAGATCACGCCCAAGAAGAGCCAGGAGCCGTGGCTGCGGCTCACGAGGTTGGTGTGTTTGCCTTGCCAGCCGAGCCCCGCCCGTTGGGCGAGCGGCTTTTCCATCAAGGGTGCGGTGTCGACGAAGACCTTGACGGCCGCCCCGCTGCGCGCCGCCAAAAGCCCCGCGAGCTCTTTGAGCCGGCCCTTCAAGACCTCGTGGTAATCCCGGTTACGCGCGTAGACGCTCACGTAACCGCGATCGCGTAAGGCGAGCTCGGGCAAGGGATCGCCGGCCGGGGCATAAGCGATCCCGGTGACGAGGGCGGAACGTGCCGCGGGCCAGAGCCGGGCCGGATCGGCACGGACCTCGGGGTCGCGGGCGAGCCAGCTCATCTCGCCCGCCATCCCCGCCTTGAGGAACGCCGCGAGCCGCGTTCCGACTTCGGCCGGCAGGTGCGGGTCCGTCACCCGTGGTGGCAGAAGCCCGAGCTTTTGCGCCCGCGCGCGGAGTTCGGCGACAAGCCGGCCGCCGCTCTTTGCCCCGGAGCCGGCGTCAGTCGCCGCGGCGTGTTTGTGCACCGTAATAAAAGCCCACGACCGCGCTCACCACGCTCGTGAGCGGGGTGAGGACGAGCGGCAGGAAGTCTTTCAGATCAGCCGTCTTGTCTGGGAACCACCAGAACAGGAGGAACGAAGCCGCGATCGCCAACGCGAAAAGGACGACCAACCCGACCGCGATCTGTCCCCTGAGCTTTTCCCGCTGCGGTTCGGGATCGTACTCTGCGGACTCCGGGCCGCGGCGTGCGTCCTTGCTCGGCTGCCCCCGCTGACTGAAGTCCACCGGTGTTTCGGAGGTGACGTCCTGCACCGGCGTTTTGGCCTACCGCATGCGAACGAGCTGGTACGTGCGATCCGATTCCTCGAGCAGGATCTTGGCTCCCTTCCGCTCCTGTTCCTCGAAAAATTTCAGCGTGGCGACGGCGCTGACGACGACGTCGTTCTCTGTCCAACCTTTTTCCTGCGCTATCTTTTTCACGTCTTCGACGATGTCTTCAGGAAGAAGAAAAGTGGCCTTCACGTATTTCGGTTTGTCGGTCATCGGCACGCCTCCAGCAGTCCGATCGCCCTCGTCACATCGGCGCCCTCGAGGTCAGATGGACCCGGCCGCCGCGGGGAGCAAGGCGGCGCCCGTTCAAAAGTCCGGATCGTCGTAATGGGCGGGCGGGTTGATGCCGACCACCCGGTCGGCGAGAACGGGGCGAAAAGAGGGGCGCGATTTCATCTTGGCGTACCAATCGCGTGCCCCTTGGAACTCCCCCCACGGCACGTCGCCCAGATAATCGAGCACCGAGAGATGCGCGGCCGCGGCGATGTCGGCCATGGTGAGCCGGTCGCCGGCGAGCCATTTGCGCTCCTGCCAGAGCCAGTCGAGGTAGGCCAAGTGCAGGCGGATCGCCTGGGCGCCCTTGCGGACCGCCTCGGAAGAGGGGAAGCCCGCGCGCTTCCAGCGCTTGACGACCTTCTCCCGCCACAGGGGGTCGCTGACTTCACGGGCGAACTTGCTGTCGAACCAGGCCACGAGCCTTCGCGTCTCGGCGCGCTGCTCGAGCGAGGCGCCGAACAGCGAGCTCTCGGGGTACGCCTCTTCGAGATATTCCTCGATCGCCCGGCTGTCGCAGATCACGAGGTCGTCGTCGACCAGGACCGGGACCTCGCCCGCCGGGTTGAGCTCGAGGAACCAGTCCTCCGCGGCCCAGGGCTGGACCTCGACGAGTTCGAAGACGAGCTGCTTTTCGCGCAACGCGACGCGGATCTTGCGGCAGTAGGGGCAGAGCGGCACGTGGTAGAGGCGGCGCATGGGCGATCCGGTTGCGGCTCGCCCGGCCTTGAAACCGCAAGGCCGCCCTTGGCGCAAGCATCTTGCCGACCGACCGCGTGCGGGCCAGCTTGCGGCCGCGCTGCAAGGAGAAGCGCGTGGCGCAGACCGCACCCCGCCATCGGGCGCTCGTCATCGGGCTCGGCGCCGCCGCGACCCCGCACCTGCGGGCGCTGCGGGAGCTCGCCGACCGGGTCGAGATCGCCGCGGCCTGGAGCCGGAGCGCCGCTCGCCGCACGGCCGCGGCCGAGGCGTTCCCGGGCCTGCCGGTCACGGCCGACCTCGACGCGGCGATCGCCGATCCCGCGATCGACCTCGCCCTCTTGCTCACCCCGCCGGATGCCCGCGAGGCGCTCGTGGGCCGGCTCGCGGCGGCGGGTAAGCACGTTCTGTGCGAGAAGCCGATCGAGCGGACCGCAACCGCCGCCGAGCGGATCGTCCGGGCTTGCGAGGCCGCGGGCGTGCGGCTCGCGGTCATGTTCCAGATGCGACAGCGCGAGCCCGCGCGTCGGCTGAAGGCGCTTTTGGACGCGGGCGCGCTCGGGCGGATCGGCTTCGTCGAAGTCCGCGTCCCCTGGTGGCGGCCGCAATCCTATTACGACGAGCCGGGCCGCGGCACGCTCGCCCGCGACGGCGGCGGCGTGCTGATCACCCAGGCGATCCACACGCTCGACCTCTTGATCCACCTCGTGGGCCCGGTGCGCGAGGTGGCCGCGGTCGCCGCGACCACTTGCCTGCACCGGATGGAGACCGAGGACTTCGTGGCCGGGGGGTTCATTCTCGAGGGTGGCGTGCCCGGCTCGCTCTTCGCGACCACCGCGGCTTTCCCGGGCGGTCCCGAACGGATCACGATCGTGGGCAGCGAGGCGAGTGCTCTGCTCGAGGGTGGCACACTCCTGCTGCGCCGACCGGATGGAAGCGAGGAGCGGTTCGGCGAGGCGATCGGGACGGGCGGGGGTGCCGCCTTCATGGACTTCCCGCACGACGCCCATCGCGCGCTCATCGCCGACTTCCTCGATGCGATCGAGGAAGGCCGGGAGCCCTCGTCGAGCGGGCGCAGCGCGCTCGCCGTCCACCGGCTGATCGAGGCGCTGCTCCACTCGGCGCGCCGAGGCGAGCGGATCCGGGTCGCGAGCTGAAGGAAAGAGCCGCTCAGGGCCGCCAGTCGAGATCGTCCTCGGGCGGCGGCGCGAGCAGCTCGTCGAGGCTCCAGGGGCAGCGCTCGGGAAGCCGCGCCGCCGCCTCCCGCTCGCCGTGGGCCAAGAGGCCGCGGACCGCCCGCCGGCGCCCTTCGCGGTAGATCTCGTCGAGCACGGCCTCGATCTCGCGGCGGATCGTGGGCGTGAGCCGCCGCGCCGCGCTCGAAGTGGCCTCGTCGACGCTGTCGAGCCAGCCGAGCCGCGGCTCGCGCGCCGGCGAGTAGGCGAGCTTCAGCCGGTGCTCGACGATCCGGGCGAGCTGGCTCCAGACCGCATGGCGCTGCTCCTTGCCCAAATCCTCCACCTCTTCGGCCAAATGCTCGAGGTCGAGCGGACCGTTCCAGCGCTCGGCCGCGAGCCGGCGCAGTGCTGCCGCCTGCTCCTGCGTCCAGGCGTAGAAATCCTCCTCGTAGAGCAGGGCGGTATCGCGCCTCACGCCTTCCCTCCCCCGGCTCGGCCCCGCTCGTCCTCGGGCGGCGGCGCGAGCAGTTCGTCGAGGGTCCAGGGGCAGCGCTCGGGAAGCCGCGCCGCCGCCTCCCGCTCGCCATGGGCTTCGAGCGTGCGGGCGACCTTCGGTAAGACCTGGGCGTAGAGACGCGGCAAGGCCGCCTCGACCTCCCGGCGGATCGTGGGTGTCATCCGGTCCTCGATCTCGGCGAGCGCGTCGTCGACCGAGTTGAGCCAACCGGGGCGCGGATCGCGGGCCGGCGAGTAGGCGAGCTTCAAGCGATGTTCGATGATCCGGCGGAGCTGGCTGCGGACCGCGTTGCGCTGTTCTTTGCCCAAGTCCTCCACCTCCTCGGCGAGGTGCTCGAGGTCGAGCGGACCGTTCCAACGCTCGGCCGCGAGCCGGCGCAAGGCCGCCGCCTGCTCCTGCGTCCAGGCGTAGAAATCCTCCTCGTAGAGCAGGGCGGGGTCGCGGCTCACGCCTCACCTCCCCCGGCTCGGCCCCGCTCGTCCTCGGGCGGCGGCGCGAGCAGTTCGTCGAGGGTCCAGGGGCAGCGCTCGGGCAATCGGGCCGCGGCTTCCCCCTCGCCGTGGGCTTCGAGGCCGAGCGCGGCGAGCTCGCGACCGCGGCCGTAAAGGATGGGCAGGTATGCCTCCAGGTCGCGGCGGATCGTCGGCGTGATCCGGTCCTCGATGTCGGCGAGCGCCTCCAGGATCGAGGCACGCCAACCGGGGCGCGGATCGCGGGCCGGCGAGTAGGCGAGCTTCAAGCGATGCTCGACGATCCGGCGGAGCTGGCTGCGGACCGCGTTGCGCTGTTCCTTGCCCAAATCCTCCACCTCTTCGGCCAAATGCTCGAGGTCGAGCGGACCGTTCCAGCACTCGGCCGCGAGCCGGCGCAGTGCCGCCGCCTGCTCCTGCGTCCAGGCGTAGAAATCCTCGTCGTACAGCGCGGCCGATCGGCTGGTCATGGCATCCTCCGCGGCGGAAGATAGCACGGCCGGGACGGTAGGGTCAGCGGC
>Ga0308405_1000898_pt1 | contig 15940 bp, 17 predicted proteins | sample HotsprSampleMS13_FD_203473 | JGI IMG/M metagenome (GOLD analysis project Ga0308405, IMG submission 203473) | Hot spring phototrophic mat microbial communities from Mushroom Spring, Yellowstone National Park, Wyoming, United States - 20060912_MS13 ...
TCCTCCCGCCCGTCCATTATAGGGCCCCCTCCAGGGCCTCGAGGGTCCTCGCCACCTCCTCCTCGCCGTGGGCGGTGGAGAGGAAGGCGGCCTCAAAGTTGGAGGGCGGCCAGTACACGCCCCGGGCAAGAAGGCCGTGGAAGAAGCGCTTGAAGAGCTCGGTATCGGTGCGCCTGGCCTCGGCGAAGGTGCGCACGGGGCCTTCGGTGAAGAAGACGGTCAGCATGGACCCCACCCGGTTTATGGTGTGGGGCACGCCTTTCCTGGCAAGGACCTCCCTAAGCCCCGCCTCCAGCCCGGCCCCCACCGCCTCCAGGTGGGCGTAGAGGCCGGGGCCCGCCTCCAGGATTTCCAAGGTAGCTAACCCCGAGGCCATGGCCAGCGGGTTCCCGGACAGGGTCCCCGCCTGGTAGACGGGCCCCAGGGGGGCCACCCGCTCCATGACCTCCCGCCTCCCCCCGTAGGCGGCGGCGGGAAGCCCCCCGCCCAGGACCTTGCCCAGGGTGACGAGGTCGGGCTTGAGGCCCAAAAGCTCCGTGGCCCCGCCAAAGGCCAGGCGGAAGCCCGTCATCACCTCGTCGGCGATGAGGAGGACGCCAAACTCCCTGGCCTCATGGAGGGCCTTCAGGAAGTCCTCGGTGGGGACCAGCACCCCGGCGTTCCCCACCACCGGTTCAAAGATGATGGCGGCGATCTCCTCCCCTCGGCGCCTCAGGACCTCCCTGAGCCCCTCGGCGTCGTTGTACTCCAGGACCAGGGTGAGCCGGGCGTAGGCCTCGGGCACCCCGGCCGAGGAGGGCACCCCCAGGGTGAGGGCCCCGCTTCCCGCCTCCACCAGAAGGCCGTCGGCGTGGCCGTGATAGTTCCCCCGGAACTTGACGATCAGGTCCCGGCCCGTGTACCCCCGGGCCAGCCTCAGGGCGCTCATGGTGGCCTCCGTCCCCGAGCTCACGAAGCGCACCAGCTCCACGCCCGGGTAGGCCGCCTTGACCTTTTTGGCCAGGGCCACCTCGAGGGGGTGGGGCGCCCCGAAGGTGAGCCCTCCCTCCATGACCTCCCGCACCCGGGAAAGGACTTTGGGGTGGGCGTGGCCCAGGATGAGGGGCCCCCAGCTCAGGACGTAGTCCAGGTAGCGGTTCCCGTCCACGTCCCAAACGTAAGCCCCCTCGCCCCGCACCAGGTACGGGGGGGTCCCCCCCACCGCCTTGAAGGCCCTGACCGGGCTGCTCACCCCGCCCGGGATGTGCCTCCCTGCCTCCTGGAAGTACGCCTCGGAAATGGGCCGCTCCATGCCCTCCACTCTAAGCGCCCCGCCGTGGCTTTACCACGGCGGGGGCCCCAAAGGCTTTCTTGACGGATAGCCCTTTGGCGGGGCCCGGAAGAAGCCCTAAGCGCCAAAGAGGGCCTTTAGGGGAAGGCGGAAGCCGGGAAGGGCTTCCCCCCCTTCCAGCACCTCCCCGGGCCGCAAAAGCCGCCCCTCCCCGCCCCGCCCGTAGACCTCCACCGCCTGGAGTTCGGGGTAGACCAGCCACACCGCCCTGGCCCCCGCCCCCAGATAGTCCAGCACCTTAGCCAGCACCGCTTCCGCCTCCTCCCCCGGTGAGACCACTTCCACCGCCAGATCCGGGGCCCCCTCGTAAAACCCTTCCCGGGCCACCTCCTTAAGCCTCCCGCGGGAGAGGAACCAGACATCGGGGCTTCGCACCCGGTCGGGGTCCCGGCGGAGGATGAAGCCTCCCTCCACCCCGGCTACGCCGAGCCCTGTTTCTTCCAGCCAAAGGCGAATGCGGAAAAAACCTCCCCGGCGATCCTTCCGTGCTCCGGCTTGGGCGGCCTCTCCTCATGGACCTCCCCGTCCACAAGCTCCCCCCGCTCTAGGGGCAGGGCAAAGAACTCCTCGGCCTTGAGGCGGGTCTTGACCATGGGACCTCCTGGCTAATAGGTTAGCACCTTCCTGAGGGCGGCCAGGACCCTCCTGGCGTTGGGGCGGTAGAGGTCCTCAATGGCGCTGAAGGGCGGGTAGGGGGCGTCGTACCCCGCCACCCGGAGGACCGGGGCCTCGAGGTGGTCTATGGCCCCCTCGGCGATGCGGGCGGCCACCTCGGCCCCAAAGCCCCCGGTGCGCATGGCCTCGTAAACCACCACCGCCCGGCCCGTCTCCCGCACCGCCTCCAGGAGGGTGTCCTCGTCCAGGGGCACCAGGGTCTCCAGGTCCACCACCATGACCTCCACCCCTTCCCGGGCCGCCACCTCCGCCGCCTCCAGCATCACCTCCACCATCCCCCCGTAGCCGATCAAGGTGGCCGCCTTCCCCTGGCGCACCACCCGGGCCTTTCCCAGGGGCAGGGTGTAGTAGCCCTCGGGCACGGGGGCCCGGGCGCTTCGGTAGAGCTTGATGGCCTCCAGGAAGAAGACCGGGTCCTCGTCCTCTATGGCCGAAAGGAGAAGGCCCTTGGCCCTTTCTGGGCTTGAGGGGATCACCACCTTGACCCCCGGGGTGTGGGCCAGAATGGCCTCCGGGGAGTCGGCGTGCTGCTCCGGGGTGTGGACGCCCCCGCCGTAGGGGGCCCGCACCACCACGGGAAGGCCCACCCGCCCCCGGGAGCGGTGCCGCCACCGCCCCAGGTGGGAGAGGATCTGGTCCAGGGCGGGGTAGAGGAAGCCGGCGAACTGGATCTCGGCCACGGGGCGCATCCCCCCCATGGCGAGGCCGATGGCCAGGCCCAGGATGCCGCTTTCCGCCAGGGGGGTGTCAAAGACCCGGCTTTCCCCGTGCTTGGCCTGAAGCCCCTCGGTGACCCGGAAGACCCCCCCAAGCCGCCCCACGTCCTCCCCGAAGACCAAGACCCTCCCGTCCCGGGAAAGGGCCAGGTCCAGGGCCTCGTTGATGGCCTGGACCATGTTGAGAAGGCGCGTCTTCTCGGCTACCATGCCTCCTCCACGTGGAGGCCCCGCCGCAGGGCCTCGTAAGCCCGCCTCTGGTCGGGGCCCATCTCCTTGTAGACGTGCTCCACGATCTCCTCAGGCCTGGGCTCTGGGGCTTGGTCGGCCAGGGCCAGCTCCCGGGCGAACTCCTCCTCCAGCTCCTCCAGAAGAGCCCTTTCCCTATCCTCGTCCCAGAGGCCCCTTTCCTCCAGGGCCTTCCTAAGGCGCAGGATGGGGTCCTTCCGCCGCCAGGCCTCCTCCTCCTCCCGGGTGCGGTAGCGGGTGGGGTCGTCGGAGGTGGTGTGGGGGGCCAGGCGGTAGGTGAGGGCCTCGAGGAGGGTGGGCCCCTCCCCCCGCCTCGCCCTTTCCACCGCCTTTTTGGCCTCCAGGTAGACGGCGAAGGCGTCGTTCCCGTCCACCACCACCCCGGGCATGCCGTAGCCCTCGGCCCTACGGGCGATGTAGTCCACCCGCATCTGCTTGGCGCGGGGAACGCTGATGGCGTAGCCGTTGTTCTGCACCAGGAAGACCACCGGGGCCTGGAAGACGGCGGCGAAGTTCAGGCCCTCGTGAAAGTCCCCCTCGCTGGTGCCCCCGTCCCCGATGGAGGTGGCCACCACCCAGTCCTCCCCCCTATACCGCCCCGCCAGGGCCAGGCCCACGGCCTGGGGAATCTGGGTGGCGATGGGGATGTAGGGGTTCACCGCCCGCACCCCCTCGGGAAAGCCCCAGCCCGCCGGGTGGGCCCGCCAGTAGAGGATGAGGACGTGGATGGGGAGGCCCCTGGCGAGGAGCATGGCGCTCTCCCGGTAGGAGGGGACCACCCAGTCCCCCTCCCCTAGGGCCAGGGCCACCCCCACCTGGGCCGCCTCCTGGCCCATGAAGGGGGGGTAGACCCCAAGCCGCCCCTGGCGCTGGAGGGTGACGGCCTTCTCGTCAAAAAACCGGGCCCGGCGCATGGCCCGGTAGAGCCCCAGGGCCTCCCCCTCTTCCAGGGGGAACTCGCCCTTTTCCAGGTAGGCCACAGGCTTTAGCTTCACGCCAGGGAGTTTACCACAGGAGCCAGGCGCTCCAGGGCCACCATAAGCTCCTCCTCCCTCTTGCAGAAGGCGAAGCGGAAAAGCCCCTCCGGAGGGTCTTCCCGGTAGAAGGCCGAGGCGGGGATCAGGGCCACCCGGGCCCTTTCCACCAGGCGAAAGGCGTCCCACCCCAGAAGCTCGGCCATGAGGAAGTAGGTGCCCTCAGGGATGTAGACCCGAAGCCCCAGGGCCCTAAGCCCCCCGGCGAGAAGGTCCCGCCTTTTCCGGTAGCTTTCCCTCAAGGCCTCGTAAAAGCCTTCCCGCCTCGCCACCCTCAGAGCCTCGGCTACCCCGGCCTGGAGGGGGGAGGGGGCGGAAAAGCTGGTCCACTGGCGCATCCCGGCGATGGTGGGCATGAACGCCTTAGGCCCCACGATCCAGCCCACGCGGTAGCCGGTGGCCTCGAGGCGCTTCCCGGCGCTCCCCACGGTGAAGGTGCGCTCCGGGGCGAACTCCTTAAGGCGCCTGGGCCTCTCCCCGTAGTAGAGCTCGTCGTAGACCTCGTCGGAAACCAGAAAGAGGTCGCGCCTGCGGGCCAGATCCGCGATGCGCTGAAGCTCGGCCTCGCCCAGGACCAACCCCGTGGGGTTCATGGGCGTGTTCAGGAGGAGGAGGCGGGTCCTTGGGGTGATGGCCCTCTCCAAGGCCCCAAGGTCCAGCCGAAAGCCCCCTTCCCCCAGGGGAAGCCGCACCAGCCGGGCCTCGGCCCCGGCCAGGAAAGCGTCCGGCAGGTACACGTCAAAGAAGGGCTCCAGGACCACCACCTCCTCCCCCGGCCCCACCAGGCTCTGGAGGAGGACGTAAAGGGCCTCGGTGGCCCCGGAGGTGACCACCACGGCCTCAGGCTCCACGCCAAACTCCTCCGCCAGGGCCTCCCTTAAAGCAGGAAGCCCGGCGGGAGGGGCGTACTGGTCGTAGCGGCCCAGGGCGCGGCGCACCGCCTCCAGGAGGAAGGGAGGCGGGGGGGTGGAGGGGAAGCCCTGGCCCAGATTGACCGCCCCAAGCTTCTGGGCCAGCTGGCTCATCTTGGGGAAAATGCTCTCCTTGGCCGCCTGCGTGCGGGGATGGAGGCGCATAAATATGAGGGTAGCCCCCTAACCCGCCAGGCGCAAGAGGGCGAGAAAGCTCTCAAGCTCCAAGCTCGCCCCGCCCACCAGCCCCCCGTCCACGTTGGGCATGGAGAGGAGAGCGGCGAAGTTCCCCGGGTTCACGCTCCCCCCGTAGAGGATGCGCACCCTCGCGGCGAAGGCCTCCCCGTACCGCTCGGCCAGGGCCCGGCGGATGGCCTTATGCATCTCTTCCGCATCCTCCGGGGTGGCGTTCTTCCCAGTGCCGATGGCCCAGACGGGCTCGTAGGCGATGACGAGCTTTTCCGGGCCTTCCGGTTCCACCCCCTTCAAACTCCCCTGGAGTTGCGCCAGGGTGTAAGGGACGGCCTCCCCTCTCTCCCGCACCTCCAGGGGCTCCCCCACGCAGAGGATGGGGGTGATGCCCTCTTCCAGAAGCCTCTTAGCCTTCTCCGCCACCAGGGCGTCCGTCTCCTGGTGGTACCGCCTCCTCTCCGAGTGGCCCACGATGGCGTAGCGGCACCCCAGATCGGCGAGCATCCGCGCCGAGACCTCCCCGGTGTAGGCCCCTTCCCGGTGGGCGGAGACGTCCTGGGCCCCGTAGGCTACCTGGGTACCGGAGAAGACCTCCTTGGCCGCAGGAAGCATGGGAAAGGCGGGCAGGACCGCCACCTCCGACTCTAAAGGGGGAAGGAACCTCTTCAGCTCAGCGAACCAGACCCGGGCCTCGGAAGGCACCTTGTGCATTTTCCAGTTTCCTGCCACCAGCACGCGGCGCATGGAGGCATCATAAAAGGAAACCCCCGCCCCGGAAAGAGGCGGAGGAGGAGGGTTTTCCTTACTGCAGGACCTCAATCCCCGGCAGGGTACCCTTCTCCAAAAACTCCAGGCTGGCCCCGCCCCCGGTGGAGACGTGGCCGAAGCGGTCCTTGAGGCCCAGGCGGTTCACCGCCGCCACGGAGTCCCCACCCCCCACCACGGTGAAGGCGCCCTCTAGCTCCGCCAGGGCCCGGCCCACGGCCAGGGTCCCCTCGTCAAAGGGAGGCACCTCAAAAACCCCCATGGGGCCGTTCCAGAAGGCGGTGCGCACGCCCTTCAGGGCCTCCCGGAAAAGCTCCCGGGTCCTGGGCCCGATGTCCAGGCCCATGTAGGGGATGGGGATGGCCTCCGCCGGGAAGGTTTGGGTGGGCACGCCGGGCTCTATCCGCTCCGCCGCCACCACGTCCACGGGGAGGTAGATCCTCACCCCCAGGGCCTCGGCCCGGGCCAGGAGGTCCCTGGCCAGGTCCAGGCGGTCCTCCTCCACCAGGCTTTTACCCACCTCCCCCCCCAGGGCCTTGATGAAGGTAAAGGCCATGGCCCCGCCGATGAGGAGGCGGTCCACCTTGGGCAGAAGGCTCTCCAGCACCCCGATCTTGTCGGAGACCTTGGCCCCGCCCAGGACCACGGCGTAGGGCTTCTCGGGGTTGTGGAGGAGGCGGGAGAGGGCCTTCACCTCCTTCTCCATGAGGAAGCCGGCGTAGGCGGGGAGAAGCCTGGCCACCCCCACCACGCTGGCGTGGGCCCGGTGGGCGCTCCCGAAGGCGTCCAGGACGAAGGCCTGCCCCAGGCGGGCATACCGCTTTGCGAGCTCGGGATCGTCCTTCTCCTCCCCGGGCTCAAAGCGCACGTTTTCCAGCAGGGCCACCTCCCCCGGGGCCAGGCCCTGCACCGCCGCGTAGGCCTCGTCGGAGCCGGGGCTATGGGGCACGAAGCGCACCCCGGGAAGGTGCCGGGCCAGGGCCTCGGCCACGGGGGCCAGGGAGTACTTGGGGTCGGGGCCCTTGGGGCGGCCCAGGTGGGAGAGGAGGACCAAAGAGGCCCCCCCCTCCAGGAGGTGGCGCAGGGTGGGAAGGCTTTCCAGGATCCGGGTCTCATCCTGGACCACGCCGCCCTGGATGGGGACATTGTAATCCACCCGCACCAGGACCCGCTTCCCCCTGGGGTCCAGGTCCTTCAGGGTGCGCATCTAGACCCCCTTCCTCAGGACCAGTTCCACCAGGTCCGCCACCCGGTTGGAGTAGCCCCACTCGTTGTCGTACCAGGCGAAGACCTTGACCATGTTGCCCAAGGCCTTGGTCAGCTTGGCGTCCACGATGGAGGAGTGGGGGTCCATGACGATGTCCTGCAGGACGATCTCGTCCTCGGTGTAGGCCAGGATGCCCTTCAGGGGGCCTTCGGCGGCGGCCTTGAGGGCAGCATTGACCTCTTCGGCGGTGACCTCCCGCTTGAGGAGGGCGGTGATGTCGGAGATGCTCCCCGTGGCCGTGGGCACGCGGAGGGCCATGCCGTCAAAGCGGCCCTTGAGGGAGGGCAGGACCAGAGCGGTGGCCTTGGCCGCCCCGGTGGTGGTGGGGATGATGTTGATGGCGGCGGCCCGGGCCCGGCGCAGGTCCTTGTGGGGCAGGTCCAGGACCCGCTGGTCGTTGGTGTAGGAGTGGACGGTGGTCATGAGGGCCTTCTCCACGCCGAAGGCCTCCTCCAGGACCTTCATCACCGGGGCCAGGGAGTTGGTGGTGCAGGAGGCGTTGGAGATGATGTGGTGCTGGGAGGGGTCGTAGGCCTCGTGGTTCACCCCCATGACGATGGTGAGGTCCTCCCCCTTGGCGGGGGCGGTGATGATCACCTTTTTGGCCCCGGCCTCGAGGTGGGCCTTGGCCTTGTCGGCGTCGGTGAAGACCCCCGTGGACTCAATGACCACGCCCACCCCCGCCTCGGCCCAGGGGATCTCCTTGGGGTCCTTGACGGCCGTGGCCCGGATGGCCTTCCCGTCCACGTAGAGGTATTGGTCGTCGTAGGCCACCTCGCCGGGGAAGCGGTGGTAGATGGAGTCGTACTTGAGGAGGTGGGCCAGGGTCTTGTTGTCGGTGAGGTCGTTGATAAGGGCCACCTCCACGCCCCGGCTATGCAGGATGCGGAAGACCTGACGCCCGATGCGGCCGAATCCGTTGATGCCTACCTTCATAGCTTTCCTCCTTCGCCCCCCAAGAGGGGCCCTAAGGCCATTCTACGTCCCCTCACCAAGTTCCGGGGCGCTGGCCGGACCTTGACTCGTCAACCGCCATCCCCTTAGCCTGGTTGACGAACCCGGCAGGGTTCCTAAGGAGGAAGCTATGAAGGAAACCCAGTCCCTACCCTACGTGCCCTTGGCCAAGACCCTCTGGCCCACCCGCTCCTTTAGCCGAGACCTAAGCCTGATCCTGGCGGGAAGCCTCTTCGTGGCCCTCCTGGCCCAGATCGCCATCCCCCTCCCCTTCACCCCGGTGCCCATCACCGGGCAGACCCTGGGGGTCCTGCTGGTGGGGGCCGCCCTGGGAAGCCGCCTGGGCTTTTTGGCCCTCTCGGCCTACCTCCTGGAGGGAGCCATGGGCCTTCCCGTCTTCGCCGGGGGAACGGCTGGCCTGGCTAAAATCCTCGGGCCCACCGGGGGCTTCCTCCTGGCCTTCCCCCTGGCGGCGGGGCTGGTGGGGCTTTTGGTGGAGCGGCTCGGCCTGGACCGGACCTTCCCCGGCACCCTTTTCGCCATGCTCCTGGGGAACGCCCTCCTCTACCTGGTGGGCCTGCCCTGGCTCTGGGCCTGGCTTATGGGGGCGGGTAAGGCCCTGGGGCTTTCGGGCCTCCTCGCCATGGGGCTTTTCCCCTTCCTCCCCGGGGACCTGGCGAAGGCGGTCCTCGCCGCCCTCCTCCTCCCCAGCGCCTGGCGCCTCCTGGGCCGGAGGTAATGCGCCTCGCCCTCGCCCATCTGGGCAAGCGGGAAAGCCTAGAGGCGCTCCTTAAGGCCCTAAGCCCCCTAGCCCGGGCCGCCCGGGAGGAGGGAGCGGGGCTTTTGCTCCTGCCCGAGCTGGTCCTGGGAAAAACGCCCTCGCCCCCCCTTCCGGAAGCCCTCTCGGCGCTTGCCCGGGAAACCGGGATCCTCCTCGTGGCCGGCCACCTGGGGGAGGGCCCTCGCAACCGGCTCCAGGTTTTTCCCGAAGGCCCCGTCTACGACAAGGTCCACCTCTACCTGCCCCAAGGGGAAGAGGGCGACCGGGGCCTCCTCCCCGGGAAGGGCCCCGTGGCCTTCCCCTGGCGGGGCCGGAGCTTCGGCCTCGCCCTCTGCTACGACCTGGACTTCCCCGAGCTCTTCCGGGCCTACGCCCTGAAGGGGGTCCAGGCCTTTCTGGTGGGGGCCGCCTGGCCCGGGGCCTACGCCGGGCTTCTTGAGGTCCTGGCCCGGGCCCGGGCAGCGGAGAACCAGGCCTACCTCTTCCTGGCAAGCCGCGCGGACACGGGGAGCCCCACCCTCTTCATCGGCCCCGACGGACGCGTCCTGGGGAGGCGGGAGGAGGAGGGGCCCCTCCTGGCCGAGCCCGACTGGGGCTTCCTCGAGGCCTACCGGGAGAAGTACCCCCTCCTGCAGCACCGCCGGGAGGAGGCCTATCGGGTAAGATAGCCCCCGTGCGGCCCACGCTGGAGAACCGTCGCGCCCGCCACGACTACGAGATCCTGGAGACCTATGAGGCCGGGATCGCCCTCAAGGGCACCGAGGTCAAGTCCCTGAGGGAGGGCAGGGTGGACTTCACCGGGAGCTTCGCCCGCTTCCAGAACGGCGAGCTCTACCTGGAAAACCTCTACATCGCACCCTATGAGAAGGGCTCCTACATGAACGTGGACCCCAGGCGGCCCAGGAAGCTCCTCCTCCACAAGCACGAGCTCAAGCGCCTCCTGGGCAAGGTGGAGCAGAAGGGGCTGACCCTGGTCCCCCTCAAGATCTACTTCAACGAGCGGGGCTACGCCAAGGTGCTTTTGGGCCTTGCCCGGGGCAAGAAGGTCTACCAAAAGAAAGCGGACGACAAAAAGCAGGCGGTGCGCCGGGCCTTGGAGGAACTATGAGGTGGTGGGTTGGGCTTCTCTTTCTAGCCCTGGCCTTGGCCCAGGCCCCCAAACCCCTGAAGGCGGGGGCCCTCGAGGGGGAGGCCCTCTACCCCGGGGGGCGGGGGGTGGCCTACGGGGAGGCCCGCCTTTTGGCCCAGGGCCTGGGCCTAAGCCTCTGGCAGGGGGAAAATCAGGTGGCCCTGGGCCTGGGGAGCCGTCAGCGCACCTTCCCCATCGCCGATGAAGAGGGCCAGGCAGCGAGGACGGGCGCCGCTTGGCGAAGGGGAGGCAAGATCTACGTGCCCCTTCGCCCCCTGGCGGAAGCGTTGGGCCTGGACTACCGGGCGCAGGAGGGGATCCTCCTCCACCTCCCCTGGGCCCGGCTCCTGGGAATGGAAAGGGGCCAGGACCGCCTCCTCCTCCGCTTTTCCCGGGAGGTGAACGCCGTGGTCCGGGGGGGCGGGGTCCTCTTCCTCCTGGCCCAAGGGGAGGAGCCAGGTTTTAGGATGGACGCCCTAGGCCTCTTCCTCCCCTTGGAGAGGCCCCCCGACCGCCTCTACTACCCCGGGGGGAACCAGGTGGCCCTGGAGTGGGGCTCCCTGCTCCGCCCGACCCCCCTGGTCCTCCTGGACCCGGGGCACGGGGGCGCTGACCCCGGCGTGTCCTTCGGGGAGCTTAAGGAAAAGGACCTGACCCTGGACCTGGCGAGGAGGGTGGCCACCCGCCTGCCGGGAAGCCGTCTGACCCGGAGGGGGGACGAGACCCTTCCCCTCGAGGCCCGCCTGCGCCTGGCCCAAAGCGCCAGCGTCCTGGTTTCCTTCCACGTGACCCAGGGGAGCGCGGTGAACCTCTACCTGCCCAAGGCCCGCTCTACTCCCCTGGCCCAGAACGCGGAGGCCCTCCTGGCCTCCGCCCCCAAAGAGCAGGCCAACCTCCTCAAGGTTTACGCGGGGGACCCCCGCCGCTTAGGGGAAGTCCTGGAAAAGGCCTTTTCCGCCCTGGGCATCGTGGTGGCCAAGGCCGAGGGCCCCTACGCCCTCACCGACGTCCCCGGGGCCGCGGTGGTCCTGGAGGTGGGGGTGGACCGGATCAAGACCCCCGAGGCCCGCAATCAAGTGGCCGGGGCCGTGGCCCAGGCCATCCGCACCTACCTGGAGACGCCATGAGGAAGCTCCTCACCCTTTGGAACATCGTGGGGCTCATCGTCTTCCTTTTGGGAGGCCTCTTCTACTGGCAGACCGGGGGGGGACGCCCCCCCACCGCCCTCCCCCTCCCCGCCAAGGAGGTCGCCAAGAACGCCCTGGTTTTGGTCCTCTACCGCCCCAACCCACCCCAGGGCTTCCTAAAGGAAACCCAAACCCTGGACCTGGGCCCGGGGGAGACCCCGGGGGCCAAGGCTCTCCTGGCCTGGTCGCAAGCGGTGAGCGCCCCCAAGCCCCTGGCCCTTTTCCTCGAGGGGAAGCGTCTCATCGTGGACCTCCCCCAGGACTTCGCCCTGGGACTGGACGCGGGCCTCGAGGTCTTCCGCCTCTACAGCCTGGCCTACACCCTGCTTTCCACCTTCCCCCAGGCGGAGGAGGTCCGCTTCCTGGTGGAGGGGAAGCCCGGCCCGGGCCTGGCCCACCTGGACCTCACCAAGCCCATCCGCCTGCCATGAGGAAAGCCTGGCGCCTAGACCGCCTCGTCCTCCAGGGGTTCAAGTCCTTCGCCGAACGGACGGTCCTGGACTTCCCCGACCCCATCACCGGCATCATCGGGCCCAACGGCTCGGGCAAGAGCAACCTGGTGGAGGCTCTGCGCTTCGTCACCGGGGCCCGGGCCCATGAGCTCAGGGGCCAGGAACTCCGGGCCTTCCTCTTTCACGGGGGGGAGGGTAGGCCCCCCTCCGCCTTCGCCGAGGTGCGCCTGGAGCTTTCCCGGGGGCAGGAGCGCCTTCTGGTGGAAAGGCGCATAGAAGGGGAGAAGAGCCTCTTCCGGGTGAACGGCCGCCCCACAAGCCAGAAGGCCCTTAGCCTCCACCTCGCGGGCACGGGCCTGGGCCGGGGCGGGTACGCCATCGTGGGCCAGGGAGAGATAGGGGCCCTGCTCGAGGCCCCGGAGGAGGTGCTCCTCTCCCACCTGGAGGAGGCCGCTGGGCTCAAGCCCGTGGCGGAGGCGGCCCGGGCCACCGAGGCCAGGCTAGAGGAGGCCCTGGAGCTTTTGGCGGCCCGGGAGAAGGAGCTTTCCGGTCTAAGGGAGCGGGTGAAAGTCCTGAAGGAAGAGGCCCTGGCAGCGAGGAAGGCCCAGGAGCTCGCCGCCCTGGCCCTGGCCCTGAGGCGAAGCCTCCTCCTGGCCCGCAAGGAGGAGGCGGAAAGGGAAGCGGAGGCCTTGCGGCTCCGCCTGAAAGCCCTTAGGGACGAGGAAGAAAACCTCCTCTCCCAGCGCCAGTCCCTGGAGAGAGCCCGGGGGGGCCTCAGCGAAGAGGCCGAGGCCCTCAAGGAACGCCTCCAGGCGGTACGCCTGGGCCTCAAGGAGAAGGAGGCCCTGGAAGGGGAGGTGCAAGAGCTCTCCCGGGTCCTGAGGGCCCTGGACCGCCAGAGGCCCGAGGAGCTCGGCCCCCCGCCTCCCGCTCCCTCCCTGAGCCGGGAGGAGGCCCGCCTCCGTCTCAAGGCCCTGAAGGAGAAGGAGGCCAGGCTCCTCATGGAGAAGCGCCGCCTGGAGGAGGCCTGGCGGCGGTACGAGCTGGCCCTGGCCCGCCACCAGGAGCGCCTAAAGGCCTACCAGGAGGCGCTTTGGGAAAGGGAAAGGCTGGAAGAGGAGCTTTTGCAGAAGACCCGGGCCCTCGCCCCCCTGGAGGAGGGCGCGAGGACCAGGCAAGCCCTGGAGACGAAGCTCAGGGAGGTCCAGGCCCAGGCCCAAGGGCTACGCCAGGAGCGGGAGCGGCTCCATGGGCTCCTCGCCTCGGGAGCGGACCTGCAGGAGGGCCCGCGGAGGGTCCGGGGCCTGCCCGGGGTCCTGGGGGTGGTGGCCGACCTGGTGCGCCCGGAGCCGGGGCGGGAGCTGGCCCTGGAGGTGGCCCTGGGGCCCAGGCTCCAGTGGGTCTTGACCCAGGACGAGGAGGCCGCCAGGAGGGCCATCGCCAAGCTGAAGGGGGAAGGGGGGAGAGCCACCTTTTTGCCCCTCACCCTCCTCAACCCTCCCCCGCCCCCCGCGCCAAGACCCTGCCCGGGCCTCCTGGGCCCCGCCTATAGGCTGGCCCGGCTCCGCCTCGAGGGCCTTCCCCAGGAGGCCGTCCTCCGGGTCCTCCTGGGGGACACCCTGGTCTTCCAGGACCTGGAGGCCGCCCTGGCCTACCGCAAGGCAGGAGGCAGGGAGCGGCTGGTAACCCTGGAAGGGGAGGTCCTGGAGCGCTCGGGAGCCCTCACCGGGGGCAGGGTGCGCAAGGGAGGGGAGGCCCTCCTCCTCCGCCGCCGCCTGGAGGAGGTGGAAGGGGAGCTCGCCCGCCTGGAGGGGGAAAGGGAGGCCCTAGCCCGGGAAGTTAAGGCCCTGCCCCAGCGGGAGGCCCTCGAGGCCCTAAGGGCCCAGGTGGCGGCCCTCAAGGCCCGCCTCCATGCCCCCCTGCCCCAGTCTCCAGAAGCCCCCGCACCCCCCAAGGAGACCTGGGACGAGGCCCCCCTAAAGGCCCTGGAAGAGGAAAGGGAGGCGCTGGAAAAGACCCTGGCCCAGGCGGAGGCCTGGGAGCGCTTTCGCCTCCTGAAGGAGGCCCACGAGGCCTGGGAAAGGGCCCAGGAAGAGGCCAGGAGGCTTCGGGCCAGGCTTAGCGAACTCAAGAATCGCCTGGAGGCCTTCGCCCCCCTGGAGGAGGAGGCCCAGGCGCTCACGGCCCGCCTCGAGGCCCTGGCCCGGGACAAGAGGGAAAAGGACGAGGCCCTGGCCCAGACCCTGGCCCACTGGAACGCCCTTTTGGCCGAACGCGAAGCCAGCCGCCTCAGCCTGGCCCGCAAGGAAGCCCTTTTAGAGGAGCTTTCCCAGGAGTTATCCCAGTTTCCCCCCACGGAGCGCCACCCGGGCACCCCCCGGGTCCTCCAGGCCCGCCTGGCCCAGGTGGAGCGGGAACGGGAGGCCCTGGGCCCGGTGAACGCCCTGGCGGAACGGGAACTCGCCACCCTGGAGCCCCTCCTAGAGGCTAAGGAGCGGGAAGTGGCCGAGGCCACGGAAGCCCTCCTGCGCCTCGAGGCCGAGCTCAAGGCCGTGGAACGGGAGTACGGGGAGAGGCTCAAGGAGGGCTTCGGCGCGTTCCAGGAGGCCTTCCGCGCCCACGCCCAGCTCCTCCTCAGGGCCAGGGCCGAGGCCAGGCGGGAGGCCAAAGGGCTTAGGCTCCTCCTCATCCCCCAAGGCAAGCGCACCCAGGACCTCCGCCTCCTCTCCCTGGGGGAGAAGACCCTGGGGGCCCTGGCCTTCCTCTTCGCCTTAGGAGAGCTCCAGGGGGGGCTGCCCCTGGCGGTCCTGGACGAGGTGGACGCCGCCCTAGACGAGGCCAACCTCCTCCGCTTCGCCCGCTTCCTGAATAGCGGCCAGCAGTTCCTCCTGGTGACCCACCAGAAGCGCACCATGGAGGCCTGCCACGCCCTCTACGGGGTCACGGCGGAGGGCGGGGTGAGCCGGGTGTACAGCATCCGCAAGGAGGTGCTGGATGACGCTTGAGACCTACCAGAAGGAGGCCGCCAAGACCGCCCGCTACCCTGAGGCCTACCGCCTCCTCTACCCCACCCTGGGCCTGGTGGGGGAGGCGGGGGAGCTGGCCAACAAGGTCAAGAAGGTCCTGAGGGACCAGGAAGGCGAGCTCACCGAGGAAACCCGGGAGGCCCTTCTCCCCTTTGTCCAGCCAGACCCTGCCGCACTGGGGGCAGATGTCCAGGACCACCCCCCGGCGCTCCACCTCCCGCGTGCCCGCCCCGCAACTGGGGCAAAGGAGGAGGGGCCTCTACTCCTCCCGCCGGCCAAAGAGGCCCAGGAGGCTGGCGTAGTAGAGGATGGTGGCCAAGGAGCTAGCTAGGGCCGCCACGTAGGTGAGGGCTGCCCACTGGAGGACCTGGCGGGCGGGGCCCGCCTCCCGGCTCGTGAGGAAGCCCATGCGCCGTAGGAACTCCATGGCCCTCCTGGAGGCGTCAAACTCCACGGGCAGGGTGACGAGCTGGAAGAAGGCCACCGCCAGGTACAGATAAAGGCCCAGCTTGGCCAGACCCAGGGCCCCCAAGAACAGACCGGCGAGAACCAGGATGGGTCCCCAGGTGCTCCCAATGCTGGCCACAGGCCAGAGGTTGGCCCGCACCCGAAGCCAGGCGTAGCCCTGGGCGTCCTGAACGGCGTGCCCCACCTCGTGGGCGGCCACGGCCAGAGCCGCCAGGCTGGGAGAGGCATAGTTGGGCTCGGAAAGACGCACGGCCTTGGCCTGGGGGTCGTAGTGGTCGGTGAGGGCCCCGGGCACGGGCTCCACCCGCACGTGGGTGAGCCCGTGGGCGTCCAGGATGGCCCGCGCGACTTCGGCCCCCGTGAGGCCCCGGCTGTTGGCCACCCGGCTGTGGCGAGCAAAGGTGGCCTGAAGCCCCCACTGGATGAAGAGGCTGGCCACAAAGACGGCGATCATCAGCAGAAAGGTCACGTCCATGGTTCCCTCCTTGAGGAGTAGCAGAAAACCCAGGGCCACCCGTCAAGGTGGTCTCGCCATGCGCCTTTTGGCGCCCTAGCCGGCCGGGGAAGTCCTGTACTGACGACCGGCTGGCCCCCTTCGGGGGCGGCTACTCCCCAGGGGCCTTTATACCAAAAACCCCCTTCCCCCACAAGGACCTGGGCCAATGCGCAGAGCGGAGAGAGGGTTGAAGGCGAACGCCTCCAAGGGGGCTTGCCTAGTAAATCGCCTTGTACCCAGGGGGCGGCGGCAGAAGGGAGAGAAGGACCCTAAGGCCGTAGGCGATGAGCTCCAAAAACGCCCGCACC
>Ga0308405_1000921_pt1 | contig 15691 bp, 15 predicted proteins | sample HotsprSampleMS13_FD_203473 | JGI IMG/M metagenome (GOLD analysis project Ga0308405, IMG submission 203473) | Hot spring phototrophic mat microbial communities from Mushroom Spring, Yellowstone National Park, Wyoming, United States - 20060912_MS13 ...
AAAGAAGTATCCCATTAGGCTTTATATTGCTGCCAGATAAAATAGTAGCAACAGCATTTCTTAACTGTTCTTTTACATTTTTATATCCACCAATAAGAGAAAGCCCTTTATTAGATTCTGGTATGTGGAAGGAGAAATTAAAAATTTTATACTTTAATGATTGAAAATCAGTTTTAAAAAATAAAATTAATGTTACTAATCCTCCTAAAATAATAGCTATTAAACCTATATCTGATTGTAACTTAGGAGGATCAGTAATAAGTGAACGTAATATGGAAATTATAGCAATAAATATAAAAAACTTTATAGTGAAAGTTATTAACCACAAAAAAAAATCATATTGAGGGGTATAAGGTTTGGTAAGAAATCTGCCCGCAAATGTTTTTTCTTTATGATGATCACTAGTTATTTTTTCTTTGAAAAAAAATCTTAATATCCCTCTGATAATCCACATGATTGAAAGCAAAATAAAAAAGAAAAAGAACACACTAGCAACAAAGAGCGCAGTTATTTTTGCAGGAAAATTTATTATTGTTAAAGCATCCATGTATGCCTCCTTATTTTTAAGAATTTTATATTTTTATAATTTGATTATATCAGATTGGTTTTGAGAGATTATGGAGATTAAAATTAGAAAAAAGGAAACAAAAAATAATTTATTATTATAAAAAAATAAAATTATTTTCGAAAAAGAAGTTTCCCCACAGCAGGGGCTATTAATGTATCAGCTGCACCTGGTAGTTTAAGCGATAAACCAACTCCTCTCCATGTCAGTATTCCTGTTAATGCACTATAAAAAGCTAAAGACATCCCCAGCATAAATAATGCATCAGTCAATGGCCCTGGTTGTCCTAAAACAAATAAAACTATTGATCCAATTTGACCATCAACTCTGTCCCAAAAATTACTCATTAAAATTGAGGAAAGAATATAAGTGCCATTTGCCCACATCCATGCTCCTGTCCCAAGTAAAAGCATATCAAATCTTCCCAAAAAAGCATAATAAATCACTCCTATTGCAATACCTAACGCAGCAAGAGTTTTGATTACTATGCCAATATGATAAACATAATAATCAAAAAACCATAATGCTGATACTCCTGCACTGGCTATAAGAAATCTAGGAACAATCATTATTAAAGATTGAAGCCCTGAGCTAGTTCTTAAAGAATTCCACACTCCCCTTACAACATCCCGAAGCCCTACTGTTCTCCCTGATTGTGCTTCTGCCTCTGGATGTTGTCTTGCATATGACATTGCTCCTTCTAAAAGCTGTTTTGCTTTTTCATTCCCCCCAATGATACTACTTTGAACATTATTTTTTAATTCATTAGCATATTGACTAAGAGATTTTCTATTACCATCTGAACTAGTTACTGGAACTCCTACTTTCTGTGCTTGTTCTATATATCTGTCAACTCCGTTTATGTAGTCATCTCTTAAAGATGCTACAGTCTTTCTATACAATTCATTGCATGAAGTATAAGAACCTTTATCAACTCCTGCATATTCCTCTTGCGAAGGCACATTAGAATTTCCAGCTTCTACCCAATCACTTTCAGTCATTGCTGATACGCTTTTAACTTCTCCCCCCTCTCTCATTTTCTTTTGTTTATACTTTTCATAACAATACTGCAATCCATCTTTTCCTGACCAATATGCATTACGTGCATAAGCATAATTTTTGGCATATTCATTCATAACAGTTAACATTATCCCTTGACCTGCGAAGGTAGGTGAATGCCCAAGTTTGATTATGATTGAGTTTGTTAAATCATCAAGGCTATCAAGTAATACAACAGGTAAACTTTTCCCTGTTCCAGGTAGAGGCATAATAAGAAGAAGAAAACCCATTACATAAACAAGAAAATCTTTCCATGGAGCAGAAAAATTAAAACCAAATTTAAAAATTGCAAGAAAAAACATTAATAAAAATCCTGCTTTTAATAATGATTGATATAAGGAATTACCAACAAATTCTTTAAAGTATGAATTTACCATCTCCGCATATATAGAACCACCTTCAATTGGCAAAGAAAAGCTTTGTTCAAAAATTGCAAAGCTGTTATGTGGCAAGAAAAAAGTTGTAAAGATTGTTGTTATCAGTGTAACTATAATTAGTTTTTTCATTTATTTTGCCCTGATGTAATTGGTTTGGGTATTAAAGGTTCTACATTATGATACCGCACATTAGGAATTACTTCAGGCGGTTGATAAGTCATTATTGTCTTCATCATTGGAACAAGAAAATCCTTTTGCAAAGTTAACCTTTTATACATTAAATCATACTTGTCCTTTAAAGCATTAATTTGTTCTATCAAAACTTTTCTTGCATTTTCATCCTGATTTTGGTTTTTCGCAACTTCAAGAGCTTTCATCGCTTCTTCAATTTTCATAGTTAATGCATACATACCTGCTACTGTAGAATATTGATCGTAAAAATCTTCTCTTTCTAAAGAATTCATAAAAGAAATTCTGTCCATAACATTTTTTGTTAATGGCATCCCTGGAATACTGATAAGTTTAATTTCATTGTCAGATGGAACTCTTCCATCATTTATGTATCCTTCAACAATATCTGATATCGCATTATTATATTTTTCTATATATTCACTAAGCATAGCATCTTCACCATAAAGTGGTGCTTGTGATTGTCTAATACCAACTTTATATCCTATTGTAAAATCTCCAAGTAATTTTGAAACTGTTTCTGCAACTTCTGGTTGATCTGTAAATATTTTTTGCATTTGTTCTTTTAATGTATATTTACCTTGTGATTGTTCAGAAGTTCCAGGAATTTGTATTGGGAGATTTTCAACTTCTCTTTCGCATTCAGTAAGATATTGTTGATATTCTGTAGGATCATTGCTTTGAGCTTTCTCTATAGCACATTCATTAACTTTTTTCTTTCTCATTGAAGTGCTAAGATCTGATGCTAATTTTTCGTATTCCTGGCAACTTGTAACATTCATTTGTGCAGTAAAATTTGCCATATTTCTTAAAAATTTAGTCATATCACAAAGTGTCTGGCTTGCATAACACATAAGTGTATAAGGTGCTGATGATACAAAATTTGTAACATTTTGTGTTACCCCTTGTATTAGTTTTTCTGCATTAAAAAAACTTTTAAAGTTTGCTTTTAAGTCACCTAATATAGAACAACTATTTCTATTAGCATCAATCCCTGCATTTAAATCAAAAACTTTCTGTGCACCCGATTGATTTTTATTTAAAACAGGGCTATTTACACCAAATTCATAAGTTAACTGAGATCTTTCTCTTGTGCTACCAGATGAGGTATAAATATCAAGCAAGTCTGCATAAGTAGTACTTGTTAATGTTAATGTAATAGCTGATACTATCAGAAAATTTTTAACTTTTTTTATTTTTTTGCTTTTTTTCAATTTTTTACCTCCTCTTCAACATAAACTGCTGTCCCTAAAACACTCACACCTACAACTGTTCCTTTTCCACTTGGAGAAAATGGAAATGATGTTATTATTATCCCTATAACAGCATTAGCCCCTATTGATTCAGCTCTTTCAATCATTTTCTGAATTGCTTTTTTCTCAGCTTCTTTTATTGAATCTTCATAGGGGCGAATACTCCCTCCAAAATAATCTTTCATTTTTGCAATCCAATCTTTAAAAAATATAATCCCACTTACGGCTTCACCTGTAACAAGCCCAAGATATTTTTTAATTTTAAATCCTTCAATTATTGGTGTTGTAACAGCTATCACTGTTTATCCTTTTATAATAATATTAAAAACGAAAAAATTTTTTACGAAAATTCAATTACTGCAGGGATATTTTTTATGTTTAACTTTTGAAGCAGTTCCTTAGAACAAGGTTGTGTTTGTGAAATAAGTTTATCGCAATCCACGCAACACCCCCATGCTCCATTTTTTAATTCTTTAGATGCCCATTTTAAATCTTTTTTAGAAAAAGCAATAAACTTATTAAACGGTAAATATTGACTGCCTTCTGATTTAATTTTTTGTACTTGCAATTCTCCATGAGGAACATCAGTATAAAAAGCTTCTTTTATTTTCTTTTGAATTTGTTTTATTTGATTATTATCAATTGATGGTTTTTCTACTTTTACTTCAGGTATTACTGTTTCACAATATCTCCCTTCTATCCCCTTTTCAATATCTTTAGAGCTTTCTTTAAATTCTCTATACATATATTCAAGATCAGTAAGCCCTGTTACTTTAAACGATTTTGTTCTATCTGTAAATATAAAATACGGAACTTTTTGAGGGATTTCTTTTCTGCTTTCAAATTTTACAGATGACAATTTTTCAGCAAATTTTGTTAAATCAATACTATTTTTAACTGGAACCATATAATAATGAATCTCAACTTCTTTATATTTTTCTTTAAATGAATTAACTGAATTTAAAACATCTGTGATAATATCACACGGCCCAACCCACACATGAAGTTGAATATATGCCTGATTATTCTGATTATACTGATTATTTTGATTATACTGGTTATAATATGGTTGATTATTTATTGTTTGCCCCTGTGATGATTTATTAAACAAATCCTTATTATTTTTTATTTCTGGCTTGGCTTTTTGCGAAGATAAAATATCCTTTTTGGTTTTCTGGAGCAAATCTGCATTAGATATACCAGAAAACAAAAATATAAAAATTGTTAACAAAATGATTAATCTGGCCCTATACATCCTGTCGCTGGACATTTACAACAACATACCCTTTCCCATATTACCCATATATATCCTTTTGTTCCTGAAGGAAGAGTAGTTTTATTATCCCAATAAGATTGTGCAGTCCCAGCATGAAAACAATTGTTAGGAGTAGCAAACATTGGATAACCAAGTTGTAATTTTATGTCTTTACTTAAAAATTTTGGAAACAATACAATTCTTCCTGTAGAATTAGATACTACCCTTGTTGTTCTCCATGCTGCAATAGCACTAGCAACTGCAGAAGAATTAACCGAAGAAAATCCAACTCTAGGATATGTTACTCCCCATGTCCCCATACAAATCTCATTTGTAAGACTTTGAATCGGAGGAATAACTTCACTTAAAGGACACAGTTGGAGTATGTTCGCAATGCTACCTCCCCAAAATTCTGGCATTAAGTAATCAATTAATCCTGCTCTCCAATTAACCGCATCTATCTCTGAAACATAGTTAAGTTCAGTGCTAAAAGCTTCCTGCCAATAGCACAGTCTTTTTGTAGGATTTTTTGATTTTAAATACCAAAATGTAGGAACAACAAACATATGAGATTCAAAAAAATGTAAATTTTCATTTTTACCTCTTCCTTCTGCTCCTCCACTTTGTTGCATTTCCGATTGCATCTGAAGTAGTTGTATCATTTCATCAAAAGGACTTACCAAAGAAACGAAACTTTCTTTTGGTGTTTCAATAAAAGCTCTTGGAACATAATGACATACTTTGTCTCCTGGAATACATATAAATTTTTTACAACATTGACAACTAAACGGATGACATTCATATTGCAAACATTGCTCTGTATCTAAAATTTCAGGCAAAGTAAAGATATCGAATTCAGCAGATTTTGCTATGCTTATATTAAAGCAGACTAAAACAAAAGAAAACAAGCAAATTGAAATTATATGGAATTTTTTTAATTTGTTAAAGTAAAATTTTTGTTTATTTAACATTAACATCAGGCACCATAGGATAATATTTTCCTTTCTCATCAAAAAACATAGGAGTTCCCATAACACCCGCTTGAATCCCTTCGTTAAAATCCTCTTGTATCATTTTGACTGCAAGCTTGTCTGCTTCTTCTTTGCTTATTCCTTTTTGTTTCTGTAACCACTCGCCAAGTTCAGCTTTTGCAGATTCCATTCTTTCTGGAGGCACCATAAATTTAACAATAATTTTATATTCTCCACGATAATTAGCCAGTTCACTCATTACTCTTTTACAATGAGGGCATTCAGGAGAATAAAACATAAACATTGTATGCTTACCTTGAGAATTAATTACCATCCTATCTTGTTGTGAAAATTTAGAAACATCAACATTTTCAAATTTAGGCATCATATCTTCCCGAGATAAAACTGGAATAACTGCTCCTTTTTTTGTGAAAATTTTTCCGAAAACAATATCATTATTTTTAGATACAAATATTACAATTGGTTGTTTTACATTCCCCATTTTGATATGGTAAAGATAAGCATACCAATTAGAATCATTTGTTTTAACTTGTTTTACAAAAGTAACATCATTATTACTTAATTCTTTAACCTTTTGCTTAACTTCTTCGGGAGAAATAGAATGAACTTTTTTGGTAACTGCCCATGATGAAGCAGCAAAAACTAACATTAAAGCAATAAATGATAACAAAATTTTTTTAAACATCAAATCCTCCTATTTTTTATTGTTGTGTGTATAGACATTTCTTAATAATTTTGATAATAATTCCAATAGCCTGTTGCACCAAGACAATAATTGCAACCAAACCTAATAGACTTACATTTATTAACAATAAATGTAGGGCCATGAACAGCACTTGTTCCCCACTCTCCGCCACAAGCATTTCTACTTGCACTAAATATTTTTATTGGCGAATTGTAATATCCATGCCATCTGCAACCTTGATTACTGCCCCTCAAACATGACTTTCCTAATGAACCATCGTAATAAACAAACATTGAATCAGTATCGCAACAAAAACCAGGAGGCCCACATTTATCATGCAGATCCCCACCGCATTCTTCCCATACCATCATAGCTTTAGCACTTACACCCTGGTAAGGAACATTTTTATATGTATCAAACCTTACGCATTGTCCATTTCTATTAAAAATTCTCCATCTAACTATATTATTCCCCAGGTCAGAAACCATAAAACGAAATGGACAACTATCTCCACTAAAACTTGTATAAGGAGCGCAAAAACTCCATGTTACAGATGATGCATTTACAGAAAGTGGTGCCTGTGCGCATTGTGCCCCTGCGTATATGTATCTATTACAAGAAAGACCATTTAAGGTATCATTTCTGTAATCGTATATCCGGTTCGTATTAAACGGATCTATTATCTGATACTGAAGAACACTACTTGAAGATGCTGATGTTTGAACTGTTTTATTGAAATTTTGCCCAACAGTGGTATATCCGATAGATTGGGCAGTCATAGTATAATTACCATTTGGTTCAATAAGATATCTTTCGTTTGTATACTGAAGAGTATAACCAACTCTGCCTGTGTTTTGATACCAACTGCCACCCAATGGATCATTTGGCCCTGTACAAGAATCTGATACATTCAGTGTTCTTGTATAAGACTCTACAGATACAACTGCTTCGCAATTACCCTGCGCATCACATTCATAATACGGTTGCACCTGTCTTGCATAATCCAGCATGGCAAACGATGCAGAGTATTTAGCAATTTCAGGGCTAGCAACTTCCTGTATAAAGAGCTTTATCCCGCTATCAGGGTCAATAGTAGTATCACCAGGTTGTAATATTAGTGGGTCATAACGGCCATTAGTATCTACAACAGTATAAGAAATTGTGTTAAAGTTTATATCAAGAACATATTTATAAAGTTTACCACCATCAGAATATCCCCACTGTGGTGGAATATCTTCTGTCTGTTTAGTTTTGTAAATATAATACAGAATTTTAGGCTGAGTTGTAATTACTCTTGCCCCCAAATTTCTAAGTTTGCCATCAGGATAAATTATTAATGGAAGATAAACTTTTTTAAGAGTATTGCTATCTGACTGATCGTAAAAGGAATAAAACCAGTCAACTTTTGCATAAGTGATTTTGTTGTTTTTAATGTATTGTGCAATACTGTTTGCGTAAGAACTAATAACAGTCATGAGAGTAGTTTCCACAGTAGAAAGAGCTTGAGAGGCTGAAGAAAAAGTTGTTTGATTTACTCCATTTGTTCCAAGACTTACTGTTGGGGAAATTTCTTGAGCAAGAAAATTTTTACTAATTTTCCATTTTACTGATGCAGTTGTATTAGCTCCGTAAGACTCTATAACATAAAGAATATTAGTAATTTTTTTTTCGGAAATTGCTCCGTCTGATAGCGAAAAAAAACCAAATAAAAATGTTAGTAAAATAGAAAAAGATATAAGTTTTTTCACATTATCCTCCCTTACCCTTTTATGTTCTACAGCACTCCAGATGTTTTAAGGTTTTCAATGTATTTTTCATAAGAAACAATCTCCCCAGTATATGTGGTGTCAAATAAATTTTTTATCCCCTGAATTTTCCCTGCCCTTATCATGTTTTTTACAGCCTCAGTATTAGTTAATATTTCACATACAAGAACTCTTCCTCCACCACGTTTTTTGAAAAGCCTTTGATTAATTATCCCAATTAATGTCCAACTAAGCCTATTATATATTCTTTCATAATCAGAAGGTGGGAACATATTAACTATTCTTTCTATGGTTTCTAATGCACTATTTGCATGAATCGAAGTGTAAACACTTAACCCAGCTTCTGCCATAGTAAATACTGCATCCATTGCATTCATGTGACGAACTTCGCCAACAACAACTATATCAGCATCTTCTCTTGCTACATCACTTAAGGCATCATGATAACTTGGAGAATGCATACCAACTTCTCTTTGATATATACTGCTTAATTGATCTTGATGTATATACTCTACAGGATCTTCAAGAATTACTATTTTATTTGATTTTGTTTCGTTAACATGCTTAACCATAGATGCCAATGTAGTAGTTTTTCCTGTATTAGTAAGCCCTGAAATAATAATAATTCCTTTTTTAAGCATCCATTCTTTAATAATAGGTGGAATTTTTAGTTCATTCATGCTTTTGGGTTCAATAGGAATTAGCCTAATGCTCATACATATACCATCTATTGTTTCATAAAGATGTATTCTTGCCCTGGATTCAGAAGTCTGAATTGATATATCATATGAATGCCTTGCAAAAAATTTATCTCTTATTTCTTTGCTCAGATATTCTTCAATAAATGCTTGAGTGTCAGATGAGGATACAATATAATCTGATATTTTTACTATATCTCCATCTATTCTAAATATAATTGGCTTGCCAGGAGAAATGTGAACATCAGACGCATTAAATTCAACTGCTTTGCTTATAACATCAATAATTGATAAACTGTTTATAATCATAGAATCCTCCTTTTTTTAAATTTCTTTATATTCAAAAGGTAATAAATTTTGATTTAATTTACTTTTTGCAACACTTTTCATTTTGGCAAGTTCTTGCGTAATTTCTTTGTAGTCAATTTTTTCTTTAAGACATATAACAGCCAATGCTCCACTTAATAAAGGAAACTTAGTAATTTTCCCGTATCTATCTATGCCTGTTATAAACCCTTGCTTTATGTCTTTTTCTGGATGTATAACAACAATTTGTTTGTTAAAATCTTGAATTATGCTTTCTGCATATTCACTAGAAAAATTACCGATTATTACAAAATCATCGCCACCAATATGCCCTATAAAACATTCAGGAAAATATTTTTGAAGAAGGGTTGCAGCAAGTTTAATTGCTTCATCACCTTTTGCAAACCCGTATTTATCATTAATAGGCTTAAAGTTGTTAAAATCAAAATAAGCAATACAAAAAGGTTCTTGCCTTGTAAGATAATGTTGTTGAATTTGGTAATTTCCTGGCAATCCTGTAAGAGGATTTACAAATATTGCTTCTTTAACTTCACAATTCTTCATGAATAAAATTAATTTTTTAAAAGGTATCTGCCCTAAAATTCCATTTTTGTGTTGCACTATTAAGGGAAATTCTTTTTGTATTGCTTGAGTTATTTTTTCTAGTATTACAATTTCTTTATCTTCGATATTAATTATAACGGGAGATTTAAGTAGAATATGTGGTAATTCTGTTTCGCATACATGATCTCCATTGCTACACCCAAGTAAAAGTGGTAAAATTTCTTTAAAAGAAATTTGTTTTAATTCTGAATTAATAAAAATAAAAGCATACTCTGCATTTTCGTTATCTAAAAAATATTGAAAAATTTCATATATTTTTAATGGATACCCAAGAATTTTTATTTTTTGTATTTCTTTTTTTATTTCCTTAATCACTATTTTTCCCTTTTTATATTATTTCCCCTTATAAACATTTGTAGGAGGCATTTCGCTTATAATAGGCACATAAGTAGGTGGAGGTATCTGCTCAGGCTGTAAAAAAGCACCAGGACCCCCTGTAGGTGAAGATATTACCCGTGTTGTTTGTACAGATTCGCCCTTTTTGAACATTGATTGCCCTACTGCGTATCTATCAGGAAGTCTCATTGAAATATTATAAGTTCTCCCTTGAGAATCTTTTACTATTGCTTGATTATTTTGCATGCTTTGAACTATAAATTCTCCAACATATTCTCCCTCTGATGCTTTAATCTGAACACCATTAAGAAAAAATACACCAACTTTTTTATCATCTATCTGGTAAATCCCAAGTAAATCTGGAGGTATTACAGGGACCTTGACAGGTTCAACTCTTTTTTCTGCTATTTCCTGTGTAAGTTTATTTAATTGCACTTTAGCAGAAAATGGAATTAATTTTTTGTCTTCTTGTATTTTTTCAAGCTCATTTTCAAGCTTTTTTAATTCAACTTGAGATTTAAGTATTGCTATTTGGTTTTCAAGTTCTTGTTTTGCTGTTGCTGTATTAAGAAGGATATCTTTTGCTGGGATATAAAGTTTATTAGATGTTACTATATCAGTTGTGTTTGAATCTTTTTTGTTAGGTTCATTATTATTTTGTACAGTTTGTTTGTTTGTGGTCTCTGTCTGTGATGGCGATGGTTGAGACAAAGAATTATTTTGTGTCTGTGCTGGTATATTTTGCCCCACATTTGTATCATTAAAAATATTTTCATTTACCTGCGGATAAGTAGGCAATGGTTTACCCCCAGGAGTAGCAAAGAAATTAAAATAAACATAGCCTATTGAAAAACCTAATGCAGATATAAAAATTACTATTGCAATAAACTTAGGTTTTTTCTTTTCTTTTACTTGAACCCCTGGATTTGAATATTCTTGCATTATTTCTGGATTTTCAACTTTCTTTTTGTTTTTAAAGATGTCTAATAATTTGTTAAATAACAAAGTACACCTCCTTGAATTAATAAATTTATTAAAATATTAAAATTTATTATTGAAATTTTAATAAACCCCAACAGCAGTTGCCGATATCTCAAAACCCCAAGGTGTTGTTGTGTATACCCTTGCAGTATATGGTATCTGTAACCCCGTAGTATCTGGATTTTTTGTTTGTGATGAAGAATTATCAACTCTTATTTCATTCCCCCATGCATCATATATTAAATCAGCAGTAAGTCCCCATGCAGATACTGCCCCAACTCCAGTGAGGGTATTATTACCACCGACACAGTTTGAATTCGCAATAAGTGAATTTTGATCCCAATATGAAGATGTTTGACATGATGAATTTTTATTAGCAAACCTGTTTATATATATATTCTTGTTTGAACTTGTTGCATAAAGAGTATTAAAATGGTTCTGATATATATCTCGTAATCGTGATAAAATTTCGTTTGTATTATTCCATTTATCAGTTTCTATTTGTTGCCCTGATATTGTAAACCCCATATCATCTCCTCTTAGCTGTAAAACTCCGCTTTGAGAATCAAAAATGCTTTCTACTTGTGTATTCCATCCTGGAGAAACAAAAGCAATCACATGATATTGGATTTGCCTTTGTGTTAATCTGGGAGTAACGAATATTTGTAGTGTTGTCCCCATAGCATCTCTATCTGGTTTGTCCATAGCAACTCCTGCTACGCTTGACAATGCCTGAAGTGCTTGAAAATTTTGGCTATTACTTGCATTACCTGTAGTAAGACAATAGTTCTGATTTTGCAATCTAAAACAAAATTGTGCCTGGCTATTAGAATCAATAGTATAAGCGTAGTTGTTATATACATAATTAACAGCTTTTTGAAGTTCGTTAAGTTTCTTTTTGGTCTCAACTTCTTTCATCCATCTTATCCAGTATTTTGCAGCCCCAAACATCATTACTGAAATTGATAAAATTATTCCAATTACAATTATAAGTTCTGCTAAAGTAAATCCTTCTTGGTTATAAAACAGTTTTATCGTCAAGATATTTTTCTGCTTCTTCATAACTTATATGCCCTCCTTCTATAAGTTTTTTCAGTGATTCTTCAAAAGGAATACTACCCTCTGAATGAATCATTAAATTTTTAATCTGTTGAAATTTGCCAGCTCTTATTGCTTGACTAATTGGTCTTGTTACAAAACAAATTTCATAAGCAGGTTTAATTTGTTGATTTTTCCCTCTTATGAGCCTTTGAACAATAACAGCTTTTAATGTTGCACTTAAAGAACTTCTAATATCTGATTTTGCCTCATCTGGAAACATATCAACAAATCTTGTAAGAGTCTGCTCAACAGAATAAGTATGCAGTGTACTTAATACAAGATGCCCAGTTTCTGCTGATTGTAATGCTACAAGAGCAGTTTCATGATCACGAATTTCCCCAACCACTATAATATCAGGCCTTTGCCTCATTGCAAAACGAAGCCCTAAAAAAAAACTCCCTCCTGGTTCTATTTCTCTTTGACATATTATTGAATTTTTTTCAGTAATAATATATTCTATGGGATCTTCAAGCATTACAATTTTTCTTGAATACTTTTCATTAACATAATTTATTAAAGATGCCAGCGTTGTTGATTTCCCCGAACCTGTAGGCCCACATACTAGTATAAAGCCATGTTTATTCTCCATAACATTATATAAATATTTAGGCAATAATAACTCATCAAGTGTTTTTATTTTAGAAGGTAATACCCTTATAGTAAGATCCCACCCTTGCCATCTTTTATCAAGATTACAACGAAATCTTTTCCCATTATATGTTATGCCAAAATCAAATGGAATATTTTTAACATTTATATTTTGCTGATTAAGAAAATTTTCTATATCTTCGTTAATAATTTTCCTTTCTCCTATAAAATAAATTTCGTTTTTTTGCCTCATAGCAGGCATGCCGCCTGTAGCAAAATAAAAATCACTTATTTCTTCGTTATCTAAATGTTTAAGAATACAATTTTCTATAAATGCCCTGTCGCTACTATCCACTTTTCATCTCCCCATGGAGTAATGAACCCCACTCTAGATGTATATGGTGTAGTTGTTAGCTTAACGTTCGGCGATGAGTTGTCAAAAATTATATCTGTCCCGTATGCAGTAGTAAAATCTATGTCATTACCCCCAATATAATTTTTTAAAATCTTTGCAGAAGAATTAGTTACACATGGAATATCTCCTGATGCACCACATAAATTTGATGCAAAATAATTTCTATTACCGTAAGTATCAGATGATGCTCTTGATTTAAAATAATTCTCTAGCCATACTGCAATCATTTGTGTTTTTTTTACTGATGAATCAAAAAGTTCTTTTTGAATTTTACAGCCATTTACAGTTTTAATAATATCGTATTTACCAGGAGTAACCTCTCCTGTGTCAGGATTCATAGTTGTCTGTACTCCTTCAATGGTTGGTATAACAATTACGAAAATGTGTCCGTATACTCCGTTACGACAGTTAATTCTTTTACTGCTTAAAATTCTCCCGTTGTAATCTAAATTAAACTGTGGATTAATAATGCCCGGATTATTGTCAATTTGAAATGCATTGTTTTTATACCAATATGTAAGTTCTTTGGCAACTTGCTGAGAATAGAATAATTTGTTGTCTTCTTTCTGTTGCAGTAAATCACTAAGAACACTATTAGTAACAAACGAAATGATTACACTTATAAAAAAGAAAATAAATAAAATTGCATGTGTCATGATAAAAAATATTAAAGTTAAAATTTATAGGAAAGCAAGAAATCCTGCTTTCCTATAAATTTTAATATCTTTCGTCAAATGGAAAGTAAACATTGACTGGGTCATTAGTAGTAGAATCAACACAAATTTTTTGTCCATACTGTTGCTGGAGAATTTTTGCTACTTCTAAAGGTACATTGGAAATTCTTATCGTGTAATCTGTCCCCCCAGTATTATTTATGCCTATCTGCCCAGCATTTGCACATGAACCACTGCCTCCTGTTGTAGTAACAACCTGAAAACTATAAGTTACTCCACTTACATTTGCATCCTGAATATTTCCATTTGTATCTACTCTTTCAGGAATATCCATATAAGGGCCTCTCCAGTAAGGCTGATCCTCTTGAGGTACCCTGTTTCTATCCCATAAAGCAGCAAGTGTATTGGAATACTTCCCCACATCAGCACGGTAAAGAGAAAGTCCTGAAACAATTTTTTCTACATTTCTTGAAATTGCTGCAGCATTCTTTTTATCAGAAGAACCTAGTAATTTAGGTAATAACAACGCAATTAGTACCAGAATAATTGCAAGAACAACCATTAGTTCAATAAGTGTAAAACCTCTTTGATCCCTAAAAAACAACCTTTTCATTTTAATGCCTCCTTTGTTTTGCTATTTATGCTTATTTGTTATTTAAGCATATCATATATGGGTAAAACAGTAAGCCCAAAAAATACTATCACAAAAAATCCTATTAATATCAGCATTATATTTTTTGATGCATTCAATAAAATATTAAGTTCTTTTTCTAATTTTTCGTATTCCATTTGGGCAAGTTTTTTAAATGCTTCCTCTATTCTTTGTGTACTTTCCCCTATTTCTATATACATAACATCTTCCTTGTCTATACCCCCAAGTTCCATTGCCTTACTTAATGATGATCCATTCATTATTGCAATATTTGCTTTTTCAAATACTAATTTAAGTGGGCCCTGACATATGCCTTGTAATATTTCAAAAATTTTTTTCAGATTTACTCCAGAAATATAAAAAACAGAAAATAAAATATAAGACATAATGTTTTCTTGCCTAATTATTACATTTTGAACAAGAGGAATTTTAAAAAGTAAAAATTTAAATTTTTTAAATAAAAATATAATCCCAATAATTATTATTATCATTATTAAAAAATATAAGATTGTATGTTGTTTTAATGCATCAGATAAAAAAATTAGTGTTTTTGTTGCTTGTGGAATTTTCTGTTGAGGTATATCTTTTATAATTGCTTTTAATTTAGGGATATAAAAAAGTAATGCCCCTGTAAACATAAAAAATAGCAATGAAAGATTAAACAAAGGATAAGATAATGCTTTTTTAAATCCCTGATAAACTTTAATCTGTGTTTCATACATATTTTTAAGTTCTTCAAATACATGATCTAAATTTCCTTGCCTTTCGCCGCTTCTAATCGCAACTACTAAATGCTCTGGTAAAAATATGCTCATTCCTTCTGCAATTGAACCTGAAGTAAAAATTTTGTCCTGAAGCTGTTTAATGAATTCACCCTTATTTTTTTTCTCAAAAGCAATTTTTAGCCTTCTAAGAATGTATTTGATATCAAGACCATCTTTAATGCTATCTGCAAAAACACTAAGCAATAATGCAGTTTCTTGTAGGTTAAGCATTATTTACATTTCTCCTCTATTTCTTGTAAAGTTGTTATTCCTTCTTTTACTTTTTCAATTCCGTTTAAATACATATTCCCATAAATTTTTGTAAGTTGTTCTCTTGCACTGATAACATTTTCTTTTAATACGAGATCAACAATATGATAAGTTTTTTCTTCAAATGGGAACATTTCACTT
>Ga0308405_1000923_pt1 | contig 15652 bp, 24 predicted proteins | sample HotsprSampleMS13_FD_203473 | JGI IMG/M metagenome (GOLD analysis project Ga0308405, IMG submission 203473) | Hot spring phototrophic mat microbial communities from Mushroom Spring, Yellowstone National Park, Wyoming, United States - 20060912_MS13 ...
ATTCCAATGGACGATTAAAGACGAATGACTGGGTTTCCCTGCTGAGTCCCAAAACAAAAACGAAGTGCCTCTGCTATCAGAGGCCCCGGCCTGTTCGATACCACCCCGGCCTGTATCACTTCCGGTTCCGCGACTACTCGCCGACCCTCGGACGCTGTACGAGCCTCGACCCGCTGCGCTACGACGCCGAGGACGTCAACCTCTACCGGGCACTGGGAAATAACACTCTGATTCGGTTTGATCCCTACGGATTAGAATGGTCATGGGGTGGAGCGATTGGTGGGATGTTTTCAGGTGGTATTGTTGGAGCAGGAGTTGGAGCAACCGTGGGAGCGCCGTTCTTTGGAATTGGTGCTTTACCCGGCGCGATTGCTGGCGGTGCGGTGGGTGCGATTGGGGGGTTTATCGCAGGAGGTGCATTAACCGAGCCCGCCTATACCGCGATTACCGGAAACCCAGACCCACAACTGTTGTTCTGGGAAGAGTTCGGCATGGGCTTCGTCATTGGGATCCCTGTCGGAGTGGTTGCAGGTATCGTTGGACCAGCCGGCTGGTCACTGTATACGGGCGCTTTCTGGACATCGACTACGGCCTACTATTTAGGTCTTGCAGCGCCCGGAGCGACTATGACGGTATCGCACTGGGGAAAGCCTGGAGTCGGACCGGGCTCTTGGGTGATGGTTGGCAGGCCAGATTGGTTAAGTTGGCTTCTCGCTGGTGGCCCCCAAGTCGGCCCCTATTCGAGCGGCTTGGCGTATCAAGTTCCGATTCAAAGTGTGGTCACACCGTATGGTGGCGGAGCCCCCTGGTACGAATGGATCAAGTTTTGGCAGCGAATGATAATATGATCGTCGTGAATCTACTTACGTTGAGTTTTTGTAACCGTTCAGCCGGCTGTCTCTGTGTTATTCCACCTAGAAACGCTTTCTGATGAGAAAGAACGGTCGTTTTCTCTCATCAGGTGATATTTCTGGCCAGAAAACAATCTGTGCGAAATCGACCGAATGGTTGCGAGATCTTCAACAGCGGGAAAGGCTTAAGTTACGGTAGGAATGAATTGTGAATGTAGTGACCTGAAAGGTGTCAGGGATCGAACGGGCCACCTGGGACGATTGGGCGGCCAAGGGTTTGCCAACATTCTGGCACAGGAGATGCCGTTTTTGGGCTCATTTCATGATGGATGATAACCACTCTGTTGAACGAGTCGCATTTTTCTGCCTCCTGGGTGCTTCCCTTTTTTTCCTGTTGCCGGGGATCTTTATCATCGCCTACAACTATTTACTACTCATCCTCAATTGGCGAAAAGAAAAAAAGGCGTCGTTGGTACTGATCTTCGGCAGCCTCTCTACGTCTGTTGGATTGTTGCTATTTCCAGCGACGACGGTGCGCCTAGTGTGCTGGCTGCCGTTTCTTCTAGACCCGGGATGCTGGGTATTGGCGGCGTCTTTGCTGAGAGGATGCCGGGGGGCGGCTGGCGGTCGCTGAGCTGTACGACACCGGCATCTACGAACGCGTCTATAACCTTGCCATTCGCTCCTTCCACACCTACTTCGTCGGCTGCGACGAGTGGGGCTTCAGCCTCTGGGCGCATAATCAATACCACGCCCGACAAGGGTACATTATCTTCGGGGAGTTGGACGAACTTGGTAGACCAACTGGAGTTCGAGCCACTATCACATCAGAAATGCTTGGAACTGGAAGTCAGGCTGCACAGTGGATTCGACCCCCAGGATTTGGCGGTCAAGCAGCAGGTCATGCGCGTGGACATTTACTTGGCAACCAGCTTGGTGGGTCTGGAAGAGACCTCCGTAACCTGGTCACTCTCTTCCAGAACCCAGTCAACACCCCAGTGATGCGGGATTTTGAGAATCAGGTTGCGGCAGCGGTACGGAGTGGGCAAATTGTCGATTATTGGGTTATCCCTGTTTACCATGGAAACAATCCCATTCCGATCGGGGTAACGCTACGGGCACGAGGAAGTGGTGGGTTCAATCTCGATGTTACTATCTTGAACAGAGGTAGGTAAAATGTCCTCCTTATATGCTCTTATGCAGGTGCTGCGACCACCTGCAAACCCCTTAGAAACTCCCGAGGAGGGAGGTTGGCAACCTGTGGAAACAAGGCTCGGAATGCAGTTGCCAGAGGACTATAAGGAGTTCATCGCCCGCTATGGGACAGGGGCAGTTGATGGTTTCCTCTGGGTGTTGAACCCTTTCTCAACCAACAGGCACCTCAACTTCTTTGATGAGGGTAAAGAGAAGCTCGAGGCTTTGAGGGAACTTCGTCACGAGTCTATTCCATACTCACTTTATCCAGATACCAATGGGATCATTCCTTGGGGTGTTACCGACAACGGGGATGTTCTTTATTGGCTTTGCAATGGCCCCCCTTCACATTGGATCATTGTGGTGAATGAATGTCGAGGACCACGTTGGCGGGAATATAAGCTTTCAACTAGCGACTTCTTAACGAAGCTCGTTACAAGGGAGCTTGTCGTGGACGTTTTTCCACAAGACTTTCCATCGGAGTCACCGGAATTTGTTCAGGTCGCTTGAGTTATGAGGAAAATCTGACAGAGCCAGGTACATCGCAGAGTGGCATCGCCGGGGCTATCCCACTCCTCGGGGTGGCTGGGAACATTATGACATTCACCACATTCGACCCCGGGAGTATGGTGGATCGAATGATTTCTGGAACCTGGTCCCGGTCGAGCGAAACACGCACCAGCTTTTCAATCGGTTCTGGGAGCAGTTTCCCGGACTATAGTGAGTAGCGCTTATGAGCATTCAAGAGACAATTCAGCGAATGAAAGATGCTTGGAGCGTTCCCCGCAGGCAAACCAGGAGCGATGCTGCCGAGCCGGATTTCATGCTAAGTTGTACTTTTGCTGACGAACCGGCTCGATCTGACGAGTTGGCAGTGCTTCAGGGTTCTGTCCCAGAAGACCTGATGGCCTTCTGGCGGCTTACTCGTACTGCGAGCTTGTTCGTGGACCGACATTATGGACAATGGGGGCTGGAGATCCTCTCACCGTCAGAAGCCGTCAGGGAGACACATTTATAGCGACGCAACAGACCGGCGCAGTACCGTGACGGAGATGTTGTTATCGGACGTTTTTTGGGTGACTCTAACCTCTTGGCATCCGATGTGACGAGAAAGGTGCTGATTTTGGGAAGATTCTCGTTGCACTCCCTATCGATCCAAGACCTGATTGGTTTACGCCCGCAGATACCTTTGGAGATTTTCTGCGGCTCTATTTGGAAAATGAAGGGGCGAAATTTTGGGAGGGTCAGTAACTCCTGCTTGGTTTGCCCGCCCGGATTCCCAATCAACCACCCATGCCGAGGCAGCAACCAGCCCGGCTCGACCCTGCTCGCCCCCTAGTCTCTGACCGCCTGTGCGCGTCGCCCACGCCCCAGCAGCGGTGGCTCCGCGGCCACGGCCACCGGGCCGACGCCTTGGTATCGCGTGGAGGAGGTGTTCCGGCGGTGGGGTGTGATCTGGGAGGTGGTGGTTAGCGGGCAGGTCTTGCGGACGACGGCGGAGCATCCGTTCTGGGCGCGGGGTCGGGGCTGGGTGGCGGCGCGGGAGTTGCGGGTTGGCGATGAGCTGCGGTCGCACGACGGGCAGTGGGTGGCGGTCGAAGGTGTCCGCGACACGGGCCGCGAGGAGGTAGTGTACAACTGCCGCGTGGCGGAATACCACACCTACTTCGTCGGCGACGAATCCTGGCCCTTCTCCGTCTGGGCACATAATGCTTATGCGCCAGCCGGTAGACACCACTTTGTGCCACGCTTTATGGGTAATGAAATGCGCAATGGCACGAAGTGGCTGAGTGAGGCTGAGCACTCCGCCTTACACACTGCCCTTAATAATTTCCTCAAACCGCTAGGTATGGCCCCCAAACGAGGTTGGGGTGGAGCTAAGATAATTAAGGCATTCACAAAGAAGCAGAGAGTCCAGGCTCTTTATGACTTTTACAAGAACTATCAAGGGGGCAAATATCTCCAGGACTTTATCAATGAGTTACGCTACATATCGGCGCACGGCCTGTTGAAGTGATGACCGTCCTGGGAATAGCTGCTCAATTTGGGAGTAAGCAAGATGCAGCCAAGCCACCTGATAGTGTACGACAAAGACACAAACCTAAGCGTTTTCCTCTTCCATTACTTAGCGCCGACGGAGGAGGGCCGGGAGGCGAAGTTTATTCCTCGCTTCATGCTTATGGCGCCAACAGGAAAGCTGACGGTAAGGCCGGAATATCAGGACTTAGCGTGCCCGAGATGCAAACTAAAAGTGGATGAGTTCCGAGCTTTAGAACGAGGTCTGAGTCCGGAGATCAAGGTTCGCTCACGTAGGGACTTATTAGCGGCCGAGGACGGACCTTATATTATCAGCACCAGGATGCGAGACTTGCTTGAGGAATGGGTGCCAGGCCAGGTGCAATATTTCCCGATCCCGAGTGTGCCTCGATATGTGGTGGCGGTACCGAAATGCATGATCACTCCGCAGCGAGGCGACCCTGCCTTTCGCTTTGCAGGCCAACTCTGCCCGAGCTGTGGCCGCGAGACCGAGGTGGTCTGGAATGTGATGGTTAGGTCTCGTGGTCGCGAAACAGAGGTAATCTGGCAGCATGGCCCGCCTAGTTTTCCTGAAGCTACCGCAATTGGGGCATTTCGCATGGAGAGCGATAACCGAGCTGATCATATTTGGTTTGTATCCTATGAACTAGCCAAGAAACTGGCGAGCGCTAAACCACGCCTAACCGGCTTCTACTTTGACAATCCGAATACTATGCAATGGGTGCCATTCTCTAAACTAGTCTAGGTGTCCAGGAGCCGCATTGCAACGTCTGCCAGATTAGGTGTACATGATTACTTATGTACATGGTCATATCAGCAAATTAGAAAGCTTAGCGACATCCATGGCGAACAAGCAGTGAAATATTCAATCAGGTACCCAGGCTGAAGTACGGCATGCAGTGTTAATCTCGCTTTGAAGACACGGTTGCAAGAAATTTTCGAGCAAACGGGTAGTGTTTCCAGGTACGGTTAGATAATCCCCGCCTGCCAGGATAAGCGTTGCAAGAAATTTTCGAGCAAGCAGGTATTGTTGCGCCCGACAATTAGAGGAGTTTTAACCCGTTCCTCCGGAGGATCGAACAACGCATTACTTAGATGGATTGTGTGGCCTGGCAATTAGAGGAGTTGTATCCGAAACGCTCTCCCTAGTTGTGCCGTGAAACTGGCATTCGGACAAACTTACGCGGTAAGGAACTCTCCTATGATGATCTGCATAAATTAGTGAGGTAGCATTTAGACAAACTTACACCGGTGCTGGTTAGCCAGGTTGAGGCGCGGTTCGAGAACGTGGCTCGTATCTGGCACCTGCACCTGGCCAGCGGACAGGTCATCCGCACTACGGCGGAGCATCCGTTCTGGGGGCGGGGTCGGGGCTGGGTGGCGGCGCGGCAGTTGCGGGTTGGCGATGAGCTGCGGTCGCACGACGGGCAGTGGCTGGCCGTTGAGGATGTCCGCGACACGGGCCGCGAGGAGGTGGTGTACAACTGCCGCGTGGCGGAATACCACACCTACTTCGTCGGCTGCGACGAGTGGGGCTTCAGCCTCTGGGCGCATAATGCGTATAACCCGCAGTCCAACCCGGCGACCCGCCAGGTAGGAGAGCAGTTCTGAGAGCGAGCGCAAGAGTTGTGGAGAACACTGCCCAGACCAAATCGTTATGGTGCGACGGTTGCCGTGACGCAGATTAATGGAGTGAAAGTCATGTCCCTGTATGCCAATATTGGTCGGGGACGAGGGCAATTCACGCAAGCCCAGATCAACCGCTTCCAGAGGCGTGTCGAGAACGCAGGCGGTGTGTTCATTCACACGTCGGGCAAAATCCATGCGGAACAAGCGCTGCACCAAGCTTATGGCAACGCTCCTGCTATTGGTATCTCAAACTACTATGGACCTTGTTCAGCTTGTAGTCGGTATTTTCAACAGCAGGGTTACTTTAACCTGTTTTGGCCTGACCTACCCTTGAGGAGGTGATTCATGATGCCTTTAGCTAAGATGCTTCGCAACGAGGACGAAAACGACTTTATCTCGGCGTTGAAGGAGCTTTCCTCCTTACCGAAAGAGGAAGCCATCAGCTTACTGGAGCAGTTGGCACAGGAAGCGGACGGGACGTTCCGTAGCCGTGCCCTTGATGGCCTAGAGAAAATCGCCCCGGAGCGGGCGGAACCATTGGCTCTTCGATTCCTCAATGACCCGGAATGGTTCGTTCGTATTGATGCTGTCAATACCCTTTGCAGATTGAATAATCGTGCTGCTGCGCCATTGATCGCCAATCTCCTTGCGACTGATCCCGACGAGCTTGTGAGGAGCTGGGCTGCATTCACTCTTGGTCATCTTGGGGATGCGTCGGTGATACCCGTTCTTGAGATGGCAGCGGAGGTAGACACGGGAACGGATCACGAAGGACGTCCGATCCGAGAAATAGCACTGCAGTCAATCGAGCGGATTCGGTCTCGACTTGCGAACCAAGACAACTCGGCTACTCACTGAGGTCGTGTACCAGTTCAACTGCGAAGAATTAGCTATCTCCGAGATTTTGTCTGGGGCCACTGGTCGGCGGCCAGTTGATCCGCACGACGGGCGAGCATCCGTTCTACATCGTGGGCAAGGGTTGGACGGATGCCTGTTTGCTGCAACCGGGCGACCTGCTATGCTCACGGGATGGACGCGCCGTGCCCGTGCAGGAGTGCTGCGACACCGGCGAGTACGAGACCGTCTACAACTGCCGCGTGGCGGAATACCACACCTACTTCGTCGGCGACGCAACATGGCCCTTCTCCATCTGGGCGCATAATGTGTATAAGATTCAAGACGGTGTGAGTCGCGGTGTGGCAGCAAGGGAATCCGGTCTGAGTAGGGTATATGCCGAAGTCTTCGATACCGAAGGTAGGCTCTTGCGGAGACAATTCATTCCTCTCGAAGAATTATATTCTCCAAAGGCTCAGATTAGCCGGGATGCGCGGTACCTTCGCATTTATGCGGCTATGCAAACCGCTCAGGGACGTAGCCGAATGCCGCCTATTGCTGTCATCGAAACAGACGATATCACTGGGCTTACACCTCTATTACGAGTCATTATAAGCCCATAATGAGGGACTTGGGCATGGCTGATTACCCACCTGATTTATTACTGGACAAAATCTGCCTTGTGATTCACCGGGCTTGCGTCGAAATCCGCACGATGCTTCAAGAGGGCAAGTTGGACCAAGCAACAGATCTTGCTGATGCAGTGGAACACGTTCCCTGCTATTTGCCATGCTGGAAGGATGAATTTTTCCCTATAATTGTGGATTCCTTTAAGAACTATCAGAATAAATACAACAACAAGGTCTTTGACTATGTTGGCATCTTATTGATGGACCCCGAAACCTATCAGCGAGAATTTTTTGGCCGGTGGAGGGGCTAAAACTAAAAGATTATTCTGTACAACCGAACCGACGCTTAGAACAAGCGTATTGCAGCACGCATATGTTTTGCATCCGCTAGCTATATCAATTGTTTTGATTTACAGCAGAACGAATGGTTCACGCTGAAACCGTCCAAGCCTTGGGCCGCTCAATGACAATCTCTCGGTAACCCGGAGGCCGACTGGTCCGAAAAGTGTTAGGGTAGCGGTCATCGAGATCTACAACACCCGCGGGTACGAGTCGGTCTAACACCGTGCCGTTCGCGGCTTCCACACCTACTTCGTCGGCGACGAATCCTGGCCCTTCTCCATCTGGGCGCATAATGAGTGCGGACCCGGCAGGTTAGGAAAGCAGGAACGACTCCGTCAACTAATGGATGATCCTAATACACCACGTCATATTAAGGGATGGCTTAAACAGGAAGCTAATGCTATAGCTCGAGGACAAAGAAAGACGATGCGTTTACCGCCGCGTATGGAACTGGCTCATCGGCGAGGTTTTGAGGCGAGAAAGGAGTACAGTTATCTCTATAGCGATCTTCAAGAGAAATTTCTCCATAGACTGCAACATAAGTGGGAGGGCTACAGATGACTTGGCAGATCAATGACCGTGAATTTGAGAATGTCATTAGGCAACCGGCAGCAGTGCGGTATAAGTATTTTGTATCCCGGGTCGCCGATTGGAAAGTGTTGTGGAGCCTAAGAAATCAAGAGGGATGGATACAGGGCGAAGACGTCGAAGGACGACTAGTGTTCCCGGTCTGGCCACACGCCAGATATGCAGAAGCATGCGCCACAGGACCTTGGCAAGATTGCCGACCGGAGGTAATAGAACTTGATGCTTGGCTAAATCAGTGGATGCCCGCTATGAAGACCGAGAACCGCTTGGTCGCAGTTTTTCCTACGCCCCAATCCTTGGGGATATGTGTTTCGCCGCAGCGTCTAGAGCAGGACCTCAGGGCAGAACTGGCACGGCTAGTTGAATAATGGGCTAAACAGCGCGATACATTTCTAGATCTAAATGGTTCTGATTGTGCGATAGCGCGTCTATAACCTTGCCATTCGCTCCTTCCACACCTACTTCGTCGGCGACGCAACGTGGCCCTTCTCCGTCTGGGCACATAATACCTACCGGGAGTTTCGACTATTGGAAAGCCGGGGGATAGAGCTTAGTTACCATGCTAGGCAACGATTAGCTCAGCGTATGGTCAGCCGTGGAATTAGGGAGATTGATGTGTTGGACGCGTACGTTTATGGACGTTTGTTTTATGACCCGAAGCATAAATCTTATGTCCGCTACTCCGCGAGAACTAAAGTTGCGGTTGCGGTTAATTTGCCTAGCAACGGGGTGATACTGACGATATTCGAAGGCGGTATTTCTCCGCGCTGGCAGCATGTGTGTTGGCGTCCTGGTATCTTAAATTGAGGCGGTAACGAGATAGATAAGGAGTGGACATGCGCCGACAGCTCGAGCGATTACCTTGGCACTCGGCTCTCCGGGTAACTATCGCAGAGTTTAAGGAAAACTGGCAATTGTCTTGCGGCTATGATGAGCAGGGAGGCCTTCTTTACTTGACAACGCCGCGAACCGAGCCGAGTCCCTTAGGGATAAATATAGATAACGGAATTCTATTAGACCTGGACTCTTCTCGAGAGCTAATCTTTGTCGAGTGCATCATGCGGTTTTGCCTCTGGCCAGATGCCAGTCTGACATTGCCTCGAGGTCATAAGGCGCTGGGGCGCCTAGTGTTTGGCGTCCCTAGGCGTGCTAACACAGTCTTCACGGAAATCGAATTTGTAAAGCTGGTAGCGGACAGAGTAAAATGCATAGGATTGATTCAATGGGGTGTACCTGACTTTACTACCATAATAAAGGTAGGACCTGAATGCTATGCATACTTGTTTGAATCACTTTTGGTCGGATTTATCTTTAGGCTTGCTCCGCAACTCCGCCCAGCAAGGACACTCCAGCAAAAACGCATGCGTGGCCGGGCCTAATAACCAGCGAAGAAGTTACTAGCCAATACTTCTATTTTTCACTAGCATATTTACCAAACGTAATCTTTATTTCTTATACTGTTATGTTCCCGAAGGTGTTATGATGCTTAGTAAAGGATTGCGCAAATCGGGGGTCTACCGTTCTCGAGACAAATATGTTGTGCTGGAGCGAGAGACCTCTTGTTTGCGTAACGGCCCGGATAATGTCATCCACGATGTTTAGTATATCGTGCGATCCCAACGTCCTCAGCGTGCGCTGGCCTGACATGCGTCTATAGCACACCGGCGAATACGAGCGGGTCTATAACCTTGTTGTTCGCGGCTTCCACACCTACTTCGTCGGCGATGCAATTTGGCCCTGCTCCATCTGGGCACATAATGAGTGTCGCATTGCACCCGATCCTAACGCACAAGGGCCTCATACAGTGATTAGGCGGAATCCGCAGACTGGCCAAATAATACGGTATGCGACTCATATTCCCCAAACCAATCCGCGAAATCCGGCGAAATGGCAATTAGTTAAACGCGTGGATTTAATGGGACGTGCCCATTACAACAAGGTCCTGGATAAAGTGATCCCCACGCCTCACGTTCACGATCCACGCTTCCCGGGCGGTGTCAGGCCTGCATTGCCTGAAGAGCTTCCCGGCAGATAACAAGGCTAAACACTAAACATAAAGACATCGCAATGGGGAATGAGGATTTCCGATGGAAGAACTTGTAGAGCTGTGCCAGTGGTATTTTCGTCATTGCGATGGGGATTGGGAACACCAACATGGCATCACGATTGAGACTCTGGACAATCCTGGCTGGGCACTCCGGATTAACTTGGAAGACACAGAGCTGGAAAACCGACCCTTCCAAGAACTGGTACTGGAGCGGAGTGATAGTGACTGGATTTACTGTGGGGTAAGGGATAAAGAATTTTGGGCCGCTGGTGGGCCTCTCAATTTGAAGGAGATGTTGCGAATCTTCTTGAATTGGGCCAGAGCAGATTGAGTGGTCATTTGTCTCTTAACCCGAGTTCCTGCACGAATCGGAGCGAGAAGTTGAACGCAGGGCCCACGATGGTCAGCGGGTGGCGGTGGCTGAGCTGTACGACACCGGCACCTACGAACGCGTCTATAACCTTGCCATTCGCTCCTTCCACACCTACTTCGTCGGCGACGCAACATGGCCCTTCTCCGTCTGGGCACATAATGCGTGCGATATAACTGAGGATATCAGCAAAATTGGCCAGCCTGGGAAACAAGGCCATGTTCGCGTTGTCAAGTCTGAAGAGGAGCTGCTGGACATCTTCAATAAATATGCCCAAGGAGGTGTAGAGGTGCCGTTGACTGCGGCGTATAGAGCCCAGAAAATACAACGGATGGTAGACCTCACCGACACATCCCGCGGTCCAGTGCGCCTAATCTTGCGCGAGGTCTCAAAGTCAGGTGGCCCGACAATAGACATCATGATTAAGAATCTGAAGGGTGGTTTCAAACTCTGGAGAAAAATTCACATAGGATAAGGGGTGTGACATGACATTAGATGAAATGTGGACACGTGCCTTGGCCTACCTCTTAGGTTGGGCATATGATGATGATGTATCTCTTGTGCATGTATGGGGCGCAATTTCCAACAAGATGCCCGAAGAATATTGGTTAGACGATGAGAACCACATGACTAACACTCTCAAACTGCTTGAGCACTGTCTGAAAGAGGGTTATTTAGTGGCCGGAGAGACGTTTCGGATTGGTCCAGAACCGCCTCCGGGTCTATCGCCCGAAGAAGAGCTTCGCTGGTACCAAGCGTATCGTCGCGAACACGGGCCTGCGTTCGACTGGCGGCCATGGGACATGGGATATAGCGAAGCACTCAAGAAGATTGCCCGAGAGTGGAAAGCTATCGAGGAACCCTTCTCCGATCCCACGGCTATGTATTGCATAGTCACGTTGGTGCCGACGCTGAAGGCGATGCGCGAATATGAGCGATTGCATAAGCAACTGAAGCTCGACGAAGAACAAGAAGACGAGGCCTAAGAATTACACCTACTCAGAGTGATGGCAGGAAGCAACGCTTAGATATATTTTGGCACCGTGTGTTCGATGAAGCGTTCTCTGATTTCGCCAGACGACATGGATGGGAGAACATTTACTATTTATTGAAGGAAGGCAAAACCACCCCGACTGAATTATTCAACGCAATGGAGAAAATCACCAGGCAAGTTTTAGATGGGCACAGGGCATTACAACCAACGCTCAATGAACTGCAACGAATCCGCACTGTGTTAGGAATACCCTAGTATCGCATGGAATAATACACAGGAACAGAAAGGAGAAGAATATGGCCCTCATCGCCTTTGGCCGACTTCGGCAAGAGGCTTCGCCAGAGCTGGTGGCAGCCTTGCAAGGACTGGCGAGGATCGAGCTGGGTTACAAGATTTTACTGGCACCTGGATCATGGCGGAGAGGCGTTGTTTCGTTCCTACGAACTGATCCGCGCCGCCGGCAACGCCTTCGCCTGGGTCTACCTGCATCAAAGCGGTCGGTTTGACACCACCAGTGGCCTGTATCACTTCCGGTTCCGTGACTACTCGCCCACCCTCGGCCGCTGGACCAGCCTCGATCCACTGCGCTACGAGGCCGGCGATGTCAACCTCTACCGGGCAATCGGAAACCAACCGGCAAACACTACCGATCCAAATGGTTTGGTATGGCCTTTCTCCACCATTGCTGGAGCCGTCATCGGAGCAGTTGTCGGCGGCGGAGCACAAATCGTTTCGAACCTCGTGAATGGTCGCCCGACATTCCAGGGGGTCGGTGGTGCAATGGTTGGTGGGGCGGTCACGGGTGCAATCGTTGGAACGGTTGGCCCAGCCGGCCTTGCGACAACGGCTTTGACCGGCGCTGGTGCTGGTTTCGTGGGTTCTGCCACCGGCAACGCAGTCAACAGTTTTACTACACCGGCACGGTTGACGGGGGTCAGGTGCTCCAAGCTGGTGCAATAGGTGCCATTGCCGGCGGAGTTGGTGGGGGAGTCGGCAGCGCGGTCTCTGGACAAATTGGGGTTACCGCAGCATCCCAGCTTCCCTACCAGATTGGTGCTGGAATCCTTGCTGGAGGCGCGGGGGGAGTCACGGGTGGTTCCGTGGCCGGGTTCACTGGCGCTCTAATGAACGGTCAGGATCCCTTGGCGGGAGCTATCCACGGTGGTGGGATTGGGGGGCTTGGCGGAGCATTTGGTGGTAGTCTCTCTGCGAGTCTGTCAGTAACCACATTTATGACCCAGCAACAGGCCGCTGCCTACAATCTTGCAAATACTCTGTACGCCAATAATGGACCAGGGGTATACACGGCAATAGTGGGGCCGCAAGGACAACAGACCGCTGGCTTCAGCATCACGACTGCTCCTGGTAGATTAATTCACCCAGCTGTTGCCGCGGTTTGGATGAGGGGACCGGTGATTCCCCCTCACCACTCACGTATCACATGCGGAGAGCCCAGTGCTATTACGAACTATGGCGCTCTGTACGGTCCTACGAACGGTGCCGTGGTGGTGATTGTGGGTAGAAACGGCCTGCCCTGGACTCCCTGCCCATCCTGTGCAGCTGCCCTCCCACAGTTTGGGGTGGCGAATGGTTTAGGTTTTCCACCGTACATTGTGATTGTGATTGCTCCGAAGTCAGAATGATGCAAGTAATCGATAGTTGAGGACGCGCATGGCAAGAAGAATGGTGCAATACCCCTTTGAACATGCCCTTGCGCTTGCTCGCGTGTTGCGAGTTATCGACATCATAGCCGCACACCCCTCTATGACTAGTGAGGAGGTCATTGCACAGTTACTCAGTGAGGGGATTGAACCGGTCGATGCGAAACTCCTGGTTGCGTTCGTCCCATGCGCTCTGTCATATCCCATTCTTGCTACTTGGGGACTCAACAAGTTTCCAGCTCATTACGCTGTCCCGAATAAGTGGGGGAGGTTGGAATTTCTGCCATTGTCAGCTGAGCACTATTTCACTGCCGCTCTACAGTGGGCCCAAGATCTCTTCGGTATGGAACCAACCGCACGCCCTGTGAGTCTGGAAACATTCTGGGCGGTAGTTAGTCGTAGCCCGATGCTGGATGCTGCGATCCAACTACGTGATCGCGATGGGCCCGATGCCTTACGTGGAGCTGAATGCGTACCATTGGTAATCAATTACATCACACTGGAGGAAATTAAGGCTAGCCGTCGTGAAGATAACCCTGAACGTCCGTGGTGGCAGTTCTGGCGGCGAACAGAGTGAATAGGATACTGCGGGTGCAGTATGTCTGGTCCCCGGTGTACGTGGATGCCCTGGTCCTGCGTGACCGGGACACCAACGGTGACGGCACGCTGGACGAACGCTTGTGGGTGGTGCAGGATGCCAACTACAATGTGACGGCGTTGTTTGACAACTCGGGCAACGTCGTCGAACGCTACGTCTACGACCCGTTCGGTAGTGTGACGGTCCTTGATACGGACTGGACGGAACGCTCCGGCAGCGCCTTCGCCTGGGTCTACCTGCATCAAGGCGGCCGCTTCGAGGCGACCACTGGCCTCTACCACTTCCGCTACCGCGACTACTCGCCGAGCCTTGGTCGGTGGACCAGTCTCGACCCGCTGCGCTACGACGCGGGCGATGTCAATCTCTACCGCACGGTCTTCAACGCCCCCGACGGTTTACACTGACCCGAGTGGGCAGATCCTTCCCATCTTCGTAATCGGCGGTGTCGCCCTGGCCTTAGGGGGAATTGGCGGGTTACACTACGCTGCTTCGCGGTATGACTATGCACGGGGGCATTACCTGTCTCGTCCCATCCATCAGTGGACACCCGAGGTGCAAGCGGAGTATCGCGACTACGTCCGGACGACGGATTGGATCGCGGCAGGGAGTGAGGTGACGGCCGTAACAGGGATAAGCATGGTGGCGACGCCGTATTTATCATACGGATCTGGATACTTGTGGTCCGCAGGCGGAACTGGTGGGCGCATCTTGGTGGGGACCGCTGGGGCAGGAGGACTCGGATCGATGGGATATGGCGGCTACACCATCTATCGCGACTGGAATATGATAGAGAGGCCAGAGCGGTTCCGGCGAGTCGGCAAACTGGTAGGGCCGACCTTGGTCGGTCTGGGAGTGGGGCCACGGTATTTTCACCAGGGCCTAATCGCGGGACGTCCTGCATATAACCTCGGTGGGATTGGCGAGGTTCCAGGCGCCATCAACGTGCAACCGCCCGGTGCGCCCCTGCCACCAGAACCGTATGTCATCACACCCAGCAACCGGCTTCCCTTTCCTCCGGGGTCTGGAAACGTAGTTGTCAACAGTTCCCCCATCTACCCTCAGCCGGGTGTACCAACGTTAGGCCCTCCATACATGCCAGGGCAAATCGCGAGTATTGCAAGCGGCGGGGGCAGGATTACTATCATGCAGGGTGCTGACCCGCCGGGCACGTTAACCGCAGGCCAACAAGCGGTGCTCGCTGCGATTCCACCCGGTTCCACCTTTGGGACAGCCTATGGACCATATACGACTACCCTTACCATAACAACACCACTTTCGTGGCCTGCGTGGACTGCTTCCTATGGTCCTGCGGCATGGGGTGGCTATTACGGGTACGACTGGTAGTGAGTATTAGCCATGATACCAGGTTTCAAGCGTGTGGAAACACAAACGCCTGGAGTGGGCAGGATACAGATTTCTGGCCCCTCACCTTTTGCAGCACCTACGACGGCGCAAGAACTTACCGAACTTTGCGCCAAGTTTGAGCAAGTGTTGCTCCTCGGAGTTTTTACCTGGAGCAATTGGAGCGGCGATACGGCACGGGCGATCTATCAGAACGCTTCGTGGTTTGACAACAATCGGATTGGCCTTGCGATCTTTTCGCTGGATGACCCAGACTGGGCTGAGCAACTATGTCCCGGGTTCAAGAGCTATTACTTGCAAGCCACGACTGAGCCTGCCATGGTACTGCTTTCTAAAGAAGGGACCATCAAGAAGGTACGTTTCGGCCCAATTGGCATCGACGCAATCCAAGAATGGATCGTTAGTTAATTCACACTCTCCAACATGGATGTGACTGCGGGGTTCCGGGTCCGGGTCAGCGGGGGCGGGGCCTGAACGACCCAATACGGGACAAGTCGTCGATAGCCCTGCGAGCGC
>Ga0308405_1000924_pt1 | contig 15651 bp, 9 predicted proteins | sample HotsprSampleMS13_FD_203473 | JGI IMG/M metagenome (GOLD analysis project Ga0308405, IMG submission 203473) | Hot spring phototrophic mat microbial communities from Mushroom Spring, Yellowstone National Park, Wyoming, United States - 20060912_MS13 ...
CCTTCCAGGCGCCGTTCTCCTTGCGCAGCGCAGCGTCGTTGCACAACAGCCCCGCGCGGAGGCATTCGATGAGCGCGACGTTGTCCTGCGGCGGCGGTCCGGATTCGGGCGTCACTTCGCCTTCCGGTTGGTAGCCTTCGCCTGTGAAGCGGTAAAATGCGCCCCCGGCCCAGGCGGCCTTGACGGTCATTTGGTTCTGGGTCAGCGTGCCCGTCTTGTCGGAGCAGATGACGGTGGTGCTGCCCAGCGTCTCGACGGCGGGAAGCTTGCGGATGATGGCGTGGCGCTGGGCCATGCGGGCGACGCCGATGGCGAGAGTGATGGTGAGGGCAGCGGGCAGCCCCTCGGGGATGGCACCGACCGCAAGAGCGACGGCGGCCATGAACATTTCCAGCCGCGCCTGGCCCTGCAGGACGCCGACGAGGAATGTCAGGCCGGCCAGCGCAAGGATGATCCAGAGCAGGACGCGCGAGAAGTGGGCGATCTTCCGCGTCAGCGGCGTGGCCAGCGCTTCGGTCGCCTTGATCAGCTCGGAGATCCGGCCGATTTCGGTGTGATCGCCGGTGGCGACGACGACGCCGCGGCCGGCGCCATAGGTCACCAGCGTGGACGAGTAGGCCATGCACAGGCGGTCGCCCACACCCGCATCTTTTCCCACTGGCTCGACGCCTTTGACCACCGGAACCGACTCGCCGGTCAGCGCTGACTCGTCAATCTGCAGACCCCGCACGGCGAACAGGCGCAAGTCGGCCGGCACCTTGTCGCCCGCCTGGAGGAACACGATGTCGCCGGGAACCAGCCCGGCGGCGTCGATGCGATGCTTGGCGCCGCCGCGCAGGACCACCGCCTCGGTGGTCATGGAACGCGCCAGCGCATCGATGGCTTTCAGAGCCTTCGATTCCTGGAGGAAGCCCACAATGGCGTTGACCAGGACCACGCCGAAGATCACGCCGCTGTCAACGTATTCTCCCAGCGCCAGCGTGACGGCCGCCGCCACCAGCAGGATGTAGACCAGCGGCGCGTGGAATTGCAACAGAAAACGCACCAGCGGGCCGTGGGTCTTTGGCGGCGTCAGCAGGTTCGGGCCATACTTCTGCCGGCGGGCAGAGGCCTCTTCCTCGCTCAGGCCCGATTTGGGGTCGACGCCGAGGGCCTCCAGGACTTCTGCGGCCTCAAGGCGGTACGGCGGGGCGGCGAGCGGAAACGCTGCGAAGGCGGCCTGTCGATTTTTCATCGGAAACGGTCCCTCCTGTTCGAATTCGCGAATGCCTTTTGTGCGGGCGCAAGGCGCTAGGCGGCCGGGCCGGGCGCGCCGCCCGTTGCCGGGGCATCTGCCTCATTCTGCGCCCCGGCGGCGCATTTCTTGACCAATGCGCGAAGCAGATCGTGCCGGGCCAGAATGCCGACCAGCCGGCCGTGTTGCACCACAGGCAGATGGTTCGTCTCAAGCCTCACCATCATGCGCGCCGCCTCGCCGGTGGGCGTGTCCGGAGGGATGGCGGCAAAATCGGTTCTCATCACCTCCCGGGCACGGACCCAGCGCAGCTTTTCGTAGCATTCTTCCAGATGATCCGGATCCACCCAGGCGCCCATCAACGAGTGCGCGACCACGGTGGAGAAGGGCACGCGCCGCTCGCGCAGGAACAGATCCCGCTCGGTGACAAGCCCGAGCAAGGCGCCCTGGACATCCACCACCGGCACGCAGCCGATCCGGTGCTGCGTCATCAGGCGGGCAATTTCCTCTGCGGTCGCATCCGGCCCCACGGTGATGACGTTCCGTGTCATGTAGTTTTCCACCGTCATCGTTTGCGTCCTCCTGCGAGAATCGCCGGAACGGAGTTGAACCCTTTCCTGCGCCCAACCGGCGGGCCCTTGCGAACGTCTTGCCAGCTGCCGCCATCGGACCGATAAGGCTGGCCACAACCATCGAGGCAAGTTTACTACCAAACCGCACGGTCCTCCTGAAGGCAATTCCCACGCGTTTTCCATGGTATGCGCGGGCAGGCGGGACGGGACCGATCGAGCTGTTGCCGCATTTCGGGCAGCTGCCGCCGGACGGCGCCCTTTTTCGGCCAGAGTGTCCCGCCCGGGACAACCGCGCCCGGCAATTGTGCCGACAGGCGCCGCGAGCGGCCGCTGATGCGGCTTTCGGGAACAACGCGCCCGGTGTCAGCGTATGGCAGGATGGCACAGAAAGCTTTTGCCGAGGGAGTCCTCCATCCATGCGACCTTTACTCCTTTCTTTGGTTCTTTCGTTGTTCGCGGGGCCGCTGCCCGCGCAGCTGCCCCCGCTGATCGACCGGGAGCTTTTCTTTGGCGAGATCGAGATTGCCGGCGCGCAGATCTCGCCCGACGGCCAGTACATCTCCTTCCTGAAGCCCTATCAGGGCGCGCGCAACATCTGGGTGAAGAAGGCTTCGGAGCCCTTCTCCGCCGCCCGGCCGCTGACGGCGGAAACAAAGCGGCCCATCCCGGGCTACTTCTGGTCGCGCGACTCGAAGTTCATCCTCTATGTGAAGGACCAGGACGGTGACGAGAACTTCAATGTGTACGCGGTGAGCCCCGCCGAGCAACCCCCGGCGGGCGCCGCCGTGCCGCCCTCGCGCAATTTGTCCAATGCCAGGGGCGCGCGCACGGTCATCTACGAAGTGCCGAAGTCGGACCCGGCGCACATCTACATCGGCCTCAACGACCGCGACCCGGCATGGCACGACCTGTACAGGCTCAACCTTGCCACCGGCGAAAAAACGCTGCTGCGGCGCAACACCGACCGCATCACCGGCTGGGTGTTCGACCACAAGGCGCAGCCGCGCATCGCCACGCGCTCTGCCGACAACGGCGACACCTAATTCCTGCGCGTCGACGCGCAGGGTTTCACGAAAATCTATTCCTGTTCGGTGCTCGAAACCTGCCAGCCGCTGCGGTTTGACGAGACAAACGAGCGGCTGTATTTCATCACCGACGCGGGCGATTTGGACCTGACGCAGCTGATGCTGATGAACCCGGCTACCGGCGCGGCGGCGCTGGTCGAAAAAGATCCGCTCAACCGGGTGGATTTTTCCGGCGCGATCTTTTCCGAGGCCAGCAACAAATTGCTGGCGACGATTTACGAGGACGACCGCGAACGGATTTACTGGAAGGACAAGGCGTTTGAAGCCGACTACAAATGGCTCCAGTCGCGGCTGCCCGGCTACAGGATCGGCTTCGGCTCGCGCACCGCGGACGAGGAGCGGTGGATCCTTTCGGCGAGCCGCGACACCGAGCCGGGCGAGACTTACCTGTTCGAGCGCAAGCCGCGCCGCCTGACGCTGCAATACAGGATCCGCGAGAAGCTCCCGCGCGAGGCGCTCGCGCCGATGAAGCCGATCCGCTACAAATCCTCCGACGGTCTGGAGATTCCCGCCTATCTCACCCTGCCCAAAGGGGTCGAGCCGAAAAACCTGCCCCTTGTGGTGGTGCCGCACGGCGGCCCGTGGGCGCGCGACACGTGGGGCTACAACACGCTGCACCAGTTCCTGGCCAACCGCGGCTATGCGGTGCTGTCGCCGAACTTCCGCGGCTCGACCGGCTACGGCAAGCGCTTCCTCAACGCGGGCAACCGCCAGTGGGGCGAAAAGATGCAGGACGACATCACCTGGGGCGTGAAGCACCTGGTCTCGCAAGGGATCGCCGACCCCAGGCGCGTGGCCATTCTGGGCGCCAGCTACGGCGGCTATGCCACGCTCGCCGGCGCCGCCTTCACGCCGGATCTTTACGCGGCCGCGGTGGCCATTGTCGCGCCGTCAAACCTGCTCACGCTGCTCGACTCCATCCCGCCCTACTGGGAGCCGATCCGCAAGATGTTCTACGAGCGCATGGGCGACCCCACCAAGCCGGAAGGCAAGGCGCAACTGGAGCGGCAGTCGCCGCTGTTTTCAGCGCAGAAGATCCGCACGCCGCTGATGGTGGTGCAAGGGGCCAACGACCCGCGCGTGAAGAAGCGCGAGTCCGACCAGATCGTCATCGCGCTGCGCGACCGCAAGTTCCCGGTCGAATACCTGGTGGCCGATGACGAGGGCCACGGCTTCGCGCGGCCGGTGAACAACCTGGCGATGATCGCCGCGGTGGAGAAATTCCTCGCCAAACACGTGGGCGGGCGCTGGCAGGAGTCGATGACGCCGGAGGTGGAGAAGCGGCTCAAGGAGCTGACCGTGGATCCGGCGACGGTGAAGCTGCCGGCGATGCCCGCCCCGGCGGCTTCCCTGCCCACGCTGGCGGCGCCGCCTTCCACTGTGCCTCATGTTTACCAGGCGAAGATCGAAGCCGGCGGGCAGAGCTTCGCGCTCGAGATTCGCTCCGTGATCGAGGAGACGCCCGAAGGGTGGCGCGCCACGGACACGATGCAGACGCCGATGGGCGAAGTCTCCGACGCCGTGTTGCTCGACAGGCAGACATACGCGGTGCGCAAGCGCACGGTGAAGCAGGGCCCGTTGCAGATCGAAGTGTCGATAGAGAACGGCAAGGCCAAGGGCGTGATGAACATGGGCGGGCAGCCGCGCCCGGTCGAGGTGGCGCTCGACGGGCCGCTGTTTGCCGACGGGGCGGGCTCGGCCATCCTGCTCGCCTCGCTGCCGCTGGCCGAAGGCTACACGGCCGCCTACCGGACGCTGGACCTGCAAGCGCAGAAGACGAAGCTGTTCACGCTGAAGGTCGCCGGGTCGGAAACGGTCACCGTGCCGGCGGGCGCGTTTGAATGCTGGCGCGTGGAGATTGAACCCGCCGACGGCTCGGCCGGCAAGCAGACGCTGTTCGTGGCCAAGAAGGAACGCAGGACGGTGAAGATGGAAGCTTCCCTGCCGCAGATGGGCGGGGCGAAGCTCACGTCCGAGTTGCAAAAGTGAGGCCGGCGGGCGCGCCTCAGTGCCCTTTGAGCGACGGGGCCGCCGTCAACGACTCCGCCTTGCTGAACCGCGGCCACCGGAAACCGTACCAGGCCACGAAAAGGAAGCAGAGCATCGGCACGGCGAAGCCGCGCGACATGTTCGATTGGTCCGCGATGAAGCCCATCAGCTTCGGCAGGAGGGCGCCGCCCATGATCGCCATAACGATGAACGAGGACGCCTTCTTGGCGCGCGAGCCTAGCCCGTGGATGCCGAGCGCGAAGATGGTCGGGAACATGATCGACATGAAGAAATAGCTCAGGAACACGCACGCCACCGACAGCCAGCCGAGTTTGAGAAAGACCAGGAACGTGGCCAGCACGTTCATCGCGCCATAGAAGCCGAGCACGCGGTGCGCGGCGATGCGGCGCAGGATGGCGGCGCCGGAGAACCGGCCCGTGAGGAAAAACAGGAACGCCACCGAGGCCAGGTTGGCCGCGCCCTTCTCCGTGATGCGGCAGGTCGCGCCCCCGGCATCCAGCTCCAGCCAGCCGCGCAGCCACTCGCTCAGGAAGCCGGCGTGCGCGGCGAAGTTCTCCATCGCGTGTTGCCAGGAGGCGGGCATCGAGGGCGGCTCCTCCACCATGTAGTTGATGAAGAAGCTGAAGATGCCCGCCTGCGCGGCGACGTACAGAAACTGCGCCAGCACGGCGAGGCTGAAATGCGGGTGCGACCAGATGGAGCGGGACACGCCCGGCGCGCCGTCGTCGAGATGGTATTCGTCGGCGGTCTTGATGTCCGGCATCCGGGTCAGGTAGAACAGGACCGCCAGGAACAGCACCCCGACGGCGCTGGTCACATAGGGAATGTAGAGCGTCTCGCTCCCGGTGCTGCGCCCGGCGGCGTCTTTCGAATAGAAGTAGATGCTGCCGACGATTGGGCCGAAAATCCAGCCGAAGCCGTTCATCGATTGGGCCAGATTGATCCGCGTGGCGGCGAATTTCCGGTGGCCGAGCACGGTGGTGTAAGGATTGGCCACGGTTTCCAGGAAGGTGAGGCCGCCGGCGATGGTGCAGACGCCGACGAGAAACGCGAAGAAGGCGACGTTGGGGCCGACTCGGCCCTCCTTGGCCAGGAAATGAACCTCGGTGGCCGGCAGGAACCAGAAGCCGCCCACGGCCACGATCAGCAGGCCGGCGATGATGCCCGCCTTGTAGCCGCGCTTCGAGGCGAGGGCGCCGGCAGGGATCGCCATCAGAAAATAGCCCAGATAATGGGCGAACTGCACCCATGCCGATTGCGCCTTGGTCAGCCCCAGCTCGTCCTGGAAGTGCTTGTCCATGACGTCGATCATCCCGTTGAGGAATCCCCACAACAGGAAGAGCGAACTGACAAGGGCGAAGACCAAGGCGACATTCTGTCCGTCCTCGGTGACGAACATTCTTTCCTGCGGCTGGCTCATGCGTGATTGCTCTTGAAGGGCGTCCCCGGCCGGCGGCCCGCAGCGGAGCCGGCGCTCCCGCGGCAGCCGTGCACAGGGCGTGAAACCATCAAGCCTATCAGGATTCCCGGCCCCGGAGGTTCGCCCGCCTTCGCGCCCGTTCAGGTATGATCGATGCCACGGGGCTTTGATGAGAGCGCTGCTTGCCTTCCTCGTGCTGCTGCCGGTGGCGGCCGCGCAGCCCGCCGGGCGCATCACGATCGAGTATCCGCTGCAAGATTCGCTGTTCCCGCCGGATTTCGCGCCGCCCACGTTTCTGTTTCGCGACGCCGTGCCATCGAACACGGCGTGGCGGGTGGAGATCCGCTTCAGCGACGGCGGGCCGCCGATGCGCCTGGAAGCGCAAGCGCAGTGGCTCGAGCCGGGCGAGATCGACTACCGCGCCGTGGCCGACACCAACGAGCTGCCGAGAATCCCTGCCGAAAAGGCTGCCACGCGGACCTGGCGCCCGGCGCGCAGCGACTGGGAGCAGATCCGGCGCCGCTCGGTGGAGAAGCCCGCCACGGTGGTCTTTTTCGGCTACAGCCCTCTTGAGCCGGAAAAGATGGTTTCAACCGGAAGCGTCACCATCCGCACCTCCAAAGACCCGGTCGGCGCGCCCATTTTCTTCCGCGACGTGCCGCTGATGCCGGCGCAGCTGGAACGCGGCGTGATCAAGCCGCTGCCGCCCTCGGCGCTGCCGCTGGTGGCCTGGCGGCTGCGCTATGTGAATGAGGACCGCAGCCGGCTGCTGATCGACAACCTGCCCGTGTGCATGAACTGCCACTCGTTCTCGCGCGATGGCAGGACGCTCGGCCTGGATGTCGACGGGCCGCAGAACGACAAGGGCCTGTACGCGCTCGTCCCGGTCCGCAAGACAACGGTCATCCACAACCAGGATGTGCTCGCCTGGAGCAACTTCCGCGGCAAGCTGGGCGGCAAGATCCGCGTGGGGTTCATGTCGCAGGTGTCGCCGGACGGGCAGACCGTGGTGACCATGGTGAACGGGTCGGAATTCCAGGCCGGCCAGCCGGAAAAGGGCGCGGGAATCGCCCCGGAATTGCCGCCGGATGTGCAGGGGAATTTCTATGTGGCCAATTTCCGGGACTACCGCTTTTTGCAGGTTTTCTATCCCGTGCGCGGCATCCTCGCCTGGTACGACCGCGAGAGCCGGCAACTGAAGCCTCTGCCCGGCGCCGATGACCCGGACTACGTCCACACCAACGCCACGTGGAGCCCGGACGGCAAGTGGATCGTGTTCGCGCGGGCCCGCGCCCGCGACGCCTATCCGCCCGGCTCGCAACTGGCCGAGCGCGCCAACGACCCCAACGAAACGCAAATCCGCTACGACCTCTACCGCATTCCGTTCAATGGCGGGCGCGGCGGCAAAGCGGAGCCGGTGGCAGGCGCCTCCGGCAACGGAATGAGCAACAGCTTTCCCAAGGTGTCTCCCGACGGCAAGTGGATCGTTTACGTGCAGGCGCGCAACGGGCTGCTGATGCGCCCGGACAGCCAGCTTTATATCGTTCCCTTCGAAGGCGGCACGCCGCGGCGCATGAACTGCAACACTCCGCTGATGAACTCCTGGCACAGCTTTTCGCCCAACGGCCGGTGGCTGGTGTTCTCATCCAAGAGCCGTTCGCCGTACACGCAGATGTTTCTGACGCACATCGACGAAAACGGCAACGACAGCCCGGCGATTCTCATCGAGAACGCGACTGCCGCCAACCGCGCCGTCAATATCCCGGAATTCGTGAATATCGGGCCGGACGAATGGCTGAAAATCGAGGCGCCGGCCACGGAATTTTACAGGATTTCCGACCGCGCCCTCACTTTTTACCGCGCCGGCCGGTTCGAGGACGCCATTGCGGAATGGCGCAAGGCGCTGGAGCTCGACCCCGGCGATGCCGCGGCTGTCAGCAACCTGGGCGCCGCGCTGCATGGCGCCGGCAGGCTCGAAGAGGCAGCGCGCGAATTCGCCCGCGCGCTCGAGCTCGATCCGGACAACGTGCGCGCGCATGCCAACATCGGCATCGCGCTTGCCAGTTCCGGGAAGTATGATGAAGCCGCACGCCACTTTGAGCGCGCCCTCGAGCTCCGCCCGGGCGACGCCCAGGCCCGCAGCGCCTATGGCGGGATGCTGGTGGAAACCGGCCAGCTGGACAGGGCGATGCCACATCTCCGCATCGCTCTGGAGCTGACCCCGGACAGCCCGGATGCGCTGAACAATTACGCCGGCGCGCTGGCGCGGGCGGGCAAATACGCGGAGGCGCTGCCGTATTTCCGGAAAGCGCTCGAATTCGAGCCGAATTCAGCCGTTTTGCACTTCAATTACGGGCGCGCTCTGGCGGCCGGCGGCGGCCTGCCCGCCGGGCTGGCGCACCTTGAGAAGGCGGCGCAACTGAGCGGCGGCGCCGAGCCGGCGATCCTCGAGCGGCTGGCCGCGTTTTACGCCGAAGCAGGACGCCGGCAGGAAGCCGCGGCCGCGGCGGGCCGCGCCCTCGAGGTGGCTCGCCAGCGGGGGATCACGCGCTCGCCGAACGCCTGAGCGAAATGATCCGGCGTCTGGCCAACTAACGCCGCCCTGCGCCTTGCTGGCCGCGGCGGCCCTGCCAGGAAGGCGGCAGCGGCTTTTCCTCGTCGAACAGCCGCTCGTAATCCTCCCAGTATTTGGCCATGATTTGCACCCGGCGGCGGAGCTGGCCGGCCAGATCCGGGCCGAGGACGCGGATATTCTCTTCTTCCTTCGTCCGCGCCAGATCCAGCAGGACGTCTTTCGTGGACTCCAGCATTTCGGCCAGCACAATGCTGTTGTCCATCTCGCGCCGGGCGATGTCCTTGATCTGGCGCCACTCGGGAATGTCCGTCAGGTGCTCCTGGAACTCGACGGGGCGGCGGAGCCGGCCGCCGCGCATGAAGTCCAGCAGATACTGGTACTCCAGCCCGTCGCGGCAGTTGTCCACCAGGATGTCGAATACGCGGATGCGCTTGTCGAGCAGTTCGAGCTCCGCCTTCCGGGAAGCCGCCGCAGGCGAGGCAAGAATCTTTGCGAGCATCGCGCGCGCCTCGGCCAGGTCGCCCTTCATGCGCGCCAGCAGCTGGCCGGAGACGGCCGCCCCGCCCAGCCCCTCGTACTGCCGCGTGCCCTGGATGTCGCCGAGATCCATGGCGCGCTCCTCGCTGCGCGCCTGGAACTGGAATTTCCGGTAATAGGCGCGCTCCTCGGGGAGCAATTCTTCGGGAAACGGCACGAAGGGGCGGGTGATCCAGCGCTGGTGCACCCCGCCGATGTAGAACAGCGTGCCGCCGAAATTGAGAATGTCGACGTCGCGGCCCGCGCGGTGGAGCGCCATCCACGCGCTGACCATCGCGCCGGCGTTGGCCTCCCCGACGCGCGATGCCGCCACCGACCGCAGGAGCTGCATGCGGGAGACGTCGTCGGCCGCCGGGTTTTTCCAGAAAAGGTCGTAAATGTCGAAATAAATATCCGTGTTATACCGGTCCCCGATCAGATAAAACAGACGCGGCGCGCCGGATTTCGCGGCCTTTTCCAGCTCCTCGGCGTAACGCACCGGCAGCGGAATTCCCAGCGCGGGGTAGAACGGGTAGAAATAATCCAGCAGAAACCCGACCACGGCCTTGTACCGCGTGCCTTTCGGCCCTTCGAAGTTGGCGAGCGCCATGCCCGGCTCGAGCCGCGTGGCGAAGAGCTCCGGCACGGACTCCCGCACCCACTCGGCGTCGATCTCGAGCGGCCCCGGGCGGGCGTCCTGCGCGCCCTGGCGGAGGGCGCCGAAGAAATCGCGGTAGCGCTCGTACATCTTGCGGTCCCGCGTGAGGGCGCTTCCGTTCGGCCCCTGATACAGGCCGGGGCTCCAGCTCATGCCCGAGCCGGAATCATTCGTGTGCAGCGAAACCACTTCCACTTCCGGGCACGCCGTGCAGAATTTCCTCATCGACTCGCGGTACAGCGCGAGCACTTCCGGGTTGTCGATGTTCGGCGCGAAGCGCGGCACGCGCGACCGCAACGGGTGGTCGACCTGCGGCCCGCGCCACAGCGGGTGGTCGCGGTAAACCGCTTCCGGAAGGATCTGCGGCTCAAAGGTCGTATAGGCGGCCTTCAGGCCCAGCTTGCGCAGCACTTCGCAGCGCTGCTTCAGGATGCCCATGACGCGTTCGGCGTAGTTCTGCGGCAGGTACGGCTTCAGCGCATCCGGCGGGGCGGCCTTGAACAGGCCGATGTTGGACATCGCCCAGGCGGGGTAGGGATCGCCTTCCGTGTCCAGCATCCACAAGGCCCACGGCAGGTCTTCCGCCGTGATCACGATGTGCGTGGCGCCGGATTGTTTGGCCCTCTTCGCGAACGCCTCGAAACTCTGAATCGAATCCGAATACCGGCCGAAGATCACCGTGCGGAACGGCGGGGCGGCCGCCGGCGCCGTCAGGGCGCCCGCCAGCCCGAGCGTGCACAGCCAGCCTGACCATCGCATTCGCAGCAATTCCTCCTTGGCAGCGTTGTTTGCGCCTTCGTCGCCGGCGCGGTTTCCAGACAGGCTATCGCATCTGGGCGCGGGGCGGGAAGCGGGAGCGCACTGCGGCGCCTCAGTCCGCCATGATGCGGTACCCGGGCAAGGCAAGCTGAAAAATGCGGGCCGTGAGGCCGCGGTCGGGCTCGGCTCCGTAGTCCCCGCTCGAGCCGCTCAGCGCGACAAGCCGTTGCCCCGGGTCGAGCCGGCGCCAACCTCCGCCGAGCGGATACAGGCCGTGCCGTTCGGCGATGCGGCGATGCGTCCCGAGGCCTGCGTCAAACGCCACGACGAGAACGCCGCCGGCGCGGCGGACGCCGACGAGCTACTTGCCCTCGGCCGGGCCTTCGCCGCAGCGGATCACGCACTCGGCGTCTTTGCCGTCAACGGCCGTCTTCCTGGCCGGATCCATGGCGTCGCGCCTCGGCGGCGATGGCCTCCACAAGCCCGTCCACGGTGAACGTCCGCGCTTCGACGGCGACCTCGAGCCCGGCCTCGCGCGCCGTGCGCGTCGTCACGGGGCCGATGGAGGCCAGGCGCACGCCGGCGAGCAGTTCGCGCGGCACGGCGGCCAGCAGGTGGCGGACGGTGGAGGAGCTGGTCAATGTGACCCATTGCGGGCGGAGGGAGGAAAACAATTCCCGGGCGGTTTGTTCCAGGCCTTCGGGGCGAACGGTGCGGTACACGGGCAGCACATCCACCTGCGCCCCGAGCCGCCCGAGCTCGGCCGGGATCACGTCGCGCGCCTCGGCGGCCCGCGGCAGCAGGATGCGGCGGCCGGCGAGCGGCCCGGCCGAAAGCGCGGCGACGACGCTTTCGGCGATGAATTCCCCGGGAACCACGTCCGGCTCGAGGCCGCGCGCCCGCAAGGCCTCCGCCGTGGCCGGCCCGATGGCGCACAGCCGCGGGCCCGGCCGCGCCGGCATGCGGGCGAAGAAAAACTCGACCCCGTTGGCGGAGGTGAAAATCGCCCAGTCGTAGGCGTCCCAGTCCGGCGGCGCGAAGTCGACCGGCTCGAATTCGATCACCGGCAGCTCGACGACCTCGGCGCCCAGCGCCCGCAGACGGGCCGCGAGAGTCCCGGCCTGCTTGCGGGCGCGCGTCACCACGATGGTCTGCCCGGCCAGAGGCAGCGCGTGCGGGTTGATGGCGGCGATGATTCGCCGCGCCCCCGCCTCCAGCAGCGCCTGCGCTGCATCGCGCCCCAGCTGTTGCGGCGCGTCGGGCGATCCCTCCAGCACGGCTTCAAAGACCTCGCCGGTGGCGGGGTCGGCGGCCACAGCCCGCAGACGCAGCCTCGCGCCGGCCCATTCGGCATAGGCGCCCAGAGGCACCTGGCAGCCGCCGCCCAGCGCGGCCAGCAGGGCGCGCTCGGCTTCGACTGCGGCGCGCGCCACGGGGCTGTCCAGCCTGGCGCAGATCGTGAAGGCCGGGTCCGGCGCGGCGCGCGTCTCCACCGCCAGCGCGCCCTGCCCCACGGCGGGGCACATGCGGCCGGGGCCGAGCCGTTCGGCGATGCGGGCTTCCAGGCCGAGCCGCACGAGCCCGGCGGAAGCCAGCAGGATGGCGTCATAGCGGCCTTCGTCGAGCTTGCGGAGCCGCGTGTCCAGATTGCCGCGAATGTCCTCGATCACCAGATCGGGCCGCAGCCGCCGCAGCTGCGCAGCGCGCCGCAGGCTGGAGGTGCCGACGCGCGCGCCCGCGGGCAGCTCTTCGAGTTTCCTGCCGACCACGGCGTCGAAGGGCGATTCGCGCTCGGGCACGGCCGCCAGCGCCAGCCCGGCGGGCAGCTCGACGGGCAGGTCCTTGAGCGAGTGCACGGCCAGGTCGATGCGGCCGTCGAGCAGCGCCTCCTCGATTTCTTTTGTGAACAGCCCTTTCGAGCCGACGCGCGCCAGCGGCACGTCGGTCACCTTGTCGCCCGTGGTGCGGATCACCTCGATTTCCGTCTCGACGCCGAGGTCGGCCAGGCGCGCCGCCACGCGCCGGGCCTGCCACAGGGCCAGTTGCGAGCCGCGGCTGCCGATGCGGAGCTTCATTCGCCCTCCAGCCGGAACATGCGGCGGATCACCGCCAGGATGCGGTCGCCTTCGGGCGAGGTGGCGGCGCGGCGGATCTCCACCATCGGCCCGTGCGCAATCTTGTTCAGCAGGGATCGCGTGAAGGCTTCGAGGGCCTCGGCGCGGGCGCCGTCGGCGCCGAGCTTGCCGCGCCACCGCTCCAGCTCCTCGCGGGCGATCTCATCGAGCCGCTGTTGCAGGCTGACGATGACGGGCGCCACCTCGCGCGTGCGGAGCCGCTCGAGCAGCCGTTGCAGCTCCTCCTCGATGATCTGCTCGGCTTCCTCGGCTTCGCGCTGCCGCGCGCGGCGGTTGGCCTCCACTTCGCGGCCGAGGTCGTCGATGTCGTACAGATAGGCGTTTTCGAGCTCGTCCACCGCCGGGTCGATGTTGCGCGGCACGGCGATGTCGATGAGGAAGACGGGGCGGTTCTGCCGCTTGCGCAGCACGGCTTTCACGTCGTCCTTGCGGATGAGGTATTCGGTGGCGCCGGAGGAGGCCAGCACGATGTCCATCTCGTGAAGGCGCGCGCGGAACTGGTCGAACTCAAGCACCTGGCCCGAGACGGACGCGGCCATTTGCTCGGCGCGGGCGCGGGTGCGGTTGGTGACGAAGATGCGGCCGCAGCCGGCGCGGTGCAGGTGGCGCGCCGCCAGTTCGGACATCTTGCCGGCGCCGATGATCAGCGCCGTGCGCGGGCGCAGGTCGCCGAAAATCTGCCGCGCCAGATCGATGGCGGCGTAGGAGACGCTCACCGCGCTGCGGCCGATGGCGGTTTCATTGCGGACCCGCTTGGCCACGGCGAAGGCGCGGCTGAGGATCGATTCCAGCGTGCTGTGCACGGCGCCGCACTGCCGCGCCGCGGCGTGCGCCTCCTTGAGCTGCCCGAGAATCTGCGGCTCGCCGAGCACCATCGAGTCGAGGCTCGAGGCGACGCGAAACAGGTGCCGCAGCGCGGCCTCGCCGGCGTGCACGTAAAAGAAGGGCCGCAGCGGCGCGGGGTCGAGGCTCCGCAGGCGGGCCAGGGTTTCCATGAGCGGCTCGGCGGCCAGCGCCGCGCCCTCGGCCCCGCTGGCCAGGACCTCGACGCGGTTGCAGGTGGACAGCAGCATCACCTCGTCGACGCCGGGGCAGGCGCGGAGCGCTTCGAGCGCCTGCGGCAGCTCCTGCGCGCTCACGGCGAGCCGCTCGCGCACCTCGACCGGGGCCGTCTTGTGATTCAGTCCGGTGAGCAGGAGGTTGGGCATCGGGATGGAATCAGTGCTCGAGCAGGGGCCGGAGGCCGATATGCGCGGCCCAGCTCATGGCGGCGAAGCCGAGCACGGCCAGCGACAGCATGGCGGCGCGCCGCCCGCGCCATCCCGCCCACGTCCGCAACACCACCATCAGCAGATAAAACGCCCACGTGGCCAGCGAAATCAGGATGGCGGGCTTGCCGATCCAGCGGGCGCCGTACTCGATCGAGGCCCAGACCGAGGCGACGACCACGGCCAGCGTGAGGGCGACGAAGCCCGCATTCATCGCCCGGGTGATGAGCTGGTCGAGGGTCTCGAGCGGCGGCAGCCGGTCCGGGGCCAGCCGCGCGAGCCACCCGTGCGCCTCGTGCCGGCGCTTCAGGCGGCGCTCCTGGATGAGATAGAAAGCCGCGCCGGTGGCCGAGACCAGCAATCCGCTGATCCCGATCAGCACAAGAAAGATGTGCCCCGCCAACAGGGCGCCGCGCAGGTTCTGCCGCTCCCAGGCCGAGGCCGGGGCGCCGGCCGCGGCGATCCAGGCGAGCACCGTGACCAGCGGGAAAAAGAAGACGCAAAGCCCTTCGAAGCGGTAGCGCCAGTCGATGAACAGGTAGGCCAGAGCCAGAATGAGCGCGCACAGCGAGGCAGTTTCGAAGAAATTGTTGGCCGCCAGCTGGCCCACCGCCACGCTGCGCTCGACGATGGCGACGAAGTGCAGCACGGCGGCGGTCTGAAAGGCTGGCCGGGCCAGCGGGAACGGCTGCTGCTGCCGGCGCAGCAACACAAGCACCGGGTGGATGAAGGCGAGCGTGTAGAGGACGGCGGCCGCGCGCAACCAGAGCAGGCTCAGATCAGGCATGAGTAGGATGAAAAAAGCCGGCCCGCAGCCGGTACGTTTCGAGTATAGCGCCCCGGCGCGGCGCGCATCCGGCGGCCTGCGGACGGCGCGCTTCGCCGCCGCGGGTCGCCCCGCGCAGGCCGGCGGTGGCAAGATAACAGCATGACTCTGAACCTGAAAGGGAAAACGGCCCTGGTGACGGGCGGCTCGCGCGGCATCGGACGGGCCATTGTCGCGCGCTTTCTCCAGGCGGGGGCGGATGTCGCCTTCTGCGCGCGCAGCGAGGATTCGGTCCGGCAAGGGCTTGAGGAGCTGCGGCGGCAATTTCCCGAAGAAACCCTAAAACTCCGCGGCCGTGCCGCCGATGTTCGGAGTGAGGCTTCCGTTCGGGAGTTGTTCGAATGGATGGACCTCGAGATGGGTGGGCCGGACATCCTGGTGAACAACGCCGGCGTGGGCGTGTTCAAGGATGTGGCCGCGCTCGGACCCGAGGAGTGGAACCAGGTGATCGAGACGAACTTGGGCGGCGTTTACCACTGCTCGCACCAGGCGATCCCGCGGATGCGGGCCCGGGGCGGAGGCTGGATCGTGAACATCGGCAGCCTCGCCGGCCGGAACGCATTCGCCGGGGGCGCCGCCTATAACGCCACCAA
>Ga0308405_1000948_pt1 | contig 15470 bp, 10 predicted proteins | sample HotsprSampleMS13_FD_203473 | JGI IMG/M metagenome (GOLD analysis project Ga0308405, IMG submission 203473) | Hot spring phototrophic mat microbial communities from Mushroom Spring, Yellowstone National Park, Wyoming, United States - 20060912_MS13 ...
GCTGGGCCAGAAAGGGGTCGGGGGCCTCGGAGAGGGGGAGGCCCCGGGTGACCAGGCGGGTGCGGGTGCGGCACTTCTCCCGGATGAGCTCCAGGGCCTCCTCCACCCGGTCGTCCTCGAGGCCGATCAAAAGCGTGGTGTTTCCCTCCCTGAGGAAGCCCCCGGTGGAGGCCAGCTTGGTGGACTGAAGGCCCCGCTCCAAGAGGGCCTTGGTGAGCCCGGGGGCGTCCGTGTCCTGGACGATGGCCACGATGAGCTTCATTGGGCCTTATTGTACACCCCGTGCCACTCCTGGAGGCTTCGCACCTCTAGGGGCTTTTCCCGGGCCCTCAGGATGGCCTTGAGGCTCCAGAGGGCCCCTTCCTCCGTGGTGATGAAGGGAAGCCCCGCCTCCACCGCCCGTCTTAGCTCGGGGTGGGGGACGAGGCTGATGAGGAGGTCGTACTCGCCCTCGCTTAAAGCGAAGCCCGCCTCCCGGTAGGCCTCCTTGAGCGCCTCCACCCCTTCTCCCTCGCCGATGAAGCGCACCCGGCCAAAGAGGGGAAGCCTCTGCCCGGCCCCCAGCTGGGCTTTGTAGTAGGCCAGGTAGGGGTCCTCGTCCTGGCCCATGCTCTCCCCGGTGGAGCGCATCTCGGGCCCCAGGACGGGGATGACCCCGGGGAACTTGAGCCAGGGGATGACCACCTCCTTGACGGCGAAGTAGGGGGGCATGGGGTCCAGGTCCCGCACGCCGAGCTCCTTCAGGCTTTTGCCCACGGCGATCAGGGCCGCCAGCTTGGCGAGGGGCACGCCGATGGCCTTGGAGACGAAGGGGACGGTGCGGGAGGCCCTTGGGTTGGCCTCGAGGATGTAGACCTCCTCACCCAGCACGGCGTACTGCACGTTCAAAAGCCCCCGGACCCCCAGGGCCAGGGCCAGGCTTCGGGTGTAGGCCTTGACCTTGGCCAGGGCCTCTTGGGAGAGGTGCACGGGGGGCAGGACCGTGGCCGAGTCCCCCGAGTGGACCCCGGCCCGCTCCACGTGCTCCATCACCCCGGCGATCAGGACCTCCTCCCCGTCGGAGAGCGCGTCCACGTCCAGCTCCAAGGCCCCTTCCAGGTAGCGGTCCAAAAGGATGGAGGGCTTCTCCTGGAGGGGCTCGTAGACCTCCTCCAGGTAGCGCTTAAGCTCCTCCTGGCTCCTCAGGACCCGCATGGCCCGCCCCCCCAGGACGTAGCTGGGCCGGGCGAGGAGGGGGAAGCCCACCTCCTTTGCAAGCTCCAGGGCCTCCTCCGGGCTTTTCGCCACCCTCCCCTCGGGCTGGGGGATGCCGAGGCGCTGGCAGAGGCGATGGAAGGCCTCCCGGTCCTCCGCCTGGTGGATGGCCTGGAAGGGGGTGCCGAGAAGCCTTACCCCGGCCTCCTCCAGCCCCTTCGCCAGCTTCAGGGGGGTCTGCCCCCCCAAGGTGGCGATCACCCCCAGGGGCTTCTCGTGCTCCACCAGGTTGAGGACGTCCTCGAGGGTCAAAGGCTCAAAGTAGAGGCGGTCGGCGGTGTCGTAGTCGGTGGAGACGGTCTCGGGGTTGGAGTTCACCATGATGGTCTCGTAGCCCGCCTCCTTCAGGGCCCAGACGGCGTGGACCGTGGCGTAGTCAAACTCCACCCCCTGGCCGATCCGTATGGGCCCCGAGCCCAGGATCACCACCTTGGGCTTTTCCGAGGGCCAGACCTCGTCCTCCAGCTCGTAGGTGGAGTAGTGGTAGGGGGTGTAGGCCTCAAACTCGGCGGCGCAGGTGTCCACGGTCTTGTAGACGGGAACCACCCCCAGGGCCTTTCGCTCCCGGCGCACCTCCATCTCGCTTTGGCCCAGGACCTCCCCTATCCGGGCATCGGGAAGCCCCAGGCCCTTAAAGAACCTCCAGGACTCCCGGTCCCTGGGAGGGTGGTCCTTGAGCCAGGCCTCCGCCTCCACGATCTCCTGCATCTGGTGGAGGAACCAAGGGTCTATGCGGGTGGCCCGGTGGAGCTCCTCCACCCCCATCCCCCGCCTCAGGAGCTCCAAGACGGCGTAGATGCGGTCGGGGTTGGGGTAGAGCTTCCTTTCCAGGGCCTCGGTCTTCACCCCCGCCAGGGCCCTGACGTCCCGCTCCAGGCCCCTTAGGGCCTTCAGGAGGGCCTCCTTGAAGGTGCGGCCCATGGCCATCACCTCCCCCACGGACTTCATCTGGGTGCCGAGCTCGTCCCTGAGCCCCCCCAGGGTGTTGGGGAGGTCCATAAACTTCTCAAAGGCGAAGCGGGGGATCTTGACCACCACGTAGTCAATGGTGGGCTCAAAGGAGGCCGGGGTCTTGCGGGTGATGTCGTTGGGAAGCTCGTCCAGGCGGTAGCCCACGGCCAAAAGGGCGGCGATCTTGGCGATGGGGAAGCCCGTGGCCTTGGAGGCCAGAGCCGAGGAGCGGGAGACCCGGGGGTTCATCTCAATGACCACCTGGCGGCCCGTCTTGGGGTCCACGGCGAACTGGATGTTGGAGCCGCCGGTGTCCACCCCGATCTCCCGGATCACCGCCTTGGCGGCGTCCCGCATCCTTTGGTACTCCACGTCGGAGAGGGTCTGGGCGGGGGCCACGGTGATGGAGTCCCCGGTGTGGACCCCCATGGGGTCCAGGTTCTCAATGCTGGTGATGATGACCACGGTGTCGGCGTGGTCCCGCATCACCTCCAGCTCAAACTCCTTCCAGCCCAGCACCGACTCCTCCACCAAAGCGGTGTGGACCGGGGAGAGGGCCAGGCCCCGGGCCAGGACCTCCTTGAGCTCCCCTTCGTCTTTGGCGATGCCGCCCCCGGTGCCCCCCAGGGTGAAGGAGGGGCGGACCACCACGGGAAAGCCCACCTCCCGGGCGAAGTGGAGGCCCTCCTCCACGCTCCCCACCATCTTTCCCCGGGGGACCTCGAGGCCGATCCTCCGCATGGCCTTCTGGAACTCCTCCCGGTCCTCCCCCTTCTTGATGGCCTCCGCCTTGGCCCCGATGAGCTCCACCCCGTAGCGCTTAAGAATCCCCTCCTCGTGGAGGGCCATGGAGAGGTTGAGGGCCGTCTGCCCGCCCAGGGTGGGGAGGAGAGCGTCCGGGGCCTCCTTGGCGATGACCTTCTCCAGGGCCTCGAGGGCGAGGGGCTCCACGTAGGTCCTCTCGGCCAGGTCGGGGTCGGTCATGATGGTGGCGGGGTTAGAGTTCACCAGGATGGCCTCGTAGCCCGCGCCCCGGAGGGCCTTCACCGCCTGGGTACCCGAGTAGTCAAACTCGGCGGCCTGGCCGATGGTGATGGGCCCGGAACCGATGATGAGGATTTTCCTGAGGTCTCTTCTCGGCGGCATCGCGTACCCGGGGGACAAGCTTAGCACAGGGGGCCGCCCGGGCCAAGGGGGTTTGGCAAAGGTATTCGCTTTGGCCCGGGAAGATGCGCATAAAGTTGCGAACGCGCAGGGAGGGGTTCGGTATACTGACCCCATGCGTAAGGTGCGCCCCGAGGAGCTCCCCGCCCTTCTGGAGGCCGGGGTCAAGGTGGTGGACGTGCGCCCCCCAGAGAAGCGGGAGACCCCTTTGCCCTTTCCCGCCGAGTGGGTACCCCTGGAGAAGATCCAAAAGGGGGAGCACGGCCTGCCTAAGGTTCCCCTCCTCCTCGTCTGCGAGAGGGGGCTTTTGAGCCAGGTGGCCGCCCTCTACCTGGAGGCGGAAGGGTACGAGGCCATGAGCCTGGAGGGCGGCCTCAAGGCCTTGACGGGGGGGAGATAGCCCCTTAGAATGGCGGATGCTGAGCGTGGTGAGCGTAGCTCAGCTGGTTAGAGCACCGGACTGTGGATCCGGGGGTCGTGGGTTCAAGTCCCATCGCTCACCCCAATCCCGCCACCCCGAAAGGGGTGGTATTTTAGAGGAGGGCCTCGCCCTCCTTGCGAGGATGGCGGAACCGGTAGACGCGCCGGACTTAGGATCCGGTGGGGCAACCCGTGCGGGTTCAAGTCCCGCTCCTCGCACCAAAAGGGCGGGGCCCTGTTCTTGCGAGGTGAGGCGTGGCGGAGATCCTGGAGCGTTCCGGCTATCTGGTGAAGGTCCGGGTTGAGGTCCCGGCGGAAAAGGTGGAGGCCAGCTATCAGGCCATGCTAAAGGACCTGGCCAAAAGGGTCAGGATCCCGGGCTTCCGCCCCGGCAAGGCCCCCCTCAAGGTGGTGGAGGCCCGGCTTGGGCGGGAGGAGCTTCTTAAGGACCTCAAGGAGCGCCTGGTGGAGGAGACCTACCCCGAGGCCGTCCGGGAGTTGGGCCTTTTACCCGTGGCCGCCCGGGTGGTGGAGGAGGAGCTTAAGGAAGGGGAGGGCTTCCGCTACGTGGCCGAGGTGGAGAACTACCCCGAGGTGAGGCTTCCCGACTGGCGGAGCTTCTCCCTGGAGGTGCCTCCCCCTGAGGTCACGGAGGAGATGGTGGACAAGGCCCTGGAGGAGCTCCGGCACCGCTACGCCGAGCTTTCCCCCGTGGAGCGGGAGGCCAGGGAGGGGGACCACGTCTTCGTGCGCACCGAGGAGGGGGCGGAGTTCCCCATTGACCTCTCCAAGGCCCTGCCCCACGTGCGGGAGGCTCTCTTGGGGCGGAGGGCGGGGGATGTGGTCATGGTCCCTGTCCTGAACGACAAGGGCGAGAAGGTGCGGGAGGTGCGCACCGAGCTCCTCGAGGTCAAGACCCTGGAGCTTCCTGAGCTAGACGAGGAGTTCGCCAAGACCCTCGAGGCCGAGAGCCTGGAGGACCTGAGGGCCAAGGTGCAAGAAAGCCTCGCCCGCCAGGCGGAAAGGGCCTACCAGGAGGCCCGGGAGCGGGTTTTCCTGGAGAAGCTGGCCGAGGGCCTCGAGGCCGAGATCCCCCCCTCCATGCTGGAAACGGAGGAGCGGCACCTCCTGGAGCACCTGGCCGAGGACCTCTACCACCGGGGGGTTGGCCTGGAGGCTTACCTGAAGTCCCTGGAGGAGAAGGGCGAGCTTCCCAAGTTCAAGGAGGAGCTCCGCCAGGAGGCCCTGAAGCGGGTCAGGCGCTCCTTGGCCAAGGAGAAGCTCGCCGAGGAGCTCAGGCCCGAGGTTTCCGAGGAGGAGTGGCAGGCCTACCTGCAGGCGGTGGCCCGCTCCTACGGCATGAGCCTGGCCGAGCTCAAGCGGGAGTTCGGCGAGCGGGGCCTCGCCCGCCTGCGGGCGGCCTACCTCCAGGACAAGGCGGTCCGCGAGGCCCTGGCCCAAATCTGACCCCATTGGTGGCCCAGGGGGGGTTTCCCCCTGGGCTTGCCGCTAGAATGAGAAGAGGTATGGTGATCCCCTACGTCATAGAGCAGACCGCCCGCGGGGAGCGGGTCTACGACATCTACTCCCGCCTCCTCAAAGACCGCATCATCTTCCTGGGCACCCCCATAGACGCCCAGGTGGCCAATACCATCGTGGCCCAGCTTCTCTTCCTGGACGCGCAAAACCCCAACCAGGAGATCCGCCTCTACATCAACTCCCCCGGCGGGGAGGTGGACGCCGGCCTGGCCATCTACGACACCATACAGTTCGTCCGGGCCCCGGTTTCCACCATCGTCATCGGGATGGCCGCCAGTATGGCGGCGGTGATCCTGGCGGCGGGGGAGAAGGGGCGGCGCTACGCCCTGCCCCACTCCAAGGTCATGATCCACCAGCCCTGGGGCGGGGCCAGGGGCACGGCCAGCGACATCGCCATCCAGGCCCAGGAGATCCTCAAGGCCAAGAAGCTTTTGAACGAGATCCTGGCCCAGCACACGGGCCAGCCCCTGGAGAAGGTGGAGCGGGACACGGACCGGGACTACTACCTCTCGGCCCAGGAGGCCCTGGAGTACGGGCTCATTGACCAGGTGGTGACCCGTGAAGAAGCCTAGGCCTTTCTGCAGCTTCTGCGGCCTCCGCCCTCCGGAGACGGGGCGGCTTCTGGAAAGCCCCATTGACGAGGTCTACATCTGCGAGGACTGCGTGGAAAGGGCCCAGGAGATCCTCCGCCAGGGGGAGAGGCCCAAAGGCCCCACGCGCCTGCCCAAGCCCCAGGAGATCAAGGCCCACCTGGACGGGTACGTGGTGGGGCAGGAGGCGGCCAAGCGGGCCCTTTCGGTGGCCGTATACAACCACTACAAGCGCCTCCTCCACCCCGAGGTGGAGATCGGCAAGTCCAACATCCTCCTCATCGGCCCCACGGGCACCGGCAAGACCCTTCTCGCCGAGACCCTGGCCCGGTTTTTGGAGGTTCCCTTCGCCATCGCCGACGCCACCACCCTCACCGAGGCGGGGTACGTGGGGGAGGACGTGGAGAACGTCATCCTGCGCCTTTTGCAGAACGCCGACTTTGACGTGGCCCGGGCGGAGATGGGCATCGTCTACATTGACGAGATTGACAAGATCGCCCGCAAGTCGGAAAACCCCTCCCTCACCAGGGACGTCTCCGGGGAAGGGGTGCAGCAGGCCCTCCTCAAGATCATTGAGGGCACCATCGCCAACGTCCCCCCCCAGGGGGGCAGGAAGCACCCTCACCAGGAGTTCATCCCCGTCAACACCAAGAACATCCTCTTCATCCTGGGCGGGGCCTTTGAGGGCCTGGAGAACATCGTCAAGGCCCGCACCGAGCGCACCACCATCGGCTTCACCCGCCCCAGGGCCAAGGAAGAGCCTATGGAGGTCATCCCCGAGGACCTGGTGAAGTTCGGCCTCATCCCCGAGTTCGTGGGCCGGGCCCCCCTGATCGTCCAGCTCCACCCCTTAGGCGAGGAGGACCTGGTGCGCATCCTCACCGAGCCCAAGAACGCCTTGGTCAAGCAGTACCAGGAGCTTTTGCGCATGGAAGGGATTGAGCTTCGCTTCACCCAGGCGGCCCTAAGGGAGATCGCCCGCAGGGCCCTGAAGCGGGGCACGGGAGCCCGGGGGCTTAGGGCCATCCTGGAGAAGACCATGGTGGACCTGATGTTTGAGGCCCCGGGAAGCGGGGTGCGGGAGATCACCATTGACCTTCCCCACCTGGACCACCCCCTGAAGGCCCTGGAGGAGGCCAAGCTCAGGCAGGCCTCCTAGCCCTCCAGCTTCCTCACCAGCTCCTCCTTGAGGGCGAAGAGCCTCTCCGTGAGGGAGACGTGGTAGATGTGGGGGTTTACCAGGCGGCGCACCCCGGGGTCCAGCCGGGCCACGTCCCGGTCCCGTCGGGCCCTCAGTTCTTTTATGGAGAGGGGCGGGAAGAGGCGCTTGCCCCCTCGGAAGGCCTCCACCAGAAGGGGCTCGAGGGTGAAGGCCCCGGGGCTCAGGACCCGCCTCTTGGTGGGGTCCGTGGGGTGGCGCAGGGTGAGGGGCCTGTCCTCCCGCACCTCCTCCTCGGCCAGGGCCAGGAGGTCGGCGGTGGCCAGGCCCCTTTCGTCGTAGACCCGGTAGACCCGCTTGTGGCCGGGGTTCAGGATCTTTTCCAGGGAGTCTGAGATCTTGATGGCGGGGGCCCAGGCGCCGTTTTCCCTTATGGCCACCAGCTTGTATACCCCTCCCAGCGCGGGGTAGCCCCAGGAGACCACCATCCGGGTGCCCACCCCGTAGACCAGGCGCTTCAGGAGGGCCTCCGGCTCCACCCCGTAGCGGGGGGCTTCCTCCAGGATCTGGCTCTTGATCTGCCAGATCACCAGCTCGTCCAGGTCCCCCGAGAGGACGATCAGGGCCTCGAGGAAGCCCGCTTTGTCCAGTTCCCGGGCCACCTGGATGGCCAGGTAGGCCAGGTCGCCCGAGTCTATCCTGACCCCCACGTGCCGGTGGCCCTTTTTGCGCAAGGCTTCAAAGACCTTGATGGCGTGGGGCAGGCCCGAGTGCAGGGTGTCCACGGTGTCCAGAAGGAGGATGGTGTCATCGGGGAAGACCTCGGCGAAGGCCTGAAAGGCCTCCTCCTCCGAGTGGCCCAGGGCCAAAAAGGCCTGGACCAGGCTGTGGGCGTGGGTGCCGGAGGAGGGAAGGCCCAGGAGGTGGGAGAGGGAGACGGCGCTGGAGCGGTCGGCCCCGCCGATCAGGCTTGCCCGGGTGGCGCCCTCCCCCCCCTTGCCGGGGGCCCGCCGCAGGCCGAACTCCAGCACCACCGCCTCCCCGGCCGCCTCCCGCACCCGGCTGGCCTTGGTGGCGACCAGGGTCTCGTGGTTGATGCGGTTGAGGAGGGCGGTCTCCAGAAGCTGGGCCTGGAGGAGGGGCCCCTCCACGCTGATGAGGGGGACCTGGGGGTGGGCCACCCGGCCCTCGAGGTGGGCCCTCAGGGTCAGGCCGGAAAACCCCCCCATCGCCTTCAGGTAGGCCAGGTAGTCCTCGGAAAAAAGGGGCCTGCCCGAGCGGCTTTTGAGGGTCCGGAGGGCATTGAGCTCCGCCTCGCCAAACCGGGCCTCCTCCATCCAGGAAAGGAGGGGGTCCAGCCCGGCGAAGACCGTGTAGCCCGCCTGGTGGGCCCCGTAGTCGGGGTTTCTTCGGTAGAAGGCCTCAAAGAGGGCTTCGCGCTCGTGGAGGCCCATCCGGAAGTAGACCTGGCCCATGGTGAGCTGGTAGAGGTCGGTGTAGAGGATGCCGAAGGGGTCCATGGGGGTAGCATAGCCCCTCTTTTCCGGCTACACTAGCGGGATATGGTGGAGGTCCACACCTGCAGTCCCGGCTGCCGCCACCACCTGGGTGGGGCGGGCTGGGGCGAGGCTCCCCTGGTGCGCCTGGGCTACAACAAGGAGGCCCGGGCCCGCAAGTTTCCCTACCTGAAGGCCCTTCTGGAAAGGCCGGTCATCTTTGACGGAGCCATGGGGACCGAGCTTCAGAAGCGGGACCTGACCCCGGAGGACTACGGGGGGGAGGCCTACTACGGCTGCCCCGAGGTCCTGAACGCCACCCGGCCCGAGGTCATCCGGGAGATCCACCTGGCCTACCTGGAGGCGGGGGCCGAGGTGGTAGAGACCAACACCTTCGGGGCGCTCCGCCATGTTTTGGCCGAGTACGGGCTGGGCCATAGGGCCGAGGAGCTCGCCTACCTGGGGGCCAGGCTCGCCAAGGAGGCCGCCGAGCCCTACGGGGCCTTCGTGGCCGGGGCCTTGGGGCCGGGGACCAAGCTCATCTCCCTGGGCCAGATCACCTGGGACGAGCTTTTTGCGGCCTACAAGGAGGCGGTGCGGGGGCTCCTTAGGGGCGGGGTGGACCTGGTCCTTCTGGAGACCGCCCAGGACATCCTCCAGGTGCGGTGCGCCGTCTTGGCCGCCCGGGAGGCCATGGCCGAGGTGGGGCGGGAGGTGCCCCTCCAGGTCCAGGTGACCATTGAGGCCACGGGCACCATGCTGGTGGGCACCGACGAGCAGGCGGCCCTGGCGGCCCTGGAGAGCCTCCCCATAGACGTGGTGGGGATGAACTGCGCCACGGGTCCCGATCTCATGGACAGCAAGATCCGCTACTTCGCCAAGAACAGCACCCGCTTCGTCTCCTGCCTTCCCAACGCCGGCCTGCCCCGCAACGAGGGGGGGAAGGTGGTCTACGACCTCACCCCCGAGGAGCTGGCCAGGTGGCACCGCAAGTTCGTGGCCGAGTACGGGGTGAACGCCGTGGGGGGGTGTTGCGGCACGGGGCCGGAGCACATCCGGCGCGTGGCCGAGGCGGTGCGGGGGCTTCCCGCTCCAGAGCGCCCCAAGGCCTTTCCCCCGCAGGTGGCCTCCTTGTACCTGGCGGTGCCCCTCAAGCAGGAGGCAAGCGTATTCCTGGTGGGGGAGAGGCTGAACGCCACGGGGAGCAAGCGCTTCCGGGAGATGCTCTTTGGGAGGGACCTCGAGGGCATCCTGGCCCTGGCGAGGGAGCAGGTGGAGGAGGGGGCCCACGCCCTGGACCTCAGCGTGGCCTGGACGGGGCGGGATGAACTAGAGGACCTCCGCTGGCTTCTTCCCCACTTGGCCACGGCGGTCACCGTGCCCTTCATGGTGGACTCCACCAGCCCCGAGGCCATGGCGCTGGCCCTGAAGCACTTGCCGGGCCGGGTTCTCCTCAACTCCGTGAACCTGGAGGACGGCCTGGAGAAGTTTGACCGCGTGGCCTCCTTGGCCAAGGCCCACGGGGCGGCCCTGGTGGCCCTCACCATTGACGAGAAGGGCATGGCCAAGACCAGGGAGGAGAAGGTCCGGGTGGCCCTCAGGATGTACGAGCGCCTCACCCTTCACCACGGCTTTCGCCCCGAGGACCTCCTTTTGGACCTCCTCACCTTCCCCATCACCCAAGGGGACGAGGAAAGCCGCCCCTTGGCCCGGGAGACCCTCCTGGCCATGGAGGAGCTTAAGGAGAGGCTTCCCGGGGTGGGGTTCATCCTGGGGATTTCCAACGTCTCCTTTGGCCTCAAGCCCAGGGCCAGGCGGGTGCTGAACTCGGTTTTTCTGGACGAAGCCAGGAAGCGGGGCCTCACCGCCGCCATCGTGGATGCCGGCAAGATCCTGCCCATGGGCCAGATCCCCGAGGAGGCCTACGCCTTGGCCCTGGACCTCATCTACGACCGGCGGCGGGAGGGCTATGACCCCCTCTTCGCCTTCATGGCCTACTTTGAGGCCCACCAGGAGGACGTGGGCGCCAAGGAGGATGCCTTTTCCGCCTTGCCCCTTCTGGAGAGGCTAAAGCGGCGCGTCGTGGAGGGGCGGAAGGGGGGCCTCGAGGCCGATCTGGAAGAGGCCCTCAAGGCCGGGTATAAGCCCCTGGACCTCATCAACGGCCCCCTCCTCGAGGGGATGAAGGAGGTGGGGGAGCTCTTCGGAGCGGGAAAGATGCAGCTTCCCTTCGTCCTCCAAGCGGCTGAGGTCATGAAGCGGGCCGTGGCCTTCCTGGAGCCCCACATGGAGAAGCGGGGCCAGGGCAAGGGCAAGATGGTCCTGGCCACGGTGAAGGGGGACGTGCACGACATCGGCAAGAACCTGGTGGACATCATCCTGACCAACAACGGTTACCAGGTGATCAACCTGGGCATCAAGGTGCCCATTGAGGAGATGCTGAAGGCGGTGGGGGAGCACAGGCCCCACGCCCTGGGCATGTCGGGCCTCCTGGTCAAGAGCACCGTGGTCATGAAGGAGAACCTGGAGTACATGGCGGAAAGGGGCTACGCCCTCCCCGTCATCCTGGGCGGGGCCGCCCTCACCCGCGCCTACGTGGAGGAGCTGAAGGCCATCTACCCCAACGTCCACTACGCCGAGGACGCCTTTGAGGGTCTGAGGCTCATGGAGGAGCTCACCGGCCACGCTCCCCCTGAGCTCACCCGGCGGGAGGTCAAGGGGCGGGAGGCTTCCCTTCCCCGGGTGGAGGTGAAGGCCAAGCCCGTGGGCGAGCCCGTCTTCATCCCCCGCCCGCCCTTTTTCGGGGTGCGGAAGGAGGAGGGGCTGGACCTTCCCACCATCGCCCACTACGTCAACAAGCTGGCCCTTTACCGGGGCCAGTGGGGCTACAGCCGAAAGGGGCTTTCCCGGGAGGCCTGGCAGGCCCTGGTGGAGAGGGAGGCGGAGCCTGTATTCCGGAGGCTCCTCAAGGAGGCCAGGGAAGAGGGGTGGCTTAAGCCCAGGGTCCTCTACGGCTTCTTCCCCGTGGCCCGGGAAGGGGAGGAGCTTTTGGTGTTCAGCCCAGAGACGGGGGAGGTTTTGGAGCGCTTCCCCTTTCCCCGGCAAAAGGGCGGGGGGCTATCCCTTTTGGACTACTTCCGCCCCCGCTTCGCCCCGCCCCTGGGGGACGAGGCGGCCTGGATGCCCGAGGCCGCCTTCCGGGCAGGGGCCCGGGACGTCCTGGGGGTGCAGCTTGTCACCATGGGGGAGGAGCCTTCCCTCAAGGCCAAGGCCCTTTTTGAAAGCGGGGCCTACCAGGACTACCTCTTCGTCCACGGCTTCAGCGTGGAGATGACCGAGGCCCTGGCGGAGTACTGGCACAAGAGGATGCGGCAGATGTGGGGCATCGCGGGGAAGGACGCCACCGATGTCCGCAAGCTCTTCCAGCAGGGCTACCAGGGGGCCCGTTACTCCTTCGGCTACCCCGCCTGCCCAGACCTTTCCGACCAGGCCAAGCTGGACCGCCTCATGGGCTTTTCCCAGATCGGGGTGGGGCTGACGGAGAACTACCAGCTCGTCCCCGAGCACAGCACCAGCGCCCTGGTGGTCCACCACCCCGAGGCCCGCTACTTCAGCGTGGACTGACCCTTTTCCTTCGGCCCACCATGCCCGGTAACTTCCCCTTGCCGGGGCCCCCATGCTGGCTTGGGCCAGCATGGGGTGGCATTAGACCCACCAGGCGACGGGGCGGGTGGGGAAGGCCCTGGGGGCCACGGCCTCCCCCTTGGGGTGGCGCTCCATGGCGTAGTGAGGGAAGGCGTAGACCTCGAGGACCTCCTCCACCAGGTTCACCAGCCAGACCTCGGGGATGCCCGCCTTCTGGTAGAGGGGAAGCTTCAGGGCGCGGTCCTGGACCAGGGTGGTGTCGGAGATCTCCACCAGAAGCAGAACGTCCTCGGCCCTAGGGGGCCTCTGGTCGTAACGGCTTTCCGGGGGAGCCAGGAGGACCAGGTCCGGTTCTGGCTCCGACACCTCGGAAAGAAGGATGGGAATCTGGGAGACGACCAGGGCCTCGTCCCCGAAGGCTTCGCTGAAGACCTTGGTGAGGTGGATGAGGTAGCGGATGTGGTTTTTCCCCATGGGCGACACGGCGTACACCTCCCCCTCGAGGAGCTCCACCCGTTCGGGGAGGGCCCCCGCCTCGTAGGCCTTGTGGTAGGCCTCCACCGTGAAGCGGTGCTTGACCATCTCCCCTGAGTATACTCTGGCCGTGCTGGGCCTCTTTCAGGCCGCGAGGGCCCTGGGCCTCCGCCCGGTCCTCCTGGAGTCCTTGGGGCCAAAGACCCCCTTTTCCCGGCTCTCCCTCCTGGGGCTAAGGCCCCGGCACCGCCTCGAGGTCCTGGAAGGGCGGCTCTACCTGGACGGGCGCCGGGTGGGGGAGGCTTTGGACCTCTTCCGCCACCTGGAAAAGGGCCTGGGGCGGGGCTTCTTCCCCGCCTGGATGGGCTTTTTCGCCTACGAGTTCGCCCGCCACCTGGGGCTTCCCACCCACCCGCCCGTGCCCGGCCTTCCCGAGGCCGCCTTCTTCTACTACCCCGAGGGCTTCGCCTTCCTGGAGGGGCGGCTCGTGGAAAGGCCCACCCTCCCTATCCGGCCTTCCCCCTACCTCCCCCCGCCCTTGCCGCCGCTTCGCCTCTATAGCGACTACCCCGAGGCCCGCTTCCTGGAGGGGGTGAGGGAGGTCCAGGAGCGGATCCGGGCCGGGGTGGTCTACCAGGTAAACCTCTCCCACCGCTTCCGGGCCCAGGGCGCTCTGGACCCCCTGGCCCTTTACGCCCGCCTCCGGGCCCAAAACCCCTCCCCCTTCATGGGGCTTCTGGAGGGGGAAGGCTGGGCGGTGGTCTCGGGGAGCCCGGAGCGGCTTTTCCAGAAGGTGGGGGCCAGGGTCTTGACCCGGCCCATCGCCGGGACCAGGCCCCGGGGACGGGAGGAGGCCGAGGACCTCCGCCTGGAGGAGGAGCTCCTCTCTTCCCCCAAGGAGCGGGCCGAGCACGCCATGCTGGTGGACCTCCTGCGCAACGACCTGGCCAAGGTGGCCCTGCCGGGCACGGTGCGGGTAAGGGAGCTTTTCACCGTGGAGCGCTACGCCCACGTCATGCACTTGGTCTCCGAGGTGGAGGGGTACACCCGGGCCTCGTTGGGGGAGGTCTTCGCCGCCCTCTTCCCTGGGGGGACCATCACCGGGGCCCCCAAGGGGACGGTCATGGAGGCCATCCGGGACCTGGAGCCCGCGCCCCGAGGGGCCTACACGGGAAGCCTGGGGTACGTCTCGGGGAGGGGGGCGGACTTCAATATCCTCATCCGCTCCTTGTATCAGGTGAAGGAGACCCTTTACTTCTCCGCCGGGGCCGGGGTGGTCATCGCCTCCGACCCAAACAAGGAGTACGAGGAGACCCTCCACAAAGCCGAGGGGCTCCTGAGGGCCCTCACGGGGGGCAGGCCGGGAAGCCCCCTGGCCCCGCCCAAGCCCACCGCCAGGTGGGCTCCCCCGCCCCCTCCCCGCCGCCTCGAGGCCCGGGTCCTCTTCCTGGAAAACCGGGATTCCTTCAGCCACAACCTGGTGGACTACCTGCGGGCCCTGGGGGCGGAGGTGGAGGTGGTGGACCAGGAGGAGGCCCCCAGGTTTTCCGGCTTCACCCACCTCCTGGTGGGCCCGGGGCCCAAGGACCCCTATAGGGCGGGAAGGGTCCTGGAGTGGACCAAGAGGGCCTTAGAGGAGGGCATTCCCTTCTTGGGGGTCTGCCTGGGCCACCAGGCCCTGGGGGTGGCCCTGGGGGTGGAGCTTTACCGGGAGGCCCCGGTCCACGGGGAGGCCCACCCCATCCACCACTCGGAGGAGGCCCTCTTCCGGGGCCTTCCCAACCCCCTGCCCTTCGCCCGCTACCACTCCCTGGCCTTAAGGCGCCTGCCCCCCGCCCTCCGCCTTTTGGCCTGGACGGAGGACGGGGTGCCCATGGCCATCTGGGACGGTAAGGTGGCCTTTGGGGTCCAGTTCCACCCGGAAAGCATCCTCTCCCCCTGGGGCATGGAGCTACTCGCCCGGTTTCTGGAGGTGGGATGAAGCGGGTTCTCCTTTCGGGCAAGCCCTTCGCCGAGCCCCTTCCCGAGGGCTTTCTTTACCACGGGTATAGCGTCTTCACCACCTTGAGGACCGAGGGGGGGAGGCCCCTTTGGCTGGAGGACCACCTGGCCCGCCTCCGCCGCCACGCCGAGGCCTTGGGCCTTGGCTACCCCGGGGACGAGGCCTTCCTCCAGGACCTAAAAGCCCTCCTCGCCGCCTTTCCCCAGGCCCCCTGCCTCCGCCTTCGCCTCACCGTGGGGGAGGGGGTGTGGCTCTCCGAGGCCAGGCCCTACGCCCCCCCGCCGCGGGCCCTCTACCGGGAGGGGGTGCGGGTCCACCTGACCCCTTACCGGGTCCACCCGGACCTCTTCCCCTACAAGACGGGCAACTACCTGCCCTACCGCCTGGCCCTGGAGGAGGCGAAAAGGCAAGGTGCCTTTGAGGGCCTCCTCCTGGACGAGAAGGGACACGTGGTGGACGGGAGCCGCACCAGCCCCTTGCTTTTTCGGAAGGGCACCCTCTACCTCCTGGAGGGGGGCCTCGAGGGCCTCACCCGGGAGAAGGTGGCCGAGGCGGCCCGGGAGCTTGGGCTAAAGGTGGAGCGGGTCCATTTGCGCCCGGAGGGGCTGGAGGGCGCCCTTCTCCTTGCCGGAAGCGGCGTGGGCCTTTTGCCCGTGGGCAGGCCGCCGGAGGCCCTTTTTCCCCTCATAGAGCGCTTCCTCCCCGCTTGCTATACTGAATAGCGGTACCGCCAGCCCGAAGGCTTTGGGCTGGTAGCCTTTTTTGCACGGGAGGAC
>Ga0308405_1000956_pt1 | contig 15391 bp, 8 predicted proteins | sample HotsprSampleMS13_FD_203473 | JGI IMG/M metagenome (GOLD analysis project Ga0308405, IMG submission 203473) | Hot spring phototrophic mat microbial communities from Mushroom Spring, Yellowstone National Park, Wyoming, United States - 20060912_MS13 ...
GGAGACCGAACTGGTCAAGCAGAAAGGAGACCGACGGCCCCAGCGGGATATCCGTTCCATGCCGCCGCACCACCTGAGTCGTCATCCAGACCAGCCACAACCGCGCAAACATGCCGTACGGAACCGGCTGCCGCTCGATTTTTCCACCGACGGACTGGTACCCGGCCTCGATGTGAAGCCAGCTGGACCAGTTTCTCCGCACGAAACGGTCTCCATTTACGCGCGATCGGGGAAGCGGGGTCTGACAGAAGAGCGAGGCCAGAAACACCACCTGGGTGGCGGGATACGGCGCATTGGTCACGGGTATGCGCCCTTCCGGACGAACCTCTCCGGGGACGGGCGGTATGGCAGCCTTCGGCCGTTTCATGGCAACTTCGGGACGCGGGGCAGGGTCCCTGCCGGTTCCCCGGACCGGCCTTTACGAACATATCCGCTTCGGCCGGGCCGGCAGGGAAAGCCGTTCCAGAATAACCGATGCTCCGTCCCGTTGTCATGCGGTTCCGTCCTACCCCCGCCGCTCTCGGCCCGCCAATTGTTTCCGCACAATTTCCCCGGACGGAATACCGGCTTCATCCGGCAAGCGTTGCCTGAAGTTGCCGGCAACTGCCGGCTACGATGGGACTGGGATCATGCCATGGGAGTTGCAGGGGCAGCCGGGCCAGATCCGCGTACCATGGATGCCGGGTGTCATAGCGGACGTGCTGGTACAGCCACAACAGCCTGGTCCAGACGTGCAGCCGCCACCAGGGATTGGGTTCCCAGTCGGGCTGACGACTGCGAAAAAAACGCCCCCAGATGGATTCCCCCGTCCGCTGTCCATTGACCGGATACAGCGGGCGGACGGTCTCTTCGGGCGGCACCCGCGAAAGCAGCAGGTCCCACCGTTCGGTCCGCACCCGGAACACGAACAGATCATCCCCCAGTTTTCCGTCCAGGTACCCGTCACTGGGGCGACCGGTTCCCGGACAGTAATCCACCACATCCTGCTGGTCCCAGTACAGCAGCAGCACATCGGCCAGGGGGTAGTGCTCCATGGCATAGACGAGATACTCATGAGGCGTCAGTGCGCGCAGGTTCCGCTGCCGGGCGGCGTGGACATAGGCGGCATAGCGTTCCCCTTCCCAGGCAAAAAAACTGGGCGCTTCGGGGTCATAAACTTCAGGCAGCAAAGGCGGGAGCCGTCTCATGCTCTCATGCCGGTCACATTCCCCCAGAAGGACCGTGAACCTCCCATCCCGGTCACTCCCCGAACGGTCACTCCCGCCCCGGCCACTGACGAGTGACGCCACGGGGACATGGCTTTCTTCCATGGGTACTTCCCTCCATCTGTCCCGCATCTGTCCCCGGCGATCCGGCAAACCTGTACTCATTTTGGTTTCCCTCTGTTTCCCGTTGGGCTTACGGAAGCTGTTGCAGCATCTGAAGCAGTTCCTGGTACTCCCGCTGCTGTGAGAGACCGGATGGCATTCCCGGCACCCACCCCGGTCCGGCAGGCGGCATGCCGGGACCGGTTCCAGTTCCGGGCATTCCCATTCGCGGTGGCATTCCCGGTGGCATTCCCGATGGCGGCATTCCCATTCCCGGCGTCCAGCCCGGTCCTCCCGGCGCGCCAAGCAGGGGCTGCAAGATACTTTCCACCCGCTGAATCTGACTCCCGTCAATTGTCGGAGGCAGTTCACTGACCAGGACATAGGCCATCTGATTGGCGGTTACCCGCAGCAGATACTGGGCCTGCGGTGGGGTTATCCAGCCGCCGCCCCAGCCGCCGCCCCAGCCGCCGCCCCAGCCGCCTCGTACTCCAATCGGATTCGGAAGGATGATATTGATGTCGCCGACATTCGGCAGGACCCAAAACGGCAGTCCCAGTCGCTGGTAAAGAATGTCCAGTCCGATCCCCAGAGTGCGGGCCAGGGCATAGGACCAGCGGGGATCAATCCGTTTGCGTTCGGCTTTCAGCCCCACCTCCCCGTCTTCACCATAGACCTCCCCCCCCACCGGAACCAGTTTCTGCTCCAGCGGATCGATGTATCCGATGAAACGCACGAAAATCCGCTCCGGCGGAACACCGTTGCCCCGGTTCATGAAGGAGGACAGGGTATTCCCATCCACCTGTCCAATCCACTGCGCCCCCCGTGGAACGCGCCAGTTCGGCCCGACCACTTCCCGGGTCGTTTCAAACCGCAGGTAACTCTGATTCACCTGATTGTCCTGTGTCGAAAAGGCTCCCAGCAACCGGACCTGGATGTAGGCGCCAAAGGGCGGTTTGCGCGAGGTTTTGGGCGCGGGCGGCATGACCGGCGGCGGTGGCAGCGGAGCCGGCTTCGGAGCCGGAGGAGGAGGAGGTGGTGGTGGTGGCGGCGGCGGTGGTGGCATCGCCCCGGACAAGGAAATGCTCTTCCCCCGGTAACTGATGGGCACGGACGGTGCGGCCGGAGCCGGCGCCGGAGCCGTCCCGGAAAGTGCCGTAATCACCGGCGGGGGGTCTTCAGCGGGAACCGGAGCAGAGGGGGCGGACTGAAACACCGGACTGTCCTGCCGTCTGCCCCGCGGCTCCCCGATGGTGTCCGTGATGTCCATCCGGGGGTTGCTGCGTGGACGTTCCACGGGAAGGGCCACTCCCCCCTTGGCTGGTGGTTCGGCCGCCCTGTCCACCCCTGCGCCCCCTCCCTGTCCGCCGGCCATCTGCCGGTCCTGGGTTTCGGTCAACTGGGCCACCTGTTGCTCCAGCTGTTTCTGCTGCTGCTCGAGTTCCCGCCGCCGGGCGGCATCGACCGTATAGGTGGCGGGCGACTCTCCGCTTCCACCACGCCAGTACAGAATTGCTCCCACCACAAGCAGGAAACCGATGCCCAGTGCAATCCGTCCGACCGGTAGTTTTCCCGGCTTTTCTTCGCCACCCGCTGCGGATGGACGGGATGGCCCGGCCGGCGCTCCGAAGGCCGGACGCGGCGCTTCCCCTGTGACCCCCTGATGCATGCTGTTTTCAACCGTTTCCTGCGACATGGCTTACGGCCTCCTGATCCGGAACTCCCGCGCCAGAATCGGGCGGTTGGCTTTTTCGGCGTCAATGAATCCAATTTCGAGTATCTGATTGTCCGACAGGACCGGGCGCGGGATGGCAATCCCGAAGTAGGCGGTCTCTCCCGGACGGATGACCGAATCCGTGCTGCCGGAAAGTGTCACCAGTGGAATCAGGCGTTCCGTGTTGACGATGGTTTTTCCATTCCGGGTGATGACAAAAATATCCGGGTCCAGACTGGCGAGATAGACCGGGCGCTCAGCTTTTTCATGCACGGTGATGGAGAGCACATAGCGCCGCAGTCCCGGAAAATCCGGCTCATCAATGATTTCCACAAAGCACACCATGGCGGGCCAGCGGCTGAAGGTCTGACGGGACTGTTTGACGTCAATCTGGGACAGCCAGTCCGTTGACTTCTGCTTCCGGTGGTTCTGCACCCGCCGTTCCAGATCGAGGCGCAGGGCATGAATCTGGGCTACGGACAATCCCAGGGACTGGTAGTATTCCGTAATGAGACGGTATTTCTCACGTTCGGCTGGGGTGGGCCCCGAAGCCCCCTCCCCCGCCCCCGGATTTCCTCCGGGACTCACCGGATTTCCACCTCCATAGCTTCCGCCTCCATACTGTACCAACTGAAACCGGGGGGTGGAACTCCACGCCGGGTCCGTCCCCTCTGCACCGCGCCAGGAATGCGTGACGTGCGTGGGCGTTTTACCTTCCAGCCGGTAGAGCTCCACCTCCGACACGGCGCCGCCCGCCGCCCCCGACCTGCTTCCCCGCTGTGCGTCGGATGCCGGGGAAGGGAACGGGGATGATTTCTTCTGGCGGGATTTGTCCCGAGGTGCATCTGCCAGCTGTGGATGCAAAACCTTTCCGTTTTCTCCGTCCACGGCCGTCCGCGGGGTTGCGGAAGTGACCTGTGCCTGGCGGCGCTCTTCAGCCGCAAGCTGCAGTCCCAGCATGGTAAAGGACGGGATTGACAGCGGACGCCGGTAGTCCCCCGCCGGCTCCTCACGGCTCCCGGTGGCGCCGGACGGCGCTGGCGTCCGCTCCGTTTCAGCGCGTCTGATGTCCGGGGCCGGTGATGTTTCCGGGGACCGTCCGTCCGTCGCCACCCCTGCCGATGGCATTTGGGTGGCGGGGGTAGGCGACCCGACGGGTGTGGCACCCGCTGTTACGGGAGACGGAACGGCTTCCGTCCGCGGCAGCGCCGAAGTGGGGCTGGGCGGTGGCGGGTTGACCGGAGACGGCATTCGCGCCGGGGCCTGCCGGGGGGGCGGTTCCGGCGCTGACTCCCGTTCCGTCCCCGGTGAGGGGGTCCGGGCCTGATTGGCCGGCACGTCCGTCTTCCGGCGCTCGGCCGGCGGCAGCGGCGGCAGCAACTCCGGCTGGGTTGGCGGCAGCGGCTGCTGTTTGGGGTCTTCCTCCAGAAGGGGCGATGTCGGACGGCGGACCAGATTCGTGGCCAGCCCCTTTTCCGCCCGGATACCCCGGATACGGGCAATGTCGTACTGCAGAATGATCCGGTGGTCGTTGTCTTCAATCCGGTCGACCGGCTCAAAGATGAGCGTGACAAACAGTCCCGAGATGAACTGCAGGGAATGCGCCGTCTGGGTGCGCATGGTCGGGTCAAAGTTCGGGCCCGGCCGGAAAACAACTGGGTCATTGGGCTTGTGGTCTTTGTCAATATCGACTTCGACGATGTTCTGGTTGCCCGGATGGACGGCATAGAGGGCATCGGCCAGTGGAAACTCCACCACGACCACACCGTTCGGGGCCAACCGGACCCGATGCGTGACGCTTTCCGAGGTCACCTGGACTTCCGGGGAGCGTCCCGTCCCCCCGGAGAGTCCCGGCGGGGTGGCGGAAGCCAGACGCACCCCACCGCCCGGTCTGGCCCGCTCTGCCCTCTCCTGTCCGGGTCCGTCCTCCGGGCCGCTTTCGGTGATCCGCTTCGCATTCCGTGTCCCCGGGGAACGCTCCCCGGTCTGCCTGGCTCTCCTCCGGACGGCGCGGCGGGACGGCTCGCGCCGCTCCCTTCCCCTGGCCGCCGCGCCCGCTGTTTCGGGGTTTCCGCTCCGCCCCAGCGTCTGCCGGGACAGGCCCGTCACCGGTGAAAACAGAAGCCAGCCCCCCAGCGCCAGTCCCAGCGCGCGGCGCCAGCCCGTCCGGGGAAAAGGCACGGAACCGCTGCTGACCGGACCGTGACGGCCAGTGATGCCGCCCATTCCCGGTTCTGGCTCCCCCTTCCCGCTGAACGGTTCCATTCTGATCACCCCCATGGTCATCATGTGAATGCTTTTCTGTTCTTTCATCGCAGCACCTGGTAACTGAACCCGACAATCTGGACTCCGGTCATCATGTTTTCCGGGCGGCGGCCCGCCGGGTCGTCAATGAGCCGGATGGTGAACTGAAGCTGACGTTTTTCCTGCACGGGGGAAGCGTTGACGATTTTGACGATGGACTGCTCCCCGGTAACCCGGAAGAGATAGTCGTCATCGGGGTCGGGAACGACCAGTGTTTCCTTCCAGGTGGCTTCCCAGCGTTCCTGGACTTCCGTTTCCACGACCCGCTCATTGATGAGGTACTGTGTGAAACGGACGTCGGCTCCGGGGGCGCACCACCTTACGAGCGCCAGCAGTTCGAGATTGCGTGCCGTACGGACCTTGCCATCCGCCGACCTGTCCACGATGGCCTGGGAAATCGTGCAGTAACGGCTGACCCACTGGGAAGCGGCATAGCGGCGTTCGGCAAAACCCGGGCGGTCAGCTCCGACGGACACGGTCAGGGGCTCTCCGACCTGATAGTTCCGGCCATTGATGCTTTCAAGATGTTCACTGCTGGCCACCAGGCTCCCGTCGGGTGCCCGGACGGTTTCACGGCGGATGACCACCGTCACCTGCTGTGGACGGCGAAAGACGGCCCAGGCGCTGACACCGATGAGCAGCATCACCAGTATCACCAGGATGCCGTTGCTGGCCGTCAGCCAGAGAATCTGCTGGGCGTCACCCGGATGTCGCCAGGTTCTCCAGGAAGTCATGGCTGCTCTCCATTCATCTGAAAGATATAGATGCTTCGCGCCGGACGGGGCTGCGGACGCTCCGTTGCCTGTTCATCCAGTTTTCCGCCTTCACCCGTGGCCACCACCGTTGCGGCGATGAGCCCCGCCGGACTCCGTCCGTTGGCAGACTCGATGTAAATCCTTCCAGCCCGGCGTGGCGCAGCGGCCACCGGCGGCGCCATCGGCGGCGGCAGGGATGGAAGGAGCATCCCACCCGGCTGACTGCCCGGCTGATAGCCGGAAGGTGGGGACAGGATAGCGGCCACATACTGCCGGGTCTCACGGTACGGTGGCAGGGGAAGCACCCGGCGGCCGGCATTGATGACCTTGTGTCCCACCCGCCGGGACTCCCCCCGCTGGTAGGCTTCCACGGCCACCGGACCGGCATTGTATGACGCCAGGGCTGACGGAATATGCCCCCGGAACCGCACGAGCATCTGCCGGAGGTAACGCGCGCCCCCCCGCAGGTTCTGTTCCGGGTCATAGGGATTGACGCCCAGGTGGCGTGCCGTTTCGGGCATTAACTGGGTCAGCCCGATGGCCCCCACTGGCGAACGGGCCCGCGGATTGAATCCGGACTCCTGGCGGATAAGACGCAGGAAGAGCCAGGCTGGGACGCCCTCCTCGCGGGCGACGGCCAGCGCCCGCTGCTGCCAGTAGTGCCGTTCGGCCTGCCGTTCGGTCTGCCGCCCCCCGGTTTTTCGCCGGTGTCCCGTCACCCCCGGACGGGACCTGGCGCCTACCGGACGGCGGCGCGGCGCCGGAGGTATCCCCCGCGTATCGGACGGGATATGTCCCAGTGTCCGGTTGGTGATCAGGGCCCCGGCATCCGGGCGGCCCAGCGGGGCCTCACCGCCGGGCCCGGCCGCCGCCGGGACATGGCCGAAAAGCAGTATCATGGCGGTGAGCACCAGTCCGGCCGAACTGAAAACACTCATGGGAAGACGCCGCGGTCGTCCTCTTGTCAGGTTCAGTTGCATGGCTGACTCCCTTCCTCTATCCGGTTACTGTGTGGTAACAAGCAAAAACTGCGCCAAAGTTTTCTCCACCATGTCACCCGCGCCGCATGAAAGCCACCCCGGAATCTGAACATGGGTGGGAACCGGACCTTTTCCGGTGAAATTCAGTCACCTTCGGCGGGATCAAAATCTTGTTTTGTGTCAGAAAAGAAATAGAATCCCAGTCACTCGTTTCTCAAATGAGCCACATTCTGCGGGTTCATCACCGGAAGCATTCAGCGGGGACAGATCATGAGTGAAACAATTACACCAGCCAACCTCTGGGGTGGATGGGAGCGTCTTGGGTATCTTCCCTTCAACACGCCACCCAATTTTTTTGAGAGCTGGCTCACCGCCTGCCAGACCCAGACCGGTTCTCCAACCGACATCTGGTACCGCCCCTGGGTCCAGGCTTTCTGTTACCATGCCCTGGGTCTGGACGATCAGGTTCGCAACCTGTGGCCGCAGATGGTCGCTGAAAAGGAACCGCCCTTTCTGGGCTGGCAGTTGCTGGTCCGGATTGCCCTGCGGCGGGGGCAGCCGGAGGAAGCGGTCGCCCTGGCCCTGCGGGGGCTGGCGCAGACCGAAAACTTCATCCCGGAAGACCTCTCGACCCTGCCGGTCGAATCCCCCCGCGCCTGGCCGCTGCTGTCCCTGCTGTTACAGGCGCTGCTCTATGCGGGTGAATCCGGGCGCGGACTGGAGATTCAGCAGCGGCTCCCCGACAAGCTCTGGGAATACACCCTGGCCGATGACATTGCCCTGGATATCTGTCTGGTCACCTTTCTGCTGGGGCAGCACCAGTCCTGTCTGGACCGGATGGTCGCCCTGACGGACACCCTGTACCAGCGGGCGCTGGGCTACCGGAGCGATCTGGTGCCGCTGGTCCTGCTGATGTACGCCGTGACGGACCTATTGAGCGGGAATCTTTCAGGCGCAGCCGGACGCCTCGAACGGGCCTATGAGCACCGGCAGTCCCTGAACCTGCTGGGGCGGCAGTCCAGCCTGTCCTGGCTGGACGAGGCCCTGACCTATGGCTGGCGGCTGGTTTCCCCGTTCAGCAAGGCCCCCACCCATCTCCGGCACCTTCCGACGCTGACGTACATCACTTCGCTGTCCCGTCCGCTGCACCTTTTTTTCTTCATTCTGGACACCATGGGACGGATGTTCCGCCGGTTGCCGGTCGAGCGGCAGCCGACGCCGGAGGAAAGCCGGGCCCTTCCTTCCTGGCTGCGCTTTCTGGGGCGGCTGTCCGAAGCCGATCTTCCGGGCGCGTTACGGGGGTGGGAGTTGTGGTACCACACCTCCCAGCGCTCTGACCCGTCGCCGCTGGACCGCGCGCGGCTGGAAAGCTGGCTGGGGAACATGGGGGAACTCGGGCAGGCGCTTCGTCAGCAGATGCGCCACGCCTATCACACGCAGTCGGTTCAGGTCTGCCCCCAGATTGACTCCCAGCAGCTTTCCCCGGAACAACTGCTTCAGGTGGCGCGCCTGTCGCGCTCCTCGGCCTGGGTCCGCCAGGGGGGGGACCTGGCGCTCGTGCCTTCCTCCGACGAAACCCTCGATGTCTATCTGACCTGGGAACGCGAGCGGGAGCATCCGCCGGACTGGCTGGTCGTGGAAACCGCCAGTCAGGCCATGGGGGCCAACGGTGTGGCCCGGCTGCTGCTCGAGGCCTGGCAACTGCGTCAGCGGCTCAATCTGGCCGAGGATGAAATCCTGAACCTTTCCCGGCGTCTGGCGCCGGCCATCATCCAGCCCCCCAGCGGCGATGACGGTCCGCCGCTTCCTCTGACCATCCCCCTGCTGGGCGTCTCCGAGCCCATCCGCAAGCTTCGGGAGATGCTCCGGACGCTGCATGTCAATCAATCCATCCTGCCGGTGCTCATCATGGGCGAAACCGGCACCGGCAAAGAGGTCGTCGCCCGGGCCCTGCACGACGTCAGCCCCCGGGCCAAAAACCGGTTCCTGCCGCTCAACTGCGCCGGTTTTTCGCGTGAACTGCTGGCTTCCGAACTGTTCGGCCATGTCAAGGGGGCCTTTACCGGCGCGCATGAAAACCGCCTGGGAGCCATCCGGGAAGCCGAAAACGGAACCATCTTTCTGGATGAAATCGGGGAGATGCCGATTGAACAGCAACCGGTGCTTCTCCGCTGGCTGGAATCCGGCGAGGTCCGTCCGGTGGGCAGCTCGCAGAGCTATCGCTCCAATGCCCGGCTGATTGCGGCCACCAACCGCGATCTCGTGCAGATGGTGAAGGAAAAGCTATTCCGGGACGACCTGCTCGCCCGGCTCAGCGTGCTGGTCATCCGGCTGCCGCCGCTCCGGGAGCGTCCTGAAGACATTCCCATCCTGGCCAATTACTTCCTGGGCATACTGCGCAAGGGGGCGACCCTGACCCAGGCCTGTCTGGACTACCTGGTCAGTTACCGCTGGCCCGGCAATGTCCGTGAACTGCGCAGTGTCCTGCAGCGGACCGTGGCGCTGCTGCCGCCGGATGTGGAAGTCATTGACGTCGGTCACCTCCAGATGGACAAGCCGGTTTCCCGCCGCGGCCGCCGTCCTTCCGGGGAACTGTCTCCGGCGGCCTCTGCCGGCGAAGCCGTCCCGGAGACGGAAACCTCCGAAGACCGCTGTCTCGTGGATTTGTCCTCCTATGTGGAGGAAGGCAACTATCGCGGGGGGATTGATGCGGCAGGCATGGCCATGCTGAACAAGGCCTTTCAGCGTTATGGGGTCTGGGAGCGGGCTTATCAGCACTTCCGCATCTCCCGGATTACCCTCATCCGGCTGCGCAAGCGTTTTCAGCAGTCGGAACAGGAGCGTCCGGCTCCACCCGATGAAAAAGCGTCCGGCTCCACTTCCGGACCACTGGTTTCCTCCGGGCCCCGCACCCGCCCGTCGAAGGGGAGGCCCCGGATGCGCGCACCCATTGAGGACCGGACACAGCCGCCCCGAAACGGATAGTCCGTCGCCCCTGTTCCGCTTCCACGGGAACGGCATGTGCCATCATTTCCGCGGTCTGTCCGGCGGCAACCGGGTCCCCCCGGGATGCCCCAGGGGTCCGGGTCTGCGCCCCTTCCGGTTTCGGGAAGGGAAGCCCCCATGTATCCGTCCGGACACAATATCGCTTACATGGCGCATAGAGACACAGCCCGCTGGGTTGTTTTTCCGGTTTTGTACTTGTGCCTTGATTTTGATACTCATATAATGACGAACCTTGTCATGACTGGTGTTTTTCCTTTTGGCCGACTTTTGCCCGGCCATCCGGCCGCCAGTCTGTGTCCTCTTCCCATCCAGGTGGAGTTCAGGGTATGTCCGCTTTTTCACTCAGTCCCATTCGTCTGTGGCAGCATCTGTCCCGGTCCGATTCCCGTCCGGCGCTCAATGATCGCTACCGGTTCCTTCTGCCGCGGTCGGACATGCTCCGTTGCCGCTGTTTTCCGCTGCGTTTTGAAGGGAATGTGCTTTACGTGGCCACGGATTCCGCGCATGCCGCCGCCACCGAGGAACTGCTGTTGCGCCACAGCCAGGAGCCCAATTTCCAGCGACAGCTCGGAGTCCGCGGCCCCGTTGCCTACAAGGTGGAGATTTTCCGCCCGGAAGACATTGACAGAGCCCTTCAGTCGGCTTTCAAGACGCCCCCGACGACCCTGCAGATTGACTTCCAGCTGGCGCCCCTGCTGCCGATTGAGTATGCCCGGACCTACCGCATGCTGTTGTGCCGGGTGATTGGCACCCAGGTGGTGTTTGCGGTTGAGGGCGATGACGGGCGTAAACTGGCCGAGCAGCTCATTCACCATGGGGAACTGTCCCGGCAGCTGGCCCTGCGGTTGACAGGGAACGAGGATTTTGCCCAAAAGTTGCGGGTTTCCATCCAGATGGTTCCCACGGGGCTCATCGATGACTATTTCAAGCAGATTTACGGTCTGGATTTGACCGTCCGGGAAAAGCTGACGGAGGCGGCGGAAAACCTGCGGGAGACGGTGCGCGCTGGAGCCGCGGGGACGACGACGGCGCGCCTCGATCCGAATCCGCGCAATGACATCGAGACCATGCTCACTTCCGTGCTCGGGCGCCTCAAGGAAGAGAAGTTCTCCGACCTGCGGATTGCCTATGACTTTGATGCCCAGCGGATCGAGTTTTCGGCCCGGCAGAACGGACGCTATGAAACCATCGAGCGGGTGTCCCTGCCGAATGAAATTTTTGCCCGCCTGGCCCAGTGGATTTTCACGAATGCCGACATTGCCACCCCGCTCAGTGAGCCGGCCGACGGTTCGCTGACGTTTCGGCAGGTGCTTCTGCCCGGCTCGCGGCGGTATGAGGATGTGACGGTGCGGATGTCCTATCTTCCCCTGCTCGACCCGCGCCACCGCCATGCGCCATGCAACGGGCGGTTTTCGTTCCGGCTCATCAACGATGGGGACCATTTCATGGCGCTGGACCAGTTGGGTTATACGCCAGCGGAACTGGCCGACATGGGACAGATCATCCGCATCCGGAGCGGACTGGTGCTGCTGGTCGGAGAGATGGGAAGCGGGAAGTCGGCCACGGCCAATGCCCTGCTGGCGCGCAAGGCCGAGCAGGAGAGGGGCCTCGACTTCGTGTCGCTGGAGCGTCCCGTGGAATACCGCAATCCATTCATTTCGCAGGTGGAGTTACGGCCGGACGGCGCGGCCGAGGAGCGCACTTCCCCCCTGCGCTACCTGAAGACACTGGTGCGGCAGGGAACCAACGGTGTGTTTCTGGGTGAAATTGGCGAAGGTGAAATGGCCCAGATGGTCACCACGATGGCGCTGACGGGGGTCTATGTCGTCTCCACCTTTCATGCCACCTCGCCCTTTACGGCGCTGTACCGGCTATCCAAACCCCCGTTCAATGTTTCGGCGCTCGACCTGGCCACCATGATCGGGGCGGTGATTCACCAGTGTCTCGTTTCGGAGTCCTGCCCAACCTGTGCGGTACCCGATACGGAATGGCGGGACCGGCTCCGTCAGCTCGATCCCACGGGACAGACCCTCCAGCTCATTGAACGCTATCTGGAAACCCATGGGTGGGTGCAGGATGTGGACCAGGCCTACCACCGGGTGGCGGCCAGCTATGCGGAACAGCACTGGGACGAAATTCCACCCAAACTGCGCTATCAGGTCCTGGGCCGTCTGGAGCGTCCGACGGGCGACCCGGAAGCCTGTGCCCTGCAGTATCGCGCGCTCGGCGAGGTGGTTCTGCCGCGGGAGTCCTTCATCGACTGGCTGCAGAAGGAGAACATCCCCATCTGGCAGCCCACCTGTTCCCGCGGCGTGCTGCCCGATGGGACGCCCTGCCCGGATTGTGTGGGGAAAGGCAAAAAACCCGGCATCCGGGGGCGGATGGCCCTGCCGGAAATCTGGATACCGACGGAAAAGGAGCGGCTGATGATTGAGCGGGAGGGGCTTTCCCCCCTGGCCCTGCGGGATGAAGCCATGCGCCGGGGACACCGGACACGCTTCATGGCGGCCCTGGAGCGGATTGCCTCCGGGCGGCTTTCCCTGACGGCCATGATTGAGCAGATGGGAATTCCCTCGGAATCGGACCTTTTCCCGATCGGCGCAGCGCAGGCGGCCGCGAAAACCGGCGCCGGGTCCGCCGCGGCGGTTGCCGGACGGAGCGGAGAAACTTCGCATACGCCGGAATGGACGGCTGAAGATGACGACATCATTGACGCCGAAATTGTCACGGATGCCGCCTGAAAGCCGTCGTCAAAACCGTTGTCATCCGGTTGCCGGGCGCTTTCCTGCCCGGCACTTTTCTGCGCGTTTTTCCAGGCGCCGGAAGGCTCATCCCCTTCCGCCCTGCCCTCCCGGTTTCTTTTTTCCGGCTTCCATTTTCCCTGCTCTTTTTGCCATCTGGACAGCCTGGGGGCCGTTGGCTATAGTTGCCCTTCATTCTGCCTGTCCATCCGGTTTCGGCTCTGGTTATGGTTCCGGCTTCCGGAAAGCCGCACCGGGATTCCGGTCGGGATTTTCAGAAACCGCCTTCCTTTGTCCGTTGCATATTTCTGAGGAAAGGACCCGCGACAATGACTTCCCGGTGGTTTGATCTTCGGCGTTTTTCCCTCAACGGGGGAACCCTTTCGGCGACGGATTTCCAGGCGCTTCTGGCGGAAGCGCCACATTCCACCCAGCGTCAGACCCAACGCGCCCGCATTACCGCCAGCCGGTCCGAGCAGATTGCCTTTCTGCGGCGGCTGATTCTTTTCCTTGAAACGGGTCAGGGGTTTCGTTCGTTTCTGGTGCGGGAATATGAAAATGCCACCCTTGCCCTTGATCGCCGGAAGTGGCAGGGACTGATCATGGACGGAACGCCGTTCAATCCCTTTTTCATTGCCGAACTCTTTGATCTGGTGACGGTTCACGGCTATTCCTTCTCGGAAGCCTGCCGCCAGTTTCCCCGGATGTTTTCCCCCCAGACGGTCAAGATTCTGGAGGTCTGCGAACGGACCGGGAATTTTGGCGGACGTTTTGACCAGAAAACCGGGCGGGTGGAACCTTCCGTTCTGGAGATTCACCTGCAATTCCTTGAGCGTCTGCTGAAGGTCCGGACCTCGCTGATTCAGAAGCTGATTCTGCCGGTGGCCACGCTTCTGGTGGCCATCGTGGTCATCCTGCTGTTCATCTGGAAGGTGATTCCCGTCATTGGTGAGTTATTGTCGTCACTGAACGTCGGGCTCAACCCCATGACGGCTTCCCTGCTGTATCTGGGCAGCTTCCTTGAACACTACTGGTGGCTGGTGCTGCTGCTTCTCGTCGGCGGCCCGCTGCTGTACCTCTGGCAGCGGCGGCGCTCACCCGCACTGCGGTTGCTGGAGAGCCGGTGCCTGCTGCGCATCCCGGTACTGAATCAGTATCTGGTGCAGTTAGCGGCCTATGAGTGGACTGGCGTCTTCATGTCGATGGTGGGGATTGGCGACCTGCGCGCCGGACTGATCGAGGCCGCCGACAGCATCAGCCTGGAATGCTTCCGGCGGACGTTCACCCAGGCTACCGAGGCGTTTCTCAACGGTGAATACCAATCGATAGCCGAGGCGCTGGCGCAGACCGAGCCGTTCTTTGGGGCCACGACATCTTTTTACCGGGCCCTTGTGGCATACAAGGATTCTGGCAGCACCCTGGTGCTCGACGATTTCCGGCGCGAGATGGAAGCGCGGCTCGACGACACCCTGCAACGGTTCATCGAGTTCATCACCCCGACCATGACCATTATCCTGGGATTGGTGGTTGGCTATGTCATTCTGGCCATCTACATTCCCATCATCCAGGTGGTCGGGGCCCTGGCCAAATAAGAGGACCACTGACCGGGATGGTCGCCCGGGCTCCTTCCGGACGGAATGGACCGCCGGAAGCCGGACAAGGAGACGGTTATGCTGATTCGCACACTTCTGACTCTCTTCTGCCTGATCATCGGTGGCTATGTCTGGCTGGTCTCCTCCAGTTCCCTCCTCGACTGCCGCCCGGACCTCGAGCGCCTGCTGAACAGTTCATCATCACAAACCTTTCGTCAGGAACGCGACCGTTTTCTAGCAACGGCCGAGTCCCGGTACGGGGTACCCGTGGCCCGGCAGCTCATCCTTGCCCTGGAGCCGCTGACCCGCGAGGCCGCCGCCCAGCCGGACGGACCGCTCGTTTTTTCTCCAGCGGCCCTGTCACGTTTCTGGACCGGCTTTTTTTCCGTAGTGGAGACGCACCAGCAATCCACCTGGCTTTCCACGGTCATCCCCCTGGGCCTCCTCATGCTGGTGCTTTCCGGATGGGTCTGGTTTGAAAGCCGCCAGACCGCTGCCTGGCAGGAACTGGCCCGGCGCTATCTGGAGAAGTCATCATCTTCTCCGGCTTTGACGCGACAGCTTTTCGTCGAGTGGCTGGAGTCCCTGCAGCAGCAGAAGGAGCGCGCCATGGACCGGGCCATCCAGTTGACCTTTGCGCTCAACCGGGAGCGGGCGGCACTGACGGAGGTCCGCCGCGAACTGGCCGAACTGCGTACCGTCCCCCACGAGGACCTTTTTGAACCGACGGCGCTGACTGCGGCTGTAAGTGCCGGGTCTGATACGGCAGATGGAGCCTCCCCGGACCGAACGGGGACAGCGGCTCATTCGCCGTCGGAATCCTCTCTCCCGGCGGTGCATTCCACTCCCCTGCCGCCTTCACTTTCGGGTCCGCCATCTCATCCCATGGGAGTTACCACCGGCCCGACGCCGACCTCGCCACTGGTCTTTCCGACGGCCCCGCTGGTCTCCGCTCCATTGCCATCCATGCCGGCATCTTCACCGGCAATGAG
>Ga0308405_1000957_pt1 | contig 15387 bp, 17 predicted proteins | sample HotsprSampleMS13_FD_203473 | JGI IMG/M metagenome (GOLD analysis project Ga0308405, IMG submission 203473) | Hot spring phototrophic mat microbial communities from Mushroom Spring, Yellowstone National Park, Wyoming, United States - 20060912_MS13 ...
AATAGAGAAGCACAGCTTCTGCTTTTAGGCTTACAGGAAACCTGTGCCACTTAAAAACTTTGTTTAGTATTTCTTCTATTACTTGCAGTGCCTTCATATTTCTAAGCGTATCAGAATTGCTTCAGGTCTTAACCATTAGCCAATCCAGTCTATGGATACCAAAAGTTGGCATCTTCGCTTCAGGTCTTAACCATTAACCAGTCCAGTCTATGGATACCAAAAGTTGACATCTTCCAATCCCAATAAATAAAATAGACATTGAAAGAAACACTGATTGAAGCTGATAGATCTTTATAGAAAGATTCAGTCTATTGCTTGATAGTTGAGCTACTGCAAGGAAAAGAGACATAGCGAAGAATTCAACAAGAAATTTAACCATTTTGTTGTATTGTAACACATGTTCATTAGATGTGTCATGTAAAAGTGAGGCTGTTTAATGATTAGATAGACTTTTAGGCAACCCTGAATATCTGAGATAAAGGAAAAGGGACAAAACCAAGTAAAGCGCCAACATAGTCCCCCCTCAGCACCATAAAACTCAAGCTAAGTTTCTGTTTAATACTACTAAATATCTGCTCTATCATGTATATCCTCTTCCCATACTTTTCCCCGTTATCCTTAGATAGTTTTGCTAAGACTTAAAAGAGCCTGTTTATGACTTTGGTGATGAGATTTTCTATGATCCCACCCAGCACGAAAGACTCAACCAGTATGGTTCTGTCTTTCTCTGTCAAAAATTGGTCCCTCTCCCTCTTTCTTCTCCTCTCGCCTTTGCGCAGAGAGCGTTCATAAAAACTTTTCCTATCTTCCAGCTCTTTTATAAGCCTTTCCACTTTTGCCCCTGCCATAGTTTTAATATTAAACCTTTTCTGTTAAGAAATGGTTAAGCAAAACCTTTTCCCAAAATTCTTAAGGTATTTTTGTCTCTCGCCTAACTTTAAGCATTCCTTATAATTTTAGCAAATGGCACGTCAGATTCCAGAAGGTGAAAGATTTTTTAACTTTGAGGATGCCCAAAAGCTAAAAAAGTCCTTTCTTTTGGCATGCGAGTTCTTTGAGGATTATCAGTTTGTCCAGCTTCCCACCTTGGAGGTTTATTCCCCAAAAAGTTGGGGACTTTCTCCCTTTTTGCTTGGCACACAAACAGACCGTAGTATACTTGCCCTCAGGTCCGATTGGACGCTGAGCCTTATGAGATTCTTAAACAGCCTGAGGGAGGTTCAACTACCTCTGCGGGTCTTCTATTGGGGTCCGGTTTTTTCTCCAAAAGAGATGGAGAGGTTTCAGATGGGCATAGAGCTCATAGGGGTGCCCTTTCCGGAAGGGGAGTATGAGGTAATAAAAAGGCTGGTGGAGTATTTAAAGGCTATGGGTCTGGAGGGGCTCTCGGTTATCTTGGGGCATACCCAGATAGTTAAAGGACTATGCAAAGATGAAGACGCCAAGGAAAGGCTAAGGAAGAAGAACTTCTACGGGCTAAAGGAAGAAGACCCCTTATACCACCTTCTAAGAGCCTACGGCGGGGAGGAGGTCCTTGAGGAGTTTTCTGAGAGGTTCAAGGAATATTCTTCCCAGTGTGAAGAGTTAAGGCATCTTGGAAGCCTTCTCAGAGAAGCAGGTGTAAGGGTGCTTTATGACCTCTCGGAGGTCAGGCTTCAAGAATATTACACGGGCATAGTTTTTGAAGTCTTTCATCCAGAGGTTGGCTATCCCATTGCGGGGGGTGGGCGGTACGATGAGTTGTTTCTCAGTTCCAAGGCGGTGGGGGGTGCGGTCTATTTGGACCTCCTACTGGAAGTTTTATAATTCTTTTTGATGTTCTTGGACTTCGAAAAGGAACTGGTGGAGCTTCACCAAAAGATAAATCAGTTAAAAAGGCTGTATCAGTTGGGAGAGAAGGAAAAGGAAAAAGAGCTCAGAAAATTGCAGAGGGAGTTTAGGAAAAAGGCAAAGGAGATATACTCCAAGCTTGATCCTTGGGAAAGGGTGCAGTTGGCAAGGCATCCCCAAAGACCCCACACCATAGACTACATAGGACTGATCTTTAAGGACTTTGTAGAACTTCATGGAGACAGGAGGTTTGGAGACGATAAGGCTATAGTTGCAGGCTTTGGCTATTTGGATGACTTGCCCGTTGCCATCATAGGGCATGAAAAGGGTAGAACTACCAAGGAAAAGATGGAGAGAAACTTTGGCATGCCACATCCGGAGGGCTACCGAAAGGCAATAAGGGTTGCAAAGCTGGCAGAACACTACTGCCTTCCGGTGATCACCTTTGTGGATACGCCCGGGGCTTACCCGGGCATAGGGGCTGAGGAGAGGGGACAGTCTGAAGCAATAGCGGAAAGCCTATACACCTTTGGATACCTGAAGGTGCCGGTGATCGCGGTGGTCATAGGAGAGGGTGGTTCCGGCGGTGCCTTGGCTCTGGGAGTGGCAAACGTGGTTCTTATGCTCCAAAATTCCATATACTCGGTTATATCCCCCGAGGGATGTGCGGCGATCCTGTGGAAAGACCAGTCAAAGGTAAAGGATGCGTCAAGGGCTCTAAAGCTGACTGCCAAAGACCTACTGGAGCTAAAAGTCATAGACGCCATAGTTCCTGAACCACTTGGCTCCGCCCACTGGGATCCCGTCCGGACCGCAAGGATTTTAAAACGATGCATAAAAAAACACCTTAAACCCCTACTGAATATAAGTTCCCAAGAGCTTGTAAATGAACGCATAAAGAAGTTTGAAAAGATGGGCTTTTTTGTGGAAAGATGAAAAACTTAATCATTCACGGACACTTTTACCAACCCTTTAGGGAAAACCCCTACTTGGGAGAGATCCCCTTGGAAGAAAGCGCCCATCCCTTTGAAGACTGGAACGAGAGAATATACAGGGAATGCTATTTACCCGTAGCCTATGCCCACTATAGGGAAGATGGCACAATCAAAGACATCATCAACGGCTACAAGCATCTCAGCTTTAACATGGGATGGACCTTAACCCATTGGTTGGAAAAAAAGCATCCCGAGCTTTTGGAAAAGGTAAAGGAGGGAAGAGGACACGCCCTGGCAAGCACCTTTAACCATACTATCCTTCCACTGGACCCTTTGGAGGACAGAGAGGTTCAGATAGTTTGGGGTATAAGGGCTTACGAAAGGTTCTTTGGCAGGAAACCTCTGGGGTTTTGGCTTCCTGAGTTGGCGGTGGATGAGGAAACTTTAAGGCTTTTGAAAAAACACGGTATAGAGTTTATCATCCTTGCACCCCATCAGGTCAAGGGCAACGCCAAATACCTTTGGGTGGAAGACTTGGCAGTTTTTGTCTATGATGGAGGGCTTTCCCATGGTGTATCCTTTGGAGAGCTTTTGGTGTTTGCGGAAAAACTGCATCAACTTATGAAAAACAAAGAACCACCGGTGGTTATCGCCACCGACGGAGAGACCTTTGGACACCACAAAAAGTTTGGCGAGCTTGCCCTTGCCTACCTTTTCAAAAAATATCCCGACGACTTTACCACCTTGGAGGCTCACTACAGAGCCCAAAAGCCAAACGAAAGAGGAGAACTTGTGCCCTATACCTCTTGGAGCTGTGTGCATGGTGTTGAAAGGTGGAGGTCCAGCTGCGGCTGTTCGGTGGGAGGGCTTCCGGGCTGGCATCAAGAGTGGAGGGCACCCCTCAGGGAAGGCTTAGAGACCCTGCGGACTATGGTAAAGGAAAAAGCTTATTTAACCCTCGAGAAACACCTAAGGGAACCAAGCCTTGCCCTCTTGGATTATGTGTATGTGATATTGGAAGACTATTCGCAGTCCGCAAAGAAGGACTTTCTAAAAAAATATGCCAAAAGGCGTCTGTCCGCAAGGGAGATCGTTGAAGTTTTCAAATCCCTTTCTGCCATCAAATACATGCACTTTGCCTTTTCCTCTGACGGTTGGTTTTTTGCGGACATATCCGGCATAGAAACGGTTAAAAATCTCTTATTTGCCAAAAGGGCAATAGACTTGTTGGAACTTAAAGATGGTGAAAATGTGCTAAGGGAATACCTACAGCAGGCACCAAGCAATGTTTTAGCTTACGGGAATGGGCTTGGCGTTTGGGAAAAACTGGTCAAACCTCAGGTTTATGAGCCAAAAATCGTAGCCAAAACTGCTGTGTTCTTACATCTTTCGGAGGAAAAAACCCTTGGGCGGTGGGAATACAAAGTTCAAGAGAAAGAGGAAGGCTTTTCTGTGAAGCTAAAAGACCCAGAGACAGAGGAAACTTTCTCCTTTGAAATTGAATGGGGGGAGTTGAACCTTGAGGAGGTGCCGGATAGGTTCTTAGGAAGAATACTGAAAAGCTGGATGGAATCCTTTGAAGAGGGATACCTTAGCTTTTTATCCGATTACATGCATCTTTTGGAAGAGGTAGCTTACTATTCCAAATCCAGAAACTTTGAGTTTTTGGAGGATGTGAAAGACCACACGGAGCTCCTCTTGAGGTTAAAGTTAAAAGAACTCTTGGCAAAGGACAAAGATGTAAAAGCTATAAAGGAACTTTTTTATAGGGCACAACAGCTTGGCTTGGACCTAAAAGCACACCGCTTGGCTAAACACTTTGTAAAGCTCTGCCTTAGCAAATTGGAAGAAGAGGAGGAAGAGGAACTTTTGGAGATTATGGAGTTGATAAAAGACTACAACACTAAGGTGGGAAGGTTTGAGCTTATGATAGACCTGTGGGAGGTGCAAAACAAAGTTTGGGAAAGAAGATATTCAATAAAGAATAGAAAACTTTTTGAACTGCTCAATCTTCAACCATACGCCACAGAATGACGATTTCTCCCTTTATTTCCCCTCTCTTGCTCAGCTCCTCCAAAACTTCCACCACCCTGCCCCTTATGTACTCCTCGTGCAATTTGGTTAGCTCCCTTGCTACACATACGGTGGTGTTGTCTCCGTATGTTTCTTTTATGGCTTCCAAGGATTTTACCACCCTGTTGGGAGATTCAAAGGCTATTATAGTGCTGTCTTTGTATGCCTTTAGCTCCTCCAAGAAGTTATTCAAACCCTTCTTTGGCAGAAAGCCCACAAAGGTAAAGCGGTCTGTGGGTAATCCGGAGCCCACTAAGGCAGTTATAACCGCACTGGGACCCGGGATCACCTCCACTGGTATACCCTTTTCAATGCAAGCCCTTATGAGCTTGTATCCGGGGTCCGAGATAGAGGGCGTGCCCGCATCCGTCACTAAGGCAACATCTTCCTTCTCAAGGAGTTTGATGATCTTTGGCACCTGCACGCTTTCCTTTGGCTCATAATAAGACAGGAGCTTTTTACCCTCTATCTTGTAGTGATTGAGAAGAATAGAGGTTCTGCGAGTGTCCTCACAGGCTATAAAATTGACAGATTGAAGCACCTCTATGGCTCTAAAGGTTATATCTTTGAGGTTCCCTATAGGTGTTCCTACTACATAAAGCTTTCCCATCTCACTTCACCAAAAGTAGAGGTATGTTAGCATGGTGCATAACAAAGGTTGTTACGCTTCCCAAGAAGAGTTCCTTTATCCTCCCCTTAGAGAAGGCTCCAATTAGCATCAGGTCCATATCCTTAGAATATTCTACCAGTTTTTCCTCCGGAATGCCAGAGAGCCCAACATAACGCACACCATCTCCCACCTCTGCGGAGAGATCACCTTCTCCCACATGGACCGCATACACTTCTCCATCAAAGAGCTTTCCCAAAAGCTTGCCCATATGGAGGGCTCTTTTGGAGGGCTCACTGCCATCGTATGCTACGCAGATTTTCTTTATGTCTTTTTTTTGTTCCACCGCCACAAAGACGGGACACGGAGACCTTCGGGCTACGACCTCGGTGGTTGAACCCAAAAGAAAACCAGACACCGGCTTGTGAGATTTTTTCCCCAGCATAATCAGGTCCTCTGGGTCCGCCTGGGCTAAGATCACATGGTAGGGCTTGCCGGTGCTCTGATATGAGGAAACCTTTACACCTTTGCTCCTACCCAAGGCTAAAAACTCATCCAAAAGAACGCTTGCCTGCTCTTCAAAGAACTCTTTGAGCTTTCCCGATATGCCCGCATAATAGTTAAAGCCCAAAACCCCCGCTATATCTTCCAAAAATCCCTCCTCCAAAATCCTTTCATCTATCACATGGATGCCCACCACCGGCACATCCAACTTTTTTCCAAACTCAAAGGCGTAATGCACCGCACTCCAACTGGTGGGAGAGCCATCCAATCCCACTAATATTCTGTTAAACATCTAAGTTTTTGACCTCCCTGGCGTAAGCGGTTATGAACTCCCTTCTTGGCTCCACTTCTTCTCCCATGAGTATGTTAAAGATCCTGTCCGCCTCCACAGCATCCTCTATAGAAACCTTCAAAAGCCTCCGGGTGGCAGGGTTCATAGTGGTCTCCCAAAGCTGTTCCGGGTTCATCTCACCCAAACCCTTGTATCTTTGAATTTCAAAGCTACCCTTTACAAGCTCCATAACTCCGTCAAATAGAGAGTGAACGTTGTCTATGGTTTTGCTTCTCTTATCAAAGGTCGCCTCCACGGGTGCCTTTATTGGAATGCCTTCCAACAGATGTTTGTATGTAAGAGAAGAGAGTAGGTCCGTATCCACTATGACCCTTTTACCTATGGCTTTGTCAATGAACACTAGTTCATAGGCAGATTCAACCTCGCTAAACCTTGTGGATACTTCATAATTTTTGAGGTGCCCTTTCAACATCCTTATCTTTTCCTCCAGCAGGCTTGGATCCCTCAGGTCTTTCTCTCTGAGTTTAGCCCTTAGCAAGCATTCCAAGACCTCCTCACCCTTTCTCTTTACTAAGAGTCTGTATCCTTCCTCCGTCTCCTTTAGGGTTTTTAGCAACTCCAAGAGTCTTTCTCCTCTATACTCCTTTCCTTCCGCATCCCTCAGAAGGACATCCTTCTTTATATGTTCCATCAAAAAGTTTTCCAACTCCCTGTCATCCTTGAGATAGGCGGCCATTTTCCCCTTTTTGACCCTGTAGAGAGGAGGCTGGGCTATGTAAAGATGACCCTCTTCTATTATTTTTGGCAGATACCTGTAAAAGAAGGTCAGAAGCAAGGTTCTAATATGGGAACCATCCACATCTGCGTCCGTCATGAGTATTACCTTGTGATACCTGAGTTTGGAAAGGTCCATATCTTCACCTATGCCCGCGCCTAAGGAGCTAACTATCGCTTTTATCTCCTCGTTGGAGAGAATTTTGTCAAGCCTTGCCTTTTCCACATTGAGGATTTTACCCCTTAAAGGAAGGATCGCCTGAAACCTCCTGTCCCTTCCCTGTTTGGCAGAACCTCCCGCAGATTCGCCCTCCACTATAAAGAGCTCGCACTTTTCCGGGTCCTTCTCAGAGCAGTCTGCCAACTTACCGGGCAGTGTGGTATCCTCCAAGGGAGATTTTCTCCTGACCAGTTCCTTCGCCTTCTTTGCTGCCTCCCTCGCCAGCGCCGCCTCAATGGCCTTTTCCACTATAAGCCGGAGGATATCCCTGTTGTCTTCAAAGAAATCAGAAAGCTGTTCATAGACTATGGATTCTGTTATGTTCTTTACGTTTTGATTTCCCAGTTTTGTTTTAGTTTGCCCTTCAAACTGAGGTTCCGGCATCTTGCAAGATATGACCGCCACCAAACCTTCCCTCAGGTCATCCCCCGTAATGGTTTCTTTTAATTCCTTTTGAATTTTTAAGCTGGGCAGAGCCCTCATAACCGCCTTAGTAAGCCCAGACCTAAAACCTGTTACATGCGTGCCTCCCTCTACAGTCTTTATGTTATTTACAAAACTCTCTGTGAGCTCTTTGTAGTCCCTTGTGTAAGAGAAGGCTATATCCACCAAAACCCCTTCCTGCCCTCCCTCTATTCTTATGACCCTATCAAAGAGACGCTCCTTCCCCTGGGCTAAATAAGAAACCAGCTCCTCTATACCCCTGGTGAAGTGGTAAAAGACCTCCTTGCCGGACCTCTCGTCCTTCAAAAAGAACTTACACTCTGGGTTTAAATAAGCAAGCTCCCTTACGCGTTTTTCTACTATGTCAAATTTGATCTTAGTGGTCTCAAAAATTTCAGGGTCCGGCTTGAAAGTTATCTTGGTGCCCCTCTTTGTGGTGGAACCAACCACTTGCACTTCACTGACTGGAACACCCCTTAAATACTCCTGCTTGTATATCTTTCCATCTCTATAAACCTCCACCACCAGCCACTCGGAGAGGGCATTGACCACAGACGCACCTACTCCGTGAAGTCCCCCCGAGTATTTGTATGCCTTCTTGTCAAATTTTCCACCAGCACCCAGTATGGTAAAGACCATCTGCACCGCAGGGATACCCATCTCAGGATGGATATCCACCGGTATGCCCCTTCCGTTGTCCTCTATGGTTATAGAGTTGTCCTCGTGGATAATGATGGAGATCCTGTCCGCATAGCCAGCCATATGCTCATCTACCGCGTTGTCCAGGATCTCCCAGATAAGGTGGTGCAAACCCCTCTCTCCCACATCCCCTATATACATAGAGGGTCTTATTCTGACGTGTTCTAAACCGGTTATTGCTTTTATATCTTCCGCTTTGTATTCTTCGGAGAGGAGCTTTTCTTCACCCATGGTGTTTTTTAACACCCCCGGCGGGATTTGAACCCGCGTTCTCCGCCTTGAAAGGGCGGTGTCCTGGACCTGGCTAGACGACGGGGGCATAAGTGACATTTTTTATTATACCAAACATCTTTTGGACAGTCAAGGGGTAAAAGGAGGCTGGAGGATGTCAACTTTTTAGCTCCATGATGGTATAAATGACAATAAAAGAGGCGAACCATCTATAGACGGTTTCATACTTAGCATTCCAAGGAAACCTCTTGTAGAACCTCTTTATTCTGTGCTTGATGTAGAAAAACCACCTCTCTACCACATTCCTCTTCCCAAAAGTCTCATGTACCCATTCCATCGGAAGCTCTTTGACTGCACTCACATACCAATGTCCCTTGTCAGTGGTGCATCCCTTTGCCTTTGTGTTGTAAAGAACCAATTTAGTGGTCCAAGAGCCCCTTCTTCTTGAAAGATGCACAAACACAGGCAAACCTTTTTCGTCTACCGCAAGCCACAGGTAATAAGTCCTATCCCTTGCTTTTATCTTTGTCTCATCCACATAGACCCAAACAGCAGTCGTGTATATTGCCTGAAGGTGGAAGTAATCTTTCAGCTTTTGATTGATGCTTTACTGCTGGCGGGCTATTATGCCCTGCTCTCTTCTGGCTTTTCTCTTATGTGGGGAGTTTCCGGGATCATAAACTTGGCTTATGGCTCCTTCGTCCTGGTTGGTGCTTATGACCATTGCCCTTGGTTTAATATCTGGTGTGGTCCTTCAACACCTTTTGATAAACAGGTTGATAAATTATGAGCCCTTTACCCTCCTTGTGCTAACCTTTGGCTTTGACATGCTCCTTTCCAACCTGCTCAACTTCTTTTTCAAGGCGGATGTTAGGTCTTTGACCCTTGAGAGCTTGTCGGGCTCCCTTTTTGTATCCCACTTCATAGTTCCTTACAACAAGCTCCTTGTTTTCCTTCTTTCCTTCTTGGTGATCCTTGCCTTACAACTTTATCTCAAGGGCACATGGACTGGGAAGGCTATAAGGGCTGTTTCCTTTGACCGGGTGGGTGCAGAGCTCTGCGGTATAAACCCGGGCAAAATCTACACAATCAGCACATCCTTAGCCACCGCCCTTGCCATGCTTTCGGGAGGTTTTTATGCACTGTTGCAAGGCTTTACACCCTTTGACTCTGGAGGAATAACCCTAAAGACCTTCTTTGTGTGTGTGGTGGGTGGTTTAGGAAATGTTCATGGTCTTTTGTTGGGGAGCCTTGTCCTCGCCCTTTCTGAGGTGTTCTCGGGCTTTTATTTGGGTGAGGGTTGGAAGGTGGTTATCTCCCTTGTTATCTTGGTGCTCTTTCTCCTTTGGAGACCACAAGGTGTGGCGGGTGTAAAGTATGCTTAAACTATTGCCTTTTATCTTCGTTGTTGGCTGTTTGTTCCCTCTGTTTGCAAACCCTTACTGGTTCCGGATCGCAAGCTCAGTCCTTTTGCTATCTTCCCTTTCTTATGCCCACAACCTGTTATTTTACTTCCTTGGCTATCCTGCCTTTGGTGGCGTTGCCTTCTTTGGGTTGGGAGCCTACACCTTCTCCTCATTATACTCCAAAGGCTTCCCTCTTATACCGTCCCTTCTCCTTTCTATGCTTATTCCATCCCTGTCTGCCCTCATCCTTTTGCCCATCATGCTAAGATTAAAGAGCCACTACTTTGCCATCAGCACCTTAGCCTTTCAGGTTATGCTTATGGAACTCGTGGAAAACATAGAGTTCTTTGGTGGCACAAAGGGTTATGCCCTCAATCTCTCCCATCATGCCAACATAATTGCTTACTACTTATTCTTGCTTGCCCTACTTGGTCTTTTTCTTCTTGTGATCCTTTTGGAAAGGTCCGTCTTTGGAAGGACCCTAAAAGCCATAAAGGAGGATGAGACCGCCTCTTTGACCTTAGGTATAAACCCAATGCCCTACAAGCTTTCAATGCTTGTGCTTATGGGTATGTCCTTAGGTTTTTTGGGTGGAGCCTTCTCCCTTTGGAGTGCGTACATTGATGCATCAACGGTCTTCAATCCTACTCTTTCTGTAAAGACCTTCTTCGTGCTAATTCTTTCTTTGAACTCTCCAATATACGGACCTTTCCTGTGGTCCTTGTTCTTTGAGATGTTTTTTGAGACCCTGTGGAGCAATTTCCCTCAGATGCACGGAATACTTTTGGGCTTGGGTATAATGCTTTTGATCCTTGCCTTTCCGAGGGGACTTAAATGGAAAAGGTCATAGAGGTTGTTGGGATAAAAAAGGCTTTCGGCGGGAACAAGGTTCTTGAGGGTGTATCCTTCTCTGCGGAAGCGGGAAAGGTCTTAGGCATCATAGGTCCAAACGGTTCTGGAAAAACTACTCTGATAAACATTCTCTCGGGTGTCTTGACGCAAGACCATGGAAAAATTCTCTTCATGGGAATGGATATAAGCCATGAGAAAGCTTATGTTAGGGCAAGGCTTGGCATAGGTAGGACCTTCCAAATTCCAAGGGCATTCCCTTCTTTAACTGTTTTGGAAAACCTTCAGTTAGCCCAATTGCATTCAGGGAAGGAAGTTTCTATTGAGTCTGTTTTGAAAAGGGTTGGGCTTTACGAGCTCAGGAATAGGTATTCTGATAAGCTATCTCTGGCACAGGGAAAGAGGCTTGAGCTTGCAAGGGCCCTTATGCTCAAACCAAAGCTCCTTTTGCTTGATGAGGTCTTTGCAGGTATGAACCCCGCCTCCATTCGGGAGGTATCCGAGGTTATAAAGGGTCTGAAAGAAGAGGGTCTTTGCATAATCATGGTAGAACATGTGCTGAGTGCCCTAATGCCCTTTGTGGATGAGATTATAGTTTTGGCGGATGGAAGGGTGATCTACTGGGGAGATAAGTATGGAGCATTCAAAGAAGAAAAGGTAAGGAGGGCATACCTTGGTGAAAAATACTCCTCTTTTAGAGTGTAAGGGGCTAAACTGTGGTTATGGAGACCTGCAAGTGCTATACGAGGTCTATCTTGCTGTTATGGAGGGTGAAGCGGTTGTAGTTTTTGGTTCCAACGGCTCTGGAAAGAGTACTCTAATGAAGGTTATAAGCGGTGTTTTAAAACCGTGGAGTGGGACCATAAGGTTGAGTAATCGGAACATAACAAACCTTAGACCCTACGATAGGATTAAGATGAGCATATCCTTTGCCAGCGACATGAGAAACCTCTTTCTCAGCATGAGCGTGGAGGAAAACCTTATTTTGGGGGCATATACAAAAAAAGAGAAGGTAAAGGAGGGACTTGAGAGGGTTTATCATCACTTTCCGGAGCTTGCGGATGTGAGAAAGAAGCTTGCGGGAGAGCTTTCAGGAGGCTTTCAAAGGATGCTGTCCATAGGTAGGGCACTAATGTCAGCACCTAAGCTTCTCATGATTGACGAGCTCTCTTTAGGGCTCTCTCCCAAAATGGCAGAGAGGTTGGGTTCTGCCCTCCTGAGTATAAACAGGGAAACGGAAACAGCCATGCTTTTGGTGGAGCAGGAAATATACTTGGCGGGGGAGTTATGTAGCAGGGGCTATGTGCTTGACCTTGGTAGGGTTGTCGCCCACGGGGAGGTAAAAAGGCTCCTTGAGGAGGATGTAGTCAGAAGTGTATATATGGGTGGTTTTTGATTAATCTTCTGGAGTGCATCTATTCACATTTCCAAAGCATTGGGGACAAAGGTCAAAAAAAACCAGGAGCCCAAGCCCTCCCAACATCATATTCACCTGCGTGATCACCAAGTTTTCCTGCCTTTCTGGGAGAATTTGATACTTTTCTAACCTTTTCCCGCAGGCAGTCAAGCCCTCCTCCTGTCCGAGCTTGTGAAACTGGAAAACGAGCCTTTTTGTGCGTCTGCATTTCATCCACCTTGGCTGTAAGTCAAGCATTACAAAGTTTATCTGAACATTCTGATCCACCAACTGTGCCCTTTGCAAGAGCTTTTCATACTTTTCCTTTTCCGTCATGGTTTGATACTTCTTCCAGCAGGGCTTGAACCATCTCCTCTTCGCTAACTCTTTTTATGGGCTTTCCTTCTTTAAAGAGCCATGCAAAGCCTCTTCCGCAGGCAAGACCCAAGTCTGCTTCCCTTGCCTCTCCTATGGCATTAACCACACAACCCATTATGGCAACCTTTAAGGGTTTTTCAAGACCCTTTAGCTTTTCCTCCACCTCCTTTACCACCTTTGGTAGGTCCACTTCAATCCTTCCGCAGGTGGGACAGGCTATGACCTCTATACCTCTACGCCTTAAACCCAAGGACTGCAAAATGGCATAGGCAGTTTCCACCTCCACCTCTGGGTCGTCCGTTAAAGAGACCCTAACCGTGTCTCCTATGCCCTTGTAAAGAAGTACGCCTATGCCCACCGAGGACTTTACTATGCCCTTTAGTCCCATGCCCGCTTCTGTGATGCCTATGTGCAAGGGAATGTCCGTGTGCTGTGCAAAAAGCTCGTTTGCCCTGATGTTTTCTAACACATCGGAGCCCTTTATGGAGACCTTAAAGTTATAAAAGCCCCACTTTTCAAACTTTTCTGACCAACGCATGGTGCTTTCAAAGAGTGCCTCCGCCTTAGGATAGCCATACTTTTCCAAAAGGTCCTTTTCCAAAGAGCCCGAATTGACGCCTATCCTTATGGCAACCCCCTTCCTCTTTGCCTCTTGGACGATATCCCTGACAACCTCTTCCTTGCCTATGTTCCCCGGGTTTATGCGAATTCCATGAACACCAGCCTCCATAGAGCCAAAGGCGTAAGAGGGTGCAAAGTGTATGTCTGCTATTACTGGTATGGGAGAGTTCTTCATTATATCCGGAAGGGCTTCCAGGTCCTCCCGATGGGGAACCGCAACCCTTATTATTTCACAGCCTGCCTTTGCGAGCCTGTTTATCTGAGAGAGTGTCTCTTCCACTTGGTGGGTCTTGGTGGAGGTCATAGACTGCACCACTATGGGTGCATCTCCTCCAACCTTAACCCATCCTACGCTTATCTGCCTTGTTTTTCTTCTCATAAACCTAAAAGTTATTCCTCATCGTCCAAAACTTCAATGCAGGGCAGAGTTTTACCCTCCAAAAGCTCCAAAAAGGCACCCCCACCGGTGGAAACAAAGTCTATGGCGTTATAAACTCCAGCCCTGTGGATGGCGTGGTCTGTGTCGCCACCACCGGCGATGGTTAAGGCGGGAGATTCTGCAAGCATTTTGGCGGCTTGGTAGGTGCCGTCCTTGAACCGATCCAACTCAAAAACACCCATAGGACCGTTCCAAACTACCGTCTGGGCGTCTGAGAGGATCTCCCTCAGCAGACCAATGGAAACGGGACCTATATCAAGTCCCATCCAGCCATCGGGAATCTCTTGCCAGGGAACCACCTTGGTGGGTGTTTTGTCGGATACTTCTGTCCCTATCACAAAATCCACAGGCAGGTAAAACTTAACCTCAAGCTTTTTTGCCACATCCATTATGTCCTTGGCAGTTTCCAAAAGTTCCTCCTCCACCAAAGATTTACCCGTCCGATAGCCCATAGCCCTTATGAAGGTAAAAGCCATGGCACCGCCTACAAAGAGCTTATCCACCCTTCTCAGAAGGTTTTTTAAAATACCCAGCTTGGAAGAGACCTTGGCACCCCCTATGATGGCAACCACCGTCCTTTGGGGGTTGATCATTGCCCTTTCAAAATAGCTTATTTCCTTTTCCAGCAAAAAGCCCATAACCGCAGGCTTGAGAAACTGTGGCACCAAATAAACGGAGGCATGCTTTCTGTGGCAGGTGCCAAAGGCATCGCTAACGTATATATCTCCGTAGCTTGCCAGCTCCTTGGCAAACTCTGGGTCTTTACCCTCTTCTCCGGGGTGAAACCTCAAGTTCTCCAAAAGCAAAACTTCTCCCTCCTTTAGGTTTTCCACCATCCTCTTGACTTCTTCTCCCACGCAGTCCGGTGCCATTTGAACCTCTCGGTTCAAATACCTTGAGAGCCTCTTGGCTACTGGCTGTAAGCTGAGCTTTGGGTCCCTTTTGCCATTAGGTCTTCCAAGGTGAGACATCAAAATAACCTTTGCCTTTGCGTCCAAAAGATACTCAATGGTGGCCAAAGAAGCTTTTATCCTTGTGTCATCCTCAATGTTCCCAAACTCATCCATGGGCACATTAAAATCCACCCTAACCAAAACCCTCTTGCCAGAAACATTCTGACCTCTTAGAGTTTTCTTCTTAAAGGGCATGGGCATACCTCCCTCAAAAGTCTAAGTCTATGTCCTCGTCGTCAAACTCTATGTCTGGCTCTGAGGAATAAACACCCCTCATCTGAAGGGCAAGGTTCTTCAAAAGCTCAAGATAGTAAAGCACATCTTCATATAGCTCTAACATGGACTTGTATTTGGACACCTCCTCGTAGGCTACCTTTTTCCCTCTCAAAAGTTTTTTGATGGCGATCCGGGTCATGTATGCCCGGGAGAACTTATCTTGCCACTCCTTCCAAAAATCCCTTGAGTTCAATGGGGCTTTCACTATAAAATACTCCAAGTTGGAAAGCTCTTCCAAGAGCTGAACATCAAGAGGATTTTTCATTTGCACACCTCCTAAGGGATATTTTAACTTATCTTATTTTTTATACACACGTCGAGTGAGAAATTCACAAAAGCTGGAAATCTCTTAGGAAAAAAGCTTTGGCGGGGAGGGAGATTATAATACCCTCAAACCCCACCAAGGAGGGACTAACATGAAAAATCACCTCTATAGTTTATACCAAATGGTCTCAAAGTC
>Ga0308405_1000961_pt1 | contig 15331 bp, 14 predicted proteins | sample HotsprSampleMS13_FD_203473 | JGI IMG/M metagenome (GOLD analysis project Ga0308405, IMG submission 203473) | Hot spring phototrophic mat microbial communities from Mushroom Spring, Yellowstone National Park, Wyoming, United States - 20060912_MS13 ...
GGGTTTCAATGCTCTTCAACAGCCAAAAATGAGCCGAAATGGCTGAAATATCGTCTATCGTCTATCAATTATCGGCTATTCAGTCGTTTCAGTGCTCTTCAGCGAGCCGAAAATTCCTCAATCCTGGATCGCATTGAGCGCGTGCTACAGCGCTCTGCTTCAGTTTCAGTGCTCTTCAGCGAGCCGAAAATTCCTCAATTCCGTCTCCTGTTTGGAATAAGGTGCCCGATTCTCAGTTTCAGTGCTCTTCAGCGAGCCGAAAATTCCTCAATTTCGCACGAATCGAACTCCCAAAACTCGATAGAGCACGTTTCAGTGCTCTTCAGCGAGCCGAAAATTCCTCAATCTTATTCTCGCTCATCGATTCTCTGAAGTAGCAGCATAGTTTCAGTGCTCTTCAGCGAGCCGAAAATTCCTCAATCGCACTCTGATACCGCTCCGCCGCCAGCAGCGTGCGTTTCAGTGCTCTTCAGCGAGCCGAAAATTCCTCAATAATGCGCTCTCCTTTGAACTCGATGTCTCCCGCCCGAGTTTCAGTGCTCTTCAGCGAGCCGAAAATTCCTCAATGCGGAGTGTACACCCCAACACGCTCAATGCGGGCGGTGTGTTTCAGTGCTCTTCAGCGAGCCGAAAATTCCTCAATAGTGTCACAACACTGCATCTTCTTTTATTTCTATGGTTTCAGTGCTCTTCAGCGAGCCGAAAATTCCTCAATTCAATCCCCAACGTCGCCTCAACGCCGCCCTCACGGTTTCAGTGCTCTTCAGCGAGCCGAAAATTCCTCAATTATTACTACGATGCAAATTACGCGCAAAAAACAATGTTTCAGTGCTCTTCAGCGAGCCGAAAATTCCTCAATTGCGCCCGCAAGCGCTTGACGGAACGCGGCTTCGAGACGCGTTTCAGTGCTCTTCAGCGAGCCGAAAATTCCTCAATGGCGATCCCGAACAGTGAAAAATCCTCGACATCGAGTTTCAGTGCTCTTCAGCGAGCCGAAAATTCCTCAATGGCGTCGCGCTGGCGTTCAGCGTTGACCCGATCGCCGGTTTCAGTGCTCTTCAGCGAGCCGAAAATTCCTCAATCTCCTTTCTTTTCCAGCGTGGTTCGGATTTCTTAGAAGTTTCAGTGCTCTTCAGCGAGCCGAAAATTCCTCAATTGACGCCGGTTGCGTCACCGCGTCGCGCGTCAGTAGGTTTCAGTGCTCTTCAGCGAGCCGAAAATTCCTCAATTCTTCCGGTGTGAAGTCTTTGAAAAACGCTTCCGCCTTGTGTTTCAGTGCTCTTCAGCGAGCCGAAAATTCCTCAATTCATTGACGTACCGGCATCGGCGGCGCTGCTGAATGAGTTTCAGTGCTCTTCAGCGAGCCGAAAATTCCTCAATGGAGAACTCGGATTTTATCCCAACTCTATTGAGTTTTGTTTCAGTGCTCTTCAGCGAGCCGAAAATTCCTCAATCTTGGATGGCTTGAAGAGACCAGCAGAGAAGGTGAAGTTTCAGTGCTCTTCAGCGAGCCGAAAATTCCTCAATTAACTACGATTTTGCGTTCCATTACGTGCCGGAATAGTTTCAGTGCTCTTCAGCGAGCCGAAAATTCCTCAATATACGCGACGTAGTCCACGAGCATGTACATGAGTCGTTTCAGTGCTCTTCAGCGAGCCGAAAATTCCTCAATTGTGGGGTGAGTGATGCAGGAGATGAGTATCGCGCGTTTCAGTGCTCTTCAGCGAGCCGAAAATTCCTCAATCCAGTAGGTACCAGCACGAAATGGACGGAATATCGCGTTTCAGTGCTCTTCAGCGAGCCGAAAATTCCTCAATGTGTCGAGCGCGCTATCCGCGCGCTGGGCCGTGATGGTTTCAGTGCTCTTCAGCGAGCCGAAAATTCCTCAATCTGCCGCATCTGACGCAACTCGTCGCGGCTTCGGGTTTCAGTGCTCTTCAGCGAGCCGAAAATTCCTCAATTACGGATCGTGACGGCGATCCGCTGCTGAGGCGCGTGTTTCAGTGCTCTTCAGCGAGCCGAAAATTCCTCAATCCATTTCGCGCGGTTGGACTGAAGACGCGCCTGCAGTTTCAGTGCTCTTCAGCGAGCCGAAAATTCCTCAATAGCGTCTGGACTAACGCACGATAAAGTGCGCTATAGGGTTTCAGTGCTCTTCAGCGAGCCGAAAATTCCTCAATCATTCTGGAGCGTGATCGATCCGCCGGCCGGAATTGAAGTTTCAGTGCTCTTCAGCGAGCCGAAAATTCCTCAATTAAAAACGTCGCTCAAGAACATCTTTGCAGTGAATGTTTCAGTGCTCTTCAGCGAGCCGAAAATTCCTCAATATAGCGCGCAAGCTCGATAGACTGTTGCCTTTGGAAGTTTCAGTGCTCTTCAGCGAGCCGAAAATTCCTCAATTCTGGTGACGCGCTCACACTGGCGATTTGTCTGTTCGTGGTTTCAGTGCTCTTCAGCGAGCCGAAAATTCCTCAATTTCGCTCGTGCTGGTATCTCTGGGTCAGATAGCCGTTTCAGTGCTCTTCAGCGAGCCGAAAATTCCTCAATCCTGGATAGGCTCTACCTTGTACTCCCGTGTGCATGTTTCAGTGCTCTTCAGCGAGCCGAAAATTCCTCAATAAACAAGAGCGCCCATACCACCCGCGCGCTCCCGAGTTTCAGTGCTCTTCAGCGAGCCGAAAATTCCTCAATGCGGTGATCCGCAATCCAGAGCATGGTAAGCATTTGGTTTCAGTGCTCTTCAGCGAGCCGAAAATTCCTCAATTTGGCGTGCCCGAAGCCATCACCAGGCGCCAAAACTGGTTTCAGTGCTCTTCAGCGAGCCGAAAATTCCTCAATCAGCGTCTGGACTAACGCACGATAAAGTGCGGTATCGGTTTCAGTGCTCTTCAGCGAGCCGAAAATTCCTCAATTCCGATCCTCCAACACACGCGCCATCCCAGCCAAAGTTTCAGTGCTCTTCAGCGAGCCGAAAATTCCTCAATCAGTACGACATAGGGCTTGCAATCCGTGTGCTAAACGTTTCAGTGCTCTTCAGCGAGCCGAAAATTCCTCAATTCTGCCGTACCGTAATCGCGGCTGTTGCTGCGATGCGTTTCAGTGCTCTTCAGCGAGCCGAAAATTCCTCAATCACTAAGGAGGCTCAAGATGAACACCATCACTTTGTGTTTCAGTGCTCTTCAGCGAGCCGAAAATTCCTCAATGCGTCGGTGATCGGAGTGATGGTGCGCGGGTGCAGAGTTTCAGTGCTCTTCAGCGAGCCGAAAATTCCTCAATGCTCAGCAGTATGCTGAGCACCAGCACCAGCATCAGCGTTTCAGTGCTCTTCAGCGAGCCGAAAATTCCTCAATATCAGACGCTGCGTTGCAACGAAGCGCGGATCGATGGTTTCAGTGCTCTTCAGCGAGCCGAAAATTCCTCAATTTTCCGGGGCGCGTCGAGACGGAGGTGCGGGTTGTGGGGTTTCAGTGCTCTTCAGCGAGCCGAAAATTCCTCAATTGATGAGTATGCGTTCGTCGAGTACGAGGAGTTCAAGTTTCAGTGCTCTTCAGCGAGCCGAAAATTCCTCAATTAAGGCGTCACGCATATACATCAGGTTGCGCAACGCGTTTCAGTGCTCTTCAGCGAGCCGAAAATTCCTCAATCCCCAAATTCAAGACACTGAAGGAAATGAGCACGAGTTTCAGTGCTCTTCAGCGAGCCGAAAATTCCTCAATCAAAACCAGGCGTATGTAGCAGGCGGCGCACCTGATGTTTCAGTGCTCTTCAGCGAGCCGAAAATTCCTCAATATGATTCTGATAGAGATTCCACGCTTCAGGCGGATTGAGTTTCAGTGCTCTTCAGCGAGCCGAAAATTCCTCAATCCAAAACGCCGTAAACGCGCCCGCCGTGACGAGAACGTTTCAGTGCTCTTCAGCGAGCCGAAAATTCCTCAATAACCATACGTGATCGATTGCGATGTGATCGATCCCTGTTTCAGTGCTCTTCAGCGAGCCGAAAATTCCTCAATATGAGCAGGTGTGTGTCGTGCCTAAATGTGCAATGAAGTTTCAGTGCTCTTCAGCGAGCCGAAAATTCCTCAATATCTCTATCGAAGTGCGGCAATCGAACGAGCTGCAAAGTTTCAGTGCTCTTCAGCGAGCCGAAAATTCCTCAATGCAACTCTTATCGTGGATCGGTACTGGTGCGTCGTGGTTTCAGTGCTCTTCAGCGAGCCGAAAATTCCTCAATTCATACCAGTGCACGGTGTGACCGAGAGTAGCGACAGTTTCAGTGCTCTTCAGCGAGCCGAAAATTCCTCAATGCTACATACGTCTGGCCCTGTCGCTCGACGCGCCAAAGTTTCAGTGCTCTTCAGCGAGCCGAAAATTCCTCAATCAAGCGTACAAGCCGTACGCGCGTCGATGCTTCCCATGTTTCAGTGCTCTTCAGCGAGCCGAAAATTCCTCAATCCTTGACGGTTTGAACAGACCAGCAGAGATCGATAGCGTTTCAGTGCTCTTCAGCGAGCCGAAAATTCCTCAATTATAATCCTGTCCAACCGCTCAAGCACTTCTCGCAGTTTCAGTGCTCTTCAGCGAGCCGAAAATTCCTCAATCTTTGGTGTTGGTGTGGACGCTCTACCGACATGACAGTTTCAGTGCTCTTCAGCGAGCCGAAAATTCCTCAATACAGGCAGTAGATGTGATGGGTTCTGTCACACGTCGCAGTTTCAGTGCTCTTCAGCGAGCCGAAAATTCCTCAATAAGAAAGCGCGAAAGGTGATCAACCTCTCGTGCTTTATGTTTCAGTGCTCTTCAGCGAGCCGAAAATTCCTCAATTTCAGCAGCAACGCGGCGGCGGCATACGGCTCGTTGGTTTCAGTGCTCTTCAGCGAGCCGAAAATTCCTCAATGCGATTTGCCCACCTGGTACGCGCGCCGTCGCCGTGTTTCAGTGCTCTTCAGCGAGCCGAAAATTCCTCAATCCGGTCGACTCCATCCGGTCAACCGGTCGACTCCATCGTTTCAGTGCTCTTCAGCGAGCCGAAAATTCCTCAATCTGACCATCGCGCTTGACGTTCAAGCCCCGCCGTATCCGTTTCAGTGCTCTTCAGCGAGCCGAAAATTCCTCAATCGGCGTTGTGCTCTGGAACTGGTCGAATATTGTGTTCGGTTTCAGTGCTCTTCAGCGAGCCGAAAATTCCTCAATCTCCAGCCACACGAGCGTGCGCGCGATCTGGCGATCGTTTCAGTGCTCTTCAGCGAGCCGAAAATTCCTCAATCAAGAGGTTTGACGACAAGGTATTCCTTCGCGGCAAGTTTCAGTGCTCTTCAGCGAGCCGAAAATTCCTCAATGTCGCCTCAACTCCCCCCTCGCGCGGCTCTGTGAGTGTTTCAGTGCTCTTCAGCGAGCCGAAAATTCCTCAATCGCTCGAATGCGGCGAAGTCGCTCAGGTCGTAGTAGGTTTCAGTGCTCTTCAGCGAGCCGAAAATTCCTCAATGTCGTTGACCCAACGCGGCTCGCGCAGCGCCCACATGTTTCAGTGCTCTTCAGCGAGCCGAAAATTCCTCAATGCAGTCGCTGCGCCGCGCGGTGCAGATCGGAAAGAAGTTTCAGTGCTCTTCAGCGAGCCGAAAATTCCTCAATAGTAGAGACGTAATCGATAAGTAATCACACTAAGGGTTTCAGTGCTCTTCAGCGAGCCGAAAATTCCTCAATCCGTTTTCGGGTGTGCACGTCGCAGACGGTGTGGCGGGTTTCAGTGCTCTTCAGCGAGCCGAAAATTCCTCAATGCGCAAAGCGAAGCGCGATCCGGCGACGCGCGCGGCGTTTCAGTGCTCTTCAGCGAGCCGAAAATTCCTCAATCATCAAGAGCGCGCCGCGCCGGTATTTGATTTCCTGTTTCAGTGCTCTTCAGCGAGCCGAAAATTCCTCAATCGTGTACGTAGCCCCACCGCAGACACACCGCCGCGGTTTCAGTGCTCTTCAGCGAGCCGAAAATTCCTCAATGAGAATACGAAACTATCACTTTCGACGGTCGGGAAATGTTTCAGTGCTCTTCAGCGAGCCGAAAATTCCTCAATGAAAGACTACGTCGCGCTGGTAGATACCCCGCGCGGGTTTCAGTGCTCTTCAGCGAGCCGAAAATTCCTCAATGGACGCAATCCTTCAGGCGGGAGACATCGAGTTCAAGTTTCAGTGCTCTTCAGCGAGCCGAAAATTCCTCAATTCGCGGCGAGGGTACGATCTCGCCGCGCGCGGCGCGTTTCAGTGCTCTTCAGCGAGCCGAAAATTCCTCAATCGCGTTCGGTCATCGCTGATCGCAGCAGTGCGATGTGTTTCAGTGCTCTTCAGCGAGCCGAAAATTCCTCAATTGGTTTTTCTAAGAGGAAAAGGCACGATCTCGCCGAGTTTCAGTGCTCTTCAGCGAGCCGAAAATTCCTCAATTTCTCGCTGCCGCGCGTCGTGCTGGTCGAGATCGAAGTTTCAGTGCTCTTCAGCGAGCCGAAAATTCCTCAATGCAATCAGCGTACCGCGCCGGGTTGTAATCTCCCTGTTTCAGTGCTCTTCAGCGAGCCGAAAATTCCTCAATCCCAACAACGATCATCCCGCAATCCGTCGTTGACGGTTTCAGTGCTCTTCAGCGAGCCGAAAATTCCTCAATCGAGCAGACCGCGAAGCGCGCCGACGGTTCGACCGCCGTTTCAGTGCTCTTCAGCGAGCCGAAAATTCCTCAATCCTACGCCGCGCTCGATTTTCTGCTCGTTGACGGCGTTTCAGTGCTCTTCAGCGAGCCGAAAATTCCTCAATGGTGCGGTTGTTCGTTCGTCTCACCGTCCCGACCGGTTTCAGTGCTCTTCAGCGAGCCGAAAATTCCTCAATCCAGTTGTAACTTCCGATCACGCGGATCGACCGCGGTTTCAGTGCTCTTCAGCGAGCCGAAAATTCCTCAATCATGCTGGCACAGTTTGAGCGCCAGCATCGCCGCGAGTTTCAGTGCTCTTCAGCGAGCCGAAAATTCCTCAATTTAATCACGGCGCTACGCAACTGGCTGGTCGGGCTAGAGGTTTCAGTGCTCTTCAGCGAGCCGAAAATTCCTCAATTAGGCAGGTATGCAATGGGGTTGGTCGAGAACTCCGACGTTTCAGTGCTCTTCAGCGAGCCGAAAATTCCTCAATCGCTGCGGAAGCACCGCGAATACGACATCAGAGAAGTTTCAGTGCTCTTCAGCGAGCCGAAAATTCCTCAATGGTTGCGGGAAAAAGAAAACCCCGCGCGTGCGAGGCGCGTTTCAGTGCTCTTCAGCGAGCCGAAAATTCCTCAATCTGCTTGCGCCGAAGCGCACCGGCGGCGCGGCGACGCGTTTCAGTGCTCTTCAGCGAGCCGAAAATTCCTCAATTCTGGCGAAAGTCAGATCGCACCTTGATCCCCAGCGGTTTCAGTGCTCTTCAGCGAGCCGAAAATTCCTCAATTGCACCGACTGCGCTGACCTTCCGGCTTTTCAAATTGGTTTCAGTGCTCTTCAGCGAGCCGAAAATTCCTCAATTTCAATTGCGGGCGCGGTAATCAAGAGACCGGAACAGTTTCAGTGCTCTTCAGCGAGCCGAAAATTCCTCAATAGCAAAGACGGGTGGCTTGCGTTCAACGACCAGTGGGTTTCAGTGCTCTTCAGCGAGCCGAAAATTCCTCAATAGCAGCAGCGCCGCCGTCTGTGCGATCAGATGCTCGTAGTTTCAGTGCTCTTCAGCGAGCCGAAAATTCCTCAATAAACTTGGAAAGATACAACTTGCCTTACATTGGTCGTTTCAGTGCTCTTCAGCGAGCCGAAAATTCCTCAATTTTCTGATCGTAGACGGTGGGCGACCGGTCGCGGCGCGTTTCAGTGCTCTTCAGCGAGCCGAAAATTCCTCAATTGGATGTGTTCCTTCCGGTCTTCGAGCGCGTACCGCGTTTCAGTGCTCTTCAGCGAGCCGAAAATTCCTCAATATTGAGTTGAACCGCCCTTCCGGCGAGGCGTTCGTGTTTCAGTGCTCTTCAGCGAGCCGAAAATTCCTCAATGGTGATCCAGCGCCAGGCGATGAACCATCCTTGCCAGTTTCAGTGCTCTTCAGCGAGCCGAAAATTCCTCAATCGCCAGACCGCGAAGGTCGTTGCGTTCTTATACTTCTAGTTTCAGTGCTCTTCAGCGAGCCGAAAATTCCTCAATCAACGCCTCCTCAACGACGCCCGCGCAAAATCGCGCGTTTCAGTGCTCTTCAGCGAGCCGAAAATTCCTCAATCGTTTCGGGTACGATAGCGAGGGCTTCGTCATAGATGTTTCAGTGCTCTTCAGCGAGCCGAAAATTCCTCAATGCTACGTGCACGAAACGGTCGTGCAGATGTTAGCGCGTTTCAGTGCTCTTCAGCGAGCCGAAAATTCCTCAATCTTTCATTACCCGAAAGAGCGAACGAAGACGGCGTATAGTTTCAGTGCTCTTCAGCGAGCCGAAAATTCCTCAATTGAACGAGGAAAATCTGCGATGTGTGCGGATCGAGACCGTTTCAGTGCTCTTCAGCGAGCCGAAAATTCCTCAATCGGTACTCAACCGCGTAGTCTTTCGACTCGCGGTCAAGTTTCAGTGCTCTTCAGCGAGCCGAAAATTCCTCAATCGATTCGGGCGCGGGTGGAGGGGCTGCGCCCGAACGGTTTCAGTGCTCTTCAGCGAGCCGAAAATTCCTCAATGTTAACATACGCGAAGGAAGCCCACCAAAAAGGCGCGGTTTCAGTGCTCTTCAGCGAGCCGAAAATTCCTCAATTTCCCGCCGGTCGCGGCGACGCTGCTCATCAAAGCCTAGTTTCAGTGCTCTTCAGCGAGCCGAAAATTCCTCAATAGATCGGCGGCGATGCGCTGTTCCATTGCAGCGTAGTGTTTCAGTGCTCTTCAGCGAGCCGAAAATTCCTCAATTCGTCGATCTCCCACACCGCCCGCGTTGCGCGCGTGTTTCAGTGCTCTTCAGCGAGCCGAAAATTCCTCAATGCTGCAGTCGCTGGCGTTGGATGGGTACATCGCCGGTTTCAGTGCTCTTCAGCGAGCCGAAAATTCCTCAATTCGGCTGCGAGCCGGACGCGCCGCGCTCGGACAGTCCGTGTTTCAGTGCTCTTCAGCGAGCCGAAAATTCCTCAATGGCGTCCAGCGGGCGCTCGCCCCGACGCGCGGCGAGTGTTTCAGTGCTCTTCAGCGAGCCGAAAATTCCTCAATGTAATCTTCGGCGCGCTCCAACTGTTCATCTGTCATCTGTTTCAGTGCTCTTCAGCGAGCCGAAAATTCCTCAATATCCGGCGCTATCTGTACGAGAAGTATCGGCGCGAGGTTTCAGTGCTCTTCAGCGAGCCGAAAATTCCTCAATCGTATCTCTTGTACGACTACACGCCCGTCCGTCGTGGTTTCAGTGCTCTTCAGCGAGCCGAAAATTCCTCAATTTGAAACCGCGCGCAGTCCGCGACTGCGACGCGGCGAGTTTCAGTGCTCTTCAGCGAGCCGAAAATTCCTCAATTTTAACGCCGCCGTTGAGACGCTGCAAATCACCGTGTTTCAGTGCTCTTCAGCGAGCCGAAAATTCCTCAATACACCCGCGCCCGCCGCGATCTGGCGTACAAAAACGGTTTCAGTGCTCTTCAGCGAGCCGAAAATTCCTCAATACGGATCGACCTCCGGGTACGTTTCGACATACGCCGTTTCAGTGCTCTTCAGCGAGCCGAAAATTCCTCAATATACTGCGGACTAAGGCGACTGCGCCGAATTGAAAGAAGTTTCAGTGCTCTTCAGCGAGCCGAAAATTCCTCAATCGTCCCGCGCCGCGTGCGCAGCCAGCGAACGCTTGAGTTTCAGTGCTCTTCAGCGAGCCGAAAATTCCTCAATCTACCGGAAGTTCACCGCCTTCCGTCACCTGCAGGGTTTCAGTGCTCTTCAGCGAGCCGAAAATTCCTCAATTAAATGCGCTGCGGTAGTCCAGATCATCACCCTCGCCGGTTTCAGTGCTCTTCAGCGAGCCGAAAATTCCTCAATTTTGAACCCGACGCCGCGATTCGGGCGCGGGTGGAGGTTTCAGTGCTCTTCAGCGAGCCGAAAATTCCTCAATTCAACTGCAGCGTGGCGAGTAGCGCAGTGAACCAGGGTTTCAGTGCTCTTCAGCGAGCCGAAAATTCCTCAATGGTTGCCGATTGCCGCTCGCACCAGACGCGCTACGACGTTTCAGTGCTCTTCAGCGAGCCGAAAATTCCTCAATAGCAAGGGCGGAAAGGTCACAAACCTTTACCGCGTTCGTTTCAGTGCTCTTCAGCGAGCCGAAAATTCCTCAATACAAACCGGCGTTGTACTACTCGTTAACCGCGACACGTTTCAGTGCTCTTCAGCGAGCCGAAAATTCCTCAATCGAACCGACGTATGAGGACGTTTTCGTATTTGAATTCGGTTTCAGTGCTCTTCAGCGAGCCGAAAATTCCTCAATTGATGTATGAAGAGTAATGGCGTATGTATCAAGGAAGTTTCAGTGCTCTTCAGCGAGCCGAAAATTCCTCAATCGTTCAACATCGTTGACGAGCGCGGCGCCAACGCGCGTTTCAGTGCTCTTCAGCGAGCCGAAAATTCCTCAATTTATCCATGTAGACGTGAAAAAAAATGACCGCTAGAATCAGTTTCAGTGCTCTTCAGCGAGCCGAAAATTCCTCAATGTTCAGCGTGTTGCGTAGAACGCGATGGTCGTACAAGTTTCAGTGCTCTTCAGCGAGCCGAAAATTCCTCAATTTGCCGGCGACGTCATCAATGTGCTCTATTTTCAGCGTAGGTTTCAGTGCTCTTCAGCGAGCCGAAAATTCCTCAATCGATCCCGCCCCGCCGGAACCTGAGACGTGTACGGGAATGTTTCAGTGCTCTTCAGCGAGCCGAAAATTCCTCAATGATGTGGGTTCCAGAGTCAGACGTTGATGCTGCTCGGTTTCAGTGCTCTTCAGCGAGCCGAAAATTCCTCAATCGAGCGCATGGTGAGAGAGATACTGCACATTCAGAAGTTTCAGTGCTCTTCAGCGAGCCGAAAATTCCTCAATTCAACGGCGGTCAAGTCAACATCCGGCGCAACCGTGTTTCAGTGCTCTTCAGCGAGCCGAAAATTCCTCAATACAACGTCGATAATCCGCTGCTTGAGGATGGAGAGCGTTTCAGTGCTCTTCAGCGAGCCGAAAATTCCTCAATCAGAGTCAGGAATAGACGCCGCCCGTAGCCTGTGGGTTTCAGTGCTCTTCAGCGAGCCGAAAATTCCTCAATATCGCGCCGAAGGATCGCACGAGCGTATGAGTGCATGTTTCAGTGCTCTTCAGCGAGCCGAAAATTCCTCAATTCTGCGAGTAAGATAGCCATACGGCGCGCAAATGACCAGTTTCAGTGCTCTTCAGCGAGCCGAAAATTCCTCAATACTATAGGGGTTATTTCAGGCTTAATCTCGCAAAAGGTTTCAGTGCTCTTCAGCGAGCCGAAAATTCCTCAATAGACCGCGCCCGATCCGCTGCCGTTGTTGATTGTGTGTTTCAGTGCTCTTCAGCGAGCCGAAAATTCCTCAATACAGGCGTTCCGAGGAACTCATATACCGGCGCGGCGGTTTCAGTGCTCTTCAGCGAGCCGAAAATTCCTCAATCTTGCCGAATCTGATGCTGATGGTGGTCTCATTGATGGTTTCAGTGCTCTTCAGCGAGCCGAAAATTCCTCAATGGGTGATGCTGCCCCGGCGCGTGCTTGATGAACTCGTCGTTTCAGTGCTCTTCAGCGAGCCGAAAATTCCTCAATTTTTTTGTGTTGCGCTATGCTGTGCTCACTGTATAGTTTCAGTGCTCTTCAGCGAGCCGAAAATTCCTCAATTTTACGCCCCTGTCGCTTCCGTTGCAGACGGTAAGGTTTCAGTGCTCTTCAGCGAGCCGAAAATTCCTCAATTGATAAAAGGCGGCGTCAACGTCAAAGACGTAATGTCGTTTCAGTGCTCTTCAGCGAGCCGAAAATTCCTCAATACGACGGCGACGAGCGCGGGCGCGTCACACTGCCGCCGTTTCAGTGCTCTTCAGCGAGCCGAAAATTCCTCAATGGCGCTCGGTCTGGCGAATGTCGGCGGAAGCGCGAGTTTCAGTGCTCTTCAGCGAGCCGAAAATTCCTCAATCCACCACCGGCGCGGTCAGTTCGTTGTTGAGCACTGTCGGTTTCAGTGCTCTTCAGCGAGCCGAAAATTCCTCAATTCCAAGCGGATCGGTTCCCGCTGCGGGCGCTGAAGGGTTTCAGTGCTCTTCAGCGAGCCGAAAATTCCTCAATAGTGCGCTGCTGCCGCACCTCACGCAACTCGTTGCGGGTTTCAGTGCTCTTCAGCGAGCCGAAAATTCCTCAATCCAGTCACGATAGAGATCGAAAAACCGGCGCTTTTCCGTTTCAGTGCTCTTCAGCGAGCCGAAAATTCCTCAATCGATCTCGAAACGCATCTCCTCCATCTCGCCGGTGTCGGTTTCAGTGCTCTTCAGCGAGCCGAAAATTCCTCAATTACGGTCAGGTCAATGATCGACTCGTTCACGTTCTGTTTCAGTGCTCTTCAGCGAGCCGAAAATTCCTCAATCGACAGGTTCGACGTTCATCAACTGTTCGAGTCTATCGTTTCAGTGCTCTTCAGCGAGCCGAAAATTCCTCAATCGATGGTACGGGTGCGTGGGTCGAAGGGCTTTTGACGTTTCAGTGCTCTTCAGCGAGCCGAAAATTCCTCAATCATGCTCACGCAAGCGGCGCAATGCCGGCGCCACCGTTTCAGTGCTCTTCAGCGAGCCGAAAATTCCTCAATCGCGCCGCGCCCGCCCGACGCGCGCGCACGATTGCGGGTTTCAGTGCTCTTCAGCGAGCCGAAAATTCCTCAATGTATAGTGGCGGTGCGGTACATTTCGTGCATAAGGGTTTCAGTGCTCTTCAGCGAGCCGAAAATTCCTCAATAGAATGGTGGTGCGGTACGTATCAGAGCGCACCGACGTTTCAGTGCTCTTCAGCGAGCCGAAAATTCCTCAATCGGACGCGGGTTTCTCGCGTACATCCACCCGCTCACCGTTTCAGTGCTCTTCAGCGAGCCGAAAATTCCTCAATGCAGTTTGGCGAGATCGCGGTAGGCGTCTGGCGCGGTGTTTCAGTGCTCTTCAGCGAGCCGAAAATTCCTCAATCGGATGCGCATTGTGGTACTCCTATCACTGACAGAGGTTTCAGTGCTCTTCAGCGAGCCGAAAATTCCTCAATTGTCTGGGAAAAGATAATTGATGTCGCAAAAATTGCGGTTTCAGTGCTCTTCAGCGAGCCGAAAATTCCTCAATCCAGAGACCGACTGCCGGAACTCATCGCGCGGCTCGGGTTTCAGTGCTCTTCAGCGAGCCGAAAATTCCTCAATTCACGGCAGTCCTGGGGTGGAGCGTATTTATCAGTGGGGTTTCAGTGCTCTTCAGCGAGCCGAAAATTCCTCAATTTTTCGCATTCGGCGCAACGGAACGCAGTTTTTCGGTTTCAGTGCTCTTCAGCGAGCCGAAAATTCCTCAATCGTTTACAGAGGATCGGATCGCCCCCAGGCGTGTAGTTTCAGTGCTCTTCAGCGAGCCGAAAATTCCTCAATCTTAGTTCCAGACGAAACTGCAAGCGATACGTTGGAGTTTCAGTGCTCTTCAGCGAGCCGAAAATTCCTCAATGCGAACACCGCGCCTTATCCGCTTGCTTATCAACCGTTTCAGTGCTCTTCAGCGAGCCGAAAATTCCTCAATTTGAGGACGTTTTCCGCCTTGCGAACGCGCTGGTAGGTTTCAGTGCTCTTCAGCGAGCCGAAAATTCCTCAATCTTGCCGCCGGATGTGCCGGACGTACCGCACACGCCGTTTCAGTGCTCTTCAGCGAGCCGAAAATTCCTCAATCGCGCTTGATAGGACGCTTGCAGCGCTATGAGCCGAAGTTTCAGTGCTCTTCAGCGAGCCGAAAATTCCTCAATCTAGTCTAGCACGAGATAGGGCTTGTAAACCGTACTGGAGTTTCAGTGCTCTTCAGCGAGCCGAAAATTCCTCAATTCAATTTTTCGAGATGTTCTATACCAACATCGTAATGTTTCAGTGCTCTTCAGCGAGCCGAAAATTCCTCAATTTTCGTCTTGCGAACGCGCTGGTAGAGGTGTGGAAAGTTTCAGTGCTCTTCAGCGAGCCGAAAATTCCTCAATTCATCAGTCGAGTCGGGATACTCGCTGTCGAGTGAAACGTTTCAGTGCTCTTCAGCGAGCCGAAAATTCCTCAATCCAGTCGCAGAAATACCCCACGTACTCCCTTGTACGGTTTCAGTGCTCTTCAGCGAGCCGAAAATTCCTCAATCAACAAGAGCGCCGAATCGGGGGAAACGCCTGATGAGTTTCAGTGCTCTTCAGCGAGCCGAAAATTCCTCAATCATCACGACCGAAATCAACATTGCGCCTAACAAAAGTTTCAGTGCTCTTCAGCGAGCCGAAAATTCCTCAATCATACTAGTCCGGCCTGTCGTCACGCGCGCGCCGAGTTTCAGTGCTCTTCAGCGAGCCGAAAATTCCTCAATTGTAGGCGTCCAGTTCCGTGCTTCCGTTCGGATCAAGTTTCAGTGCTCTTCAGCGAGCCGAAAATTCCTCAATCATTGCGCAACTCCCTGAATAATTAAATTCAGAATCGTGGTTTCAGTGCTCTTCAGCGAGCCGAAAATTCCTCAATCGCGAAGCGCAATCGTTCTACCACCGTTATCTAACGTTTCAGTGCTCTTCAGCGAGCCGAAAATTCCTCAATAGGGATGCAGATTTTCTTATTTCTGCATGTGAACCAGTTTCAGTGCTCTTCAGCGAGCCGAAAATTCCTCAATCCTTCCCGCTTCTGTGACCACAAAAGCCGTACAGATGTTTCAGTGCTCTTCAGCGAGCCGAAAATTCCTCAATCTAGAACAAAACTGCTACTACCCTGTTAGACACCAGTTTCAGTGCTCTTCAGCGAGCCGAAAATTCCTCAATGACAATCCAAGTGAAGGTGTGATATAATACAGTTATGCGTTTCAGTGCTCTTCAGCGAGCCGAAAATTCCTCAATTTCACATCAATACCAATATCGCTACCCGGATTGAGATGTTTCAGTGCTCTTCAGCGAGCCGAAAATTCCTCAATCATCCAACCCGTCTGCCGATTGTACCACAAGCGCCATGTTTCAGTGCTCTTCAGCGAGCCGAAAATTCCTCAATCGAGCAGCATCAACGTCTGACTCTGGAACCCACATCGTTTCAGTGCTCTTCAGCGAGCCGAAAATTCCTCAATACGGCTTACGAT
>Ga0308405_1000998_pt1 | contig 15052 bp, 5 predicted proteins | sample HotsprSampleMS13_FD_203473 | JGI IMG/M metagenome (GOLD analysis project Ga0308405, IMG submission 203473) | Hot spring phototrophic mat microbial communities from Mushroom Spring, Yellowstone National Park, Wyoming, United States - 20060912_MS13 ...
CTGGAGTCCAGGCTCTGGTTTGAGAGAGAGCAAGCGACTCGGCTCCCAGGGATCCACGAGGTGCCAATCCCCCTGCAGTCTCCCCACATAATATCGCCTGCGCCACTCATTCGCGTCAGGCACGATCACCTGCCCCCATTCGTTGATCAGAAAAGCTCCGCCGGCGACGCCGGAACTCTCCTGCTTTGCCTGTACAACCATTCGTGTCATCTGGAGGACTGCATCGGAGTAGGCGAACCAGCACAGCAGCAGCTCTCTGTTGTGCGGCCATTCGCAGACAGGCCAAAAGCACTTCCAGGGGGCGTAGTATCTCAGATGAAACACGCTGGCATCGCCAGGAATGCGGTTGTAGCGCCCTCGCCAAATGCGAGGGTCACAGGGAACAAATGCACTGGACACCATGGGCTATACCGGGAATTCAAACCCTTTTGCGAGTGTGGCGAGATAAAAATGCTGATTCTCGTGCAAATAAACTGCAATGCCTTTGCTGTCAACCCACAATCGAGTCACCTCGTGTCCCAGCTTCCTCGTCTCCCGGATGGCGTCCAATACCCGCCTGGCATCTTCCCCCTTCTGCCGATCGGAAGCCTCATGATCCAAAAGTGCAAACACTTCGCCCCTTTCGCGTTTCTGAGTAATCACACCTCCGCGCTTCTGCCGGTATCGGTACTCCTGCACCGGCTCGTGCAACGCAAATGGATATCTCTGGCCAGGCCTGGCAGTCTGCAGCCATGTAAGCAGTTCTTCAGCGCCTGCCTCCGCCGGCGGTGAGGATTGAGCGGGCTTGCCAGGCAACTTGCAGATAAACAATGTCTCCCATTGGTCCCCGGAGGGCACTCTTGCAAGGCAAAAATACTTCACAGGCGTCACGTAAAACCGTCCCGGGCGCCCAAGGACGTTTTTGACGAGCTGGGGGACCTCTGGGGGCACCATGATCAGATTCCCTTCCGCGTCACGAACATTTCCGGCGCTGTCGCAGGACAGGACCTGGCCCTCGAGACGGCCTGGGTAAGGAGAGCCGGGCACGAGCGTACTCTCATCGATTTCTTCGTCCCTTGGCAGGCACTTTCTGGGCGGACCTGACTGTTCAACAAGCTCTCCATTCAGGTTCAAATGATAGTAGACATTGCGGTCCGCCCCGGTAAGCGTGCTCCAGTCCTCCCTTTCGTAGATCAATTCGTCCACGGTGTCGCGCACATAAAAGATGTGCACCACTGGACTCTTTTCTTCGCCCGAGGCCGTCTTGAATCGCCGCAACACCCGGCCGAGGCTCTGTATCCGCTGTCGAACAGAGGTTGTAGAGGCCACCACGATTCCGGTATCGACAGCCGGCACGTTGAATCCCTCAATCAGGGACTTGGCCGATACCATCACCGTGGCAATACCCTTCCGGAAGAGTTCCAGACTCAGATTCCGCAATTCTTGCGGGAGTTGGCTGTGTTCCAACACCACCGGGAAGCCGGCGAGATAGAGACGCAGGTAGAGATCATTGACTGACTCGATACTTTCATGGAAGAGCAACGCCATTGAATCCGCATTCGTCTCGAACTGCTCCTTCAGGATCCGCTCCAGTGCCTTGTAGCGCGTTTCGGCACCGTAGAGGAGCGCTTTTCGCCGGGATGTCTCCTGCAGAAACCGGCCGGCCAGTGTTGCCAGATCGCCCGCCTGATGGCGAACAGTCTTCTGCACCCATGAGAAAAAGCTGGCCCCGCTTTGGGCCCTGGGGCCAGCATAATTCTGCAATTCATTGCGGCAGTCGGAGATCGAGCGTGAGAGCTGCTCGTATTCGGCCCGTTCCGACTCGGTTAACTCAAGCCCATAGTGTTTGATGGTGTAAGGCGGAACGATTCCCATCTCCAGCGCCTGCGCCAGCGTCAGCTCATAGATCAGCGGACCGAGTTCTCTACCCAGCAGGCTGTTGTTGTAGCCCTGTTCGGTGCCAGCTTCGTCCTCGTCTTCCCGTTCAGGAGTCGCAGAAAGGCCCAGCGAAGCAATTCTTTGGGTTGCCAGCACCCTGGACATCACGGGCGCCCCGGCTCGGTGGCACTCGTCGGCGATCAGCAGAAGCCGTTTGCCCAGGTCGAGGCCTTTAACCATTTGAGGCAGTTCCCGCTGCGCTGAATCCAGGACCGCAAGCAGGATGCGACGGGAGTCGTTGAAGGCGTCTTTGTACCCGCCCCCCAGTCGCCCGATTGCCCATGGTGGAAGATTCGAAGTGGCCAGGAGCTGATCATGCCATTGGTTCATCAGTACGATCGTGGGCACCACTACGGCCACTCTCAAATCGCGCAATTGCTCGTTTTGCAGCTGCTGGATGATAGCCAAAGCCAGGATTGTCTTTCCGGCTCCGGTCACCACTTTGATGGTTCCTTTGCGCCCGCTCCGGAACCACGCATCGCGGCACTCTTCTTGCCAGGCCTTGAGCTGGATTCCTCGCAAAAGCTCCCATGGTTGGGACAGATTGGTCAGGCGGTCCTGTTCCGCTTCACCCGAATCATCGGGTTTCGTTCGGCTCTGCAGGGCTTGATCGTAAATCCATTCCAGGATTCGAAGCTGTTGCAGCTTCAGCCGCTCACCAGGTCCGAATGCCAGTTCTGGCATCAATGCTTTCTTCTGTTCTGTCATCCGCTATCAATCAGTCGGTGTTCAGGCCATGCAGCATCGAAAACGTCGAAGCGCATTTCTCATTGGCCAACCGCATCCGCGGAAAGGCACTCTCCGGCCAAGGACAATGGCGCGCTCAATCCGTTTCAAATCCCTGACTTGAGAACTTCAACGTGCGGCAGTTCTCCGTAACCGTCCGGACCACGTGATCGGGAGCGCCTTCAGGCAATTCTGCCTGAATTTCCAGTGTCACGCGCACCTTGGCATTCGGCAGTGCTGCCAGGTGGGTGAGCACCTCCTCGGCGATTCGTCCCGCATCCCTCCCTACACGGAGGGCATCCTGCAACTCCACGCTGCCATGGAACCGCCGCGGCTTGGGTCGTTCCACAACTAGTGGCTGAACAGGCGTACCGCTGGCCTCCCGGGCAGCCGCCCCTGCGCCCGTTGCCACAGGCGTGACTCCAGCGGCCTCAGCGGCCGCAGATCCCGGTACCGCCGGCTGTGCGGCCTCCATTTGTCTCAGCGCCGCCTCAGGCCTGACGACCAGACCTGACTCGCAGGAATCCGGGACCGGCACATTCTGTCCTGCCCGCAAGCCCAGATAACGCCCGGTTTTCTCGTCATAACTGTCTGCGTAGGCAAAAGTCTCTTCCGCCCACGTCATCAACGAAACCCCGTCCCGGATGGCCGCGGCCAGCACTGCCGGACTTTTCAGCCGCGGCAGGTAGAGATACCGCGCAAAGAATTCCATCAACTGCCGGATCTCGAGATGATCGCCCTGCCACAACGGCACACGATCCATCTGCAGGCGAAGCGCAGTCCCCGCCAAAGTTGTCACCAACAGCTCGTCCGAACGCACTTTCTTCGACGCTCGCACCGCCAGCCTCTCCTGACCTGCCACACGAATCGACTGCCACTCCACTTCCGCGTGCAAATCATTCTGGCCTGGTACAAGCACCCAGAAATAGGTCTCCGGAAGTCTCGACTTTACGGTCTGCTCGGCCGATCTTTTTTGCTCCTCGGCCTGTCGAACCTGGAAGGGCGAGAGGTTCAGTACCTCCCTTTCCTGCACGATCGACTCCCATGCCAGGTACCTGCGCACGGCATCTTCCAGGTCCTGCAACCGGGTTTTGTCTGCCGCCAAAAACATCAGCGTGTTCTTGCGCAGTCGCGGCGCAGAGCCGCGCGTCTCCAGAATATCCCTGGCCAGCTTTAAAGCGGGGCTTTCGCCGTCTTTCACATGGGGATGCTCCGGCCCGAGCACGGCCAGACGTGTCTCCACATCGTCGGGCACATCCGCTCCGGACTGCGGGAACAGATGCACGCCCGCAAAATCACCCCGTTCCCTCAGCTCGTCCTGCAGCCGCAGTTGAATGACCTTGTGGATCTTCTCCGGTTCCCGCTTGTACTGCTCGGCACGGTCCTCCGCCAGTTTCGCCACCGTCGGCTGGACGTCAAACCAGTACCTCGTGCCGTCCTGATAAAGATACGTCGCCTTGCCTGAGAGAATCCGCAGAGCATCCCCAAAGACGTTGGGAGATTCGCCCGGCATGACACAGCCCAGCTTGATCTGCTTGTCCTCGATGCCCCTGTGGGCGGCGCCAGTCTTGGGCGCCGACCCGAGGAAGATCGTACGCGCTACCCTCCGGCAGGCCTGGTATATGGCCAGATTCGGCCGCTCCCGGTCAATCACAACGGGCAAGGCTTCCGTTCCGTCCACGTCCTTGTCGATGATCGGCGTCCAGTTATCCGACAGGTAGCGCGTCAGCTCAAACTGCACCCGTTGATCGTCGATCGGAATCGTGGATGGCAGGATCAGCGGATTGCGATCGCCGTTCTCCCACAGACTGTGGATCACTGCGGCCATCAGCCGCAACACGCCTCTGGTCCGCTGGAATTTGACCAACGCCGACCAGTCCTCGTACAGCCGGTCAAAGATCTCCGGGTGAATCGGGTAGGCCGCCTGGATCCGGCGCTCATAGTCGGCCTCTTTGCACCCGGAAGGAAAGTCCTGGCTGTGCTGCCGGTACAATTCGGCAAAGGCCCGGGCCGTGACATTCCGTTCTTTGAAACTTTGCTGCTCGGTCATCGGCTTGAACAGGCGCCGCCGCACAATTTCAAAACCTTCTTCCGCTGTGGCGGGCCGCCAACTGGACTCCACCCGCCCCACAACATTCTTCAGCCGGTCCAGCGCCTCTCGCCCCCGAATCCCGCCCACCTCGACATCCTCCGTCTGGGCGTGGGGCGAGACCCCGGAATCGGAGGCCGGCAAGCTGATCACGACCAGACTCCCGTCGGCCGCCCGCGCCGACTCCGTCAGCGCCTGCGCGAAGGAAAATTGCGTATCAAAGGTCCCGCCCGGCAGATCGGCCGCATTGTGCAGTTGCCGGGCATAGGCGACCCACTCATCGATCAGAATCAGACACGGGCCGTATTCTTTGAACAGCTGCCGCAGTGCATCGCCGGGGTTGGTCGCCCGCTCGTCATCGGCCCGGATCCGCTCATACGCCTGGCGGCCGCCCAATTGCCAGGCCAGTTCGCCCCACAGCGTGCGTACCTGAATGCCGTCGGGCTTGACCGACGGATTGCCGGGAGATATCCGGTTGCCCACGAGCACCACCCGCCGCACTTTCGGCAATTCTTTCACGCCGGTGTCCTGCAAAAGATCCTCCACTCCCGGCAAGGCCGTCAGCGGCTTGCCCGAGCACAGATGATAGAGAGCCAGCATGGAGTGCGTCTTGCCGCCGCCAAAATTGGTCTGCAGCTGGACCACCGGATCCCCGCCCTTTCCGGTGAATCGCTCGATCGCGCCTTTCAACAGCCTCTTCAGGCTCTCGGTCAGGTAGGTGCGGCGGAAGAACTCGACCGGATCGCGGTACTCATCCGAACCTTCCCCCAGATACACCTGCCAGAGATCGGCCGCGAATTCCGCCTGCTGGTACCGCCCGCTGGCCACGTCCTCATGCGGCGTCACCACCTCGCGCCAGCTCTTCAGCCTCCCGGCGGCGGCGGCCTCCACCAGAGATCCGCCCGCCTTGCGCTGTTCGCTTCTCACCTGCTCGTCAAATCGCAGCCGCAAAAGCTCGAGCTTCATTCTGTCGAGTTCTTCCGCCTCAGCGGCGGAAACGGCGCTCAGCAGCCGACTGCAGGAATCGAGCACCCGATAGGTATCATCCGTGGAAAACGGCTCCTGGTGGGCCCACTTGTTGCGCCAGCTGCGCAGCTCGCCCACCAGGCTTCGCTCTGCCGGGCCCAGCGTCTCCTTGAAGACTTCATTCCATGAGTCAAACATCACGCGCAGCAGAACGCCTGCATCCCACTCCCGCGGCGGCTTCTGGCTGTTCAGCCGGTCCTCGCCCAGGTAGCTTTGCAGCTCCGCCTGCTTCCGCGCGCCAAAGCGGCCCGCAAATTCCCGCTCGACATACGATCCAAGCCCGGCCTTGAGCAGATCCAGCGCCTTTGCCACTCGATCCCGGTTTGTCATCGCCATGTTCAATTACTCCGCACTCAAGAACAAATCTCCGCTTTCGCCTCTGGATTCGATTTCCTGCATTCGCTCCACCAAGGTCCGCCAGCCCAACACCAGCGCATTATATCCTTGCGCATCCTGCGAACGGTTCTTCCGCTCGCTGATGGCAAACAGCCGGTAGGCCAGGTCGCGCGCCAGCTCCGCATCGGCACCCATTTTGCGCAACAGAGCCGCCGTCCTGTCATCGCCGGCTTTTTCCACAGAATAAACCCGCACAAGGTGGTGCGTCATTTCCCAAGTGGTCAGGCGGCGGTCTGCGGACGGATCCCAATCCTTCGGCAATTCCTCCGGCCGCAGCAGCCGCACTTTGCCCCCGCGGGCCTGGACTATCCCGGCCTGCACCAGCCCGTTCACCGATGTCACCTTGGCCCGGCTCAGCAGCTCGGCCTCGCCGAAATCGCCCTCTTCGAAGCCGTGCTGCTCGTACCAGGCGATGGCCCAGCGCGTATCGTTGTCAAATTCGTCTTCCTGCTCGGAAAGCACCTCCGTGAGAGCCTGGTTGATCAGAGCGAGCGCCGTGCGAACCGTCATCGCCCTGCCACTGGCCTCCAGAATTCTGCTGTAGCGCGAGTAGATGGCCATGCCCGGACCGATCGCCGCCTGGGCGAAGTCCACCGGCGCCACGTCGCCCTGCTGGAGACGGCGCAACGCCGCCGGCATTTCGCGTTTCAGCTCGGCGACGAAAGAGCGGCGGTCGGTCTGCGGGGCGTTGGCCGGACGCGGGCGGCAGGCCAGAACGATGTAGGAGGCCAGGGCGTTGGTACCCATCGAAGTCATGCGCCACTTTTGCGACGCGCGGACCGGCCATGTCGCCGTGATTTGGAAGCCCGTGCCAATCAGCGCCTCGAGCATCGTTTCCCACCCCGTCGTCCGGTCGACGCGGTTCCAGTTGCCGCCATTTTCGGCCTCCTCGTCCGCTCCGCTGTCTTCGTCATCCTGCTTGAAGGCATAGTAAACGGTGAGCGGAAAGCGCGGATCCATCTTTTCGCGCAAGGCGGCAAACGCCCTCCGGAAACCGCTCTCGAAATGTTGCTTGGCCTGCTGTTTGTCGCCGTCGAACCGCTCGGGGGACGCGGTCAGCTCCTGGGCCTTCGGGACAAGGAGAGTGCTGAACAGGTCCGGGTACAGGTCCCCGATGGTTCGTCGGAGCCAGACGTAGAAGAAGTCCGAGAGCGCGGCGTAGCCGATGTTGTCGTAGTAGGGCGGATCGGTGGAGACCAGGAGGTTTTCGATGCCGTCGGCGCCGGTGGCGGCGTCAATCTGGCGGGCAGAGCCGCGGGAAACACTTGACGCCACCAATTCGATGCAATAGGCGACATAGTCGCTGCACGTGCTCCACGCGCCGACCGATTCCCCGAGCAGGTTGGCCTCAGCGAAGTCCCACACCATGGGGATCGCATGACGCCCAAATAGGTGCATTACCTTCTGATTCGTTGGGCTCCAACCGCATAACGCATTGTTGAAGTCCGCACACCGGTCCAGCGCGAGGGCGAGGAACGTGGCAACGGCGCGGGTGTAGGCATCGGCCTCGCGTTCTGGCAACCCCGCCGCGATCGCGTCCCGCCGCACGTCCGCACGGATCTCCCGGACCAACTCCGACAACGTCACCATCGCCGTGAGCTGGCGGGGGGTGAACGCGTCTGCCCAGGTGGGCATGCCGTACATGGGAAGTCTATCGACGTCGTGGCATGGATTGGTCACTAACTGGTCGGGCCGCCAAGGTAGGGTTGGAATCGAAGGAGGTTCCTCATAATCAGCCGCTGGTGAATAAACTCGCCCGCGGAGGCCGTCGGACACCACTGCCACCATGCGCCGTCCCACGCGGCCTGACCGCGCTTCAGTTCTGATGTAATCGTCGGTGACAGGATCGCCGGTTAGGAGGCAGCGAAACATAGCCCGCCCCGTCTTCGTACCCGATTTCACCGCATTTCGATCCGCAGTCGCGCCGGTTCTCACAACAAACCGCCAGGCTCCTGCCGCCCGATCCACCACCGGCTCCAGCCACACCTCGCTTCCCTTCTTGCTCGACAGCCAGAAGGTGCTCATTAGCGGCACATGCGCCCCGCGGGCAGCCGGGTTCGGACTGCGCACGGTCCGCGCCCAGATCCAGGCGATCACCGGCAATTCTTTGCTCACGTACGACTTCAGGTGCGGGCTTTCCGCCGCCATCTCCGCGGTGACCTTCACGGGCGGGTACAAATGGCCGATTTGTGCGCGCGCCCGCTCGAGAATCACGCGCCCGTAATAGCGCACGTCGGCAGCCAGTCCATGCGTGCCGCGCCAGTTCTCGGTCCCGCCGATCCTGGCGCGATCGGCGGGATTCACCGGCGGGTAGTCCGCCCATCGGGGCGCAAGTTCCAGGTTGCACTTGTTCAGCAGCACCGCCACCGGGTTCAGGTCCCCGGCGTGCGCCTCGAAACCAAGCCGCGCCGCCTCCAGCGGGATGGTGCCTCCGCCGGCGAAAGGATCGTAGACCGCCGGCAGGCGCCCGCCGCAGTGCTTCAGCATCTCTTCGCGGGCTTCCGTGTAGATCTCCGGGTGTTTGTGCAGCTGCTTCTCCATCAGGCGCCGCAAAATGCCGAAAAGCCGCTCGCGCTCGCGCACCTGGGCCTCTTCGGTAGGGAACCGCTCCGGATGGGCGCTCGGGTCGTCGACGACGGAGGCAAACAGCACCGCCCGTGCCGCCGGCAGCGGCAGCCGCGCCCACCAGTGATGAATGCCCTTGGGATGTGGTCCGATGCCCGGCATCTTGTCGTAGGCCGAGGCGTCATTGATCTCCGCCAGCGGCAGGGCCACCTCGATGAGTTTCTTATGGTACGAGCCTGTGACGTTCATACTCTGCCTATGAGCCAGAACAAGTCTTTGTATTTCAACAACATGCAGTGTTGATATGGTTTGAGATATGGTTCACGAATGGCCTTTGGAACCATCTGCGAACCATAACTTGGGCAGTCCGCTCGGCTCCGACTCATTTGTGTCCTCTCCCCGGATCGTCCCCACTCTGTTGTGCGAACCACCGCGCTCCTCGCCGGCTTCCTTCCAGGCGGATTACGCCCTCCGCTCTCAATTCGTGGAGCAATCCTTTGATCATCTGGCGGCTCAACGCCGGGAGCACCTGCTGAAGTTCCGCCATGGCGCAGCCCTGAGGCGACCGGCTGCGGATGTGCTTCAGGAGAAGAGCTTTGTTCTGTTCCCGGTCGAGTCCTTTCCTCCGGGTATACACGCCGGCCTGGCCGATTGTCGAAAAGAAACGGCGCGCAAGCAGGTACCGTGTCCCCCTGCCGCGGCCGAAGCTTTCTACCACACCGAGCTCGATCAGACGCCGCAGGCGGGCATGGAGCGGGTCGGGCACGGGCTCCTCACGGTGAATCCGGTCGATCAGGAGGAAATCATGGACATCGAAGGTGGCCTGGAGTTGCCGGTTCACGTCCTCTAAGAACCGGACGAAGCGGGGATCCCGGACTTGGCCATGCAGTGTCAGGACCACCTGATAGGCATCGGTGCCGGTGAACTCCGGCAGAAGTTTGCCCTGACGGATGCTTTCCTCAAACATGAGGTTCATGCCTTGCCCGGATCTTTCGACCAAGCCGCAGCGGGCGAGCGCTTCCGCAATTCGCCGGTTGCGTGGCGCCTGACGGTCCAGGATGTTTTCCGGGTTGATCCCTACCGGGAAGCCGCCCGGACTCTCGATGACAAGACGGCGCGGATATTGACGGACGAAGACCGAGCCACCGAGCTGATAGTCTCTATGGCAGACGGCATTGAGCACCGCCTCGCGAACGGAGCGCTCCGCAAATGTGGGGACGTCGAAGACGAATAGTCCCTCCTGATAATGCTGGACATCGTTGCGGAGATTGATCTGGCCCCAAAGGTCCTCATGGAAAGAGAAGAATCCACTGCGGTATTCGATTCGCTGCGCTGCCGGTCCGGCCGCTTCCGAAGGACGGTATTCGAAGATCACTTCGGCCTGAGGGAGGAATCTGCTGAGGGCGCCGGCTTTCCCAAGCAAGACCAACGCCGCGTAAGTGAGTCCTTGGGGCAGGAGAAGCTCGGCATCCTTCAGGAGCTGGTCTGTGGCAAGACCCTCGAGCCTGGCGTTGCCTGATTTCTGAATCCACCTCCGGCGGAACTCATGGATTGCCTGGTCATCCAAATCCTCTATCCGTGCGTCGTCGCAGATTTCAGACGAGAAGTCCTTCCCAGTCTCCGCGAAGATGGTGCGCAGCCGGTCTTCGGCCATCGGCACCAGGGCATCCGCCTGCCGCGACCAGTAAATACCTTTCCAACGAAGCGGGCTGCCCAAAGGGCGCGGAGGGATGTGGAAGGCGAGCACACGGCCATCCGGATGCCGAATCTCCTCAACCTCAATGCGCAGAGGCAAGTGCTCCATCAATTTGCGCCGAACCGTCTCGATCTGCGAGAAGACCGTGGTGCCCACGATGCCGCGTGGGCGGCTATCCGAGACACCCAGAATCAGTTTCCCGCCGCCTTCGTTGGCGAGGGCACAGCAATACCTGGCGAGCTCGTCTTCGGAGAAGGCGTTGCGTGCTTCCTTGAACTCGAGCTGCTCACCTTCCTGAGAATCCAGCAGTTGATTCAGCCATGCGATGCGGTCGGTGCTCATGTGGGCTGCTCTGCCCGGGCCAGAAGCTCGGCAAGGTTGTAGTTGACGCTGGTGACGCCGAAATCGGGCTCGCGGTGGAAAGGATTGCGGATGTAGTGAACGCGGTGTGACCCGTCTGCGAGAAACTCGACGATGGCGAGGATGTAGGAGTCGGGCTTGTTGAGCGAGGTAAGGATTTCGTTGCGCGTGACCGTCACGGTGCTGGCGTCGCCGTCGCGTCCTTTCACTTCGATAAACCGGAGTCGTCCGGTTCTTGGGTCCCGGCTCTCGATGTCATAGCCGAGCCGCTCGGACTCGACGTCGGCAGGTTGGTAGCCCAGGCGGCGCTCGACCTCGAGGATAATTTCTCCCGCTCGGGCGGCAATCGCCTGCGTGTTTCTTGTGACGGGCAGCTCCACAGCAGGCTGTCCTGCCAACTGTGCCAGAAAGCCCGCCGGGACGACCACGACGCCGCCGACCACTAAGGGCGGGAGGGCCGAGATACGCTCCTCCTGATCGAGCTCCTCCATGCGGCGCTGCAAGCGGATCTGGAGTTCATCGGCGCGGCGGGCAGCCTCCTGGGAGTTCAGCTTGGCATTGGGCCTGCCGGCGGCCTCCTGCAACCGGAGCTCCTGGGCCCGGTGATCCCAATAGGCGATCTCCCTTGTCAGCCGCTCCTTGACCGCTTCCCGTGTTTTGCGGATCATTTCCAGCCGCGACTCTTTCACCTCGGCCAGGTGTTCCCGGACGAGCCCCTCCACAGCATGCCTTTGTACCAATGCCTCAAGGTCGCGGCTGATCCAGCCGCAGGCGCTGTGAGAAAGGATCTGTTCCGGCTGCGGCTCGTCCGGACGGAGAGGCCGGTAGTCAAGATACGGCGCGTAGCGGGAGTGACGGACATTGAGGTTCCGATCAATTTCGATGTAGAGAAGTCTGCGGGAGATGGTGCGCCGCTCACCGCTGGGAAGGATCGAAGCGTCGGTGATGGCGTGTTCGAGGCAAAACATGACGCGGGGCTGGGCGCCGCTGTCTGAGTCATCGACAAGGATCGCACCCCGCCGCAGCAAATCCCGGTGGTGTTCAAGAACCAGATCGATCGTGGCCTCCAGCAGCGGATGGCCCGGGCAGAGAAATGCGGCAGTTTGCATTCCTGGCCGTTGGACCAGGCTCTTTTCGAACGTGATGCGCTCGTAGCGCTGCAGCACAGGCGCCCCGCGGCCGATCAGGCGGTCGCGATTCCGGATGGCCGCAGGGACGTGGGTCACTTCATATCGTCCGGACTCGCGCGGGTGCACCTTCCCGTTAAGCAGCCGGAACGCCCCCAGAAAGAACGACTCCACGTAATGCGGCTGGAGCCGGCGGGCCTCTGCCCGATCCATGTCCTCGCGGATCTTCTGCAGGCGGGAGGCCTGGATCACCTCATGCGTCAGCGCCCTGTCTTCGATCAGCCCTTCCAGACGTTGCCTGTCAAGAGCCTGGTCGATGACTTTGTGCAGGCGTTCCCGTACCTCGGGTTGTTCGCCATAACGAATGGCCTGGATGAGAAGGTCGCGCAAGGGGCTGCCCTCGAACTGGAGTTTGCCCAGCACGTCAAACACCCGCCCTCCGAGGGCCTTTCTGGCATTGTCGATCTTGTCCAGAAGGGTGCGGTAGACGTCGCCCTCCCGCGTCTCCACCGCGACAAGATTCCATAGGTGGCAGACTTCCGTCTGGCCGATGCGGTGGATCCTTCCGAAGCGCTGCTCGATCCTGTTGGGGTTCCAGGGCAGATCGTAGTTGACCATAAGGTGGGCGCGCTGCAAATTGATGCCCTCTCCAGCGGCGTCAGTGGCCACCAGCACCTTGACCAGGGGATCATGGAGGAACGCCTCCTGTGCCTTCCTGCGCTCTTCCCGTCCCATTCCGCCATGAATTTGCACGACCGCTTCCGTTTTTCCGAGCAGGGTGGTGATTTTCGAGCAAAGGTAGTTCAACGTGTCCCGGTGTTCTGTAAAAATGATCAGCTTTTCCTGCTCGACGCGAGTATTCCGGATTTCAGGCGGGAAATAGTCCGGGCGAGCATCGCCGCCGCGGATGAAGATCGCTGACAGCAGATTCGCCAACTCCTGCCATTTCCTGTCCACTCCGCTTCTGCGGACCTCGGCAGCGAGTCTTTCCAGCCGGCCCAGGGTGGCGATCTCGGCGCGCAACTCCTCGATGGTTCTGGCAGCAGTGGCCTGGTCGAGCACCTGCTCTTCGACGCTCGCCACTTCACTCTCGGGCGCTTCTTCGAGTTCTTCGAGATCTTCTTCATCTAGGGTCAAGGTGCTGATCTGGGCCTGGGCGCCGCGCTGGGCGATTTGCAGATCGCGCAGCTGCTTCTCCAGGCGCTCCCGCCGCCTGCGGAGGGACTGGTAGATCGCTTCCGGAGAGGAGGCCAGCCGCCGCTGAAGGATGGTCAGAGCAAAGCCAACCGTGCCCTTGCGCTTGTCGTCCTGCAAGGCTTCGGCCCGGTTGAACTCTTCCTTCACATACTCGGTTACCTGCTGGTAGAGGCAAGCTTCTGCATCGGACAGACGATAGGGGACCGTGGTCGCTCTCCGCTCGGGGAAGAGCGGCGTTCCATCGAACTTGATGAGGTCCTCTTTCACCATGCGCCGCATGAGGTCGGAGGTGTCCACCAGGTGGGCCCCGTCCCGGAATCGCCCTTCGAAGCGGTCCCCGTCGAGCAGAGCAAGGAACAGCTGGAAATCCTCCTGTTTTCCGTTATGAGGCGTCGCAGTAAGGAGAAGGAAGTGCCGTGTGATGGAGGACAGGAGCTGTCCCAGCCGGTAGCGTTTGGTGTATTTCACCTCGCCGCCGAAGAACGTTGCCGACATTTTGTGGGCTTCGTCAACGACGATAAGATCCCAATGGTAGTCAGGCAGGCGCAGTTTGGCCTGGACATTTTCGTCTCGCGCCAGCTTGTCCAGCCGGGCGATGGCGAAACGGTTCTCGAGAAACCAGTTGCCTGTGCGTGCGGCTTCCAACTTCTCGTTTGTGAGGATTTCGAAGGGCAGGTGGAAGCGCTGGTCCAGCTCGTCCTGCCACTGTTCTACAAGATTGCCGGGACACACGATGAGACAACGGTCGAGGTCGCCTCTGGCGATCAGCTCCCGGATCAACAATCCGGTCATGATGGTCTTGCCTGCGCCCGGGTCGTCAGCAAGCAGGAAGCGCAATGGCAGCCGGGGCAGCATTGCCTCGTACACGGCGGTGATCTGGTGAGGGAGAGGCTCGACAAGTGCAGTGTGGACAGCCAGAACGGGATCGAAGAGGTAGGCCAGGCGGATGCGGTAAGCTTCCGAAGCAAGCCGATACAGGCCTCCGTCCCCGTCAAAACTCCATGGACGGCCAGCCTCCACGAGCTCAAGCGTGGGCTCCCTGTCCCGGTAAAGCAGCTCCGTCCCGGGCCGGCCGGCGGGGTCCTTGTAGGTTAGCTCTACAGCTTCCGACCCGAACCACTGCGCGCTGACGACAGTCACCTGGGTGTTGGGCAAAATGCCTTTCACTATGGCGCCAGGTTTGAGGTCTTCAAGCGCTGCCATCTCTTTCCGCCCTGAATGCCGGCTACGCCAGCTTTTGCCCGAAAATTATATCAAGCCCTCGCGGCGCCCGAAGAGATGGCGGTCTTCTCTTCTCGCGCTTCTCTTTGTGATCGACGCGGGCGTCCAGCAAGTCCAGAAGTGCGGATGCCCGTCGCTCCTAATACTACTGGGTCATAAACGTCGCGCGCCATGAAAAGGGCAGCACGGCAGCTGCCGGATCAGCCAGCCGGTGATTCTTTCCCGGATGCTCGCGATCGAGCCGCCTCATGCCTCCGCACTTGCCTCCGCGCTGACCCGCGGCCAGTAGTCCGCCGGCGGCTCCGCTGCTGCCAGCTTGAGCCTCCCCGCTCGTGCCGAGGGGGAAAAAAGGCTCCTTTCGGCCACCAGGAACCCGTAGGCCGCAATGCACAGCGTCGCGTGATGATGAAACCCTCGCCACGAGCGGCCTTCAAAATGCCCCAGTCGGGAGCTCCTGTTTCAGCTCCAGATAATCCCGGTCCACAATCCAGCGGTGCTTGGCCTGCCACACCAGCTCTTCGAGCGTCGTCTCCGCCGGCAGGTCCGCCAACCAGTACTGGGTCGGCTCGGCCGACCCGCGGGGCCACTCGGCCAGCAGCCACAGTTCCTCATGCGGCTCGGCGCGCCAGTAGTCCCGGTGAGCTGGCCGCACCCGCACTGCCACGAAGCGCGATTGGAGCTTGCGGTCGCTTCCCTCCCGCCAGGCAACCCGCCGCAGCGCCCCTTGGCCCA
>Ga0308405_1000999_pt1 | contig 15047 bp, 3 predicted proteins | sample HotsprSampleMS13_FD_203473 | JGI IMG/M metagenome (GOLD analysis project Ga0308405, IMG submission 203473) | Hot spring phototrophic mat microbial communities from Mushroom Spring, Yellowstone National Park, Wyoming, United States - 20060912_MS13 ...
GTACAGGTTTCAATCCCTCACGCGGGATAGCAATCATTCAAACAGCACTGGAGATTTAGCCATGAGTGACTTATCCCCGTTTCAATCCCTCACGCGGGATAGCAATCATTCAAACAGCGAGCCGATGACGGTGTGCGCGCGTGCATCATGTTTCAATCCCTCACGCGGGATAGCAATCATTCAAACCGCTATCAGTGCTGGCCGACATGCTGAGGCCAGAGGTTTCAATCCCTCACGCGGGATAGCAATCATTCAAACGCGGTCGGCACGTTCGACCTGTCGGCTATCTCGCAGTTTCAATCCCTCACGCGGGATAGCAATCATTCAAACGCGGCTGGAAGCGCGTGGACGAAGAAGCTAGTAGTTTCAATCCCTCACGCGGGATAGCAATCATTCAAACCTGCGACGAAAGATGACCTGGTTGCACCCTGTGGCGTTTCAATCCCTCACGCGGGATAGCAATCATTCAAACGGCTGTCCTTCGGGTGGAGCGCTGGCGACACGAGGACGTTTCAATCCCTCACGCGGGATAGCAATCATTCAAACGGGTTCAGATTCGGCCCGGCATGGCAGTTCTGGGGTGTTTCAATCCCTCACGCGGGATAGCAATCATTCAAACAACACCCCCGCAGCAGCATCGCCGTCCCACTGCGCATGTTTCAATCCCTCACGCGGGATAGCAATCATTCAAACGGCGATAGCTATATCGGAGCGCTATCGCGGCAGCAGTTTCAATCCCTCACGCGGGATAGCAATCATTCAAACTCGCGCGGTCCATCGAAGTGCATGGCTATGACGTGTTTCAATCCCTCACGCGGGATAGCAATCATTCAAACATCCCGCCGCCGCCCGAACTTCTCACCGCCAGCAGTTTCAATCCCTCACGCGGGATAGCAATCATTCAAACAATGAGAATCCGATAGGGATCATATCCCTGTATAGTTTCAATCCCTCACGCGGGATAGCAATCATTCAAACCCGGCGAAGAACCAGGACGGGCAACCGATTGTCATTGTTTCAATCCCTCACGCGGGATAGCAATCATTCAAACGGTTACTGGCGCGACCTAATCGAGTCCATTGTGCCTGTTTCAATCCCTCACGCGGGATAGCAATCATTCAAACTACAAGATGATGTCGTCAATAGCCCCCCATCAAGTTTCAATCCCTCACGCGGGATAGCAATCATTCAAACATCATGGCAGGCAAGGGCGTCAAACCAATTCCCCGGTTTCAATCCCTCACGCGGGATAGCAATCATTCAAACGGCAGAGCGGCCAGTTCACGCGCCGCTACCAGCCAGTTTCAATCCCTCACGCGGGATAGCAATCATTCAAACCAGTTGCGCTCAATCCACGGCATCAGCATCGTGGACGGTTTCAATCCCTCACGCGGGATAGCAATCATTCAAACGCGCCATTGACGTGCTGGCTGAGCATGGTTATGTGTTTCAATCCCTCACGCGGGATAGCAATCATTCAAACCCGTGCTGCCACAGCTGGTTCAATTCAGCGTTGGTGTTTCAATCCCTCACGCGGGATAGCAATCATTCAAACAGTTCTCTCGCGCGCGCGGCAGCCTCGCGGATGCTGGTTTCAATCCCTCACGCGGGATAGCAATCATTCAAACCTGCGCGCGAAGAAGCGCGTAAGGCTGGCCTAATCTGGTTTCAATCCCTCACGCGGGATAGCAATCATTCAAACTTGATCAAGGATGGACGATGGGTCTTCAGTGGCAAGTTTCAATCCCTCACGCGGGATAGCAATCATTCAAACCCGCATCGGCCAAGAAGCCGATTCAGTGTTTGCCGGTTTCAATCCCTCACGCGGGATAGCAATCATTCAAACCTCTTGCCTACAGCATTCTCCATAATCCCGATGATCGGTTTCAATCCCTCACGCGGGATAGCAATCATTCAAACACACGCGAAGGAAGAAGGTTATCAGGCAGTAGGAGTTTCAATCCCTCACGCGGGATAGCAATCATTCAAACTCAACTTACAATGGATGGCCAAACCGCTTTACTTGGTTTCAATCCCTCACGCGGGATAGCAATCATTCAAACAAGCGCGGTCATGGCGGCCACAACATGTACATGATGTTTCAATCCCTCACGCGGGATAGCAATCATTCAAACCTCTCTCGGTCGCGCGGTGTGGTTAATCCATCCGTTTCAATCCCTCACGCGGGATAGCAATCATTCAAACTTGAATACTACCGGGCCGTCTGCGAGTCGCTAGGTCTCGTTTCAATCCCTCACGCGGGATAGCAATCATTCAAACTCAGGCGCATCAGCGCAGCGTTCGGCGTGCCGGTGTTTCAATCCCTCACGCGGGATAGCAATCATTCAAACACGCTCACCGGCGCGGCGAGTTGCAAAGTTATGTTGTTTCAATCCCTCACGCGGGATAGCAATCATTCAAACGTTCAAGGTGTTTCAACTCCAGGTCAGAAAGTGAGGTTTCAATCCCTCACGCGGGATAGCAATCATTCAAACGCGCAGCAGCGGTGAGCTGTTTTGGCGGTTTTGGGTTTCAATCCCTCACGCGGGATAGCAATCATTCAAACATACTGTTGTCTCGAATGGCCGGCTGTCGCTTCAGTTTCAATCCCTCACGCGGGATAGCAATCATTCAAACACGAGATATGGAGGAACAATGGACAGTGGGTCGCACGTTTCAATCCCTCACGCGGGATAGCAATCATTCAAACTATATCGGCACGTTATCGCCAGCGCAGGCCGCCGGTTTCAATCCCTCACGCGGGATAGCAATCATTCAAACGGAGCGCAGCAGCGGTGAGCTGTTTTGGCGGTTTTGGGTTTCAATCCCTCACGCGGGATAGCAATCATTCAAACCTGCTGACCGGCGGCGACGAGGTGAGCTGCGCAGTTTCAATCCCTCACGCGGGATAGCAATCATTCAAACCGCTCATGCGCGCTCTTGGGCGAAGAAACCGGATGGTTTCAATCCCTCACGCGGGATAGCAATCATTCAAACGGGTCCGGGCCCGGGTACTGGCCGGCTGCTGCTGGTTTCAATCCCTCACGCGGGATAGCAATCATTCAAACCCGAGGATGTCGCAGTTGTGAACGCGCTGTATGCGGTTTCAATCCCTCACGCGGGATAGCAATCATTCAAACCATCTACGGCCCGACCCGAAGCGGGAAGGGGACGTTGTTTCAATCCCTCACGCGGGATAGCAATCATTCAAACCCGGGCCCGGACCCGGGCTGTGTAGCTGTGGCGGAGTTTCAATCCCTCACGCGGGATAGCAATCATTCAAACGCTGTGTAGCTGTGGCGGAGCGACCCCTTGACTTTTGTTTCAATCCCTCACGCGGGATAGCAATCATTCAAACAGGGTAGGGGTGGTATTAGGATTCTCGGTAGGCATAGGTTTCAATCCCTCACGCGGGATAGCAATCATTCAAACACCGCAAGCCCGCACCAGCGCGCGCAGGTCGTCCGTTTCAATCCCTCACGCGGGATAGCAATCATTCAAACATGCTGGCCGGGCATTCGCTGCGCGCCGGTTTTGCGTTTCAATCCCTCACGCGGGATAGCAATCATTCAAACGCGGTTCAGCGGATACTTCGTCATACTGTAAAATGTTTCAATCCCTCACGCGGGATAGCAATCATTCAAACAGTGACCGTACACTTTGAACCGACAAACGGCTATGTTTCAATCCCTCACGCGGGATAGCAATCATTCAAACAACCGGGCGGTGTTGAGCATGGTATAGTCGCAGCATGTTTCAATCCCTCACGCGGGATAGCAATCATTCAAACATCGCAGCCGATCTACCATTAGTTGCTATGGACCGTTTCAATCCCTCACGCGGGATAGCAATCATTCAAACCGCCCCGAAGGCCCAGGCTGGCGAATCGAAGTGGTTTCAATCCCTCACGCGGGATAGCAATCATTCAAACCACTATCCTAAGCGCTCCATAAGGCGGCGACGATCGTTTCAATCCCTCACGCGGGATAGCAATCATTCAAACACGTGGAACTTGCCATAGAAGCTAGTGGGATAGTTTCAATCCCTCACGCGGGATAGCAATCATTCAAACCTGGCCGGAGTGGCGGTGACCGGTGGCCGGCTGGCGTTTCAATCCCTCACGCGGGATAGCAATCATTCAAACACAACGCCACGTTCACCAACCTGACCAGCAAGAGCGTTTCAATCCCTCACGCGGGATAGCAATCATTCAAACCGCCTGACGGTGCACACCAGCACCCCGCGCGTTGGGTTTCAATCCCTCACGCGGGATAGCAATCATTCAAACCTCAACCACTTGCGTGTGGTCTCGTTGATTCCACGGTTTCAATCCCTCACGCGGGATAGCAATCATTCAAACGAATAGCCAGAAAGTGGAGAAGCTTCGTGAAATCGTTTCAATCCCTCACGCGGGATAGCAATCATTCAAACTGCAGAGTGCGCGCAAGCGCGCTGCGGCGAGCACCGTTTCAATCCCTCACGCGGGATAGCAATCATTCAAACCCCCGGCGCAAAAGGCAAGCTACAACCTGGCGAAGTTTCAATCCCTCACGCGGGATAGCAATCATTCAAACACCTTTGCGTGCCGGCATCGGCTCTCCTGGACTATCGTTTCAATCCCTCACGCGGGATAGCAATCATTCAAACTAGCTCAGTAGCGCGCCACGGGTGTTTGCGGTGCCAGTTTCAATCCCTCACGCGGGATAGCAATCATTCAAACCGGGAAGGTTGAATATCAGCTCGATGACGAGAACCGGTTTCAATCCCTCACGCGGGATAGCAATCATTCAAACATGCCGACCGCCTCGATGACGTTGTTCCCGACCAAGCTGTTTCAATCCCTCACGCGGGATAGCAATCATTCAAACCCAGCGGGCCAGCGTCCGCCGGCTAACGCTCGCCTGTTTCAATCCCTCACGCGGGATAGCAATCATTCAAACCTGCTGCCCGCGCAGCGGCGATCTGCTCAGGACTAGTTTCAATCCCTCACGCGGGATAGCAATCATTCAAACCAATTCGCTAATAGCTGACGAACCAGGGCTGGGCAAGTTTCAATCCCTCACGCGGGATAGCAATCATTCAAACGTCAAAAGCCAGCGCCAGTGTTGCAATCATTGCGGGTTTCAATCCCTCACGCGGGATAGCAATCATTCAAACTATCATGCCCCCCACAGGCCGCTATGCCGCCTAAAAAGTTTCAATCCCTCACGCGGGATAGCAATCATTCAAACAGAATAAGGGGTTTGCAAGAGCAAGCGATAAAATGTTTCAATCCCTCACGCGGGATAGCAATCATTCAAACTACGCCATGAGCTTGACGTTGGAAGTGCTCTTGACAGTTTCAATCCCTCACGCGGGATAGCAATCATTCAAACACTTTATTACAAGATTATGACAAAGCTAAACACTGTTTCAATCCCTCACGCGGGATAGCAATCATTCAAACATAAGGGGGAGCAATTTAGAAAGATGCGGTTGTTTGCGTTTCAATCCCTCACGCGGGATAGCAATCATTCAAACGGAAGGCGACGTTTTAGGCATCGTCCCGTTCCGAGTTTCAATCCCTCACGCGGGATAGCAATCATTCAAACATTCCCCTTTTGAGTTTGCGAGTTTCCTTTGCATGTTTCAATCCCTCACGCGGGATAGCAATCATTCAAACCTGTTCGCGCCGCGCTGAAGCGGCTGGAGGAGGCTGTTTCAATCCCTCACGCGGGATAGCAATCATTCAAACATGAGCGCAAGCGAGTGCTCATCGTTGTGCCAGCGGTTTCAATCCCTCACGCGGGATAGCAATCATTCAAACTTGCGCCGCGAAGTCGCCGAGGCCGTGCGAGCATGTGTTTCAATCCCTCACGCGGGATAGCAATCATTCAAACACCGCATTGCAATTCTGCGCAATGATGAGCAGCGAAGTTTCAATCCCTCACGCGGGATAGCAATCATTCAAACCTGTTCGCGCCGCGCTGAAGCGGCTGGAGGAGGCTGTTTCAATCCCTCACGCGGGATAGCAATCATTCAAACGACCGCATTCTAGGGATAGAGGCCGCCTTCCTGCGCGTTTCAATCCCTCACGCGGGATAGCAATCATTCAAACAGGCCAAACATCAGAATTAGGAGAATAGTTGTCTATGTTTCAATCCCTCACGCGGGATAGCAATCATTCAAACGTTCCATCAACATAGACAATATAACCACTAGCCTGTTTCAATCCCTCACGCGGGATAGCAATCATTCAAACCCGGCCTTCACTGGCCGGCGTTTTATTTTGTCCCGGTTTCAATCCCTCACGCGGGATAGCAATCATTCAAACCCCCTCGTCAAAAACAGGAAGGCCAGCAAAACATGTTTCAATCCCTCACGCGGGATAGCAATCATTCAAACCCGATGAGCGCGCTGAAGAGATTGTGCAAGAGACCGGTTTCAATCCCTCACGCGGGATAGCAATCATTCAAACTTTATGCGGCCAGGGAATATCTAGAAGATATAGCTGCTGTTTCAATCCCTCACGCGGGATAGCAATCATTCAAACCCAGATTGCGATTGTGCGTAATAATTATCAGTGTGTTTCAATCCCTCACGCGGGATAGCAATCATTCAAACGCGCCGCTCGGCGTCAAGCTTAAAAGCAGATGAGGTTTCAATCCCTCACGCGGGATAGCAATCATTCAAACCAATCAGATGGTCACTCATAGCTTCCTCCTTATGCCGTTTCAATCCCTCACGCGGGATAGCAATCATTCAAACTTGCGCCAGCGTCGCTATTTAGCGCTGGTCAGATCGGGTTTCAATCCCTCACGCGGGATAGCAATCATTCAAACAGAAGTGTTCGCGCCCACTGACGCCGCCGACGACAACGTTTCAATCCCTCACGCGGGATAGCAATCATTCAAACTTGCTCGGTTGACCTTCTCTCGCTCTCCGATGAGTGTTTCAATCCCTCACGCGGGATAGCAATCATTCAAACCTGGCCGGCGCGAGATTCTTAGCGGTCAGCCGCGAGTTTCAATCCCTCACGCGGGATAGCAATCATTCAAACATCGCGTAGCCAAGCCAGGCCTGTAGCCACTGTACGTTTCAATCCCTCACGCGGGATAGCAATCATTCAAACCACGATGATGATGGATGCGCAGGTGGCAGGATGTATCGTTTCAATCCCTCACGCGGGATAGCAATCATTCAAACAACAGGCGCGAATGCGCCCGTCGCATCGTATCGGGTTTCAATCCCTCACGCGGGATAGCAATCATTCAAACACCACTAGTCACCGCATTCATCAACGCTTGTTCCCCGTTTCAATCCCTCACGCGGGATAGCAATCATTCAAACTTGGCTGGCGAAGCAGTGGTTCGTCACGCCAACAGGGGTTTCAATCCCTCACGCGGGATAGCAATCATTCAAACAGCTGGAGACGCACACGCGCTGGCGCAAAGGGACACGTTTCAATCCCTCACGCGGGATAGCAATCATTCAAACCTTCCCTTGCGCGATCATGCACGCAGCACGAGAGGTTTCAATCCCTCACGCGGGATAGCAATCATTCAAACCGACAGCATTTGCGCGCAGGGTGATGCAGCGCATGTTTCAATCCCTCACGCGGGATAGCAATCATTCAAACTTCCCTGCGCGCTTGTACTACCTTTGCGAAGCGTGTTTCAATCCCTCACGCGGGATAGCAATCATTCAAACCGATCTGCGAAACAAGCGGCGCAAGCGCCCTTAGGTTTCAATCCCTCACGCGGGATAGCAATCATTCAAACCAAGCGAACACGCCGGCAGCGCCTTTGCTCAGGTCGTTTCAATCCCTCACGCGGGATAGCAATCATTCAAACACTGTGCGTCGCCGGCGCGTTCTGGGTTGAACGCGCGTTTCAATCCCTCACGCGGGATAGCAATCATTCAAACCCGATGTCCACGCCCAGCGCGCACGGGCCTTTTGGCTCGTTTCAATCCCTCACGCGGGATAGCAATCATTCAAACTCCACCACCGGCGCGCCAGCAGCGTTCTGCTCAACGTTTCAATCCCTCACGCGGGATAGCAATCATTCAAACGGCGGCGCAAGAGCGAGGCGCGCAAGGCGACGCTTGCTGTTTCAATCCCTCACGCGGGATAGCAATCATTCAAACAACCAGCACACGAAACGACCAGCCGCCCGCATTTCGTTTCAATCCCTCACGCGGGATAGCAATCATTCAAACTTTGATCACGTCCTCCGGCGCACGTCGTTCGACGCGAGTTTCAATCCCTCACGCGGGATAGCAATCATTCAAACATGCAGCTGGGCTAGGTGATGAACCCGATTATCCCGGTTTCAATCCCTCACGCGGGATAGCAATCATTCAAACGGCACTGGGCTACGGCCACGGCCAGGACAGGGACGTGTTTCAATCCCTCACGCGGGATAGCAATCATTCAAACGATATAGGCCAGCCCAGCCGCCGGCGTCAGCAGGGTTTCAATCCCTCACGCGGGATAGCAATCATTCAAACTTCGAGGACGAATCCTTGCCCTGATGCTCAGGGGCTGTTTCAATCCCTCACGCGGGATAGCAATCATTCAAACATGTTGGACGGCATCGCGCGCTACCTTGAGACGCATGTTTCAATCCCTCACGCGGGATAGCAATCATTCAAACCGGCTTCGGCTGCGCTTAGGGCGATGGTTAGCGGTGTTTCAATCCCTCACGCGGGATAGCAATCATTCAAACCTCGTCACCATCTCTGCAGGAAGGCATGATGTTGCGTTTCAATCCCTCACGCGGGATAGCAATCATTCAAACTCCTCGGTTGCTCAAGCGTCGTCCAGCATCTACACCTGTTTCAATCCCTCACGCGGGATAGCAATCATTCAAACCTTGATCTGCATGTTGCGTCGGAGCACGAGCGCTCGCGTTTCAATCCCTCACGCGGGATAGCAATCATTCAAACATTGCGGATTCACAGTGCCATAGCATGAAGCAAGGGTTTCAATCCCTCACGCGGGATAGCAATCATTCAAACATCGCGCAAGGGAAGCACGATCTAGGAAAGGTTGGTTTCAATCCCTCACGCGGGATAGCAATCATTCAAACCATCAGCGCTCGCCTCTGCCGATGACGATTGGTCATGTTTCAATCCCTCACGCGGGATAGCAATCATTCAAACCGTTTGCCTTCGCGCGCTTTGTCGAAGCGAAGGGTTTCAATCCCTCACGCGGGATAGCAATCATTCAAACGCGTAGTTCGCGGCATCAGTCAGCATCGTGACCGGGTTTCAATCCCTCACGCGGGATAGCAATCATTCAAACACGCGCGACACCGCGAACCAGTTCAAGCCAGTTGACGGTTTCAATCCCTCACGCGGGATAGCAATCATTCAAACTATCCAGCGGCTTAATTTGCATGTTACGCCGAAGGTTTCAATCCCTCACGCGGGATAGCAATCATTCAAACATCCAGGTAGTCCGAAGCGCTTTCAGCCAAGATGGTTTCAATCCCTCACGCGGGATAGCAATCATTCAAACCTGCTGCTGATAGCAGCGAGCGAAGAAAGGCGAACTCGTTTCAATCCCTCACGCGGGATAGCAATCATTCAAACATCTTATCGGCGCGCTATCGCCGACGCAGGCACGGGGTTTCAATCCCTCACGCGGGATAGCAATCATTCAAACGTGTTGCTCCTTCGGGCAACATATATCGTTGAGTGGTTTCAATCCCTCACGCGGGATAGCAATCATTCAAACCTGCGGTCACTATGTAGCTAAGCAAGGCGTGCGATGTTTCAATCCCTCACGCGGGATAGCAATCATTCAAACCGCCGTAGAGTCCGCCCAAGCGCGCTGCGGCGAGCAGTTTCAATCCCTCACGCGGGATAGCAATCATTCAAACCCGGCGCGCCGTCGCCAGCGGACGGAACGGATTCGGTTTCAATCCCTCACGCGGGATAGCAATCATTCAAACTTGCCTTCGAGCAGATGCCGCGTGACGAGACGGCAGTTTCAATCCCTCACGCGGGATAGCAATCATTCAAACCGCGCCTTCGTCTTGAGAGTCCTTCACCAAGTATCGTTTCAATCCCTCACGCGGGATAGCAATCATTCAAACCTCCAGGCTGGAGGCTGTTCCTTTGGGCGTGTCCGTGTTTCAATCCCTCACGCGGGATAGCAATCATTCAAACAATCCTACGGCATATCAGTTGACCCCACCGGATGGCGGTTTCAATCCCTCACGCGGGATAGCAATCATTCAAACTCATCACCCGTCGCAATGGCAATGGCCAACTGGGTGGTTTCAATCCCTCACGCGGGATAGCAATCATTCAAACTCGAACCCCAGCATCTGGCGCGCTTCTTCGCGCGTGTTTCAATCCCTCACGCGGGATAGCAATCATTCAAACCATCAAGGAGGCAGGGAACTCCTCGGCGCGGACAACGTTTCAATCCCTCACGCGGGATAGCAATCATTCAAACATGCCAGGCGCGGCGTCGCGTATGCGCTGTGGTTTGTTTCAATCCCTCACGCGGGATAGCAATCATTCAAACCGCCCGGCTGGAGGAGGTCAAGCTCCCGGACGGGAGCGTTTCAATCCCTCACGCGGGATAGCAATCATTCAAACCGGTAAGGCAGGGTTGGGCGCGGCGCGCGCGAGGTGTTTCAATCCCTCACGCGGGATAGCAATCATTCAAACACCTTGCAGCATTGCTCTGGGGAGAGTGGCGGCGTGGTTTCAATCCCTCACGCGGGATAGCAATCATTCAAACTGTCGCCAATAGCCCCCCCGTCAAAAGCCAGCGCGTTTCAATCCCTCACGCGGGATAGCAATCATTCAAACCTGTTCTGCGCGCGTGCGCTCATCCAGCGAGAGGTTTCAATCCCTCACGCGGGATAGCAATCATTCAAACCAGGGTACGAGACCGACGCAGATGAGGATATGCGCGTTTCAATCCCTCACGCGGGATAGCAATCATTCAAACAAATCAAAAGCGTAGATTGTCTCGCGCCATTAGTCGGTTTCAATCCCTCACGCGGGATAGCAATCATTCAAACTAGCGCTGCTGGATTGTGATAGCGGCGAGTCTCTAGTTTCAATCCCTCACGCGGGATAGCAATCATTCAAACCCTAGCGCTTCTGCGATCAACTCTGCGTCTGGCAGGTTTCAATCCCTCACGCGGGATAGCAATCATTCAAACTGGATTCGCGCGGTGGTGAACGGTACTGCCACGGTGTTTCAATCCCTCACGCGGGATAGCAATCATTCAAACCCAGCGCCGGTGCTTCAGGTACGAGATGCCGTACTGTTTCAATCCCTCACGCGGGATAGCAATCATTCAAACCGCCGTTCGCGCCGCGCTTCGGCGGCTGGATAAGTTTCAATCCCTCACGCGGGATAGCAATCATTCAAACGTCAACGATGCGAATCGAAGTGGGCGAAGAGTGGCGTTTCAATCCCTCACGCGGGATAGCAATCATTCAAACTTGCAAGTGTTGCAACATGCTGCAACATCTGCATTTGTTTCAATCCCTCACGCGGGATAGCAATCATTCAAACCTAGTCGGCGGCTAGCTTAGAAGTCGCTGAGAATCGTTTCAATCCCTCACGCGGGATAGCAATCATTCAAACATCTCGCGCGCTGCCAGCGCTGAGCTTGCAGCGCGTTTCAATCCCTCACGCGGGATAGCAATCATTCAAACGAGAGCTAGGGAAGGTTGTCGTCCCTGCTGAGCTGTTTCAATCCCTCACGCGGGATAGCAATCATTCAAACCGGGGCGCATCTTTCCCGAACGTGCGCTGAGCACGTTTCAATCCCTCACGCGGGATAGCAATCATTCAAACTTAACCGCCCTGCCCGCGCTGGCCCAGGTCGGCCAGTTTCAATCCCTCACGCGGGATAGCAATCATTCAAACCCCGCTTCTCTTTGTGCGCTGCCGGCGGTGTGGCGTTTCAATCCCTCACGCGGGATAGCAATCATTCAAACTGGCGAAGTGCGCGAGTCTCGCGCGATTGAGCAGGTTTCAATCCCTCACGCGGGATAGCAATCATTCAAACTGCGAGGACTGCTCGAACGCGGGCTGGTTGCGCAGTTTCAATCCCTCACGCGGGATAGCAATCATTCAAACTGCTGACGTGAGCGATGCTCTTAACCCGCCGCCCAGTTTCAATCCCTCACGCGGGATAGCAATCATTCAAACCAAGCGCTGTGATGGTTTCCTCAATGCTCCTGTGTTTCAATCCCTCACGCGGGATAGCAATCATTCAAACCGGAGCGTTGGCCGTATCATGCGCCGCAATTAGGCGCGTTTCAATCCCTCACGCGGGATAGCAATCATTCAAACGAGACCGGTCAGTTGTCCTGCACCAACTTTCTGCGGTTTCAATCCCTCACGCGGGATAGCAATCATTCAAACAGGACACGTTCTTTCAGCTCGCCCACCTCGTACCGGTTTCAATCCCTCACGCGGGATAGCAATCATTCAAACGACGGAACGGCGATGCCGCTGTTCACGGCAAGTGCGGTTTCAATCCCTCACGCGGGATAGCAATCATTCAAACGGCGAAAGGACAGCGACGAGATCAGCATCGAGCAGGTTTCAATCCCTCACGCGGGATAGCAATCATTCAAACTACCCCGGCCTGCCTTTTCTGCCGCTCACAGACGTTTCAATCCCTCACGCGGGATAGCAATCATTCAAACCCTGGCGCGCATCCAACAGGCGCAGGCCGAGTCCGGTTTCAATCCCTCACGCGGGATAGCAATCATTCAAACAGGCCGGCTGGTCGGCCACCTGGTCGGGCTGCGCGTTTCAATCCCTCACGCGGGATAGCAATCATTCAAACCGCAGCGTCCACTCTCTTATGATGCCGCCGACTACCCTGGTTTCAATCCCTCACGCGGGATAGCAATCATTCAAACATGGCGAACGCCGGCATCCAGGGTAGCGATGCCGGGTTTCAATCCCTCACGCGGGATAGCAATCATTCAAACAAAATGTGGGTTAAGGTAATGTTTGTGTAATAAAAGCGTTTCAATCCCTCACGCGGGATAGCAATCATTCAAACATTCGCGCGCGCTCTCGCACTCACGCGAAAGCGCGGTTTCAATCCCTCACGCGGGATAGCAATCATTCAAACAACTCCACCGCTACTGGTGGAAAAATTCCACCCACGTTTCAATCCCTCACGCGGGATAGCAATCATTCAAACTGTATGCGCCCGCATCTGCTTGTCAAGGGGCGCGCGGGTTTCAATCCCTCACGCGGGATAGCAATCATTCAAACGGATGCTGGAGACGGCCTTGCCAGCCAAGTTGGTGGTTTCAATCCCTCACGCGGGATAGCAATCATTCAAACGGAGGTGGTGGAAAAATTCCACCGCTAGTGGTGGAAAGTTTCAATCCCTCACGCGGGATAGCAATCATTCAAACCCAAGCGCGTCAGCGATCAGCTCAGCATCCGGCAGGTTTCAATCCCTCACGCGGGATAGCAATCATTCAAACATGAATGAGCGCATAGACCTGCTGGAGCGCGGTGAAGGTTTCAATCCCTCACGCGGGATAGCAATCATTCAAACCTGAGTCTTCTCCAGGATGATGACGTAGCAAAGAGTTTCAATCCCTCACGCGGGATAGCAATCATTCAAACCAGCGCTCAGCATGGCATCACCTCGAGCACAACGGTTTCAATCCCTCACGCGGGATAGCAATCATTCAAACAGGAAGGGTTGAACGCGCTGAGCACGCGCCTACCGCGCGTTTCAATCCCTCACGCGGGATAGCAATCATTCAAACCGCTAGCACGATTCACTGACACGGAGTGAACCATGCCGTTTCAATCCCTCACGCGGGATAGCAATCATTCAAACTGCCGCCGACCACTCGATATTCAGCGCCAGTTGCGCCGGTTTCAATCCCTCACGCGGGATAGCAATCATTCAAACCTGGCCCAGCAGCGCCACAGCCAGCAGCAAGGCCAAGTTTCAATCCCTCACGCGGGATAGCAATCATTCAAACGAGTTCTCGCCAACCCAAGTGAACTTGATGCCACCAGTTTCAATCCCTCACGCGGGATAGCAATCATTCAAACCGCAACGCGCGGAGATGATCGCCACAACTGAAATGTTTCAATCCCTCACGCGGGATAGCAATCATTCAAACTACCTGGCACGGTGATAGAGGCCGAGCTGAGCATTAAGTTTCAATCCCTCACGCGGGATAGCAATCATTCAAACAAGCGTGCGAGGCTCAGCCGGCGTCGGAGTCAGCGAGTTTCAATCCCTCACGCGGGATAGCAATCATTCAAACACAACACACCAGCACCACCACCATCGCCGCCATCGTTGTTTCAATCCCTCACGCGGGATAGCAATCATTCAAACCAGCAACCACGGCATACACGGCGTTAACGGCGCTCGTTTCAATCCCTCACGCGGGATAGCAATCATTCAAACATCAAGCACATCGCGGGAGAGCCGACCCCTTTGTTTCAATCCCTCACGCGGGATAGCAATCATTCAAACCCCAGGGCTTCTGCGATGAGTTCTGCATCCGGCAAGTTTCAATCCCTCACGCGGGATAGCAATCATTCAAACGCGCTATCTCGCCACGTTCAATCGCCCACGCCAGAGTTTCAATCCCTCACGCGGGATAGCAATCATTCAAACTTAATCTGCCGCGAGTGTTCAGCGGCCAACTTGACCTGTTTCAATCCCTCACGCGGGATAGCAATCATTCAAACAAGGTGCTTCGGGCGTGTTCGCTTGGTACGGCGGTGTTTCAATCCCTCACGCGGGATAGCAATCATTCAAACTTGCTGATGCGGTGATGGCGGCGCTCATGAGCGACGTGTTTCAATCCCTCACGCGGGATAGCAATCATTCAAACTAGTTCGCTGGGCACGAAGCGTGCTTTCGCTGAGAGGTTTCAATCCCTCACGCGGGATAGCAATCATTCAAACAGGAGCTTGGCTAGGTTCTCCGGCAACGGTATGCCAGTTTCAATCCCTCACGCGGGATAGCAATCATTCAAACTCGAACCCCAGCATCTGGCGCGCTTCTTCGCGCGTGTTTCAATCC
>Ga0308405_1001000_pt1 | contig 15031 bp, 3 predicted proteins | sample HotsprSampleMS13_FD_203473 | JGI IMG/M metagenome (GOLD analysis project Ga0308405, IMG submission 203473) | Hot spring phototrophic mat microbial communities from Mushroom Spring, Yellowstone National Park, Wyoming, United States - 20060912_MS13 ...
AGGCAGGAAGGCTTTGCAAAAGTCATCGACGTGGCAGAACAGCTCGAGTAAACTATCCATTGGGGCTCTTTGGAGGCTTGTTTGCTGTCAGCACAAGTCTACTCCTCAGAGCCCCGCTTGACCTCGCGTAAATCCGAACTGACGTTTCAAACGTATTCCAGCGGCGTCAGCATGGGTCGCCTCGGCGGGTTTCAATCCCTCACCCGGGATAGCAATCATTCAAACTCATCATATCATCCCTAAGCGCACTCGTCAAGGCCGTTTCAATCCCTCACGCGGGATAGCAATCATTCAAACTGGAGTTTCTCCAGTCCGGCACTGTCCACGGTCGCGTTTCAATCCCTCACGCGGGATAGCAATCATTCAAACTCGCGCGAGCGCGGCGAATCAGCATCAGCCAGCTGTTTCAATCCCTCACGCGGGATAGCAATCATTCAAACGCCATCTGGGGTTACTGGCCGAGCTACACCGAGATGTTTCAATCCCTCACGCGGGATAGCAATCATTCAAACGCCTGGGCTGCCATTCGGCAGCCCAGGCTATCCCGAGTTTCAATCCCTCACGCGGGATAGCAATCATTCAAACGGCCATCCCCAACACGCCGCAGCGCTTACCGAGCATGTTTCAATCCCTCACGCGGGATAGCAATCATTCAAACCTGCTTGAGATACAGCTCCCGCAGCGACATCCCGGTTTCAATCCCTCACGCGGGATAGCAATCATTCAAACGCGAGAGCGGCGCAACCCCCGTGACCAAGCCGCATGTTTCAATCCCTCACGCGGGATAGCAATCATTCAAACAGCCTGAATTGGGGTCAGCTTCTCCCCGTTCCCCGTTTCAATCCCTCACGCGGGATAGCAATCATTCAAACCGCGCCCCTTGACAGGCAGATGCGGGCGCATACAAGTTTCAATCCCTCACGCGGGATAGCAATCATTCAAACCGGGCTACTACCTTGTGCACACGGACGACCCACTGTTTCAATCCCTCACGCGGGATAGCAATCATTCAAACTGGCAGGTTGACCTTGACCTGCGCAATCTTCCTCAGTTTCAATCCCTCACGCGGGATAGCAATCATTCAAACTGTCCCGGCAGAAAGAAGGCAACCGGAATAACATGTTTCAATCCCTCACGCGGGATAGCAATCATTCAAACCGCGCAATCACGCGCGAGGCGCGGAATTGACTGATTGTTTCAATCCCTCACGCGGGATAGCAATCATTCAAACTAACGGACGTGGTAGAATCGCCCTATGACCGCGATTCGTTTCAATCCCTCACGCGGGATAGCAATCATTCAAACGTCCCACGCTGAGTTTATGCGGGATATTCAGCAAGTTTCAATCCCTCACGCGGGATAGCAATCATTCAAACTCTTCGCTGCCGAGTATAAGATTCCCCGCTGGGCGTTTCAATCCCTCACGCGGGATAGCAATCATTCAAACCGCGAACGGCGCGCTCGGCAGCCCAGCGAGGCGCGTTAGTTTCAATCCCTCACGCGGGATAGCAATCATTCAAACTGGGGTGGGGTGGTTCGAGATAGGATATTCAACAGTTTCAATCCCTAACGCGGGATAGCAATCATTCAAACGAAAAGGTCGCGGCTGCCGAAGAGGCCATCGCACGAGTTTCAATCCCTCACGCGGGATAGCAATCATTCAAACAAAAATGTGGGCTGGGGTAATGTTTCTGTAATAAAGTTTCAATCCCTCACGCGGGATAGCAATCATTCAAACCTGAAGTGGTTGCAAGCCTGGCTGGGCTACGCAATGTTTCAATCCCTCACGCGGGATAGCAATCATTCAAACAGTCAGCGATGCATTGCAGGAGCGCGTCAGAGAGCGTTTCAATCCCTCACGCGGGATAGCAATCATTCAAACCCCGCGCGTCCTACTCCGGCCTCGCAGACCAGTACAGTTTCAATCCCTCACGCGGGATAGCAATCATTCAAACGCGGTCGCCATGTGCGACCAGTGGGCTATCTCGCAGTTTCAATCCCTCACGCGGGATAGCAATCATTCAAACTTGAGCAGTTTTCGCAAAGACGACGCAAGGACGGGTTTCAATCCCTCACGCGGGATAGCAATCATTCAAACAACACCGCACTCGCTGTGGCCGCGAGCATCCGCGTTTCAATCCCTCACGCGGGATAGCAATCATTCAAACGGCGACGCACAGTGACGCTTCACAAAGGTAGTACAGTTTCAATCCCTCACGCGGGATAGCAATCATTCAAACGCGCTGTTGAGCCGAGCGGTCCGTTTGCACTAGGCGTGGTTTCAATCCCTCACGCGGGATAGCAATCATTCAAACTGTTCTTCCGGGAAATGTCCAAGTGACAATAAGCCGTTTCAATCCCTCACGCGGGATAGCAATCATTCAAACAAAGGCGGGCAAGCTAATCTTCTTTTCGCGCGCTTCTTTGTTTCAATCCCTCACGCGGGATAGCAATCATTCAAACCTGAGCACCGCATCTCGTTCTGGCGCGACACGGTGTGTTTCAATCCCTCACGCGGGATAGCAATCATTCAAACCTGAGCTACGACGATCAAGAGTTCGAGAAGCAGGCAGTTTCAATCCCTCACGCGGGATAGCAATCATTCAAACGTGCCGCAATCGCGGCAGCAGCAGCGTAGTAGTCAGTTTCAATCCCTCACGCGGGATAGCAATCATTCAAACGCGGGTTGCGCATTGCACTGCGCAAGATGATCTCGTTTCAATCCCTCACGCGGGATAGCAATCATTCAAACGGTGCGCTTCGGCCCGCCGGCTGTGTATGCAGAGTTTCAATCCCTCACGCGGGATAGCAATCATTCAAACCGGCGTGGATGGCGCGGTCGGGGGGCGGGGGACAGTGTTTCAATCCCTCACGCGGGATAGCAATCATTCAAACCTGTCGTCAGCAGCCTTTGCCGATGTGGAGAAGGCGGTTTCAATCCCTCACGCGGGATAGCAATCATTCAAACGTTCGACGGCGCGCACACACGCGCGAATGCCCCTGAAGTTTCAATCCCTCACGCGGGATAGCAATCATTCAAACCTTCCTCAGGGATGGCGATCATCACATAGTTGCCGTTTCAATCCCTCACGCGGGATAGCAATCATTCAAACCCAATGGCGAAGAAAGAGCGAGGCGCGTAAGACGCGTTTCAATCCCTCACGCGGGATAGCAATCATTCAAACCGCGCATGTACGGCTGCGTGTGGGGGCGCTTGACCGTGTTTCAATCCCTCACGCGGGATAGCAATCATTCAAACGCGGGTTGCTCATCGCGTTGCGCAAGATCATCTCGTTTCAATCCCTCACGCGGGATAGCAATCATTCAAACTCGAATCGCCAGCGGCGTTCGGTGTCAAAGCGGTACTGTTTCAATCCCTCACGCGGGATAGCAATCATTCAAACGTGGGTTGGGGAGCGGGCCAGGGCTAGCAGAAACGAGTTTCAATCCCTCACGCGGGATAGCAATCATTCAAACAAGGCGGGGCGCATCTTCCCTGACCAGCCGCTCAGGTTTCAATCCCTCACGCGGGATAGCAATCATTCAAACCAGCCACCGCGCTGGCTGCCGAGCAATTCACGCGGGTTTCAATCCCTCACGCGGGATAGCAATCATTCAAACGCGCGCCAAGTGCATGATTCGACGGCTGAAGAAAGTTTCAATCCCTCACGCGGGATAGCAATCATTCAAACTCGGGGTGCTGCCGGAAAAGCAGCAGCGGCAACTCGTTTCAATCCCTCACGCGGGATAGCAATCATTCAAACGAGCACAACCCGCGGCAGATCACCAAGCGCGCTGCACGTTTCAATCCCTCACGCGGGATAGCAATCATTCAAACGCGACCCTCGCATCAATCGCAAGGGCCGCCCGCGGTTTCAATCCCTCACGCGGGATAGCAATCATTCAAACCGCTACCTTGGCGACAGCGTGAAGAACCTGCGCGGTTGTTTCAATCCCTCACGCGGGATAGCAATCATTCAAACTCAGCGGCCTCTTTTGGATGGATCCGGATCCGGCGTTTCAATCCCTCACGCGGGATAGCAATCATTCAAACGCGCAATGTTGCGCGCGATCGCGGCCAAGATGGTCGAAGTTTCAATCCCTCACGCGGGATAGCAATCATTCAAACAGGGCGAGGATTCGTCCTCGAACGGCTCAAGCCGGGTTTCAATCCCTCACGCGGGATAGCAATCATTCAAACCGCCGGATGTTTTCCGACGCCGGCGCAACGTCGCCGTTTCAATCCCTCACGCGGGATAGCAATCATTCAAACTGGCTTTGACCGCTAGCCTGATTGCGCCGACAGGCGGTTTCAATCCCTCACGCGGGATAGCAATCATTCAAACGCGCTGCCTGATGATCTGCTCGTAGCCCATGCCGGTTTCAATCCCTCACGCGGGATAGCAATCATTCAAACCCACAGCCTGCCTTGTTTTCGTGTGGGGTATTGCGTTTCAATCCCTCACGCGGGATAGCAATCATTCAAACACGGACGAGTCAGCGGGTTCAAGCCGAGAGACTCGCAGTTTCAATCCCTCACGCGGGATAGCAATCATTCAAACCTCGCACTCCGCCACGTCCATCGCGCGCCTCTCGGTTTCAATCCCTCACGCGGGATAGCAATCATTCAAACGCGAGCATCTGTATCTGGCCGCCGATGCTCCGCAGGTTTCAATCCCTCACGCGGGATAGCAATCATTCAAACGGATGGTCTCGGTCTCGGTCTCGTCCATCCAGCCGAGTTTCAATCCCTCACGCGGGATAGCAATCATTCAAACAAACTTGACCAGATCATCATCTTGTCCCTGCTCCGGTTTCAATCCCTCACGCGGGATAGCAATCATTCAAACGGACACGAGCATGTAGAGTCTGCATCGCTCAGTGCCGTTTCAATCCCTCACGCGGGATAGCAATCATTCAAACACAAACTTGACCAGATCATCATCTTGTCCCTGCTCCGGTTTCAATCCCTCACGCGGGATAGCAATCATTCAAACCACTTGCGCGCGCGCGGCGCATCAGCATCAGCCAGCTGTTTCAATCCCTCACGCGGGATAGCAATCATTCAAACAAAGGATAAATGAAGTGCGAGCATGGCGCTCGCAGCCGTTTCAATCCCTCACGCGGGATAGCAATCATTCAAACGGGTCGGTTCCTGCGCCGCTTGGAGCGCATCCTGCAGGTTTCAATCCCTCACGCGGGATAGCAATCATTCAAACTCATGGTCGCTTTGCGCTTCGAGTCGCGGTAAAGCGGGTTTCAATCCCTCACGCGGGATAGCAATCATTCAAACATACATCTCGTCGTATGCGTCTGCACCTGCCATGAGGTTTCAATCCCTCACGCGGGATAGCAATCATTCAAACCACGTGGTGAGTGAGCGCTACGTGGTCACGGGTGGTTTCAATCCCTCACGCGGGATAGCAATCATTCAAACGCGCGTCCAGGCCGGCAGCCTGCGCCCTGCGCTTGTTTCAATCCCTCACGCGGGATAGCAATCATTCAAACACGCGCAGAACCGAGAGCAGGAAGTAGCGCGCAATGGTTTCAATCCCTCACGCGGGATAGCAATCATTCAAACCTTGAGCGCGCTGATGTGGGCGATGTGCTGAATCGTTTCAATCCCTCACGCGGGATAGCAATCATTCAAACTTGCTGGCGGCCACGATATGCCGCTGGCCAAGACAGTTTCAATCCCTCACGCGGGATAGCAATCATTCAAACCTGTACAACTTCGTCTCCGCCCTTCACCGTTTGCCGCGTTTCAATCCCTCACGCGGGATAGCAATCATTCAAACATGGCCAAAATGAACGCGCGGCCGTGGATTGTGCGGTTTCAATCCCTCACGCGGGATAGCAATCATTCAAACCGGGGGGACGGCGGGCGGGGGTGGGGGTGGCTCGTCGTTTCAATCCCTCACGCGGGATAGCAATCATTCAAACTCGCGCTCGGCTGGCGCGATATGCCCTCCTTCAGTGTTTCAATCCCTCACGCGGGATAGCAATCATTCAAACCCGGCAAGACTGAGCGCCTGCGCCAAGAAATTAACGTTTCAATCCCTCACGCGGGATAGCAATCATTCAAACTAAGTCACTTCGTGTGACTAACGGCGAATTATATTGTTTCAATCCCTCACGCGGGATAGCAATCATTCAAACACAGCAGCAGCAAACGACGCAGAACGTGACGAACGGTTTCAATCCCTCACGCGGGATAGCAATCATTCAAACTTGCAGAACCGAAGGGGATTGCGTACTTTAAGTAGTTTCAATCCCTCACGCGGGATAGCAATCATTCAAACAGCGGCAATCTTGAACGCCGCGATCCCAAAGGTCATGTTTCAATCCCTCACGCGGGATAGCAATCATTCAAACTCACAAAAGGGGCGTGGGCCGGGTTGATCCCTGGCGTTTCAATCCCTCACGCGGGATAGCAATCATTCAAACTATACCTACAGCGCTGAAGAACGCGCTTAACTCGCCCAGTTTCAATCCCTCACGCGGGATAGCAATCATTCAAACGTATAATGTCCGCATGAGTAAATCAATCGTTATCCCGTTTCAATCCCTCACGCGGGATAGCAATCATTCAAACCATAGGCCAGAGTCATTTATCGTATAGCGCTGCTAGTTTCAATCCCTCACGCGGGATAGCAATCATTCAAACAAGCTGACTCGCAACACGTGGTGGCCCTTGGACGACGTTTCAATCCCTCACGCGGGATAGCAATCATTCAAACGGCGTTAGGCGACGCCGCCAAGCACTTTCGTGATGGCGTTTCAATCCCTCACGCGGGATAGCAATCATTCAAACCCGATATATCGATCACCCTGTCGCCACATCCATTCGTTTCAATCCCTCACGCGGGATAGCAATCATTCAAACATTGACAGGCGCGATTAAGTGTGGTATGGTGGGTGGTTTCAATCCCTCACGCGGGATAGCAATCATTCAAACCCTGCGCTACCTGCGCCCGCACCACTGGCGGCAGAGTTTCAATCCCTCACGCGGGATAGCAATCATTCAAACCCTGCGCTACCTGCGCCCGCACCACTGGCGGCAGAGTTTCAATCCCTCACGCGGGATAGCAATCATTCAAACGAGGCCGAACGCGCTGAGGCCGCCCGCGCCCAAGCGTTTCAATCCCTCACGCGGGATAGCAATCATTCAAACGCGCGGCCTTCCCGGACGCCGAGGTGGAGTACCTCCCCGTTTCAATCCCTCACGCGGGATAGCAATCATTCAAACAGGATGGTGTTATACGTCACCCTGGGGCTGAAGCGTGTTTCAATCCCTCACGCGGGATAGCAATCATTCAAACTAGGGGTGATGAGACATGTACGACCGATTCATCTTGTTTCAATCCCTCACGCGGGATAGCAATCATTCAAACTGAACAAGAAGCACGTAAGCGAGGATTAACAGATGTTTCAATCCCTCACGCGGGATAGCAATCATTCAAACGTAGTGACAATTAACCTTTGGAGGATTAACCCATGATGTTTCAATCCCTCACGCGGGATAGCAATCATTCAAACCTGTCGAATTTTCGAACAGAAGGGTGGCGATAGACGGTTTCAATCCCTCACGCGGGATAGCAATCATTCAAACCGTCACAACGTCGGGACGCCAGCGTCACAACGTAGTGTTTCAATCCCTCACGCGGGATAGCAATCATTCAAACAACTGGACTGCGTTTTACCGGCGGCAAAGCTTGTTTGTTTCAATCCCTCACGCGGGATAGCAATCATTCAAACACCCGCAACCCGCCCCAGAGCCACCCGCTCAGCCCGTTTCAATCCCTCACGCGGGATAGCAATCATTCAAACACAATTCCAGACATGCGCAAAACTGGCCAGAATTGCGTTTCAATCCCTCACGCGGGATAGCAATCATTCAAACTGGCGAATCACGCTTTGGCGCGTGAGATCACTATGTTTCAATCCCTCACGCGGGATAGCAATCATTCAAACGCGCTGCTGCTAGTCGTCACTGGAAATGAAACAGGTTTCAATCCCTCACGCGGGATAGCAATCATTCAAACCAGTGCTGCCCTGCTCATTGACTGCACACGCTGAGACGTTTCAATCCCTCACGCGGGATAGCAATCATTCAAACAACGCCAGGATGTGGCCAGCCGGCCACCGGTCACGTTTCAATCCCTCACGCGGGATAGCAATCATTCAAACCCCCTTCCCGCTGCGGGTTGGCCCGTAGATGTACAACGTTTCAATCCCTCACGCGGGATAGCAATCATTCAAACAATGCGTCGCCAGCGAATTGTGGGTTGACTCTAAAGTTTCAATCCCTCACGCGGGATAGCAATCATTCAAACCCAGGGCCTGGGTAGGCCAATCTGCGCCCATGCGGGCGGTTTCAATCCCTCACGCGGGATAGCAATCATTCAAACGCGCAGACAATAAAATAGGCCACTGCCAGCATAGGTTTCAATCCCTCACGCGGGATAGCAATCATTCAAACCTATGAGCATCAGGAAGATGGAACGGAAGAACAGCGTTGTTTCAATCCCTCACGCGGGATAGCAATCATTCAAACCGATCATTCTCTGCGGCCCTTTTTATTGTTTGTCGGTTTCAATCCCTCACGCGGGATAGCAATCATTCAAACATTGTTAGCGCGAAGGCATAGATGGCGCAACTTGCGCGTTTCAATCCCTCACGCGGGATAGCAATCATTCAAACGCGCGCCTTTTATTATAACATTATGACAAGGCTAAAGTTTCAATCCCTCACGCGGGATAGCAATCATTCAAACTAGTGTAGGTTCTACACTAAGTGCGAGACAAAATAAGTTTCAATCCCTCACGCGGGATAGCAATCATTCAAACAATCATACTGCAACTCCTGGCTATTGAGTGGTGCAAGTTTCAATCCCTCACGCGGGATAGCAATCATTCAAACCCCGTGCATCTTCGCTACAGCAAAGCTACACGCCCGGTTTCAATCCCTCACGCGGGATAGCAATCATTCAAACGACACCACCGCATCATACGCCACTGACGCTGACATGTTTCAATCCCTCACGCGGGATAGCAATCATTCAAACGATAGACTCGCGATTAGGCATAAGTAGAAGTTCAGTTTCAATCCCTCACGCGGGATAGCAATCATTCAAACCTGGCAAAGGCGGCGTTCGCCGCCTACCAGATAAAAGTTTCAATCCCTCACGCGGGATAGCAATCATTCAAACAAAGCGCGGTATCATCAAGAGCATGAACAGCATCGGTTTCAATCCCTCACGCGGGATAGCAATCATTCAAACTAGCAAGCTGCTATGGCAACCACAACCAAAACCGAGAGTTTCAATCCCTCACGCGGGATAGCAATCATTCAAACCCTCCTTTCCTCTCCGATTCGATTCGCTCTAGCAAGTTTCAATCCCTCACGCGGGATAGCAATCATTCAAACGTCCTCCTTATTCACTGATGCGCCCACTATACCACGTTTCAATCCCTCACGCGGGATAGCAATCATTCAAACTAGTTCCTGATGGCAATGTCGTTGAGGATGCTGTTGTTTCAATCCCTCACGCGGGATAGCAATCATTCAAACGGTATCTACGATGGTGTCAAGTTACCCGATCGGATTGTTTCAATCCCTCACGCGGGATAGCAATCATTCAAACCATTCAGCGCTTCTCATCGTCGTCTAATGTGCTCAGGTTTCAATCCCTCACGCGGGATAGCAATCATTCAAACACCCAGTTCGCCATGATGGTGCTGATGTATTTTTGTTTCAATCCCTCACGCGGGATAGCAATCATTCAAACTAGACCGCTGAGATTATTATTCTCAGCGGTCTATGTTTCAATCCCTCACGCGGGATAGCAATCATTCAAACGTATCGTTGGTGACACAGCCTTTCCCCATCCGTAGTTTCAATCCCTCACGCGGGATAGCAATCATTCAAACCTGTTCAATCGCACATTGGTAATAACGAAAGAGCAGGTTTCAATCCCTCACGCGGGATAGCAATCATTCAAACAGCGCGGTCATGGCGGCCATAACATGTACATGATGTTTCAATCCCTCACGCGGGATAGCAATCATTCAAACCATGCGCATCAATAGTCTTTCTTCAGGAGCTTAGCGTTTCAATCCCTCACGCGGGATAGCAATCATTCAAACGAACGGAACTGAGGGTGAGGTTTGGCTCGCCAGCCGCGTAGTTTCAATCCCTCACGCGGGATAGCAATCATTCAAACTCTCTGGCGCATGGCTGAGCGCATGACCGCGCCGGTCGCAGTTTCAATCCCTCACGCGGGATAGCAATCATTCAAACCCCGCAAGCTCGGTCTCCCCGCGCCCGAATGCGAGGTTTCAATCCCTCACGCGGGATAGCAATCATTCAAACGGACGGCACGCGAAGTTGGATCAATAAGTGGGCCGTTTCAATCCCTCACGCGGGATAGCAATCATTCAAACCGGTGGTCGATGAGTGATGGGAGTGGCATGGGGTTGTTTCAATCCCTCACGCGGGATAGCAATCATTCAAACGTAGGTGCGCTTGCGTCGTCCTGCCTCGCGGGTGTTTCAATCCCTCACGCGGGATAGCAATCATTCAAACTACCGCACTGACGCGCGCGCGTCAAGGCCTAATCGAGTTTCAATCCCTCACGCGGGATAGCAATCATTCAAACCGTCCCCTTCTACGCGCATCGCGGTCGGGTTGAGGTTTCAATCCCTCACGCGGGATAGCAATCATTCAAACAAATAATACTGCAAATCCTGGATATTGAGCGCTGTCGTTTCAATCCCTCACGCGGGATAGCAATCATTCAAACCTTCCCAACGTCCCTCGCCCCAGTCAAGGGGCTGAGGTTTCAATCCCTCACGCGGGATAGCAATCATTCAAACCAACCGCGGTGTAGTCCTCGTCGCGCCCGATGTCGTTTCAATCCCTCACGCGGGATAGCAATCATTCAAACCGCGCCATGCTGCGCCTTCCTGCCGGCATCGCTCGGTTTCAATCCCTCACGCGGGATAGCAATCATTCAAACCGCCGTCGAACCGCGCGGCCCGTTCGCCTTAGGAGTGGTTTCAATCCCTCACGCGGGATAGCAATCATTCAAACAGGAGAGCTGGAGCTCCAGTGCACGTACGAGGACAGTTTCAATCCCTCACGCGGGATAGCAATCATTCAAACCTTCGTCGGCGGTGACGACCGCCGCAGGCTCGACCTCTGGTTTCAATCCCTCACGCGGGATAGCAATCATTCAAACTTCTTTGAGCAGGGCGCACTTCCACCACTCATCATGTTTCAATCCCTCACGCGGGATAGCAATCATTCAAACAAGCGAGAAGGAGAGCTGCCGCTCTCCCCGAAGGTGTTTCAATCCCTCACGCGGGATAGCAATCATTCAAACTCCGAAGGACGCGCCTACGGCGTCCACTTTTCCGGTTTCAATCCCTCACGCGGGATAGCAATCATTCAAACATTCTGGACGTGGGGAGCGAGAGCGGATAGCAGCTGTTTCAATCCCTCACGCGGGATAGCAATCATTCAAACATGCCCAGGTACTGCTTGACCTGAGCGAGCGTCGCGGTTTCAATCCCTCACGCGGGATAGCAATCATTCAAACTCACCACTACACACCCCCGCCAGACGACGTAGACGTTTCAATCCCTCACGCGGGATAGCAATCATTCAAACCCGACCGCTCAACCCGACCCGCAGCCCGCCCCAGGTTTCAATCCCTCACGCGGGATAGCAATCATTCAAACGGCATACCTGCTCGCGTCAGGCGGTTTGGAGACCAAGTTTCAATCCCTCACGCGGGATAGCAATCATTCAAACAATCGTCGCGGCTTACACGACAGTTCCAATGAGCGTGTTTCAATCCCTCACGCGGGATAGCAATCATTCAAACTCGTCACGCCGACCAGCAGCGCACAAGTGGTCGTGCGAGTTTCAATCCCTCACGCGGGATAGCAATCATTCAAACCCTGAACCTGCCGCGCGTGTTCCGCGGCCAGATTGTTTCAATCCCTCACGCGGGATAGCAATCATTCAAACCTGAGGTGCAGTTCATCGCCGCGTCAGTCTTGGTCAAGTTTCAATCCCTCACGCGGGATAGCAATCATTCAAACTCGTCGCGGCAACCAAGAAAGCTAACCGACATCGAAGTTTCAATCCCTCACGCGGGATAGCAATCATTCAAACGGCGAAGGACTACAGCTACGAGCTTGTGCATGGAATCGTTTCAATCCCTCACGCGGGATAGCAATCATTCAAACCGTCCAGCCCTCGGCGCGCGAGCGGGTGAATAGCTGTTTCAATCCCTCACGCGGGATAGCAATCATTCAAACGTAGCTCGTCAGAGAGCGAGAGCAAGTCAACCGGAGGTTTCAATCCCTCACGCGGGATAGCAATCATTCAAACCGCATTGCCTTGTCAGAGTTACACGGCATACGGGAGAGTTTCAATCCCTCACGCGGGATAGCAATCATTCAAACGGCGCACACACGCCCACTCGTGCGCTGGCGCTGATTGTTTCAATCCCTCACGCGGGATAGCAATCATTCAAACGCGCTGTTTATCGGCTGTATAGCTGTGGCGGAGGTTTCAATCCCTCACGCGGGATAGCAATCATTCAAACCTGGATTCTACGGCGCGATAAACATCATCTGGCGTGTTTCAATCCCTCACGCGGGATAGCAATCATTCAAACATGGGGTGGGGTTAGGATTTCCTTCAGGCATGGTTGTTTCAATCCCTCACGCGGGATAGCAATCATTCAAACAGCCGGCGGGCTGACTCAGGCGATCTGCGGGGCGGTTTCAATCCCTCACGCGGGATAGCAATCATTCAAACACAGCACGAACGCACGCGCGAACGCCCCTGAACAGGTTTCAATCCCTCACGCGGGATAGCAATCATTCAAACCGGCGGGCAGCATTAGCAGCGGCCCGCCGGCGCATCCCGTTTCAATCCCTCACGCGGGATAGCAATCATTCAAACAAACTGGCGCAGGAAGTGGGAGAAAATGCGTTGATGGTTTCAATCCCTCACGCGGGATAGCAATCATTCAAACACGCGCGCTCGCGCCGAAAGTGCAATAATACAAAACGAGTTTCAATCCCTCACGCGGGATAGCAATCATTCAAACCAGCAAACGCGCGATGGTCGCTGCTGCGTTCAGCGTGTTTCAATCCCTCACGCGGGATAGCAATCATTCAAACTTGGCTTGCGATTCCGCACGAGGTGGAAGTAGTAGGTTTCAATCCCTCACGCGGGATAGCAATCATTCAAACAATTCTGCGCAATGATGGGCAGCGAAGATAATAATTGTTTCAATCCCTCACGCGGGATAGCAATCATTCAAACACGCGATAGCGTTACCGAGTGGCGCATACATAGCGATGTTTCAATCCCTCACGCGGGATAGCAATCATTCAAACTCCTCGGTTGCTCAAGCGTCGTCCAACATCTGCACCTGTTTCAATCCCTCACGCGGGATAGCAATCATTCAAACGGGATAGCTGTCAACGAAGCCGTAGTTAGCAGCGGGTTTCAATCCCTCACGCGGGATAGCAATCATTCAAACCTCTCATCCCGTCCTGGACCACGCTGGCGGCCAGTTTCAATCCCTCACGCGGGATAGCAATCATTCAAACTTGATGTTGATCAACTGAAGGAGGAATGCAATGCTGTTTCAATCCCTCACGCGGGATAGCAATCATTCAAACACCGCCCTCGGCGTCCTCGCCCGCTACGTCCCCGTGTTTCAATCCCTCACGCGGGATAGCAATCATTCAAACACGAAAGAATCTCGCAATGGCTATGGCTCATGCGGTTTCAATCCCTCACGCGGGATAGCAATCATTCAAACTGAGGCCACCCTCGCCGCCCTCGACCGCGCCGAGATGTTTCAATCCCTCACGCGGGATAGCAATCATTCAAACTCGGTTGACGTTGCGACGCAATCCGCGTTGCGCGGTTTCAATCCCTCACGCGGGATAGCAATCATTCAAACCTGGCAGGCTGCCTGGCTGGTCCAGGGACGCGGAGTTTCAATCCCTCACGCGGGATAGCAATCATTCAAACAGCACGCGTAACCTCAGTCGTGGCAATCATCTCCGGTTTCAATCCCTCACGCGGGATAGCAATCATTCAAACGGGCCAGTTTCGCCCCGGCGACGAAGATTATGAGGTTTCAATCCCTCACGCGGGATAGCAATCATTCAAACTCTGAGCGATTCCATCCGCGCCGGTAATTGTCCAGTTTCAATCCCTCACGCGGGATAGCAATCATTCAAACCTGCGCTGCTTCGCCCACACGCGCAGACATGATTGTTTCAATCCCTCACGCGGGATAGCAATCATTCAAACCCTGTCCGGCCTGAGCGAGTCGCAGCGCATCGAGGTTTCAATCCCTCACGCGGGATAGCAATCATTCAAACTGGCTGGCCAAGCAGTGGTTCGTCACGCCGACCAGTGTTTCAATCCCTCACGCGGGATAGCAATCATTCAAACCCGGATGCTGCTCGAAAGCCTGCCGGAGCAGTATGCGTTTCAATCCCTCACGCGGGATAGCAATCATTCAAACCATATCCCGAACGAGGGTTCTAAGTAGAGAAGAACGTTTCAATCCCTCACGCGGGATAGCAATCATTCAAACTTCGCCCGCGCGCTCGCCGAAGGTGCAGGCGGGCGTTTCAATCCCTCACGCGGGATAGCAATCATTCAAACTCTCGGTTGCAGGCCTGCGAGGAGAAGCCTTAGCCGTTTCAATCCCTCACGCGGGATAGCAATCATTCAAACCAGGAACTACGCCAGCAGCTAGCAGAGCGCGCGAAGGGTTTCAATCCCTCACGCGGGATAGCAATCATTCAAACTCGCCGGCCTCTACGCGCTTGTCGATCTGCTGCCCGTTTCAATCCCTCACGCGGGATAGCAATCATTCAAACCACCGCTCGCGCCATCGGCTCAGCGCCCCACCACCGAGGCGTCTACGGGCCAATCCGCGGTATATCGCCCCACCGCGCCCGGTGATGCAGCTCGCTTTCGA